>Ga0335074_10010057_pt1 | contig 13223 bp, 7 predicted proteins | sample Lox_Sample_23_FD_206715 | JGI IMG/M metagenome (GOLD analysis project Ga0335074, IMG submission 206715) | Soil microbial communities from Loxahatchee National Wildlife Refuge, Florida, United States - Lox_Sample_2.3 | ecosystem: Environmental > Terrestrial > Soil > Wetlands | place: USA: Florida...
CCGGCGGTTTCGTCCCACCGGACAGTCAGAGCCAGCACGAGGCTGACCTCGCTGCCCGGACGTTCGGCCGCGATGCGGGCGATGTCGTACTTCTGTACAGCAGCCCGGCGCTGACGGTGCACTCACCTGCCTACCGGGCGGCAGTGGCGGACTCGCTGGCGAGACTGCCGCGCGCCGATGTCGAGTCGGCCGCGACCTACTGGTCCACCGGCTCGCCGCAGTTCGTCAGTGCGAACAGCCAGGTCACCTACGCGCTGCTTGAGCTCACCGGCAGCAGTGATGCGGCCAGGATCAACAGCTTCAATGCGATCCGGCGGGACATCGCGGCACCGGGGCTGACAGTCCGCGCAGGCGGGCAGATCCCGACCGAAGCCGCCATCAACGCCGAGGTGACGAGCGATATCGGGCGGGCAGAGGCCATCTCCATGCCGGTGCTGCTGATCCTGCTGCTGGTCATCTTCGGCAGCCTCGCCGCGGCCAGCCTTCCGCTGGCGATTGGCGGGATCGGCATCATCGGGTCCTTTACCGCGCTGCGGCTGCTGACCCTGGCGACTCCGGTGTCGATCTACTCGGTCAACATCACGACCATCCTCGGCCTGGGCCTGGCCATTGACTACGGCCTGTTCGTAGTCGGCCGGTTCCGCGAGGAACTGCGACGGCAGGACACCGTCGAGGCGGCACTTGTCAGGACCATGGCGACGGCCGGCCGCACCGTCGCGGTCTCCGGCATCACCGTGTCCCTGGCGCTCGCGAGCTTGCTGATGTTCCCCGAGGTATTCCTGCGCTCGATGGGCTATGGGGGCGTGGCCACGGTCGCGGTGGACATGCTGGCTGCCCTGACAGTTCTGCCGGCCCTGCTTGCGGTGCTCGGTCCGCGCGTCAACGCGCTGCGAGTACGCGGGCTGACGGCTGCCAGTGCCGACGAGAGCTCGGGCCGCTGGTACCGGCTCGCAGGCCGCGTCATGCGCAGACCGCTTGGCGTGGCCGCGGCGATCGTCGTGGTCCTGCTGACTCTGGGCGCTCCGGTCCTGCACATCAGCTGGGGCGGCACAGACGCGCGGGCACTGCCGGCGAGCGCGCCGGCCCGGCAGGTGACCGAGGCGCTGAACCGCGACTTCCCCGGCAATGTCACCGCGCCCATCGAGCCGCTCGTTCAGTTCGCCGGGCCGGTGGCGGGCTCGCCGGTACGGCAGGCACAGCTGGCTGCGTATGTCGGCCGGCTCGGCCGGGTGCCTGGCGTAGCTGGCGCGACCGTCACAGGCGTCCGCGGTGACGTAGCGAGGATCGACCTGCGGTACCAGCCGGACCCGCTGTCGGCGCAGGCACGCAAGATCGTCGGCCGGGTCCGCGGCGTGCCCCTGCCCGCGGGGGCCAGGGGTTACGTCGGCGGGCAGACCGCTCAGCTCGTGGACGAGCTCAGCAGCCTGTCCGCGACGGTTCCATGGATGGCGCTGGTCATGGCGGCGGCTACGTTCGTGCTGCTGTTCCTGGCGTTCGGCTCGGTGGTGCTGCCGGTCAAGGCGATCGCGATGAACCTCCTGTCGCTCTCCGCCACGTTCGGCGTAGTCGTCTGGATCTTCCAGGACGGTCACCTGTCCGGGCTACTGAAGTTCGAGCCAACCGGGACGCTGGACCCGACGATGCCGATCCTGATGCTCGCCATCATCTTCGGGCTGTCCATGGACTACGAGGTGTTCCTGCTGTCCAGGATCCGCGAGCGGCACGACCTGACCGGCGACACGGCCGAAGCGATTGCCGGCGGGTTGCAGCGCACCGGCGGCGTGATCACCAGTGCTGCGCTGCTCCTGGTCATCGTGGTCGGCGCGTTCTCCGCGTCTGGCATCACGTTCATCAAGCTGATGGGCGTCGGCATGATCGTCGCCCTGATTGTGGATGCCTCCGTCATCCGGGTGCTGCTGGTGCCTGCGACCATGCGACTGCTCGGCCGGGCCAACTGGTGGGCGCCGGGCCCCCTGCGCGGCCTGTACGCGCGGTACGGGATCCGCGAGAGCGATCTAGGCGACAGCGACAGACGCGGCGACGAGCCTGCGTCACCGCCCCGGCATCCGGTCAGCACAGGTGGCGTTCTGTGATGCGGTACGCCAGTCTTGGTCATGGACACGACGGCTGGGAGAGGCGTAGCGATGGCTTTCGCGGGCTGGTCAGAAGAGGCGCTCGACTTCTATGAGGGGCTGGAAGCCGACAACAGCAAGACATACTGGCTCGCCCACAAGCATGTCTATGAAGACAGCGTGCTGGCGCCGATGACAGAGCTGCTGGCCGAGCTAGAGGCTGACCATGGTCCAGGGAGGATCTTCCGGCCGTACCGGGACGTGCGCTTCAGCCGGGACAAGTCACCGTATAAGACAGCGATCGGCGCGCATGTCGGCGACGGCTACGTGCAGCTCTCGGCGGCCGGGCTTGCCGCGGGCGGCGGCATGTACGAGATGATGCCCGACCAGCTTGAGCGTTATCGCGAGGCGGTCGCCGCCGACCTTTCCGGCCACGAGCTTGAGCGCCTCATTGCCCAGTTGCGGGCCAGTGACATCGATGTCGAGGGCCGGGACAAGCTCAAGACGGCACCGCGAGGTCACTCGACGGATCATCCGCGCATCGAGCTTCTCCGCTACAAGGGCCTAGTGGCATGGAAGGAGTGGCCGGTCGAGCCTTGGCTCGGCACTGCTGCGGCAAAGAAGGTGATCGCCGACTTCCTCGTGGCCGCCAGGCCGCTGTGCGACTGGCTCGGCCAGAGTGTCGGCCCGTCCGAGATGCCTGCCTCGGCCCGACGCTAGCCCGACATCAGTCAGCCTTAATTGACACCGTCTTACTTCACGCGGTCTTAATTCACACTGAGCCTTAATTCACACTGAGCAATCCGGGCATAGGCCAGAGAGTTCAAAAGTGTGACCGACCTGCGTGAACCCGGCGTCAGCGGCGACCTGCTCAGCCCAGAGCTCGACGGCCTTGCCTTCGACCTCGACGCTGCGCCCGCAGCGGCGGCAGGTCAGGTGATGGTGATGCGCGCCGGTGCGGCAGCGCCGGTAGAGCGTCTCGCCGCTCTCGTCCCTGATCGCGTCGACCAGACCGTCCTCACTTAGCACCTGCAAATGCCGGTAGACGGTGGTCAGCCCGATGTTGTCGCCGCGCCGGCGCAGCTCAGCGTAAATCTGCTGAGCGCTGCAGAACCCGGGCAGGCCGTCCAGCACGGACGACACTGCCTCGGACTGCCGGGTGCCGCGGACCCTTGTTCCGCGACCGGCAGATGGCGGCACGGCTGGCTGGGATGAACTCACACACGCACGGTAGCAGGCCGCCGACGGCGGTCGAGTCGACCGCCGCAGCGCCCGGGCCGACCCCGGCCGACCCCGGCCGACCCCGGCCGACCGAGGCTCGCCCTGGCTGCCTGGGCTGCCGGAGCGAGCGCCGGCTACTGGCCCGGCACCTCGTCCATCAGGTCAGCCGAGGTCTCCATGCCGGCGCGCCAGACCGACCGGGCGATGATCTTGTGCGGGTCGACCCGGTGCTTGTACCTGGAGGCGATGTCGGTGATCTCCTCGAGCAGCCCCTCGGACAGCGTCGTCGGCTGCAGGCCGAGCGCGAGGAACTGGTCGTTCAGGACGTTGAGGTCGTTCTCCTCCGCCTCAACCCGCGGGTTGGGCAGGTAGGCGATCTCGCTGCCGGTCATGTCACCGATCATCTTGGCCAGGTCGAGCAGCCGGTGTGACTCGGTGACCTGGTTGCGGACGAGCACCTTCGAACCGGCCTGAGGCGGATTGTTGATGGCGATCTCGATGCACCGGACGGTGTCGCGGATGTGGATGAAGGCGCGGGTCTGGCCGCCGGTGCCATGCACGGTCAGCGGGTGGCCGATGGCGGCCTGCATGAGGAACCGGTTGAGCACGGTGCCATAGTCGCCGTCGTAGTCGAAGCGGTTGATGAGCCGCTCGTCACGGGCGGTCTGCTCGGTCTGCGTGCCCCACACGATCCCCTGGTGCAGGTCGGTGATCCGCAGTCCGTCGTTCTTGGCGTAGAACGAGAACAGCAGCTGGTCCAGCGTCTTGGTCAGGTGGTAGACCGAGCCGGGGTTGGCCGGGTGCAGGATCTCACGCGCTAGCTCGCCGTCCGGCGTGGAGACCTTGACTTCCAGGTAGCCCTCAGGGATCGGCGCGCTGCCGGACCAGCCGTAGCCGTAGACACCCATGGTGCCGAGGTGCACAAGCGAGACGTCCAGGCCGGTCTCGACCAGGGCGGTCAGCAGATTGTGGGTGCCGCGCACGTTGTTGTCGACGGTGTAGCGCTTGGTCTTCTCGGTACGCATGGAGTACGGGGCGGCGCGCTGCTCGGCAAAGTGCACGATGGCCTCAGGCCGCTGCTCCAGCAGCACGGCGACCAGTCGGTCGTACTCGGTGGCCAGGTCGAGGTTCACGAACTCGATGTCCCGGCCGGAGACTTCCTTCCAGGCGCGGAGGCGGTCACTGATCGGCCGCACTGGCGTCAGCGAGTCGACCTCGAGCTCGACGTCGATCTTCCGGCGGCTCAGGTTGTCCACGATGGTGATGTCGTGACCACGATCGGACAGGTACAGCGACGTGGGCCAGCCGCAGAATCCGTCGCCGCCGAGGACCAGAACGCGCATTAGTGCTCCAAGGGTTTGCTCTACCGCTCGAACGACGCCCGGTCGCGGCAGCCAATGGCCGTTAGTTGGAGCTAGCGGGGCTCGCAACATGGCATCCGTGGCAGTGTACCGGGCGATTTCCGCCAGGATGGTCTGTTGGTAACTATGTGAGCTAGCCAACGCCGGGGTCCGGCATCGCCAGCCCACCCCCGTAGCTCCGGCATTTACTCCAGCATGACAAGCCGGCGTCCGGTCGGCCAGCGCCACTAGCCAATTGTCAGCTAGTGCTCAGCCACGCCACAGCGGAGGATCAGCCCCGCTCGAGTCAGCACGGTGCGGGGCTGACGTCACCGCGCCGCCAGCCGCGCGACTGGTTGTCGCCGGCTGCCGGACACGAATAACTTACCAGCGTGCAGGATTGACGTATGGCCGAGCGGCTTCGCGGCGAGACGAGCCCGTACCTGTTGCAGCACGCTGACAATCCGGTGGACTGGTGGCCGTGGTCTGACGCGGCCTTCGCGGCGGCAGCTGAGCGCGATGTGCCGGTTCTGCTGTCGGTCGGCTATTCGGCCTGTCATTGGTGTCACGTAATGGCGCACGAGTCGTTTGAGGACGTCGAGACGGCCGCGCTTATGAACCAGTTCCTGGTCTCGATCAAGGTGGACCGTGAGGAACGGCCGGACGTGGACAGCGTCTACATGATGGCGACTCAGGCCATGACTGGTCAGGGCGGCTGGCCGATGACCGTCTTCCTGACGCCGGGCCGGGAGCCTTTCTTCTGCGGTACCTATTTCCCGCGTGCGCAGTTCCAGCGGCTGGTGCTCGGCGTGGCCCAGGCCTGGCAGGAGGACAAGGACCACGTCACGAACCGCGCCCGTCAGATCGCGTCGGCGCTGGCCGAGCGCGCCGACGCGGCCACGGCTCGCCCCGTGCCTGGTGCCCCTGTGGTGGAGGCCCCTGTGGCGGAGGCCCCTGTGGTCGAGAACACCGTGGTCGAGAACACCGTGGTCGAGAACACCGTGGCGAAGAACACCGAGGCTGAAGCCGGACCGACAGCTGGCGCGGAGACGGTTGAGGGCGCGGAGCTTGACGCGGCCTGCCGGGACGCGGTCGCCGAGCTGGCACTGGAGTTCGACGCGGGCCGGGGCGGTTTCGGCGGGGCTCCGAAGTTCCCGCCTTCGATGGTTCTCGAGTTCCTGCTCCGCCATGCCGAGCGCACCGCCGGGGGAGACGGCGAGCGGGCGCTGGCCATGGCCCAGGTCACAGCCAGCGCCATGGCCAGCGGCGGTATGTACGACCAGCTCGCCGGCGGCTTCGCCCGCTACAGCACGGATGCCGACTGGGTGGTACCGCACTTCGAGAAAATGCTGTACGACAACGCGCTGCTCGCCAGGGTCTACGCGCACCTATGGCGCCGGACTGGCAATGCGCTGGCCCGCCGGGTCGCGGAGGAGACTTGCGACTTCATGATCGCCGAGCTTCGCACCCCGGAGGGCGGCTTCGCCGCCGCGCTCGACGCCGATAGCGACGGCGTCGAGGGCGCATACTACGTCTGGACTCCAGCCGAGCTCAGGCAGGCGCTCGGCGACGAAGACGGCGGGTATGCGGCAGCTGTGTTCGGCGTCACGCAGGCCGGCACGTTCGAGCACGGCGCGTCGGTCCTGCAGCTGCGCTCCGAGCCGCCGGACCCGGACCGGTTCGCCAGCGTGCGGGCGAGGCTCCTTGCCGCGCGGGGGCGGCGCAACCGGCCGGGTCTGGATGGCAAGGTCGTCGCTGCCTGGAACGGCCTGGCGATCGCGGCCCTCGCCGAGGCAGGGCTGCTGCTGGACCGGCCTGACTTCATCGCCGCCGCCACCGCCGCCGCGGACCTGCTGACCAGCGTGCACCTGAGCGGCAGCCGGCTGACCAGCGGCCGGCTGACCAGGACCTCGTCCGGCGGCCGGGCTTCCGGCACTGCCGGTGTGCTGGAGGACTACGGCTGCGTCGCGGCCGGACTGATCGCGCTGGCCACCGTCACCGAAGCAGACCCGGAGAATAGCGAGGCAGAAGGCGGCGAGGCGGGGAATGGCCAGCCGGGGAATGGCCAGCCGGGGAATGGCGGGCCTGGCCCGGCGCGGTGGCTTGCAATTGCCGGTGAGCTCCTGGACACCGTGGTCGCGCATTTCGGCACCGGAACGGGTGGTTTCTACGACACTGCCGACGACGCCGAGCGGCTCATCTACCGGCCGTCCGATGTAGCTGACGGGCCGACGCCGTCGGGCACGTTCGCAGTCGCAGACGCGCTGCTGAGCTACGCGGCGCTGACTGGCGTGCACGCCTGCCGCGAGGCGGCGGTTGAGGCACTGGCCAGCGTTCCCAGCCTGGCCGCGAGGTATCCGCGCGCGGCCGGCTGGGGCCTGGCCGTCGCGGAGGCGCTCCTGTCCGGCCCGGCGGAGATCGCCATCGCCGGCCCGCCAGGCCCTCGGCGAGCCGAGTTGCATCGCACGGCGCTGCACGCCGCGCCGCCCGGCGCAGTGATCGCCGTCGGCGACGGCGATGGTCAGCATGCCCAGGTACCGCTGCTGGCCGGCCGCACGCCTGTCGGTGGCCGGCCCGCCGCTTACGTCTGCCGGAACTTCACCTGCCGCGCGCCGGTGACCGAGCCAGCGGAGCTGCGCGCGGAGCTGGGATGACCGCGAGCGCCAGGGCCCGCGAGGCGCGTGGCGCGAGCGGGCCGCGGCAGCCGTAGCTGGCCCTAATCCGGATCGGCCGTTGGCCAATGGCCCGGCAGAAGTTCGCCATAGCTTTACCAGGCATACCGGTGCGTTCGAATTCCTTGTACCATCATCGGGATTCGCGGGGTATATGCAGGGCGATGCTAGCCGCATCACGAGGAGCCGGCTCGGCCCGGCTGAACCCGGCCGGGGCGGGCGCCGAGAGGAGAGGCCAGTGCGCGACGGACACCGCCGCTTGCGCTCTGGCCTGTGGATTGTTGTCGCGCTCGGCGTCATGGCCGGGCTGTCGCCGCGAATAATCCTGCCATCGCATCCCGCTGCGCACGCGCGGCAAGCCGGCAGCCTGGCTGCCAGCGCGGCGCAAGCTCAGCACCGCTACGCGGGGATGCTCGCCGAGATCGGCAAGACCGCCTCGTCGGCGGGCGGCGGCGCGGTGGCAGAGGCGGCAGCTGCGCTCGCGCAGTCCGGCCAGACGGAGACGGTCGAGGCCCGGGAAACCGGGGTCCTGTTTCCCTCTGCCGGAAGTGGGTCTGCGGCCCGCACCGCCCCGATCGTGCCGGTCGTCAGAGTCGCGGGCTCGGCACACCACCCCTCGGTCCGGCCGCTGCGGGCTCTGCGGCCCGCCGACCTGCTCGTGGTCGCGCCGACGACGCTGCCAGCCGCGGTCCTGTCGCGGATCAGGCGGCTGCACGGCGTGACCGCGGCGACCCAGCTCGACGCAGCCCGCATCAAGGTCAACGGCAGTCTGATCCCCGTTCTCGGGGTCAGCCCCTCGGCGTTCCGGCCGTTCGCGGCGAGGCCGACCGCGCTGTCCACCGCGCTCTGGCGGAACGTCGCGGGCGGCTCGATCGCCGTCTCGTACCTGATGGGTCAGCAAGAAAAGCTGCCGCTCGGCGGGGCCGTCACAGTTGTCGGCAGCAGGACTGAGAAGCTCACCGTCGGCGGGTTCGGCACGGTGGGCATCGGCGGCGTGGACGCGGTCGTCTCAGATCAGGTCGCACGGTCGCTCGGGATGCCATCAGGGAACGCGATCGTGATCAGCTCTCCGCACGCACGGCTCAGCACCCTGATCAGCGAGATCCAGCGGTTCCTGCCGAACGGGGCCTCCGTCTCCGCGCTGGTGGCGCAGGCCGCCGAGCACGGCGCAGCGGGCTCGGCGGGCGCCCTAGATGTCACCGCATCCGACGGTCCTGGCCTGACTGTCCCTCAGATCCGGGCCTTCCTGAAGGCCGCGCTGAGCCGTGTCGGCATGAAGTACGTCTGGGGCGGCGACGGGCCAGCTGTCTTTGACTGCTCGGGCCTGGTCCAGTGGTCGATGCGCCAGGCCGGGATCGTGATGCCGCGCGTCGCGAACGAGCAGGCTCAGACCGGGCCGCTGGTCTCGCTGGCCGAGCTAGAGCCTGGCGACCTGCTCTTCTACCACACCGACCCGACGGCACCTGAATACATCTCGCACGTCGCGATCTACCTCGGCAACGGCCTGATGGAACAGGCACCGGAACCGGGCATGGACGTTCAGGTCGTGCCCGCGATCCTGGGCGGCACCGGATTTGCCGGGGCGGTGGAGGTCTACCCGCGCGTGGCCGCGGCGGTGGCCGCTGAAAACCCGGTCGGCTAACCACCACGAACGCCGGCGTACCAATCCAGGTGCGCACTTTTCATCGCTGCGGTGCCCGCCTACCACGCGAACGGGTGCAGATAACGTCACCGAAGCGATGACAAGTGACGCGGCGCCGACGGCCTGAGGGCTCAGATGACCGAGTGCCCTTGCAGGGCTCTTGCGGACCCGATGCAAGGGTGTAATTCTTATTACATGACTACTGACAACGCCGAAGAGACCCTCCGGGGCTGGTTCACGGGGAGGCTGCCCGCTGGCTGGTTCACCCGGCCGCCGGAGATCAAGGTCGACCGCGAGGAGATCACCGTTGTCGGGGTGCTCCCTGACACCGAGGCGACGCCTGGCAGTTCTGAGGCCGAGTCCGCGGCCGCCGCCGATGGCCGCAGCCGCCGCTTCCGCGAGGAGACGCGCGAGCACCGCATCGAGATCGCCAGGGAGGCCGAGCACAAGTTCGGCCGCAAGGTCTCGTGGGGAATAGAGGTGAACGGGCGCAGGGTGATGTTCACCACGTTCTCCGTGCCGGTGATGACCAGGCTCAGGCAGTCCGAGCGGCAGGTGCTCGACACGCTCGTTGACGCCGGCGTGGCCCGCAGCCGCAGCGACGCCCTCGCCTGGTGCGTCCGCCTCGTCGGCGAGCACGAGGACTCCTGGCTAGCCGACCTGCGGACCGCGCTCCGCAAGGTTGAGCAGGTCAGGGCCGAGGGACCCGCCTGACAGCGCGGGCCGGCGCGAGCGCAAAGAGCTCGCGTCTGCGCCGCTTGCTCATCGTTGCTGGAACGAGCCGCCCTCACGGCAGCCGCTCGCCCGGCGGGACTGGCCAGAGCGACCACGTTTCCGGCTGGTAAGGTCTTAGCTGACTGCGCGTGATCAGAAGGGTCGATTGCGCACACGATTCGCTCAGCCCGGTCAGAATCGACCGGGTCGTGCCGGGGTACACTCCCCCAATCCCGGCTTACACGGTCTTTCCCAGCGTGCAGCCGGGTAGCCAGCAGCGTGGCTGCAAGGTCGTTGAGGAGGGCCAGTCGTGGCGTATGAAGTGAAAGTGGCCTCGGCAGAAGGTAATCCGGGCGGCGACCTCGAGACGGCGCTCGACGACGCCGGGCTGAAGAATCCCTTCGTACGCGAGTACGTGCGGCGCTGGGCCGAGCACACCGGCGCCAGCCGGGTCGAGGTCATCGGCGCGTCCGACGACGCCAGGCTGATCCGCGAGTCACTCGCGGCGGGCGAGATCAAGCCCGCCGGTTCAGGCCGCTACTACGCCCGCAGCTATGCGAAGGACACCGCGCGCTCTGAGGAGCGGACGATCGTCGCGACCGCGAATCCTGCGGACCAGGGCGTCTATAACAACTGGCACCCGTCAGCCACGATGCGCCCGCTAGTCGAGAACCTCATGCGCGGCGCCTCAGCCGGCAAGACGATGTACGTGATCCCGTACCTGATGGCCCCGCCCGGCTCGCCGCTCGAGCCGTATGCCGCGGGCGTCGAGCTCACCGACCACCGCACCGTCGCGCTGCACATGATCCGGATGGCCCGCTGCGGCGTCGAGTACGTGAACAACCTGTCCGCCGCGGACAAGTTCGTCCGCGGCGTCCATGTGACCGGCGACCTGGAGAACCTCGGGCAGGGCACGCCGCAGGACAAGCGGTACTTCGTGACGCTGGCGGACGAGCGGACCATCCTGCACTTTGGTTCCTCGTACGGCGGCAACGCGCTGCTCGGCAAGATCGCACACGGGCTCCGGCAGGCCGCCTACGACGGCTGGGTGTCAGGTGAGTTCCTGGCCGAGCAGTTCATGCTGATCGGCATCACCGACAAGCAGACCGGCCGCACGTGGCACATCTGCGGCGGCTTCCCCAGCGCGTCCGGCAAGACGAACCTCGCGATGATGCTCGCCCCGGACGGTCTTGGTGACCGCTATCACGTGTCGTTCTACGGTGACGACATCGCCTGGCTCCGGGTCGACCGGGAGAACGGGAAGATCTACGCGATCAACCCGGAGAACGGCGTGTTCGGCGTGGCCAAGGACACCAACGAGGAGACGAACCCGACCGCTCTCGGCTCGGTCGCTCCGGGCACCGGCGTCCTGTTCACCAACGTCGCCTACAACGACGTGACTCAGGAGGTGTGGTGGGAGGGTCGCACGCCCCAGCCGCCCGCCGACCTGACCGGCTGGCGTGACTGGACCGGGAAGCTCATCGCCGAGCGCACCGGCGACGAGGTCGGCAAGCCGTGGGCGCATCCGAACAGCCGCTTCACGACGACGCTGGCGAATGTCCCGAACATCGCAGCCGACTACGAGAGCGACCAGGGTGTCCCGATCGATGCCATCATCTTCGGCGGCCGTACCCGCGATCGCGAGCCGCTGATCCGGGCTATGACCGACCTGGCCGAGGGCGTGTACGACGGCCTGACGCTCGGCGCCGAGGCAACGTTCGCCGCTGAGGGCGTGGACGGGCAACTGCGGTACGACCCGATGTCGATGCGGCCGTTCATGTCCTACCCGGAGGGCGCATACGCCGCGCGCTGGCTTGCGATCGTCGGCGCGGCAGCGGACCAGCCGATTTTCGCCCACGTCAACTGGTTCCAGCGTGACCCGGACGACGGTCACTTCCTGTGGCCTGGTTACCGCGACAACCTGCGCCCGCTGCTGTGGCTGCTGCAGCTGAAGGACGGCGAGGTGAGCGGGCGGCAGACGGCGGTCGGCATCGTTCCGACGCAGGCGGAACTGGATCTGGCGGGCTGCTCGGTCCGGCCGGATGACCTCGAGAAGCTCCTGTCCATTGATGCCGCGCGGTGGCGGCAGGAGATGGCGCGCCGCGAGGAGCACCTGGCGCAGTTCGACGGCCTGCCGGAGGAGATCTGGGCGGCGCACCGCCGGGTCGCGGCCGCGCTCGACGAGCAGGCGGAGTAACCGCGCCGCGCGTCTTCGCCTGCCCTGTGCGGGTTCTGCTGTCCTGCGGCCAGGGCGGAGACTTAGGTGCGCTATACCACCCAAAAGTCTCCGGTGTAACGAAGAGCGCTGCGCGCCGTGGGTCGGTGCCGCGTGCGACAGGCGCGATGTTAACGTTCCGTCATGGGTGCACTACGTTGCGTAGATGGCTCCGTGCTGTCCGTGCAAGCTGTGACCTGCCGGGATCGCACCGGGCAGCCATACGAGATCACGCTGCGACTGGCGCGGAACTCGGTGCCGTTCGCGGTGGTCGGGCAGCGCTGCGGATACCAGCTATCAGAGCTGTCGAAGCGAATCAGCGCGGCGCGCGACGACCCGCAGCAGGCCACCGCGTGGCCGGACCCGGACGACAGGTTCCCCCCGGCCGTGGACGAGGCTGGCGTCGGCTGGAGCTGGACCGAAGCCGCTGCGGAGGGTCCCGCTGCGGAGGGTCCCGCCGCGGAGGGTCCCGCTGCGGAGGGTCCCGCTGCGGAGGAGGGTCCCGCTGCGGAGGAGTCGGCCGGCCTGGCGGAGGGGTCCGTCGGCCTGGCGGAGGACGCGTCAGCGACGGCCGCGGACTCCGGCGCTGCGGCGGAGGACTCAGGCCATCCGGAGCCGGCCAGGATCTCGGCAGGCGCTTGCTCGATGCCAGGCGACCACGAGTACTTCGCGCTGCGCTCGCGCGACCGTGACGACCCGCCGGGAACTGGCGAACTCCGCTGCGTGCTGCGCTCGAGCGCGGTCTGGGTGGGCGAGTGCATGGGCACGGGCCTGCAGTTGCGGCCGGGCCCGCGCAGCCAGGAAGGGCCGCTCAGCCAGGAAGGGCCGCTCAGCCAGGGGGAGCCCCTCGGCGACCAGGGACCGCTGAACCAGGGACCGCGGCTCGGCCAGGATCCGCCGCTCAGCGAGGGGCGGCCGCTCGGCCAGGGACGAGCGCTCGGCCAGGAGGAGCCGTCCGGCGTCGACGGGCCGTCCGCTCGGTTGCCGCAGCCATCCCCGGCCGGCGTGCCGCGCCAGCGTCACGGGCCTGACTGGCTCCCGGCCGACGTTCACGGCAGGTGGCGGCTTACCAGGCGTGCGGTCATCGAGGCGTGGGGGGCCAGCGGTGTGGGTGTGCGAGCCGTTCTGACCTCGGCTGAACTGATGGCATTCTTGAATACGGTGCTGACAGAGCCGGACGGCGATGTCCGCGCCGACCGCGTCGCGGCACCGGAGGATCCGGCTATCGCCGCGGTGGTCGCTCAGGATCGGGCCAGTGCAGAGGCGGTAGCTGGGGATCCCGCGGAGGGCCCTGCGTTACCGGCGCCAGCCGCGCATCGCGGGGCAGACGCAGCCCCGGCGGCCCGG
>Ga0335074_10010058_pt1 | contig 13222 bp, 13 predicted proteins | sample Lox_Sample_23_FD_206715 | JGI IMG/M metagenome (GOLD analysis project Ga0335074, IMG submission 206715) | Soil microbial communities from Loxahatchee National Wildlife Refuge, Florida, United States - Lox_Sample_2.3 | ecosystem: Environmental > Terrestrial > Soil > Wetlands | place: USA...
CGCCAGACGGCACCTACTGGCGCTCCGGCGGCACAGTCCCGGTCCGCTGATCTGCAGGATTTTCATGATCACGAAGGAAAAGCGTCCTATACGCACGCTTTTCCTTCGTGATCATGCTGAGCCACTCCGGACAGGAAACAGCAGGGGCGGATGTGCCGCATGGTGCGAACGTGGCGGGGGTCGGTGCCGTTAGTCGGCGGACTCGCGGCTGCTCAGCAGCCGGCGCAGGGAATCGAGACGGGCCACCGCGTCGGCGCCGCGCTCGCGGGCCCACTCGTCGAGCGCGCAGTCCGCGGACAGGTGATCGCAGCCCGGCGGGCAGTCGACCGTGCCCTCGACCAGGTCGCCGAAGGCTTCCACCACCCGCTCGACCGAGACGTGCCCGAGCCCGAAACTGCGGACGCCGGGAGTGTCGATCAGCCAGCCGGGATCACTGTCCCGGGATTTCGCGCGCGGCAACGGCGGCAGCCGCAGCGCCACCGCGGAAGACGACGTGTGCCGGCCACGGCCGGTCACCGGGTTGACCGTGCCGATGGCCCGGCCGGCCTCGGGCACGAGTTCGTTGACGAGCGTGGACTTGCCGACGCCTGACTGGCCGATCAGCACGCTGATCCGGCCGTCGAGGGCCCGGCGCAGCCGGGTCATGGTCTGCGCGGGCAGCGGCTGCCGGGTGCTGATCATCGGCAGGCCGAGCGGCCGGTAGAAGGCCCGCACCCGGCGCGGCGAGCCCAGGTCGGACTTGGTCAGCACGAGCAGCGGGTCGAGGCCCGCGTCGTAGGCGGCGACCAGGCACCGGTCCACGAAGCGCAGGCGCGGCGCCGGGTCGGCCAGCGCGCAGACGATCACCATCTGGTCGGCGTTCGCCACGACGATCCGCTCCAGCGGGTCGGCGTCGTCAGGGGACCGCCGCAGCACGCTGGTCCTGTCGAAGACCCGCACGACCCGCGCGAGCGTCCCCGGCTCGCCCGACGTGTCGCCGGCCAGTGCGACTCGGTCACCGACTACGACCGAGTTGCGGCCGAGTTCCCTGGCCTTCATCGCGGTCACCATCCGGCCCTCGTCGGGCCCCGGAGCACCGTCGGCGTCCTCGAGAAGGCAGCCGTACCTGCCCCGGTCCACGTTGACGACGAACGCCTCCGCGGCGCCTTCATGGGCGGGGCGGCGGCGGGTCCGCGGCCGGGAGCCGCGCCCAGCGCGGACCCGGACGTCATCCTCGTCTAGGTAGCCGGAACGGTTCCTCAGGTGCCTGTCTCCCCCCGGACCAGCGCAGACCACAGTCTGACGAAGTCAGGAAAGGTCTTCCCGACGGTGGCCACGTTCGGCACCTCGATGCCGGGCACGGCGAGGCCGAGCAGGGCGGCGGCCATCACCATCCGGTGGTCGTCGTAGCTCTCGAACGCGTGCCCTGGGGAAGCGTGCAGCGGCCGTGGCCGCACCGACAGGCCGTCGGGCAGTTCGGTGACGTCGCCGCCGAGCGCGTTGATCTCCTTGGCGATCGCGGCCAGCCGGTCGGTCTCCTGCGCCCGGGTGTGCCCCACCCCGGTGAACACCGAGGGCCCGGAGGCGAGGGCGGCGACCGAGGTCAGCGGGAGGCACAGTTCCGGGATGTCGCGCAGGTCGGCCTCGATCCCGTTGATGACCCCGGACCCGGTGACGGTCAGCCCGTCGGGTCCCGGCGTGCACGTAGCGCCCAGCCGGGTCAGCACGTCCAGGATCCCCGCCGAGGCCTGCAGGCTGTCGGCCGGCCAGTCGAGCACGGTCACCGATCCGCCGGTGACAAGCGCCGCCGCGAGGAACGGCCCCGCGTTGGACAGGTCGGGCTCGACGGTGAAGGAGCCGAGGTTCAGCCGTCCCGGGCGCACCTGCCAGGACGACGGCCGCTGCGATCCGTCAACGACAACCTCGGCACCCGCATGACGCAGCATCCGGACGGTCATCTCGATGTGCGGCAGCGACGGCACCGGCGGCCCCTCGTGCCGGACTTCCGCACCAGAAGAGAAGCGCGGCGCGGACAGCAGCAGCCCGGACACCAGCTGCGACGACCCCGAGGCGTCAAGCGTCACGGCGCCGCCGGGCACCGAACCAGAGCCGTGCACGGTGAACGGCAGCGCGCCACGGCCGCCGTCGTCGATCGGCACGCCCAGCGTCCGCAAAGCGGAAAGCAGCGCGCCGACCGGCCGCTCCCGAGCCCGCGGGTCACCATCGAACGCCACCGGCGAAGAACACAGCACGGCGGCCACCGCCGGCAGGAACCGCATGACCGTCCCGGCGTTGCCAACGTCGACGGTAAGAGGCGCCACGCCTGCAGAGGAGTCGGACGGCGGGGAGACGGCGAGTTCCGTTCCGGATTCTGAGATTGAGCAGCCCAGGACCCGGAGTGCCGCGACGGCGAGGGACGTGTCGCGAGCCCGCAGCGGGCCGCGCAGCAGCGAGGGGGAGTCGCTGAGGGCGGCGAGCACGAGGGCACGGTTCGTGATCGACTTGGAGCCGGGCAGTCGCAGCCGGGCGCGCACCGGTCCCTCGGCGGCGGGGCAGGGCCAGCGTCCGGAATCCATGGCCCTGAGCGTAGCGTCTGGCCCGGACTGGTCCGCTGACCGTGGCCGGGTTTGATCACGACGTTTTCCGGTTATGAAGTGCCAATCCGGCTTCTACCGTGCCATTTGGGAAGGGCGTATGTGCGGTCGCTTCGTTTCAGCGCGCAAGCGGCTCGAGCTTCTGGAGAAGTTCGCCGCCGAGCGTGACAGCGTGGGCGTGGACCGCGACCCCGACTACAACGTTGCCCCGACGAAGCGGATCTACACGGTTCTCCAGCACAAAGAAGAGGATGAGCGCGAGCTGCGGCTCGTCCGCTGGGGCCTGGTCCCGACGTGGGCCAAGGACACCAAGGGCGGCGCGCGGATGATCAACGCCCGCGCCGAGACGGTGGCGGTGAAGCCAGCCTTCCGCAGCGCGTTCAAGAGGCGGCGGTGCCTCATCCCGGCTGACGGCTACTACGAGTGGCAGACCGTGGACAAGGTCAAGCAGCCCTATTACATATACCGAACGGACGGTGGAATCCTCGCCTTCGCCGGCATTTACGAGCTGTGGCGGGACGAGTCGGTGCCAGACGACCACGAGGACGCGTGGTACTGGTCCGGGTCGATTATCACCACCGACGCCACAGACGACATCGGCAGGATTCACGACAGGACGCCGATGGTGATAACGCCGGAAAGCTGGGCGGACTGGCTTGATCCGACGAATAACGATAAAGAACTGCTACTCGCGACAATGCAACCCGCCACATCCTCGGGGGCGGGCGGCCTGACGTCGTACCGCGTTTCTACGACCGTCAACTCTGTCCGGAACAACGGGCCAGCCCTCGTGGAGCCGCTTGGCGACGCGGGTTCGCTGACCAGTGGGCCTGGTTCCGGCGACAGGGAGCGGCCGCCCCAGTTCTGAGTCCGCGGCGCTGCCAAGACCGGCCTTGCGCCGGCGACCACGCAAGCGCACGCGGCAAGAAGCGAGGACCTCCGATGGAAATGAGCGTTACCCGTAAGCGCCTTGAGGAAATGCGCGACGACTTGGACCGCACTGTTCTGGTGCTGCGGGGTGAACACCCGCTGTCCAGAGGCGGGACTTCTGAAGCGGGCGACGCTGGCGCGAACCTGACCGAGGCTGACCGCAACGAGGCGTCGGTGGAGTCGGCGCTCGAGCACCGCACGGCGGTGCTTGCGGCACTCGCGCGGATCGACGACGGCAGCTACGGGCGCTGCGTGGACTGCGGACACGAGATCCCCGAGCAGCGGCTCGAGGCCCGCCCGGCCACCCCGCGATGCGTGCCCTGCCAGTCGAAACTCGACCGTCGCCGCCGGTAACGGTCACAGGGGGGTTCCGGGGGGATGGGCCCCCCGGTCCGGGGGCTCCGGGGGTCGTCCCCCGGGCTTCTTTGCGCAGGTGATCAATTGTGCCCCTACCGAGTCATCAGAACGGGCCCGTAGCTCCGCCTCAACCAGCGCGCCGAAGCTCCCCGGGTCGCGGGCCAGCAGGTAGCTGACCGTCCGGGGCGAGAACACCGTGCGCGGCCGTATCCAGTCGACTTCGAGCCCGCCGCCGGTGAACAGCTCGCGGAGCTGCTCGGCGCCGTAGCAGCGGGTGATGGTGTCGTCCGGCCACGGCACGAGCACCACGTCGCAGTTGGGCACGTCGATCAGGTGCGGCCAGCGGTGCTGCTCGGCGAGCAGCGCCATGCCGAAGGTGAGCGAGTCCACGCAGGCGAGCACCTGCCCGCCGGGGCGCAGCACCCGCGCGATCTCGGCTACGAGCGACTCGGCGGCGAGGTGCCTGGACAGCGTGCCGTCCTCGGCGATGATGCCGTCCGCGCAGCCGTCGGCGAGGAACTCCAGCCCGAAGCGGTCGGCGGTGACCACGCAGAGCCGCCCGCGGGCCGGCGTCGGCGGCGGCTGGGCGCCGGGCCCGATGACACGCAGCACGGTGTGGCCCGCGCAGGCGGCCGTCTCCGCGGCTGTTGCGCATGGGCCGGATATGTCGACGAGGCGCGCCTGCCCGCTGGGCAGCCAGGCCTTGAGCTGAGCACGGGCGACAGCGGCGTGGAACCGCGCGTAGTCGGCGGCGGGACCGGTGTCGCGCACGGCGCTAGCAGATGCCTGCACGGGGTTTACTCCTGGCCGGGTGCGCGAACGGGAGCACCCACGCTGATTTACCTTCCCCGGCCTGCGGGTTCCATCCCTGCGGTTCCATCCTTGAAACCGGAATTGGCGGGCACAGCACAGTGTTGAACGCGACATGGCCGTCGCCACACCGACCACGAAGCCGGACCGCACAGCGGGCAGACACCGTGCCCGCCAGTTGCGGTCACGCCGGCCCGCCTCCAGCCACCCCGGGCAGGTATCCTCTTACGGTTACCGAGAGGGGGTGGGTCACGTGCCTGAGACACTGGCGGAGCGCGGCGAGCGCTTCGAGGCAGATGTCATGCCGTATCTGGACCAGCTGTACTCCGCCGCCCTCCGGATGACGCGGAACCCGGCTGACGCCGAGGACCTGGTGCAGGAGACGTTCGCGAAGGCGTACGCATCCTTCCACCAGTTCCAGCAGGGGACGAACCTCAAGGCCTGGCTGTTCAGGATCCTGACCAACACGTTCATCAACACCTACCGCAAGCGGCAGCGGGAGCCGCAGCGGTCGGGTTCTGACGAGGTCGAGGACTGGCAGCTCGCGCGCGCGGCGTCGCACAGCTCGGGCGGCCTCAAGTCAGCCGAGGCCGAGGCGCTGGAGAGGCTGCCGGACTCTGACATCAAGACGGCGCTGCAGTCCTTGCCCGAGGAGTTTCGCATCGCGGTCTACCTGGCCGATGTCGAAGGCTTCGCGTATAAGGAAATCGCTGACATCATGGGGACACCGATAGGTACCGTGATGTCAAGGCTCCACCGTGGCCGTCGCCAGCTGCGGGAGCTGCTCCAGGACTACGCCGCCGAGCGTGGCCTGGTCCGGGCGCAGGCTGATGGTGCTCAGGTGGGGAGCTCACAGGCCGAGGCCGCACAGGCCGAGGAGGACAGGTCATGAGCTGCGGGAAGCCTCACGAGACCCCGTGTAGCGAGGTACTCGACCGGGTCTACTGGTACCTGGACGGCGAGATTTCCGACGACGACTGCGAGAGCATCAGGCAGCATCTGGACGAGTGCGGGCCATGCCTGCGCGAGTTCGGGCTCGAAGAGGCAGTCAAGCGCCTAGTCGCAAAGCATTGCGGTTGCGATCCGGCGCCTAGTGAACTGCGTACAAAAGTGCTGGTGCGCATCAGGCAAGTTCAGGCAGAGATTGAACTTACTGAATAACGAACTCCTGTCGCACAGGGTGACGATGCGTTAGCGTTCAGTTCGCGCACCGCTTTGGGTCTGCGCTAATTCGCGCGGCCACGTTATCCTGTCGTTAGACGGCAGGCTGCCAGCGGCCGTCAGCTTTTTGCGAGGGAGGACTATCTCCATGCAGGCACCCGGCACTCTGACCCCAACCGCGTCCGGGTCAAGGAGGCGGTTCGCGGCTACCGTAATCGCCTCCGGAGTTTCCTGGGGGTAGCGACGGCGCGAGGTGCGATTCTGGTCCACAGCCGGCTACGAGGGGGGAGCGTGGGCAAGCTCTCGCGAATCGCCTGGCTTTATATAGCCGTGGTGGTCGCCGCGGCTGTAGCGGTCATCGCCAGGGGACCTTTCACTGGAATTGACTGGTCCCAGGTCATCGTCCTCGGCCTGCTCGTCATCGCCTGCGAGTCCATTGCCACGGTGCTGAAGTCGCGCAGCCTCGCCTGGTCGGCGAACAGCACCGCGAGCCTCGCCGCGGTCGTCCTGGTGGGGCCTGTCGGCGCCGCGATCGTCGGCGCGTGCACACTGCTCGGCGTCCGGCGCGGGCCCTCGCCGCCGCAGCGGCTCTTCAACGCCGGCATGTTCGCACTGTCCGCGTACCTGGCGGGACGGACGTTCCTGCTGTTCGGCGGGGACGTGGGCACGCCGAAGCCAAATGCCTTCCCGGCAATCATCGGACCGTTCGTCGCCGCCGCCGTTGTGCATGTGATCGTTAACTTCTCGTTGCTGCGCGGCGTGCTGTGGCTGACTAGGGAACCCGGCCCCGGCGGTCGCGTCGGGCTCGACTTCAAGCTGCTGTTCACCGACCTGGGCTACGGCGCCTTCGGCCTGCTGATCGCGGCGCTGTGGAGCGTGCTGGGCCCGTTCACGCCGGTGTTCGTGCTGATCCCCGTCTTCGTCGCCCGCTGGGCGGTGGCGCAGTTCGCGGCGCAGCAGCGCTCCTACGAGGCCACGGTGAGCGCGCTGTGCCAGGCCGTGGAGACCAAGGACTTCTATACCCGCGGGCACAGCGAACGCGTGTCCCGCGGCTCGGTGATGATCGCGCGCGAGATCGGGATGCGCGCCGAACGGGTCGAGGCGATCAGGTACGCGGGCATGCTGCACGACGTGGGCAAGCTCGGCGTCCCGACGTCGGTCCTGCAGAAGAACGGCTCGCTCACCGACGAGGAGTACGCCGCCATCCAGCTGCACCCGATGCGCGGTCTCGACATCGTGCGGGAGATCGGGTTCCTCGACGAGGCGCTGGCCGGCATCATGCACCATCACGAGCGGATCGACGGCAAGGGCTACCCGATGGGCCTGGCGGGCGACGAGATCCCCGAGTTCGCCCGGGTGCTCGCGGTGGCCGATGCGTTCGACGCGATGACGTCCAACCGCTCTTACCGCGGGGCACGGTCCGTGCCCGAGGGGGTCACCGAGCTGCGCAAGTGGGCGGGCGCGCAGTTCGATCCGGCGTTCGTCGACGCCTTCGTCACGGCCATCGAACGGGACGGCTGGAAGGGCCAGGAAAGCGTGGCCGGCGACGCCACCGACCTGGCCGCCGTGAGCATCGCCGACGAGGCGCTGGCGGCCGGACTCGGGGATCCCGACCCTGACCCCGCGGAGCCGCTGCGGGCCATCGAGAGCCTCTGACATCCGTGGCCGCGCGACGGTACGAGCCACGCGGTTTCCCCCGCCAGGTCCTCGACTCCGGCCAGGCGCTGCTCGTCGTCTTCGCCGGGCTGCTGATGGTCGCGGCGGTCGCGCAGACGGCGGTGGCCGGCGTCAAGGACGTCCGCGCGGCGGTCGCGTTCGGCGCGCTGATCGCATTCGGCGAGCTGCTGCGGCTTACTATGCCGGGCGACAGGGAAACGGCCCCCATCGCCGCGGCGGGTGCGCTGGCCTACGCGCTGCTGCTGAAGATCGGCAACAACCCGGCGTTGACCAGCGCCCAGCAGGTCATCGCGGTGACCGCGGTCGGGATGATCATCGGGGCGCTGCCGCACCTGGCGGTGGGCCGGCCGGCCCGGCTGTCCGCTATGGCGGCGCGGCTGCTCGCGGTGGCGGTCGTCGCGGCCGTCTTCCGCCCGCTGGCGAACGCCTCGCTGATCGGCAGCCACTGGTGGTCGGCGCTGCCCGTGATGGTCGCGCTGGTGATCGTGGCCTGGCTGGTCGAAGCCGTGATCGCGGCGCTGATCAGGACGGACGTGCTGCGGGCCAGGTTCGGCGTGGCGCTGCTCGACGAACTGCGCGTGCAGCTGCCGCTCGGTGCGGCGGTGGGCGCGTCGGCGATACTCATCGCGTTCGCCGCCGAGATCATGGGGCTCTGGGCCGTGGCCGTGTTCACTGCCCCGCTGCTCGTCACCCAGGTGGCGCTGCGCCGGTACGCCGGGATCAGGGCGACCTACCTGCAGACGGTCCGCGCGCTGGCCCGGGTCACCGAGATCGGCGGGTACGTGGAGGCAGGGCACTCGGCGCGCGTGAGTCGGCTGGCGGTCGCGATCGGGCGCGAGCTCGGCATGCCAGAGCCGCAGCTGCTCGAGCTCGAGTACGCGGCGCTCATGCACGACATCGGGCAGCTGTCACTGCGCGACCCGATACCCGGAGGCGCCACGGTGCTGGTGGTCAGGGAGGAGCAGCGGCGGATCGCCGAGTATGGCGCCGAGGTCATCGAGCAGGCCGGGGTGCTGGACGCGGTCGCCGACATCGTCCGGCGGCAGAGCGACCCGTGCAGGCCCGCGGGGCGCGGCCAGGAGCCGCCGCTCAGCAGCCGCATCATTCGGGCGGCCAACGCGTTCGACGACCTCGTGGGCAGCTCGGTCGAGCCCAGCAGGGCCGCGGCCGCCGTGCAGCGGCTGCGGCTGGACACTGCGGCCGAGTACGACCCGCGGGTGGTCGAGGCGCTGAGCAGGCTGGTCAGCAGGCGGTCGGTGCTCGGTCCGTGACCCTGGTCCCGTAGGCTGCTGCGCGTGTTTTCTTCTGTGCTGATCGCGAACCGCGGCGAGATCGCCCGCCGGGTCATCCGTACGGCCCGCCGGATGGGCATCAAGGCCATCGCCGTCTACACCGACGCGGACCAGTCGCTGCCGTACGTGCGCGAGGCCGACGAGGCCATCTACATCGGCGAGTCGGCGCCCGCCCAGAGCTACCTGGACAGCGCGCTGCTGATCGACGCGGCCCGGAAGGCCGGCGCCGCGGCGGTCCACCCCGGCTACGGGTTCCTCGCCGAGAGCCCCGGGTTCGCGCAGGCCGTGATCAACGCCGGCTTGACCTGGGTCGGGCCCGACCCGTCGTCGATCGAGCAGATGGGGGACAAGATCCGCGCGCGCAACCTGATGGCGGCGGCCGGGGTGCCGGTGGCACCCGGGTCGGCCGCGCCGGTCGCCGATGCGGACGCCGCGGTCGAGGAGGCGTCGCGGATCGGGTATCCCGTGATGGTGAAGGCCGCCGCCGGGGGCGGCGGCATCGGGATGAGCGCGGCGTTCGACGCCGGGACGCTGCGTTCGGCGTTCGACACCGCGCGGTCCCGTGCCGAGCGGTTCTTCGGCTCGCCGGAGATCCTGCTTGAGCGCTTCCTGCCGCGCGCCAGGCACGTGGAGGTCCAGATCCTCGGCCTGGCGGACGGCCGGGTGATCGCGCTCGGCGAGCGCGACTGCTCCGTGCAGCGCCGCCATCAGAAGGTGGCCGAGGAGACGCCGTCCCCTGGCGTCACTCCGCCGCTGCGCTCCCGGATGCTGTCCGCGGCCGTGCGGGCCGGCGAGGCGGTCGCGTACCGCGGCGCGGGCACGGTCGAGTGCCTGGTGGACACCGAGACCGGTGACTTCGTGTTCCTGGAGATGAACACCCGCTTGCAGGTCGAGCATCCGGTCACCGAGCTGGTGACCGGCATCGACCTGGTGGAGCAGCAGTTCCTGATCGCCGCGGGCGAGCCGGTGTCGTTCGACGCGACCGCGGCGGTGGTGCCGTCCGGGCACGCGCTCGAGCTGCGCGTCTACGCGGAGGACCCGAAGCGGTTCCTGCCGAGCCCCGGGCCGATCACGGAGTGGTCAGAGCCGTCCGGCCCAGGGATCCGGGTGGACGGCGGGTACGCGGCGGGCACCACGGTCACCCCGTTCTACGACCCGCTGCTCGCCAAGCTGTGTGTGTACGGGTCGACCAGGGCCGAAGCGCTGTCTCTCGCCCGCGGCGCGGTGGCGGACTTCCGGGTGGCCGGCCTGAAGACGAACCTGCCCTTCCACGCCGAGCTCCTGGACAACCCCGAGTTCGTCAGCGGCGACTACGACACCGGTCTAGTGAACCGCATGCGCCAGTCGTGACCGGGTTCTAGTACTCTCCTCTCACCAGACCGTTAAAGGAGCTTGCTGTGGCGGAAATCCGCGCGGAGATGGTCGCGAACGTGTGGAAGGTGCTCGTCTCCGAGGGCGACCAGGTCGACGACGGCGACACGCTAGTGATCCTCGAGTCGATGAAGATGGAGATCCCGGTCCTCGCCGAGAGCGCGGGCACCGTCACCAAGCTCCACGTCGCCGAAGGCGACGTCGTCCAGGAGGACGAGCTAATCGCCGAAATCGGCTAGCCCCGCTTACGGCGGCCCAACCCGGGCGGATGAATGTGACATTCAGCCGCCTATAACCGGCTCGCTGTCACATTCATCCGGCGCCGCCGGCGGCCCAGGCGATTGCCTCGTCGCGTTGCGCGAGCGGGAAGTGCCTGACCTCACCCGGTGTCATCCAGCCGAACAACGAGGTCATGACGTTCATCCACTCGATGTCGGTGACCAGGGCGATGCGCTTCCACGCCCGGAAGTGCTCGACGCCCGTCTTGAGGTCCTGCCACATGGCACCGCCGGACATGCCATGGAACTCGGGGATGATGATGACGAATCTGACCTCGCCGCTGGCGAAAGCTCGCTCCAGCGCCGGGAGGACGACGTCGCGGTAGTCCTCGGCTTTCAGGGTGCCGGCCGTCTCGAACCCGACGACTCCCGGGGGAAGATCGCTCAGTTCCTCGATCATGCTTCAATCGTAAAGCGGTTAGACGCCGGTGGTGGTGCGGGGGTATTCGGCGTCCACGTCGGTGATGACGTTGAGCAGGTAGGGGACGCCTGAGGCGAAGGCGCGGCGCAGCGCCGGGGCGATCTCCGCCGGGGAGGTGATCAGCTCCCCGGCGCCGCCCAGCGCGCGGACCACCTCGTCGTAGCGGGTCCCCGGCCGCAGGTCGGCGGCCACGTCGTAGCCGTAGACGGCGCGCATCGGGCCCTTCTCCAGGCCCCACGCGCCGTTGTTGCCGACGATGATCACCACCGGCAGGTTGTGCCGCGCCAGGGTGTCGGCGTCCATCAGCGACAGGCCCGCCGCGCCGTCGCCGAGCAGCAGCACGACCTGGGACGACGGGTGCGCGAGCCGCGCGGCCATCGAGTAGCCGAGCCCGGTGCCGAGGCAGCCGAACGGACCGGGGTCCAGCCAGCGGCCCGGCCTGGCCGGTTCCACCAGGCGGCCCGCGAACGAGACGAAGTCCCCGCCGTCGCCGATGACCACCGCGTCGTCGTCCAGCGTCTTGAGCAGCTCGCCGTACACGCGCATCGGGTGCACCGGCGTGGCGTCGCTGGCGAGCAGGCCGGCGTCCGCGGCGAGCGACTCGCGGACGGCGGCCTGCAGCCTGCCCAGCCAGTCCGGGTCGCCGCCCGGCCGCGCCGACTCGGCGAGCAGCGTGAAGAACGCGGCCAGGTCGCCGGCGGCCGACGCCGCCAGCAGCGCGTGCGAAGCGATCCCCTCCGGCGAGTCGGCGACGTGCACCACGCGCGCGGGCGCCTCCTTGGGCCCGAACGACCCGTACCTGAGCCGGAAGTCCAGCGGCACGCCGGCCACGATCACCAGGTCCGCCTCGGCGAACGCCACGGACCGTGCCCTGGTCACCAGCAGCTCGTGCCCGCGGGGCAGCACGCCGCGGGCCTGGCCGTTGGTGATGACCGGCAGCCGCAGGGTCTCCGCGGCGGCGCGGGCCGCCGCGTCCGCGTCGCCGAGCCACACGTCGGAGCCGAGCACCAGCACCGGGCGGCGCGCCGTGGCGAGCAGCCCCGCGATGCGGGCCACGTCGTCGGTGTCCGGGCCGAGTGGCGAAGGAAGCGGCTCGTCAGGCAGCGGCACCTCGGCCTGGTCGTAGATCGTCTCGAGCGGGAAGTCGCAGAACACCGGCCCGCGGTGCGGCGTCAGCGCCAGGCGGAACGCCTCGTCCACCGACGCCGCGACGGACAGCTTGTCGTGCACGGTCCACGCGCGCTTGGTAACCGGTGCGAGCAGCGGGACGTGGTCCATCTCCTGCAGCGCGCCCCTGCCCCACAGGTAGTCGGGCGCCCGCCCGCCGAGCAGCACCAGCGGGGCTCCGTTGAACCAGGCGGTGGTCACCGCGCTGACGCTGTTGGTCACCCCTGGCCCGGCCGTGACCACGGCGAGCCCCGGCGCGCGGGTCAGCCGGGCGGTGGCCTCCGCGGCGAAGACCGCGGTCTGCTCGTGCCGCACATCCACCAGCCGCAGCGGCGGGTCCGCCTTGACGGCGCCGTCGTACAGCGGGAAGACGTGGCCGCCGGAGAGAGTGAACATGGCGGTCACGCCGTACCGTCGCGCGACCGCGACGGCCTGCGTGCCGCCATGTCCTGATATCAGCGTCACCCGGCTGACGTTATCACCGGGAAACGCCCGGCTGCCTGGTCAGTCGGACGCCGCGGTGAGGCCGACGCCCGCGGGCTCGGGCGCCGGTGCCTCGACGGGGTCGGCGGTGTACTGGTGCGGCAGCGTCTCGTCGGCGCCTGCGGGGACCCTGACGGCCTTGAAGACGAGCGTCAGCACCACCGACACGACGATGTTGATGACCAACGCGGTGAGACCGATGTAGACGGTGTGCCCGAACACGATGTCCGACGAGTTCGCCCAGTGCGCGCTGGTCGGGCTGTGCACGTTGTACGCGGCGATCGTGCCGTAGATCATGCCTGCCGCCCAGCCGGCCAGCAGCGCCCAGCGGTGGAACCAGCGGGTGAACAGGCCGGCCACCAGCATCAGGCAGACCTGCAGGATCCACACGCCGCCGAGCAGCTGGAGGTTGATGGCGAACGTGTGCGGCAGCCAGACCGCGAACGCCAGCGCGCCGAACTTGACCACGAGGGACGCCCACTGGGACACCCGCGTCTCCAGCCTGGGCGAGGCGTCCGGCTTGACGTACTCCTTGAAGATGTTCCTGGTGAACAGGTTCGCCGCGGCGATCGCCATGATCGCGGCGGGCACCAGGGCGCCGATGATGATCGCGGCGAACGAGATCCCGGTGAACCAGCTCGGGAACATGTGCTGGATCAGGTACGGCACCGCGAGCTGCGTGTTGCCCGCCTTCTTGACCGC
>Ga0335074_10010060_pt1 | contig 13221 bp, 10 predicted proteins | sample Lox_Sample_23_FD_206715 | JGI IMG/M metagenome (GOLD analysis project Ga0335074, IMG submission 206715) | Soil microbial communities from Loxahatchee National Wildlife Refuge, Florida, United States - Lox_Sample_2.3 | ecosystem: Environmental > Terrestrial > Soil > Wetlands | place: USA...
GCAATCCGCGGGTCGCGGCGGCTGGGCGGCTGACCTTCGCCGTCTCCGGCGATCCGGACGCAGCCGCCGCGGCCAGGCCGTACCTGGACATTCTCGGGGCGGGCGCGAGCTATGTCGGGCCAGGCGACATCGCAAGGATCGTCAAGCTGTGTCACAACCTTCACCTCGGGACGGTGATCCAGTCGCTGGCCGAGGTGACCATACTCGCGGAGAAGGCAGGGGTAAGCCGTGAGGCGTTCCTCGCCTGCATCAACGACAGCGTGATGGGCTCGACCTTCACCAGGTACAAGTCGCCCGCGCTGGTCAACCTGGACTTCCACCCCACATTCACCTCAACGCTGCTGCGCAAGGACTTCGACCTCGGGCTGGCCGTGGCGCGCGAGCACGAGGTCCCGATGCCGGTGGCATCGCTGGTCCACCAGCTCGTCCAGAGCCTGGTCGGCTACGGGTACGGGGACGAGGATTTCGCAACCCTGATCGAACTGCAGGCCCGGGCGTCCGGCCTTGAACTGAGCAGCGAGCACGCAGAAGTGTCCGACGGGCTCGAGCCCGCCGGCTAGCACGACACCACGCGGTGAGCCACCGGCTTCACCACCAGGCAGCCGGGCTTGCCCGGCGAGCTAACCACAACGATCGGGCCTTTCCCGACTGGAAGGAGCACCGGGAATGACCTCGTTAACGCATCGCACCCGGTATCTGGCTATCGGCGCGACCGCCGTGCTGGCGACCGCCCTAGTGGCCGCCTGCGGCAGTTCGTCCTCCTCAGGGTCGTCATCCAAGCCGATCCTGATCGGCGCGTCACTTTCGCTGACCGGGGACTTCTCCGCCGACGGCAATGCCTACAAGCGCGGCTATGAGCTGTGGGAGCACGACGTGAACGCCCACGGCGGCATCGACGGCCGCAAAGTTCAACTGATCATCCTGAATGACAACAGCTCGACCACCCAGGTCGACACGAACTACACCGACCTCATCACGGTGAAGCACGTGAACCTGACGTTCGGACCCTTCTCGTCGCTGCTGACCGCACCCGCTGCCGAAGTCGCGCACCGCTACGGGTTCGCCTTCGTCGAAGGTGCCGGCGGCTCGCCGCTGGTGTTCGGCGAGAAGCTGCCGAACGTATTCGACGTCAGCCTGCCCGTGGCGAACGAGCTAGACCCGTTCACTGTCTGGATGAAGTCGTTGTCAGCAAGCCAGCGGCCGTCCAGTGTCGCCTACCCGATGGCCAACGACCCGTTCGCCACCCCGCAGGTGCAGCGTACCCAGGGCCTGCTGCAGTCGGCTGGCTTCAAAACCGTCTACTCGAAGATCTTCCCCGAGGAAGAGCCGGACTACCTGCCTAACGCCGACATCGTGGCCGGTGACAAGCCCGACGCAGTCGTGCTCGGCTCGACGGACGTACCGACCGTGGCATCGTTCGTGCACGGGTTCGAACAGCAGCATTACAACCCCAAGGTGTTCATTGCCGCTGCCGGGCCTGACCAGGGCCAGGCGTTCCTGTCCGCGGTCGGCGGCGCGGGCAACGCCGACGGGATCATGGTTCCGGACGCCTGGTACCCCGGATACGACAACGCGACCAGCAAGGCCATGGTTGCCGAGTACGTGAAGAAGTACGGCGGCTCGGCCTCGGACGTCAACGCCGACGTGGCCGAGGCGTACTCGGTCGGGGAAGTCACTGCCCAGGCGGTGAAAGCCACCGGCGGCACGAGCGGCTCGAAGATCATCGCCTACCTGCACAGCGGCGTCACGCTGAGCAGCGTGCAGGGCCCGGTGAAGTTCAACAGCCTGGGCGAGAACACCAAGGCGATCGCCTTCATCTTCCAGTGGCAGAACGGCAAGTTCGTCCAGGTGCTCCCGGCCGGGGCAACCGGATCGGTGCCGGTGCTGTACCCCAAGCCGAACTGGACGAGCTGACCGACGATGCTAAGAGCAGCACGGAGCTGAGATGGCGTCCGAGATAGGGCAGGCGATCGCTGCCGGGATACTCGGTGGCGGCGTGTACGCGCTGATGGCAGCGGGACTCACGCTGATTTTCGGCGTGCTCGACATCATCAACGTCGCCCAGGGCATCTTCGTCGTGCTGGGGGCCTATCTCAGCTACGTGCTGTCTGTCCACCTGCACCTGGACCTGCTTCTCGGGTTGCTTATCACGGTGCCGGCCATGTTTGTCATCGGGCTGGTCATCTACTGGCTGTTCATCAGGCCGCTGCGCGGCGCTGAGCGCACGTCGATGACGCTATTGGCCTGCTTCGCGGTGGCACTGATCATCGAGGGGGTGCTGTACCAGGAGTTCGGTTCTAACTACGTGTCGCTGAACGCCTGGTACACCACCGCCAGCGTGCACGTGTTCGATTTCTACCTGGCCGATATCTACCTGATCGGATTCGGCCTGGCGGCGATCGCGTTCGGGGCGCTCTACCTGATCTTGTACCGGACGACCTTCGGCCGGGCAGTCCGCGCGACCATGCAGAATCAGGTGGCCGCACGGCTGATCGGCATCGACGTCAACCGGGTCTCCGCAGTGACATTCGGCATCGGCACCGCGGTGACTGCGATCGGCGGGATGGTGTACGGCGCGATCAGCGGCGGCTTCACGCCCAACAGTAGCTATGACCTCATCTCCCGGCTGCTTGCCATCGTGATTCTGGCTGGCATGGGCAGTATCGGCGGCGCGCTGGTCACTGCGATCTTCATGACGACCATCGAGGCTCTCGTTGACATCTGGCAGCCGGACTGGGCGGTCGTGGTCTTCTACCTGGCCATGGTGATCATCTTGACCTTCCGGCCGGCCGGGCTGTTCGGCCGCCGCGCGGTGCGTGCCCAGTGACGTCCGACCGGGCCGCGGGCGAAGCAGCCGCCAGCGAGCAGGACGGCGGCCGGCCGGTGGCGCCTGAGCCCGGCACGACAGCTCCCGGCACGACTGCTCCCGCCACAACCGCTCCGGCGGCGGTAACTCCCGCAGCGGGAACGAGGCATGCGCGGCCGCTGCGTTCCCGCAGCGTCCCGGTTGCCGGGGTAGCCGTGCTGATCGCCGTGATCGCGGTATTCCCGCTGGTCTTCACCAATCCAACCGCGACGAACTTCGGGGTCATCACGCTGATCTTCGTCGCCGTCGCCGCCGCCTGGAACATCTTCTCGGGCTTCTCCGGCTACTTGTCGCTCGGGCACGCGGTGTTCTACGGCACCGGCGCGTATTTCCTTGTGGTCGCAGCTAAGGACTGGAACCTGAACGGTGCCGACGTGTTCTGGCTGCTGCCGCTCGCCGGGGCGGTCGCGGCGCTGATCGCCGTACCACTCGGCCTGGTCGCCCTGCGCGTCAGGCGGCACACGTTCGTGGTGATCACGATCGCGTTCTTTTTCATCGCCCAGCTGTCGGCGTCCAACCTGGCCGTTACTGGCGGATCCAGCGGCGTGCTCGCCCCGATACCCAACTGGGCAGCCGCCACGTTCAATAACCCGTTCTATTACCTGGCGATGCTTCTCGCGGCGGCCGCCGTCGCGCTCTCGGTACTGATCCGGCGGTCCCGGTTCGGCCTTCAGCTGCGCGCCATCCGCGATGACGAGGACCGGGCCGCCGGGCTCGGCGTCCGCGCGATGCCGGTCAAGCTCGCCGCTCTGGTGCTGTCGGCCTTCATCACCGGCATGGCCGGCGCGCTGTGGGTGTACTTCATCGGCCAGGCAGTGCCGCAGTTCGTCTTCGACCCCCTCTTCGACCTGGCCGTCGTGCTGATGGTCTTCTTCGGCGGCCTCGGCACGATCGCGGGTCCGGTTCTCGGCGCACTGATCCTGGAGCCTACGCAGCTGTACCTGAACCTGCAGGAGAGCAACAGCTATGAGTCAGAGATCCTGTTCGGGGCGCTGTTCCTGGTCGTGATCCTGTTCCTGCCGCGCGGCGTGCTGCCGACAGCCGGCGAGTGGCTCACGGCCGGACGGATCCGGCGGCTGCGCGGCGACTGGCTCGCCTGGCGCGCAGGCCGGACGGCTGACCGGCCAGTGCCTCCCGCCGCAGGGAACCTGTCGTGACTGGCGAAGCTGTCATGAGCGGCACGCTGCGCGCCGAAGGCGTCAGCAAGTCCTTCGGCGGACTGCAGGCGCTGGCCGACTGCTCGCTGACCGCCCCGGCTGGCCGCATCACCGGGCTGATCGGCCCGAACGGATCCGGCAAGACCACGCTGTTCAACGCGATCACCGGCTATGAGCACATCGATGCCGGCCAGGTCTATCTCGATGACCGGCGCATCACCGGAGCGTCGCCGCAACGCGTGTTCTCGCTTGGTGTCGGCCGGACCTTTCAGCTCACCCGCATCTTCCCCCGGCTGACCGTGCTGGAGAACATGCTGGTCCCCGCGAATCGCGGCCGGCCAGCCAGGGGGCGTCGCGAGCACGCTATGGACCTGCTGGCGTTCACCGGCATCGCCAGCCACGCAGGCTCACTAGCCGGCACGCTCTCCTACGGGCAGCGCAAGCTCCTGGAACTGGCCTACGTGCTTGTCGCCGATCCGGCCGTGGTGCTGCTTGACGAGCCGGCGGGCGGTGTCAACCCGTCGCTGATTCACCACATCGCCGATCGCATCCGCGAACTCAACTCCGCGGGGCGGACGTTCCTGATCGTCGAGCACAACATGGAATTCGTCATGGGCCTGTGCCACGAGGTCACCGTGCTGGACTCCGGCACCGTGGTGGCATCCGGACCTCCCGAGGTCATCAGGACCGATCCCCGCGTCCTGGACGCCTACCTCGGCACGGAGGCGGCAGATGACTGAGACTGGCGATATCTGGAGCTGGCGATGACCGGAGCTGGCGATGACTGACGCCGCGCTCGTGGTCGATGGCGTCACCGCCGGCTACGGCGGCGGTGACGTACTGCACGACGTGTCGTTCTGCGTGCCGGCCGGCCGGATCACCTGCATCGTCGGCCCGAACGGCGCAGGGAAGTCGACCCTGCTGGCGGTCATCAGCGGCATCCTGAGGCCGCGGTCCGGGCAGGTGCTGCACCGCGGCGAGCGGCTGACCGGCAAGAGCCCGCGCGAGATCCTGCGCGCGGGCGTGGTCCAGGTACCGCAGAACCACAGCCTGTTCCCGGACATGACGGTCGCGGAGAACATCGAGCTCGGCGGCTACACGCTCGGCAGCCGGACACTGGTCGCAAGCCGCCGGGTCACGGTCGAGGCGCTGTTCCCAGACGTCGGCAACTGGGCGAAGAAGAAGGCGGGCAGCCTGTCCGGCGGGCAGCAACGGCTGGTCGAGTTCGCGCGTTGTCTCATGCTCGATCCCGCCGTCATCATCCTCGACGAGCCGTCAATGGGCCTCGCGCCGAAGATCCTGCGCACGGTATTCGGCGCGGTGCAGGAAATGAACGCCCAGGGCAAGACGGTGCTGCTGGTCGAGCAGAACGCGCGGGCCGGACTGCGGATTGCCGGACACGGCGTCGTGCTGGAGAACGGCCGGGTGCGACTGACCGGCACCGGCACCGAAGTGCTCGAGCACCCCGAGATCGGCATGCTGTACCTCGGCGGCAGTGCCGGGACAGCACAGCCCGCAGCAGCACAGCCCGCTGATGGCCAGGCCAGTATTAACCAGCACAGCCGTGATCACCATGGGCTTAACGACCACGGGCTTAACCACCAAGGGCCGACGGCGTGATCCTGGATTGCCGGTGATCCTCGACTGCCATTGCCACGTCATCCCGGCCGGAATGCTGACCGGCGCGGTGCCGGAGCCGTGGCGCCCCCAGCTAAGCATCGCCGGCGGCCAGCGGATCCTGTCTTTCCAGGGCCGGCGGCTGACCTCAGTGACCGCCGAGTTCAGCGACATAACTGTGATGCTCGACCAAGCCGGGGCGGCCGGCGTCAGCCACCTGCTCGTGTCACCCTGGATCCTGCTGATTCCGGTACACGAGGATCTGCCGGTCGCAGTCCAGATCTGCCGGGTCCAGAACGAGAGCATCGCGCAGGCGGCGCAGGACAGCGGCGGCCGGGTCTACGGGCTCGGCGCGCTGCCGTTGCAAGACCCTCGCCGCGCGGCCGCCGAGCTAGCTGACTTGATGGCGCTGCCCGGTATGTGCGGGATCGAAGTGCCGGCCAGCGTCGCCGGGACTTATCTGGGCGATGACAAGTTCACGCCGTTCTGGGAGGCCGCGGCGGACACCGGCGCTCTGGTGTTCGTGCACCCGACGACGACCGGCCTGGGCATCGGCGGCCTGGACGGCGGCTACCTGTGGAACTCGGTTGGTAACCCGCTGGAGACGACGATCGCCGCGGCCCAGCTGGTAGTGAGCGGCGTGCTCGAGCGCCTTCCGGCACTCAGGATCCTGCTGGCGCACGGCGGCGGCGCGCTGCCTGCGCTGCGCGGCCGGCTGCGGCGCGCGTTCGCTGTCCGCCCCGAAGCGCGAGCCGGCAGTGCCTGCCAAGACGATCAAGAACGACGACGTCTAGCCGGACCGGACGAGTCGCTGCGCCGACTCTACTTCGACAGCCTTACCCATGACTCCGCTGTGCTGGCCGACCTTATCGCTTTCGCTGGCGCTGGCCACGTGCTGCTTGGCTCGGACCGGCCGTTCGATATGGGGGCTGACCAGCCAGTCGAGGAAATCAGGGCACTGGGGCTGCCTGCGGAAGACGAGCAGTTGCTGCTCGGCGGCGCCGCCGCGCGGCTGCTGAGCCTGACCACGGACGAGAGGTGACCGGCGATGGCGATTCACACCTACGGCTCGAATGCAGTGGACTGGGAACAGCGGGTGGACTTCAGCAGGCTGCGGGCCGAACGGCTGGCCCGGCTCACGGCACAGCTTGAGGCGTCGTCGCTGGGCGCGCTGCTGAGTTTCGACTTCGGCAACATCCGCTATCTGACGGCAACCCATATCGGCACCTGGGGCATGGACAAGCTGGTGCGGTTCGCGCTACTCACGCGCGGCGGGAAGCCGGTCGTCTGGGACTTCGGCTCGGCGGCCCGCCATCACCAGATCTACAACCCGTGGCTTGATTACACCGAAGGGCCGCCGACAGCGGAGGGCGCGCGGGCAACCGGCGCGCGCGCGGGCATCTCCACGCTGCGCGGCGCGCTGCACCCAGATGCCGGAATGGCGCAGCGGGTGGCTGCGGACGTTGCCGCAGTGCTTCGCGAGCACGGGCTCGCCGGTGAACCGCTCGGGGTCGATGTGGCAGAGATACCTGTGCTGGCCGCGCTGCGCGCGGAAGGTATCGAGGTAGTCGATGGCCAGCAAGTTTTCCTGGAGGCGCGCCGCATCAAGACCCGCGATGAGATCAGCTTGCTGACTCACGCGTGCTCGATGGTCGACGCGGCTTACCAGGAGCTGTACGAGTTCTTGCGGCCGGGCGTGCGGGAGAACGAGTGCGTCGGCCTGGTGTCCAAGGTGCTGTATGACCTGGGCAGCGAATACGTCGAAGGCGTGAACGCCATCTCCGGGGAGCGCTGCTCGCCGCACCCGCATGTGTACTCCGACCGGCTGATCCGGCCGGGCGACCCGGCCTTCTTCGACATCTTGCACAGCTACAACGGTTACCGGACCTGCTATTACCGGACGTTCGCGGTGGGCAGCGCGTCGCGGGCGCAGCGAGATGCCTACGTGCGCTGCCGTGACTATATGGATCAGGCGATCGCCATGGTCAAACCGGGAGTGACCACTGGCGACATCGTGTCGCTGTGGCCGCGCGCGGAGGAATTCGGCTTCCCGGACGAGATGGCTGCGTTCGCGCTGCAGTACGGGCACGGGGTCGGGCTGTCGATCTGGGAGAAGCCAATCTTCAGCCGGCTGGTCTCGCTCGATCACCCCGAACCGCTGGAGGAGGGCATGGTGTTCGCGCTGGAGACGTACTGGCCTGCCGCCGACGGCTGGTCAGCCGCGCGGATAGAAGAAGAAGTCGTCGTTACCGCCGAGGGCTGCGAGGTCATCACCAAGTTCCCGGCGGAGGAACTGCTGGTGGCCGGGCGCAAGTACTGGACAGCCGGCGGCGCACTGGACACGCTGCGAGAGAGCCAGTCGAATCTCAATACCGCCGCAGGCCGCGGTGAGCGGACTGGCGGCGCGGCTGACCTGAGTGATCTCCAGAGCGGTGCAGTCAGGAGTGACGCTGTATGACAGCAAGCATGGATAGCGCGGAACTGCTGCGCTGCTACGAGCAGATGGCCGTCATCCGCGGCACTGAGAAAGCGGCGCACGACTTGTTCCTGGCCGGACTGGTCAAGGGCACCACGCACCTGGCGGCAGGGCATGAGGCAGTCGCGGTTGGGGCGAGCGCGGCGCTACGGCCCGACGACTACGTGTTTGCCACTTACCGGGGTCATCATCACGCCATGGCGAGGGGCGCGAGTCCGGCCGAGTGCCTGGCCGAGCTGATGAGCAAGGCGACCGGCGTGTGCAAGGCAAAAGGCGGCTCGATGCACCTCACCAAGGCCTCGGCCGGAATGCTCGGCTCGTACGCCATCGTCGGAGCGCACTTGCCGATCGCCGCCGGTGCCGCGTGGTCGGCGCGACTGCGCGGCACCAGCCAGGTCGCGGTGGCGTTCTTCGGCGACGGCGCTACCAACATCGGCGCCTTCCACGAGGCGCTCAACCTGGCCTCGGTCTGGTCGCTGCCAGTGCTGTTCATCTGCGAGAACAACCTGTACATGGAGTACACGCCGATCGGCTCGGTCACCGCGGCCGAGCACCCGGCGGCCGACCGGGCGGCCGGCTACCGGCTGCCGGCTGAGGTGATCGACGGGAACGACGTCGTGGTAGTGGCCGATGCCGTCAGCCGGGCCGCGGACCGCGCGCGGGCAGGCGACGGCCCGACCGTACTGGAAGCGCGGACCTACCGGCACTTCGGCCACAGCCGGACCGACCCGGCCGCCTACCGGCCCGCCGAGGAGGTCGAGGAGTGGCTGGCCCGCGATCCGCTCGATGTCGCCGTCGGCCGGCTGACCGAGCTTGGCGTTGCCGAAGACGAGATCACCGTGGCTGCTGAGCGGGCGGCCAAGATCGTGGCTGACGCGGTGACCGCAGCCAAAGCCGCCGACGGAGCCGACCCGGCGCAGGCATTCACCGACGTATGGGCAGACGGAGGGCACCAGTGGCGGACCTGATTACCTACCGAGACGCGGTTGCCGAGGGCCTGGCCAGGGAGATGCGCCGCGACCCGGCCGTGGTCTGCCTGGGCGAGGACATCGGCGCGGCGGGCGGTGTGTTCAAGACGACCGTCGGGCTGCTGGCCGAGTTCGGCCCCGACCGGGTGCGTGATACGCCGATCTCGGAGCAGGCCATCGTCGGCATGGCGATGGGCGCCGCGATGACCGGGATCCGGCCGGTGGCCGAGATCATGTTCTCCGACTTCCTCGCCTGCTGCTGGGATTACCTCGCCAACGAGATACCCAAGATGCGGTACATGACCGGCGGCCAGGTCACCGTGCCGCTGGTCATCAGGACGGCCAACGGCGGTGGGCTCGGCTTCGGAGCCCAGCACTCTCAGGCGACCGAGAACTGGGCAGCAGCCGTTCCCGGTCTGAAGGTTGTCGCTCCGGCCACCCCGGCCGATGTCGTCGGCCTGCTCGCGGCCGCGGTCCGGTCCGACGACCCGGTGGTGTTCTTCGAGCACAAGGGCCTGTTCGCGAGCCGCGGTGAGGCGGCGCCGCCTGGCCACGTCGTGCCGCTCGGCGAGGCTGCGACGGTCCGGTCCGGCACCGATATCACGGTGGTGGCGCTGGCCTCGACGGTGCCGATAGCGCTGGCCGCAGCCGACGAACTGGCCGGCTCTGGCGTGCAGGCAGAGGTCATCGACTTGCGCTGCCTGATCCCGCTGGACATGGCAACCGTGCTGGCCTCCGTCCAGCGCACCTCCCGGCTGCTGATCGTGGAGGAGAACCCCTACCAGGGCGGCTGGGGCGGCACGGTCGCGTCCATCGTGGCGGATGAGGGCTTTGAGTTCCTGGACGCGCCGGTTCGCCGGGTCGCCGCTGCCTGCGTGCCGCTCCCGTTCGCCGACGCGCTCGAGGACGAGGTGATCCCCACCGTCGCGAAGGTCGTCGCGGCGATGCGGACGCTGCTCGACTACTGAATCCGGGCTGGGCGAGGGGCGTGAGTTACCGGTTGAGGCCGCCGTGTCAGGGGCCGCGACAGGTCCCCCGGGCCCTCGCGCGGATTCAGACAACAGGGTTGCTTTCGGCAGCCCAGATCCAGGCCACGTCACCTAGCATGAGGTCATGCGGCTATCTGCCCAGTTCAGGCCGGACACTGAGGCCGGCGTGACACCGGGTGCAAGTGCGGCTGGCGCGGCCACGGTGACGGCGGCACGCCCGGCAACTGACCTGCCGCTGCCTGAGCCGGACGAGGTATTCTCCCCTGCCGGGCATGGCTTGCCAGACCCGGGCCTGCTGCCGGCCGGGCCGGACCTGCCGCCGCGGGCGCGCGGCTTGCGCGCCGACGCGACGCGCAACCGGGTGGCAATCCTCGCCGCCGCCCGCCAGGTCTTCGCCGAGCAGGGGTTGCGAGCGCCGCTCGAGGAGATCGCCCGGCGAGCAGATGTGGGCATCGCCACTCTGTACCGGCGGTTCCCCACCCGGGAGCGGCTGGTCGCGGCCGCTCTGATTGAGAAACTCACTCAGTACGAGGGGGCAGCCAGCCGGGCGCTGGCCGAGCCGGACCCATGGGACGGGTTCGCTGGCCTGGTCCGGCGGATATGCGAGCTGCAGGCAAACGACAGGGGCCTGAGCGACCTGTTGTCGATGACGTTGCCGGCCAGCGAAGACGTGGAGCAACTGCGGGCGAAGGCGCACGGTCATGTCGCCGAACTTGTCAGCCGCGCCAAGGCCGCGGGGCGGCTGCGGCCCGACTTCGCGGCCGAGGACCTCCTGCTTGTACTGATCGCCAACGCCGCAGTGTCGCACATCACCGGTCCGGACGCGCCCGACGCCTGGCGGCGGTTCGTGGAACTCATCCTCGACGCGTTCCAGTACACCGGCGGCGCCAGCCTGCCACCCGCGCCGTCGGCTGGCCAGATGACGCGGGCTATGGCGCGGCTGGCCTCCGATCGCGGCTGCGGAGCGGCGCCACCGCAGATTCTGTAGCCTTCGCTTCAAGTGAAAGTGCGTTTCCTGTCGTTATAACGACAGGAAACGCACATCCATGGAGCCTGGTCTACTCGGCATGCAAGGCGGTTGCGGTCCTGGTTGCCGCCGCCCAGGTTGCCGGCAGCAGCGCCCCGGCCACTGCGATCAGCAGCCCGGCAAGCGCCAGTGCTGCCATTTCCGCAGGCTGGTAGACATTCAGCAAGTTGGCAGGTACGCCCACGTCGGCCGCGTTGGCCATCGCGGGCAGCACAACCCGGTGCAGGAGAATCCCGGCAGGCACCGCGATCAGGCCTGCCACCAGGCCCGTTCCGGCGACCCAGCAAACCACCATCGCGATGGTCTGCCGCGGTGTCATGCCGACCGCCTTGAATACCCCGATGTCGTGCACCCGTTCCCTAATGTGCAACACGACCGTGTTCAGCACGCCGAGCCCGGCAACGATCGCGAGCAGCAAAGTCAGCGTGCCGATCAGGGCGACCATGAGGTCCACGACCTGGGAGTTCCGCTCGTTGGGGAACACGCCGTAGGCAGATCCGAGCCTGCTGTTCAGCCCCTGGACATACGCGGCCTCGTCGGTGCCGGGCCGCAGCCCCACGTCGTACTGACCTGGCGTTGCGTCCGGCGCGACAGCCTGCAGCGTCTTCCAGTCGGTGATCAGCTGCACCCCGTCGTCCTGTGTGCTGAATACTTCACCGACGATTCGCGCGGTGACCTGCCGCCCGCCGTTGACGATCGTCACGTTGTCGCCGACCGCGTCCCCTGTCACCGTCAGGAACCGGGCGGGAACGTCCACCTGACCGGGCCCGGTGTACCAGTGCCCGGCGATCATGTCGTAGCCGGTCCAGTTTGCGTTGCCGCGGAACGCGGTGATCGTCGCCCGCTCCGTCAGTCCCGCCACGGAAACCGCCTGGTCAGCCTCCGCGACGAAGCGCAGCGTTCCCGGCTGTTCGCGGAGCGCAGCCTCGATAGCGCGCTGCGCCTGGGCCGCCGTTGGCTGGCCGGGCGGCGGCTGAGAACCGCCGCCACCGGGTCCGGCCCGGACGTGGACCACGCCGCCGCCAGTGGTAGTACCACCCGGCACCAGGACCTGCACCGGCTCGGCCTGCTGGTGGGAGAGGGCCACGACCACGTTGCTCAGCGACGTGCTGAGACCAACCGCGAGCGTGACCGTGACTGCGCCCAGCAGGATCGCGATCATGGTCACGGCGGTGCGCGCCGGGCGGGCGAACGGTGCCGCCAGGCCCATCGTCACTGGCCTCGGCAGCCGCAGCCGCCCGAGCAGCCGATGCGCAACGTAGCCATGGCCAGTCCTCGGCGCGCGCCCCGTCGCAATCGCCTGAACTGCGTTCAGGCGGCCCGCCCGCAGCGCGGGCAGTAGCGCCGCGATTCCTACCAGGCAGAGCATCACGGCGGGCACGGCGACATCCACCCGCACCGGCACGGTCAGTGCACCGATCCCGTATGCGCTGGCGGTCTGGGCAAGAACGGGCCTGGCGATCAGGTTGCCAAGCACGACGCCGCCGAGGCAGCCGGCCAGGGCCGGCACGCTCACCTGCCCGGTGTAGGCCGCGAGGACCTGGCCGGGCGTGAAGCCAATGCTCTTCAGGATGCCAATCCGGCGGTAGCCCGCGACCACGGCGCCGCTGACCACGTTGGTCACGATCAGCACCGACATCACCATGCCGATAACCCCGAAGGCGAACAGGAACGGCACGAACGGCGCGATGTTCCCGGATTCCTCGGTCTTGGCGGCCAGGTATGACTCCTTGCCGGTCACTGTGCCCGCCGGCAGCGCCCTGGCTACGGCGGCCATATCTGAGTTCAGGTCAGCCGAGCTCGCGGCAGTCCGGAAGCGGTAGAGCATCTGCGAGCTGGCTGGAGCGCCAGCCGGGCGCAACCCGGCGACCTGGCTCGGCACCACCCAGCCGGCTGCCGACCCGGTCACCGAGCTTGCCATACCCACCACGGTCAGCGTTGGCTTGCCGGGCGCGCTGGTAACTGTCAGCTTGGTGCCGACCGGAATGCCGAGCTGGGGTCCGGAGCCACTGCCATCAAGGACGACCTGTCCGGGCTGGGTGGCCCAGTGGCCGGATTGCAGGGTGAGGTCGTCCACGCCGCCGCCGGGCGATGCTCGTCCAGCCAGCGTGATCGGCGGCA
>Ga0335074_10010062_pt1 | contig 13221 bp, 8 predicted proteins | sample Lox_Sample_23_FD_206715 | JGI IMG/M metagenome (GOLD analysis project Ga0335074, IMG submission 206715) | Soil microbial communities from Loxahatchee National Wildlife Refuge, Florida, United States - Lox_Sample_2.3 | ecosystem: Environmental > Terrestrial > Soil > Wetlands | place: USA: Florida...
GGCGCGGGGGGCTACCGCGGGGCGGGCGTCAGGGGTTGCTGGCACTCCGCTGCGGGCCAATCGCTTTGATCTGGTCCTCACTCAGGCGGCGTATCGCGGCCGGCAGCGGGACGAAATCCACTTTTTTCATGAACCCCGATGCATTGCCGCCGTTGGGTTGGATTGCCCAGCCCAGGAAGTCTCGGACCGCGGTTGCCGTTTGTGCGGGCAACGCGGTGTTCACGATTGTGTACTCGTAGTTGATGATCGGGTAGGAGTGCGCGCCGGGCTGGAAGATGAGGCTCATGCTCTCGTCTTTGGGGGTCTGGCCGGCGGCTGCCGCGGCGGCGGCCTGCACTGTCTGACTGTCGGGCAGGACGAAGCTGCCGGCTTTGTTCTGGAGTTCGGCCTCGCCGAGCTTGTCCTGGTCCGTGGCGCCCTTGTAGCTGATGCCGATATAGGCGATCGAATATGGATTTTGCTGTACGGCGCTGACCATGCCCTGGTTGCCTTCGGCGCCGATCTCGCCGGAGACGGCCGGCCAGCTTACGGTTGTGCCGTAGCCGTGGGTTGAGGCCCAGTCCGGCGTGCTGGCAGACAGGAACTGGGTGAAGATGAAAGTGTCGCCGCTGCCGTCGGTGCGGTGAACCGGAATAATGGCTTGGTGCGGGAGTTTCACGCCGGGATTGAGCTTGGCGATCTGCGGATCGTCCCAGTGGCTGATCTTGCCCTCATAAATGCCGGCCAGCACCGGGCCGCTGAGCTTGAGGTGCGCGCCGTTCAGACCGGGCAGGTTGTAATTCACCATCTGGCTGGAGATCGCCAGCGGGATGTTGAGCATGTTCGGATGCTGTTGGTGGATCGCTGGACTGAGGTAAGCGTCGGAGGCGCCGATCTGGGCGAGGCCCGAGATGGCCTCCGATATGCCGGTGCCGCTGCCGGTACTCTGAGTCGTGATCTGGACCGGATGGTTCTTGGCATAAACCGGGACCCAGATGTTGAAGAGCGGATAGAGCAGGCTGGAGCCGGTCTCCAGGATGCGCGTTTCGGTTGCGTGCGCTCCGGCAAGCGTGGTCGCCAGTCCGACGGCCGCGGCGGCGGCCAGAATCGGCGACTTGTTCGTTATCAACGGCACTTTACCCTCCTGTCATGCAGCGGTGGCACGGCTCCGATAACTGTGCTGGGTACTACGCGATCGGCATGGAGTCACCCGGGGCGGGTGCGACTGTTGTGTGACAGCCATTGAAAGGCGTGAATGACGGGTTCGTGCTGGTCAGAGATGCAGCAAGCGTGAAAGCGTGCCACCAAGGACGGCAGTATGCTCGGTGGGGGGCAGGGCCAATGCCTCGATTGCATCGACAGGCGTCCGGTGCTGCATGGAAAATGGATAATCCGTGCCGAGCACAACATGATCGGCACCGACGCGATCGATCAGGAAACGCAGTGCTTTCGCATCGTGGGTCAGGCTGTCGTAATAAATGTTGCGGAGGTATGCGCTGGGCGGCTTTGGCAGACCGCCGAACGTGGCGGGCTGCACGCGGTACGCGTGATCGAGTCGTCCGAACTGATAAGGCAAATAACCGCCGGCATGGGCGAGCACAATTGAAAGAGCAGGATAGCGCTCGAACAGGCCGCCCGCAATCAGTCGCGTCGCGGTGATGGTGGTTTCGAGCGGAAAGCCGATCACGTTCCAGAGGTGGAAATCCTTGATGCGGCTGATATCCCCCGCATTCTGCGGGTGCAGGAAGACCGGCGCTTCGAGGCGGGATGCCGCGGCGAAGATCGGCTCGTAACGCGCGTCATCAAGGTCACGACCGCCGACATGTGTGCAGAGGACGATGCCACGAAGTCCGAGATCGGTGATGGCGCGCTCGAGTTCGCGCAACGCGCGGTGCGGATCCTGCATCGGCAGCGTGGCAAGCGGTAGAAAGCGATCGGGATGAGCACGCGCGAACTGTGCCATCCCGTCGTTCATAATTTGCGCAATGCGCTCACCGAGTTCCGGTGACGTCCAGTACAGCAGCAGCTCGGGCGGCGGACTGACCGCCGCGGCATCCAACCGGCGTGTATCCAGCGCGACGAGCAGCGTGCGCTCGTCGTATTGGCGGGGCCGCACCGAGATCTCCGGCTCCACGACGATGTCGGGCGGTGCATGGAAAACGAGGTCATCGCGATCGCGTTGTGTTTTGACCTCGACGAAGGGGGACAATTCTCCCGCGCGCAGGGCTTCCAGGAATGGGAGCGGGACAGTATGAAAATGGATGTCGATCGCGTTCATTCCGCGGCGGCGCTCGCCGGCATGGCGGGCCGGGTCGCGACCACCACCTTGATTGCGTCGTCGATCCGGTCGCGCGCATAGCGCAACGCCGTCGGAAGGTCGTGCAGACCGAACGTGTGCGTATGGATCCTGGTTGCGTCGAAACGCTTCTGCGCCATGAACGCGGCGGCGCGATGGGTGGCGCTTTTGCCTTCGCCACGGATTCCATACAGGTATATATTGTTGCGGACGATATAGGCGATGTCGACCAGTGTCGGCTCATGCGGGAAGGCGGCGAGGCAGATACGACCGCCGCGATTGACCATGCGCGCGGCGTCGTTGATCGCATCGGGTGCGCCGGAGCATTCGAGGACGTAATCCACCCCGTTGCCGTGTGTGATGTGACGCACTGCCTCGACGGCGTTCTTGTTGCGCACGTTGATGACCTGGTCCGCTCCGAGTTCCAGTCCGATTTTCAGTCGATTGTCCCGGGTGCCGGTCAGGATGACAGGTTCCGCGCCAAGCGCCTTCGCCACGGCGACGCCGAGCAGGCCGATCGGTCCCGGCCCCAGGACGGCCACGCCCTCTCCGGCAACCAGGCCGCCGAGCTCGGTCAGGCCGTACATCGCGGTGCCGGCAGTCACCACAAGCGTTGCTTCGGCGTCGGACATGTGGTCGGGGATGGCGATCAGGGTGTTGATGTTGTTGATGGCGTATTCAGCAAAGCCGCCATCGGTGGTGAAGCCGTTCGCGCGATGGCCCTTGTTTACGTCGCCGTAGTTTTTTCCGTAATTGAGGCAGGCCGTGTACATGCCCTCGCGGCAGCGCTTGCACTGGCCGCAGCCGGCGTGGATCTCCACTGTGACGCGCTGGCCAGGGCGGTACTCGTCAACGCCGGGTCCGCAGGCTGCCACCGTGCCCATGTACTCGTGGCCGGGGGTGAAAAATTTGTTGAAAGGATCGCCGCCCTGAATCATCGCCGGCGGGCCGTGCTGAATGATCTCGAGGTCGGTCGCGCAGATGGCGACCGCATCGATGCGCACCAGGACCTCGGCGCGGTTGGGAATGGGAACCGGCTTATCGACCAGGCTGAGCTGGCCGGGGTTCCCGAGCACCCATGCGCGCATGCGCTCAGGGATTGGAAATCCTGGATCGGTCTTCATCCCATGTTCCCCTGCACCGGCGCTCATTGTTGAGCGCGCCACCGATACCGCGGTTGCCACCCCAGCGCCTCACGTGCGCGATCCGACCGCACCAGGGCCGCCCACTCATCCACTGGCTCGGGGCCGTGCCAAGGTACATTCGGCAGCAGCTTTCTGGCCAGTTCCCGGGGCGGGATCGGCGAGGTCACGTCATCGGCAATGATGAGCGCAGTCAGATGGGCGAGGTCGGGATGGCGCAGCGCGGCGAACACGGCGCCCGCAACATCGCGGACATCGATCCACGCGCCGTACTCCCAGAACGGTGTCCATTCGGCTGCTGGATCTGCCGCACGAGCCGCCTTGAATTGGGCGCGGCGGGCGGGGCCGCAGACGGCGGGCGGGCGGAAGCAGGCCGTCGCGATGCCCTTTGTGGCGGTGTAGCAGCGGCACAGCTCCTCGATCAGCCGCTTCGCCATTCCGTAGGCGGTGGGCGGACGGATCGGGTGGTCGTCGTCGATCGGCAGGTAATCGGGAGCGGCCTCGCCACGGAACACGCCGAGCGCATTGACGCTGCTGAACGTCACCACACGACGAATGCCCGCGTTCCGGGCGGCTTCCAGCATATTCCAGTTGCCGGTGACATTGTGGGTGATAAAGCGCTCACCGGGATCAGTAGCATCCGGCCGCTGTCCGCCTGCGGCGTGGACGATCGCATCGCATCCGCGGGCGGCGGCCGCGTAGCCTTTGGCATCGAGGACATCATGACCATCGGCGATATCGAAACGAACGATCTCGTCGCCCTCGGCCGACAGACGTTCCACCACGGCGCCGCCGATCAGGCCGCTGCTTCCGCTTACCAGCACACGCATGTTTGTCCCTTCACCGTGGCCCGCGATCGGTCCCTTGATGAGGTAGTGCTGGAAGAAGATCAACGGGCAACCACCCGCGGAGATATCTCCGACAGCCAAGAACACGCAGGCCAGGAAGTTCTTGTTCTTTGTCTGTCCCGCTTCGCCGCTTAATGTGCCACTGCCGGCCGGTCGCCAGACAGAGCGCAGTCTTTGATTTCCCTTGCTCGGCAGGCGGTCTCCGTCGGCAGAGACACAGGCTCGGAGATTGCGGCGCAGTCGCTGCAATAGGCGGTATTGCAGAGGCAAAGATTGTGAACGCAGATGTAACCTTTCCTGGACAATGAGCCCAGGCCCACGTATCGTTTCGGCATCCGCGACCCAGTCGTGGACCGTGACGTCACTTCGCGGCCAGCTTGCGGGGCGGATTCCAGCTTGCCGAGCGCGCATCCCCGAGCGTCCCGTCCTGGTTCTGCGGCCGGTAGGCAACGATGATGCCGCGGCAGATGAATTTGATCTTTTCCTTGACGATCTCACCCTCGTCCCAGTCGATGCCTGTGATCAGCGGTTCCTTGAACTCGAGCCGCAGGAAGGCTTCATGGAAGTCGATCCCGCCGGTGAACTTGCGCTTGACCAGCACGGCCTTCTGGAATTTTCCGTAGGTGAGACAGGACTGGAGAAACCGGATTGAGGAGATATCCACCTGCTTGGTGATGGTAATTTCCTTGACTTCCGGCTTGAATTCGATGTCGCCGCCTTCGAGGTATTTCGCGAACCTTTTGCTGCTGGCGGCGGACTTTTTCTTCTCGGCGTTGTGGGTCGTCGGCGCGCCGGGCGGTGCGTGCAGGCTGTTGCCGCTAAGGTCCGCCGCGGCCGACGATCCGCCGCTTTCCGATCCGCCGCCACTCTCGGAGTCGCCCAGGCTGACACCGAAGTCGAAATCATCGACCTCGAAGAATTTGCCGTCCTGGAAGTCCTTCATCATATCTGTATCGTCATGGTCCCAAACGCTGGTGCATTCGGCGGCCACGCCTTTTCCGCTGTTGTCGATGAAGGTCATCAGCACGTCGTTGGATTCTTTGTCGGGCATACTCGCCTCCTGTTGCTCAGGTTTACTGCGACGCCAGGCGCGAAACCAGGCGGATCGCCGCCGTCACGCCTTCAAGCTGGTAGTGCGGGCGGAGATAGAATTTCGCCTCGTACTTACCGGGCTCGCCATCCATTGTCGCCACTGTCACGCTGGCCTCTTCCAGCGGATGGGCGGCCTTCCATTCCTCGCTCGACGTGTCGGGCGAGCCGTCGATGTAATGGCGCAGCCACGACTGGAGCCAATGCTGGATCTGCACGCGGTCGAGCGAGGTTCCCACCTTGTCGCGCACCATGCATTTCAGGTAGTGCGCGAACCGGCAGGTGGCGAGCAGATAGGGCAGGCGGGCGGCGAGGTTGGCATTCACCGTGGCCGCGGGATCGTCATATTCCTGCGGCTGCTGCAACGACTGCGCGCCGATGAACGCGGGAAAATCGGCATTCTTCCGGTGCACCAGCGGGATGAACCCATTCATAGCCAGCTCGGCCTCTCGCCGCTCGCTCAGCGCGACCTCGGTCGAACAACGCAGATCAGTGTCGCCATCGGCGGTGGGGAAGCGGTACGCCGGCAAGCCCTCGACCGCACCACCGGTCTCGATACCGCGGATGCGCACGCACCATCCGTACAGGTTGAAGGCGCGGGCGATATTCGCTGCCATGGCATAAACAGCGTTCGTCCATAGGAAGCGGCTGGCGTCGGGTCCGTCCACGTCCTCTTCGAAGTCGAAGGCGTCGAGCGGTTCGGTGTCGACGCCATAGGGCAAGCGCGCCAGCACACGAGGCAGGCAGAGGCCAAGATAGCGAGCGTCCTCGCTGGCTCGCAGCGACCGCCATGGGGCGTATTCCGGAGTGCGGAAGATCCGCGTGAGATCGCGCGGGTTGGCTAACTCCGCCCACGAGTCCATCTGCATGACGGTCGGCGATGCGCTGGTGACGAACGGGGCGTGCGCCGCCGCCGCGATCATCGCCATATCGTCAAGGAGCTGCGTGTCCTGCGGGCTGTGATCCATATAGTAGTCGCCGATCAGCACGCCGTACGGCTGGCCTCCGAACTGGCCGAATTCCTCCTCATAGACCTTCTTGAAGATGGGGCTCTGGTCCCAGGCGGTGCCGCGGAACTTGCGCAGGTTGCGGATCAACTCGCGCTTGGAGATGTCGAGCACCTTGACCTTCAACAGTGGGCCCGGATCGGCTGTGATGACGAGAAAATGGAGACCGCGCCAGGTCGCTTCGGCCTGCTGGAATTCCGGGTGGTGCAGGATCAGGTTCACCTGCTCGGCGATCTTGCCGTCAATCGCTGCGATCATCGCCTCCAGCGAGCGCCGCGAGTCGGCCGACAGCAGCGATCGATGCGCGCGCGCCTGCTCGGCAAGGGTTTCCAGCGCGGCTGCGACATTCGCCGCCACGCGGGTCTCTTGCGGAGCGAGCTCGCGTTCGAGCAGCGTCGTGAAATCGATGTCTGTCATGCCGTGCCCGCTCAGTTGATGGCGATCTCACCGGCATTCAGGGTCATCTCGCCGCCGCCGTTCAGCGACATGGACTCCGACGCCGTTGCCTGGATCTGATCGCCATTGATGGTGATGCCGGTGGTGCTGATGGTGATGCTGTTCGAGCCGACCTTCAGCGTGATCGACTGCGCGGCGCTGATGGTGCTGGAACCGGAGCTGACGGTGATCGAATGATTGCCGGTGGAGACCGTCAAGCTGTCGTTGCCCTGTGACACCGTGACCGAATTGTTGCCCTGCGACACCGTCAGCGAATTGTTGCCCTGGGAGACAGTAATCGAGCGATTGCCCTTCTGCACAGTGGTGGTAGTGTCCTGGGTGATCGTCACCGTCTCATTGTTTTTGACGGTCTTGTTGTAGTCCTTCTGCGCCTGGAAGAAGACTTCCTCGGAGCCGGCCTTGTCCTCGAAGCGGATCTCGTTGAAGCCGCCGCCGCCGGTGGATGAGTTCGTCTTGATCGTCGATCGTGTCTTGTTGTCCGGCAGCCCATAGGGCACCATGTTGTTGGCGTTATAGACGCAGCCGGTTATGATTGGCCGGTCCGGGTTGCCCTCGAGGAACTCGACCACGACCTCCTGTCCGACGCGCGGGATGAAGATGGCGCCCCATTGCGCCGCGGCCCAGACCTGTGCCACCCTGATCCAGCAAGAACTGTTTTCGTCCTGCGTGGCGCTGCGGTCCCAGTAGAATTTGACTTTGATGCGGCCGTACTGGTCGGTGGTGATCTCGTCGCCGGATGCGCCGACCACTTTCGCCGTTTGCGGTCCACGAATCATTGGCCGCGGCGTCTGCCGATTGAGCTGGAAATTCGTGCTGCCCTTGATCGCCTGAAAGGTGCAGCGGAAAGTGTCGCGCATTGCACCTGTTGTCGTCGCCGAACCTTCCGCCATCGACAGCGTATAGGTCGCTCCGATCACGGTATATTCGATATTCTCCGAACTCTGATAGAATTTGGACAGGGCGAATTTGCAGCCGGTGTAAAGACGCCGGCTGTTGCTTGTGCCATACAGGATCTGCCGCCGGGAATTCAGGTCCTGCATGCGGACCTTGGCCAGCTTATCGCCGTCCGCGGCCGTTTCGTACGGTCCGGGATAGTCGTACACTTCCAGCGTGCCGTAGGTATGCGAACCGCTCAGTATCGAGCGAGTCTCCAGATCGGCGGTCGGCGTGGTGAAGTTATAGTCACGGTAAGTAAACTTGCCGGGCATGACCATCAGTTCGGATGACCATTGCCAGATGTGATCCTCGACCGCCCGCAGCTCCGTCTGGTCCGCCTGGAACGGAATCGCCTCTCCGATCGAGGCGTGCGAGTTGGGATCGTCGCAAATCACCAGCGTATGCTTGCCATCGGCGTGCTGGAAGAAGTAATAGAGACCCCACTCCTCCATCAGCCGGGTGACGAAATCGAAGGCGGTCTCCCGGTATTGCACGCAATACTCCAGCACCGTGCTGCCGGCCTGGTTCTGGCGCTTGTCCTGGACGTCGGAGAACCCGGCCTTCTGGAAGATCTGAGAGATGATCGCGTAGGCGGACATGTTCTGGAAGATCTGGCAGTCCTGCGTGCGCGACAGCAGCCAGATCCAAGGTCGCAGCTCGATACGGTAGCTGAAGGCACCCCCCTGCAGGCCGGCATAGGCAAGACGCGCAGCGATGCCGTTGAAATAACGCTTGCTGTTGTCCGGCAATGTGATCGAGACCGTGACCGAGCTGCCGAGTAGCGACATGAGCTCGCCCTGCGCCTTGACGCTGGACATCTGGAGTTCGTAGAGGAACGGACGGCCGAGCGCCTCGGTCCCGGTCATCGAGTCGAACACCAGCTTGAAGCCTGGGTCCGGCGTTACCGTGACATTGATGTAGGTGGTCGAACTGGTGGAACCGGACATGCGTCGCCTCGGGCGGTTGCACTAAAGTGGGCTACGGTCGAGGGCCTTGTGAGATGAGGTTCACACGGAGGGCCACGGAGATCGCACGGAGAACCACGGAGGTGTCACTCCAACCGGCAATTGCATAGACTCTTCGATGGCCCTTGCGGCCGCACGCGAAAGAAGGAGGCGAATCGCCGGGCCAAGCGCGGCCATGACGGATCGTGCAGCACAGCTCGCCGATGAGTCATTGAGTGGAGGACTGGTATTACATCACGAAGCGCCGCAGTTCCGCCTACGGCTGAAGGGTACTGAAGTTCAGCAACAACCGATCTCCGTGGTGCTCCGTCAATCCTCTGTGGTTCTTCGTGCGAACCTTTTGCTCGCCGGTGAAGGCGTGTGACCGCGATAGCCGATAGGGCGCGAGAAGTATACGTCAAGCCCCTGTCCCCGCCCATCATAGATTCGCCGGACAGCGGAACGCGCGCAGCGCCGACATGTTGAACGGATTGCGCACGCTGCTCGCGTTCAGTTCGAACACGGCATTTCCGGCCGGGCTGGTGAAGGTGATCCGGAAATGATCGGGCTGTCCGCTCGAACTGACCTTCGCCGCATCGAGCAGGCGCAGCAGCGACCATGCATCGTCGTTCTCGACGATCGTCGCCTGTCCGCCGTTGGCGGGCGTCATGGTCAGCCGTGTCTGCGTGTTCCCGCCGGTGCCTGGCCATTGCATCATCATCGGCTGAACCGGGCCGTGCGCATATGTCAGCGCCTGTCCGCCGATCTCCACCGTGACCTGGGCGAGGCCGGGGTCCAGCGTGACCGGCACGAGCTGGAACTTCACCTGGATCTGGGAGCCGCCGTTGGAGAACAACGCATCGCGAATGTCCGCGGCACGTTCGAACTCCGACAGTGCGCCAGGCGAGAGCCCGAGCTTGGTATGGTCGGGCGACTGCCATTTCCAGGGCGTGCTGGTGATGTCGACGAACGGTTTCAGGTACTGGTCGAAGAACTGGTCCATCAACCCGCCCGGGCCGAGCAGATGCGTGAAATCGTCGAGCGGCACATCCTCGGAGCTGCCGAGGATGAACGGGTAGCGGTTGAATGCCGCCTGGCAAAGCGGCACGACTTTCGAGCGCCAGGCGTCCATCAACTCGGAACTGGCGCCGCTTGCGGTGACCTGCGAGCTGGATTGCGAGACAGTCTGCAACATCGCGCCAACCGACTTCGGCACGCTCTGGGCAATCTGCTGCAATTGGCTCGCCGCGCCGGCGGCTCCACCACCGCCGCCACCTCCGGCAGCCCCGCCAGCGGCCATTGTTCCAAGCAGCGCGGCACCCGGGTTCGGTGCGTTCGCGGCCTGGCTCAGGCCCTGGTAGATTTGCTGGATTTTGACGATGACGTCTTCCAGATGCGGTGAGTCCGTCTCCTTGCCGCTGACGAACTCATGCAAGCCCTTGAAGTGCTCATCGACCCGCGATGCCGGGTCCACCGGCTTGCCGCCTGGTCCCATCCCGAAGGCCGCACCCAGCACCCCGGCGATCTGCGCCTGTTCGAAGCTCATGCCGGCCTTGGCCAGGTAGCTGCCGAACCCGCCGAGCTTCTTGCCAACCTGGGTCGCCTTCGCCGAAGCCTGGGCGCTCGCTGCCGGCCGACTGAGCTGCGTTTGCTGATCCACCGCGGTCAGCAGATCGCGCAGCGGCGAATCGGGCGCCGACAGCAAATAGAGCTCGTCCGCGCCCTGTGACAGCGTTGCGAACGGCTTGAGCGCGATGTCGGCGAGCAACGCATCCCAGCGCCTTGTGTAGTCGTCAAGATAGAGGCCGGTGATGTCCCGGTTGAGCTGGTTCATTTCGGTAACCGACCCCACCACCCCGCCTCGCTGCTGCTTCCCCAGCACCCATGCGTCCTCGGAGGCGTCCTTGGTCACGTGCGGCAGCACGGTGAGAAAGACAGTGTGATAGCCGTCCCAGGTGAAAATTCCCGGCACGCCGGTGTTGAGCGGCTTGCCGTCGCGCAGCTCGAACACGCGGCCCCCGGCCGGGCCGGCGTTGTCGGCAACCGTCCAGTCGGGCAGCGACTGCACGACAGAGCTGCGCAGCATCCGGTTGTAGAGATATTGGGCCAGCGGCTCGCTGGTGAGCACGCCCCGCACCTGGGCGACCAGCGGCCCATCGAGCGCCACAGTCGCCAGCGGGTATTCCAGCATTGCCTGGAGGTGCTGTTCGAGCGACTGCCGGGTGTCGGCATTGTCGTCGCCGGGATAGGTTGCGTTGAGGTCGGCATCAAACCACTGCTCGACAAGGTCGCGATCCAGCGGCCCCTGTCGTCCCAGGATCAGATAGACCTTTAGTGCTTCATAGAGAAAGTCGGGCTCGTTCATATGCGCCCGCATCTGCTCTTCCAGACTGGCCAGCATGCGGGGCAGCAAAAGGCCGTTTAGCGCCCGGTTGTACGCGTCGATCGCGGCGGCGGTGATTTTCTCGCCTTGGTAAAGGCCGAAGGTCATTGCGACCGGGATCGCCTTGGGCCGGTCGTTGTAGCCGCCGCGGATGCTGCGCAAGGTATCAAGCGGCGGTAGGACTGCTTTGAGATCAGTGTCTTTCGGCCCGCGCTTCAACAGTTCGGCGTACTGCGCCTGGAACCGGCCCGCTTCGGTGTGCGCCTGGGCGATCATGGCACGGTTGCCTAACCAGCTTACGGTCCAGACCCCGGTCAGGATCAACAGAACCAAAGCGCAGGCTGACCAGGCACCGATGTAGGTCCAGCGATGGCGTCGTTCCACCTTGGGATCGAGGCTCACCAGGCTGGCCTCGCCGAACACCACCTCGCGGATCAGCCGAGCCAGGAAATAGCTGCGGCCGGCACCGCTGAACGCCGTTACGGCCTGGCGGGCGAGTCCGAACTGCCCCGCCATCGCCCCCAGCAGCCGGTCGATGGGCGTGCCGTCTTGCGTGCCGCTGGTGAAATAGACCCCGCGCAGCAGCGGTCGCGCTTCCAGCCGGCTCGGACGGAACGCCTCGGTCAGGAATTCGTTGGCGATGCCACGCAGCGAGGCGATCTGCTGCGGGAAGCCATAGATGAGCCGGCGGCGCTGCACGTCGGGCTCTTGATGGACCCGCTCCAGCATGCGGTCGTTCAGCCGCGCCAGAAGCTGGTCGAACTCTGGCGCGAAATCCGCGACCGCACCGCCTTCGCTCTTGCCGGCGTCGAGCGGGAAGGTCATGCCCCAGACCTGCTCGCGATCCTCCTTGCCCAGGTTGTCGAAGAACTCGACGAACCCGGCGATCAGGTCCGCCTTGGTGAACAGCACATAGACCGGCACCCGCACGCCCAGCTCGTCGGCCAGTTCGCGCACGCGCTTGCGAATGGCGCGTGCATGCGCGAACCGCTCGGTCTCAGGCAACGTCGCCAGATCAGAGAGGCTGATCGCGACCAGCACGCCGTTGAGCGGCTGGCGCGTGCGACACTTCTTGAGCAGTTTGAGGAAGCCGGTCCAGGCGCCGGCATCCACCGCCGCATTGGAATCCTGCGTGGTGTAGCGGCCGGCGGTGTCGATCAGCACCGCCTGGTCGGTGAACCACCAGTCGCAGTTGCGGGTGCCTCCGACGCCGCGTACCGCCTGTGGTCCGTGCGTGTCAGCGAGCGGGAAGCTCAGGCCGCAGTTCACCAGCGCAGTGGTCTTTCCGGCACCGGGCGGGCCGATGAACATGTACCACGGAAGCTGATAGAGGTGCCGGCCGGAGCGGCCGCCCAGCTTGGCGCGCTTGAGGGCGTGCAGCGCCTCGGTCAGGCGTTCCGACAGCAGCGCCACTTCCTCGGCCGAGGCGGTGGCGGCGGGATCGGGCTGCGCCGCGGCGACGCCGTCCGCGAGCTCTTTGTCCTTCTTCTTGGCCCGCAGCTCGTGGATCAGGTTCTCGATCAGCCAGCCGACCATGATCACCGCGATGGTGATGATCCGCGCCAGCTCGCTGCTGAACGGATGTATTGGGCCTACGCCCAGCAGGGGGCCGAAGAACCAGACGATGACCGCCAGCAGCAGAGCGCCCAAAAACGTCCGCAGCCAACGGCTTTGGACCAGGCGCATGGACAGACCGATCATGGCAGGCTCGACGTCTTCATCAGCAGGATCTCGGTTCGTCGGTTGCGTTCTCGCCCGGCCGGCGTGGCATTCGACTCCAGCGGATCGGCGTCACCCTTGCCGACCGCGCGCACGCGTTTGGGGTCGGTCAGCCGCGACTCTACGACATTCGCCACCGCATCGGCGCGCGCCTGCGAGAGCTGCCAGTTGGACGGGAACTGCACGGTGTGGATCGGCTGATTGTCAGTATAGCCGTTGATCAGCACGTCGCCCTTTTCATCTTGCAGGGCTGTGCCGATGCGTTGCAACAGGGGCAGGTAGCTCGGGTTCAGCGTTGCGGAGCCCGAGCCGAACATCGAGCGGTTGGTGAGCCGCACGGTTATCGATTGGGGGTCTTCGAACACTTCGACCAGCCCGGCCTTGATCTCCGGCTCCAGGAACTTGTGCAAGTTGGGCCCCGC
>Ga0335074_10010063_pt1 | contig 13219 bp, 10 predicted proteins | sample Lox_Sample_23_FD_206715 | JGI IMG/M metagenome (GOLD analysis project Ga0335074, IMG submission 206715) | Soil microbial communities from Loxahatchee National Wildlife Refuge, Florida, United States - Lox_Sample_2.3 | ecosystem: Environmental > Terrestrial > Soil > Wetlands | place: USA...
ACTGGCATTTCTCCACGCGCTGCCCGATCACCGTTGGCTTGACCGTCTCGTCCGCGGCCGAGCCTGGATTCCGGTGCTCGGCGTGCTGCTCACCGGGGTCGTCTTCATCCAGGTGGAGGTGCTGAAGCTGGGAGCGAGCATCGGCCGCTCGATGAACCTGGCCACGGAGCTGCAGAGCCGCAACCAGTTGCTGCGAGCCGATGTCTCGCGACTGAGCGACGATGGCCGAATCGAGCGCCTGGCGGCGTCGATGGGGATGGTGATGCCCGAGCCGACGGAGTTGAAGTTCGTGGCGCCGAGTGCACCGGGCGGGCTCCACAAGGCGGTCGACGCCATCCAGCCGCCCGACGCAGATAGCTTCCTGTCCAACCTGGCCACCGAGCAGCAGGCCGACGGGGCACCACCGGCAACCACCGTCGCGACCGCGAGCACCGACGTCACGCCAGCCTCGAGCGTGGCGAGCGACGCCACGGCCGGGTCGGCGGACGCCAGCCCCAGCGCCGACACCGGGGAGGACACATCGGCCGCCTCCGCCGATGCCGACGCGACTGCCGGAGCGACCGGCGGGGACACGGCACAGCCAACGGAGCCGGCTACCAGCCCCGGTGCGGACACTGGCGCTGCCGCGCCGACCGGGACGGCGGGATCGGCCCCAGTCGCCGCCGCTCCGCCGCCTCAAAGCAGCGGCGACGGAGCGGTTGCGCCATAAACACGACCGTCATCAACCGGCGGATCGGGCTCCTGTTCGGGGGGTTCGTCCTCCTGCTGGCCGTCGCCTTGGCCCGTGCCGCCTGGCTCGGCTTGCTCCAAGCCGGCCCGCTACAGCAGGCCGCCAACCTGCAGCAGGTCAGCATCGTGACCGTCCCTGCCGCGCGCGGCACCATCACGGATCGCAACGGGGTTGTCCTGGCGTTGAGCGAAGCCGCGGACGAGATCGTGGCGGATCCGTACCTGATACGGCATCCGGTTAAGGTCGCCGGCGAACTGGCGCCCTTGTTGAAGATGCCGGAGACGACCGTCCTGGGTGATCTGACCAGGCCTCACACCGGGTTCGTCTACGTGGCCTACGACGCGCCAGCGGCCAGCGGCACCGAGATCTCAGACATGAGGATCAACGGGATCTCCACGGTCCCGGTGGAGGATCGGGTGTACCCACGGGGCGCTCAGGCCGCTCAGGTGCTCGGCTGGGTGGGCACGAACGACGACGGCTTGGCCGGCATCGAGTATCTGTACAACAACGTCCTTCGCGGGCGCAACGGCGAGCGCAAGATCGTCAATGACGCGGTCGGGCAGCCGATCGCCGTCGACCAGCTCAAGCCGATGGTCACCGGCAAGACGATTGCCCTGACCATCGACGCCCCACTCCAGGACGAGGTGGAGCAGGTCCTGGCCGGCGTCGGGGCCCAGTACTCGCCCAAAGGCGCCACCGCCATCGTCATGAATCCGGATAACGGCCAGATCCTCGCGCTGGCGAACTGGCCGGCGATCAATGCCAACAATGTCTCGTCCTCGCCGGAGTCGGCGACCGAGGACCAGGCGGTCGGCTTCTCTTATGAGCCCGGATCGACGTTCAAAGCGATCACCGTGGCCGGCGCCCTCCAGGACGGGCTCGTGACGCCGAGCACTGAAATCCCCGTGCCGTCCGAGCTCGACGTCGACGGCTACACGATCACTGACGCCGAGGACCACCCCGACGAGACCCTGTCTGTCGCGCAGGTCCTGAAGGTCTCCAGCAACATCGGGGCCGACGAGATCGCCTCGAAGATGGGGCCGCAGAACTTCGACTACTGGGTGCACCGGTTCGGGTTCGGGAAGCTGACGGGCGTCGACCTCCCCGGTGAGCAGACTGGCGAGGTGCTGCACTGGTGGCAGTACTCGGGGGTATCGATGTACAACCTTCCCTTCGGACAGGGGGAGTCGGTGACTCCGATCCAGATGGCCACCGCCTACAGCGCCATCGCCAACGGCGGGATCCTCCGCTCGCCACGGATCGTGCAGTCGATCGGCGGCCAGCCGGCGCCGGAGCCTGCGGGCACGCGGGTGATCTCGCCGACGGTGGCCTCCGAGCTGCGGGACATGCTGCGGGGAGTCCTGGCTGATGGGGGCACCGCTTCGGGCGCCGCCATTCCCGGGTACGACCTGGCCGGAAAGACGGGCACGGCACAGGTTGTGATCGACGGCAAGTACTCCAACAACCTCTTCGACTCCTCGTTCATCGGCATGGTTCCCGCCAGTAACCCGAAACTCGTCGTGGCAGTCGTCGTCAACCAGACCGAGCAGTACGGCGGCTCGATCGCCGCGCCGGCCTTCCAGAAGATCGTCGGCTGGGCCGTGCCCTACTTCGGTATCAACCCGTGCCCGTCGCCGTGCCCGGCGTCGGCCGAAAATCCCGCAATGCCGTCCACGCCCTAAGGGCGGGGGCGAGGCTGCCCAAACTGTCTATCTGGCTAATCTGACCGGGGCGGGATTGCTCCCGCTGGCCAGTTAGCGTGCGAGCTCTCTTTTGTAGCGTTCTGAGTGCTCGCCGAGCGTTGGCAGGTGACCCGGCCCCTTCACTTTGGAGGGGGAGCTATAAACCGGGGTTATAGGCAGGCGGTCGTCGGGTAGCGCCACATGGCGCAGGTTATGTCGAGCTGGCAGGGAGTGGCACTTGTTTGTGGTCCGGCTGGCAGGTAGGCCGGAAAGCGATTTGGCGTTCGAATGCGGAGGTGAACGCGATCCCAATCCGGATCGTCTCACGGCAGACGGGAGGGGCCGACAGCGCGGCCAAGGTCCGACGGGCAGGGGGGACCCCGCTGTTCTCGGAGCCGCCTCGCGGGCGTAACCGACGCCAGGCTGAATCGCTTCGCGAGCCCGTGGGAGGGGATCGGCGCCGGGCGGCAACGGCGGTGGCCCTGGACGCATCCCCGGTTTGGGAGGTGATGCCCGGCGAAGGTGGAGCTGCGTGGTCACCAGGCGCGGAGATCACGGCCCGCCGGGACGCGATCTTCCGGCGATCTCTGGCTGCGAGTGACGTCGTAGCGACCTACCTGGCCCTCTTCGCTGTGATCTGGTTGCTCCCGGGCAACCTTGATCCCCGCGCCAGCCTGGTGCTCCTCGCACCAGCGGTCGTGGTGCTGAGCAAGGCCATCGGGCTGTATGACCGAGACCAGCATCGCCTCCGCAAGGCGACGATCGATGAGATTCCGTCGCTTCTGAACCTCGCCGTGTTCTCCTCGCTGGTCGTGTGGCTCGGCCAGGCAGTGCTGCTGAACGGAGCGCTGGACCGGGCGCAGGTGCTCGCACTGCTCGCGGCCAGCTTCGGGTTGCTGACTGCCGGGCGGCTCGTGACCCGAATTGCCGCGCTCAGATTCACTCCACCCGAGCGCTGCCTAGTCATCGGCAGCAGCTCCGAGTGTGGCCGGGCGGTGACGGCGCTCAAGTTCGGTCAGACCTCCGGGACCAAGGCCGTGGTAGTGGGCCAGATCGGTTGGGCGGCGGACGAAGACATCATGCCCTCCGACCGGCCCGGGTTTCACGAGGTGATCGCGAGGGAGATCACGGCGTCGGCGGTCGAGCGGGTGATCCTGGCCCCCGATGGCTGCGAACAGGACCAGGTGCTGGACCTCATTCGCCTGATCAAGGCGCTGGGGGTCAAGCTGAGCGTCCTGCCGCGGCTGCTCGAGGTGGTCGGCTCGGCCTCAGTGTTCGATGAGCTCGACGGCCTATCGCTGCTCGGCGTGCGGCCTTATGGGCTCTCGAAATCGTCTGAGCTGCTCAAGCGCACCATGGACTTCGCAGGCGCGTTCGTCCTATTGCTCGGCCTCGCGCCACTTCTGATTCTGATCAGCATCTTGATCAAGTTGGATTCCACAGGCCCGGTTTTCTTCGTTCAACGTCGAACCGGCCGGCACGGACAGCAGTTCGGGATCATCAAGTTCCGCTCGATGGTGGCGGACGCCGAGCAGATCAAGGACCGGCTGCGTGGACAGAACGAAGTGGCGGGGGGCCTGTTCAAGATCAGCGCCGACCCGCGTATCACACGGGTTGGCGGCCTGCTGCGCAAGACCTCGATCGACGAGCTGCCCCAGCTGTTGAACGTGCTTCGGGGCGAGATGAGCTTGGTCGGGCCGCGGCCTCTGGTCCCTGACGAGGATGCCCTGGTCGAGGGCTGGCAGCGCCGCCGTTTGGCGGTGAAGCCCGGGATGACGGGCCTGTGGCAGATCTTTGGCTCGTCTCGGGTTCCGCTGCCCGACATGGTCAAGCTCGACTACATGTATGGCGCCAACTGGTCGCTCTGGCTCGATATGAAGATCCTGCTGCGGACGCTTCCCTACGTCGTCAGCCGTCGGGGCATCTGAACGCCGTGACTGGTCCGTGCATGGACGGATTTGTCGACATCCACTCCCATCTGCTTCCCGGCATCGATGATGGCCCGACCGACATGGCAGGCACATTGGCGATGGCCCAGGCCGCGGCGGAGGCTGGGACAGCGACGCTGGCCGCGACGCCGCATCTGCGCGCCGACTTCCCTGGCGTACACGTCCGAGAGATTGCCGCCGCCTGTCAACGAGTTCAGGCTGAGATCACGGCAGCCGGGATCGCTCTAGACGTGGTGGCGGGCGCGGAGACCTCGCTGATCTGGGCAATCGACGCCTCCGAGGATGACCTCAGGCTGGCCACCTACGGCCAGCGCGGCTCGGATCTACTCGTCGAGACGCCGGCGGACGTCTCGACGCTGGAGCCGCTGCTCTACCAGCTTCGCCTGCATGGGCTGCGAGTGATCCTCGCGCACCCTGAGCGCTGCAGCGCGTTTATGTCTGATCTGGACAAGCTCGTCCGATTGAGTGAGCACGGCATCCTCCTCCAGGTGAATGCTGACGCATTGCTCGCGTCCAAGAAAGCTCCGGGACGGCGGCTTGCCGAGCACTTGTGCCGGCAGGGCCTGGCTCACGTCCTGGCCTCCGATGGGCATCGGGGCCACGAATGGCGCCCCGTCAGCGCTCTCGGAGACGGGGTGGAGGCGCTGGCCCGCCTGGTCGGCACCGCACGCGCTCAGTGGATGGCGGTGGATGTGCCGGCGGCGATCCTGGAAGGCCGGGAGCTCCCGCCCGAGCCAGAGGTGAAGCACGTTCGGAGTGGCCTCTGGCGACGGAGGCCGCCGGTGAGATTTGCGGCTGCGACGGCGCGTCACTAGGTCGGCGCTCCGCGCCAACGGCGCCTCAGCGACGAACTCGCTGCGTGGTGGTGATCATGGTGGATGGGCCTGCGAAACCGGTACCGGCGGTGCCGATGTCAGCGCCACCGTGACTTGCTGACGATGGCACGCGGTGTGGCCCAGCCGAGTCAACAACCGTGAACGAAACGATGTCGCACCCAGGTTGAGCGCACGCAAGCGCGACGACCCCCCGGCTCTGGGTTCCGTGTATATCCGACGGACACGACGACACCGAGGGCCGAAAACTTGAAAAGCAGTCGAACAGTGTGGACAGATCGCCGAGAGGGCGTGTCCGCTCGGGGTGGAAAGCTGCATATGACGCCTATCCTGTGGGCGTCGTGAGCCTTCCCCGAACAAGTCTTCTCGTACCTCTGCTCGTAGTTGGGGTGGTGAGCTTCGTGTTCGTCCGTCTCGAACAGGGCGAGGGCAGCACGTTCGTTATCAATCAGCGCCACGCCGAGGCTCTGACCGCCGCGGGAGTGGCGCGGATCGTCAAGGCCGCCCCGGAGAACGTCGGCGGTCCCCGAGGGATCCGAGCCAGCTGCATGCCGCTCGGGAAGGGAGAGCTCGGCAACCCATGGCGATGCTCGATCAGCTATCCCTTGGGGCGACAGATCGACTATCTCGTTCAGATCCGCCTGAACGGCTCCTATAGCGGTAGTGACCAGGTCATCCGCGAGCACGGCCAGAACGTTCCCGGCAGCGGGCAGATCTCGGGTTGCTGCATCGTGGTCCCGTAGCCTGCGAGGCGACACTCGCACCGCATCATCGGCTGCGGCTTGTCCACAGCGAGCGGAACGATCAGTCGAGTTCGCTCTTCAGCTTCCGCAGCGCCCGGTATACGCGTCCTTCGACGGTGGTCAGCTTCTCCTTGGTGAGCTTGGCGATCTCGGGGACGGTCAAGTCGGCCCCGAAGCGCAACGCAATCGCCTCGCGCTCTTCGGTGCTCAGGGTCTCGAGGGCGCGCTGGAGCTCGTCGCGGTGCTCGATCGCGTTGAGCGCGGAGGGCGACTCGAAGGGTTGCTCTCCCGCGACGACCTTCTCCAGCGCGCGGGTACCGGCTGCCTCGCGGCGCGCGTGGTCCCGGAGCAGGTTCAGCGCAATCGCGTATAGCCAGGTCTTTTCGCTTCCGCGCCGGCGATCGAAACCGCGTCGGGCGGTAAGAACCCGCTCGAACGTGTCCGCCAGCAGATCCTCAGCGAGCGGTCTGTCGCCCGTGCGGTACACGAGGAAGCCGAGGAGTGGCTCGGCATGCTCGGCATAGAGACGTTCGAAGTCCGATCCGCGCATGTCTCAACGCCTGCCCCGGCGCGAGCTAAAGACTGGTGAAAGCATCGGCGATCGTTCTGGCGTCAGATGGCCACTCAGATGGTGTATCCGTTTTGAACGTTTCCCACTCCACCTGGACCAACTGTTCCCGGGGGTCGAGGGTTAATGCCCGCCGTGCGGCGGCGAGCGGATTCAGGCCGGCGGCGCCGAGCATGAGAGCCTTGTCGTAGGCGTAGTTCCAGTTGTTGGGATCGAGCGAGACCGCCTTGTCGATGGCCTGGATAGCCAAGCCTGGCATGTCGCGGTGTATATCGCTGTAAGCCACGACCTCATAGGCTGCGGACTGAATACCCAGGATCGATTTTGAGGAGAGCGCGTCATCCGTCGCGGCGCGGTAGTTGCCGGCCGCGAACGCCGCCGAAGCCTGGTTGAGTTTCCGCTCCGAGAGCCACACATAGGCGGGAGCGACGGCCAGCAACAGGCAGCCGATTCCTAGTGCGGTGCGGATATGTGGAGCGATGCCGTGTGCTGGTGCCGCTGGAGTGGCGTCCTCCTGGGCCGCAGTTCTGTGCGGGCGGGCAAGCATGAAGCCTCCAAGCGCAAACGCGACGATCGTGACCACCGGCATCTGCCAATCCCAATCAATTCCGCTCTCCAGCGCCCAAGCTAGTAGCACAGCAAACACACTGGCGTACAGGGGACGGTTGGGGCCGCGGGCGAGTGAGGCGGTGCGGACCAAGATCGTGAGGATCACGATGAGCAGCAGTACCAGCCCGACGATCCCCAGCTCATCGAGAGTCTCGACATACAAGGAGTGGGCGTTGACCACGAAGCCGTCGTTGGGGCGATACTGGGCGTACGAGTTCACATAAGTCCCGGCTCCCTGGCCGAGGATTGGTTTGGCCTCGAACTCGTGCCAGGCGATCTGCCACATCGGCAGCCGATCGTCGTTGCCAGGATCCGTCAGGCGAGAGCGCAGGTCGGCGGTGTTGCCGGGAGGATTAGGGTTGAGAAATCGGTGGTACTCGTGGCTGATCTTGCCGCTGAAGACGATTACGGCGAGCACGGCAACGGCCGCGGTCGTGCCCCAGCCGATCTGGGCGATGCGGCGTCGCCGTTTGAGATCTAAGGTCACTCGCCCGAGCCGGTCGTCCAACCAGAGCGCCAGTACTCCTCGGAGCACCGCTGCCCCGATGATGCAGCCGAGAAGCGCGAGCGCGACGCCGTGGCCCTGGCGTACCGCTGCTGGAGTTGTCGGGTTGAGCGTGGCAAGGAGGTTGGCGTCATACGCGATCACCAGCGCGATGACGGTCGCCGGGACGGCACTAAGGGCCGCGCTGACCAGGCCCCAGGGGCGGGCAACGAGGGCGTAGATGACCGCCGCGATCAAACAGGTCGCGATCGAGCCGCGGGAGAACGTGAAATAGAGCGTCGTGGCGAGGACTGGGAGAGCCGCGGCTCCGGCAACCCGGGCCACAAGGGGCTCTCGCTCATCGCTCGTGAAGTGGAGACAGAGCAGGATGCCGAAGACAGCGAGGAGACCGAGCACGTTCCAGTAGGTGACGGGATAACTGAGCCGGTAGTTCGCGATGTTCGGCGTGATCGGCCAGACGTGGGGAAGCACACGCGTGATGAGTCCGCAGGCACAGACGACAACGATTGCTATAGCGAGGAACCGTAGGATCCAGATCAAGCGCGGGCGAGAGTGTGCGACGCAGCCGAACAACACGAGCGTCAGCAGGTAGAGAAGGGCTCGATCGAAGTCGACGATGGCGAGAGCTGGCGAATGCGACCAGACCTCTGACAGGAGCGTCTCGAGCGTGTACAAGCCCATCGCGGCTGCCGCAGCAGTCACCTCCCACCGGACGCCCTCGAACGGGTCCGAGCTCGCGACGACCCTGATTGCCAGCACCACCGCGAGCAGGATCGCGACATACGCCGGCGCCACCGGAAAGAACCCGCCGGCGTTGAAGGCGAAGTAGGCCATCAGGCCTGCTGGCAGAAGAAGCAGCGCGACCCCTGAGACGCGCCTGCTGTCGAGCATCGCGTTGATGATAGGGAGAGAAATGGAGCGTCGGCCCACCACAACATCGAGCACCTAAGTTCTTAAAAAAACTCTGGTGTTCGGTAAGGAACCGCGGCGAAGCCTCGTATAAGGCTGTGTGAACGGTCCAGGAAGGAATGACAGTCCCACGGAGCTCCAGGTGATCATGGCCAGGCTTCGTGCGGAGAGGGCGCAGGCTGATCCGGTCCAACTGGATCAGATCAAGAAACGCGTGCTAGCGCGTGCTCAAAAGCCGCAAATCTCGGGAGGTTTCATGAAGTCACGTTTGGCGACACTCTTCACTGTTGTGGCGCTCGTCGGCGGCACCGGTAGTGCCCTGGCGGTCGCCGGAGGCGGAGGCGGAGGCGGAGGCGGCAGCGCAGGCTCCGGTCAGTACAAGCCTCACAAGCACTGCAAGCCGCACCAGGGCGGCCAGGGGAAGGGTGGCCAGTGGAGCGAGAAGGGCGACTGGAGCCAGGGCGGCGGCCAGGGCCAGGGCGGCCAGGGCTACAACTGCCCGCCGCCCCCACACCACCACGGTGGTCAGGGCGGTAAGGGCGGCCAGGGCGGCTGGCAGCAGAGCCGGAAGGAGAGCCGGAGGTAGGAGCCCCGTAACTCAGGGCGACTTCAAGAGCAGGGCGGAAGGCCCGCCGTCGTTTTCGAGCGATGGCGGGCCATTCCTGTCAGAAAAATGACAATCCTCAGTACGGAACAGCACTTGCCGTTCGTATGAGGCGGGGTGAAGGATCAAGGAAGACACCAAATTCCCCCCGAACTGGAAGCGATTGCCCTCAAGCTTCGGGCGGAGCGGGCACAGCTTGACCCCCTTCAGCAGGACCGGATCAAGCAGCGCGCGATGAGCCGCGCGCAAAACTCGCGACCAAGGGCAGGTTTCATGAAGTCACGTTTGGCAACGCTCTTTACCGCCGTCGCTCTGGTTGGCGGTACCGGCGGAGCACTGGCCGTCGCTGGGTCAGGTACGAGCAACGGTGTGCGGAGCGCCGCTACAGGCCAGTACAAGCCCTCCAAGAAGTGCGGCCACAAGGGCGAGAAGCCGTGCCCGAAGCCCAAGACAAAGCCCAAGAAATGCGGCCACAAGGGCGAGAAGCCGTGCCCGAAGCCGAAGGGCAAGGGCAAGGGGTCTGGCAAAGGCTCCGGCAAGGGGTCTGGCAAAGGCTCAGGCAAGGGGTCTGGCAAAGGTTCAGGCAAAGGGTCTGGCAAAGGTTCAGGCAAGGGGTCTGGCAAAGGCTCCGGCAAAGGGAAGTAACAAGAGCCACGAAAGAACAAGCCACAAGTAGCTCTTAGCTTCAACGGCGGCGCGCGCCTCGGCGGGCGCCGCCGCTTCGCCTTTGTGACGGCTCAGTCAGCGCACCAACGGCCGCTAGCCGGCAGCGCCCCAGCGCGCCGCAGTCCGTTTCGCGCCGAGTTAGTGCCGAAGATCTCAAAGAATTAAATTCCGGTCAAACTGGTGTTTACACTGATCCCGATCCGGGGTAGGTGAAGTTTGCAGAGGCGTACTGGATCTCACTGGCCCCAAGGCAAGGGGACTGCACTGTGACCTAAGGCCACGGGGTAGGTGCAGTCGGGATAGGGGCAACCGTAAAAGGCTCTCGAGGAGCTGATTGGACGTTGCCCAATACCGATCGCATTTTGATGAACGGTCACGCGTCGGCGGTGCCGTGGCACGCGGAAGGAGTCGAGGAGAACCCGGCTCGGGTTCTCGAGCCTAGCCCACGGACCTCATCCGACGATATGTCTGCCCGGCGCGGTCGTCGCGGACCTGTGCTGTTGGCGGACGAAGTGGACGTCCTTGGACTTCCGATCCATTCGATTACCCCAGACCAGCTGATCAAGTTCCTTGTCCTCCGGGCGACCACGGGGCTTGGGGGATACGTCTCGACCGTCAACCTTGACGGCCTACGCAGTGCCACGCGCAGTCGGGAGTTCCGGTCGCAGCTTCTCGCGGCTGACGTCCGCGTCGCGGACGGAAAGCCGCTTCTTTGGGCCAGCCGGCTTCAGGGTACGCCGCTCCCGGCTCGCGTCGCGGGCTCGGATCTCATCAACACGCTCTCTCGCGCAATTGCGGACATGGGCCAAACGGTCTTCCTCGTTGGAGGAAACCCGGGTACCGCGCAACGAGCTGCGGACATCCTTTGTGAGCGTTCACCCCACCTCAAAGTGAGCGGTATCTATTGCCCACCGATGGGGTACGAAAAAGATGCGCTCGAGGTTGCAGCACTTCGTGCTGCATTGACGAAAGCAAAGCCACACTTTGTTTACATCGGTTTGCCATTTCGGAACGCCACCGCTCTTTCAGTTGATCTCCGCAGGCTTCTTCCAGAAGCGTGGTCGCTTGGCCTTGGCGTAAGCTTTAGCTTCGTTGCTGGAGAGATCGCACGGGCACCCGCGTGGATGCAAGAGGTAGGACTCGAGTGGCTCCACCGTCTAGTGCAGGAGCCGCAGCGACTGTCCCGACGGTATCTCGTTGACGGCCTGCCGTTCCTTACTCGATTGTTGCTCAGTTCGATCGCTGCGCGGCGCCGATCTGCCGCTTGAGCGGGCGTGGGTACGCGAACAGATGAGCGGCTTCCGCGTGGCACCAGGACTTAGGCGCTTCACCCCGAGCTGTCTCTCGGGATCGGCGTGAGCCTGGTTTCGTCTGTAGGGAGAGTTACTGCAGTTACTGCGCACCATCCTGGATGCAGGCCACGGGCTCGAAGTGGCTGCACAGACGGGCCGAAAGAGCCTCGCTCCTCTTTCGGCGTTACCTCCTGAGGTGCCCGCCGTTTGCTTCTGGCTTCCCCAATGCTGGGACTACGCGTTATCGGTCCTGTCGCATCGCTCCCGAGTACTGAATGTGACTGGCTGGTGCCGCCATCCGGCGCAGACATCCACTTGCGTAGAATAAGGCCTCACCAAGCGCGGTGTCCCGCTCAGTCGCAACCTGCTCGTTGCCGTCGGCGCACCGTTCTAGTTTCCTAGCCCAGTCCCCATGACGACGACCGCAATAATCGACGCGACATGCGTCCGCGACGATCGGGTTACCGGCATCGAGCGCTTTACACGTGAGGCCGTAGCAGCGCTCTGCAGGGCCCTCCCTGACTGGGACTGGACTGCTGTACTCAGGGACGACACAGCATGGCAGCCGTCTTCGCTAAATGTCGTGCGCGTGCGCCCACGACCCCGCGTAGTGATGGAGCAGATTCGTCTGCCGGAAGCCCTGAGCCACAGCTATGCCGACCTTGCGTTCTTTCCGGGCTTCCCGCCTCCTTACCTGGCTCCCCGCTCTGCGCGTGTTGTGGCAATGGTGCACGATGCTGCGTTCTGGCGGTTCCCAGAGACCCTTTCCCTGGGTGCGCGCTTGTATTACAAGCCACTCCTTGAGACCATGCTGCGCCGGCGACGGATAGATGCGGTCATCACCGGGTCGGAGTCGGCGGCGGCTGACGTCAGGCGCTATGCGCCTACGAGGGCGCCAGTGGTAGGGGTTCCACTCGGAGTTCGCCGTTTCAACGAAACCAAAGGCGTCGATGGGCGTCAGCATTTTGCCCTCGCCGTTGGGACGCTAGAGCCTCGCAAGAACTACGAAACCCTCTTCGCCGCGTGGGAGGCTCTCGTATCACGTGGCTTACACATTCCCCTCAAGATCGTGGGTAGGCCGGGTTGGGGAACTATCCCGGCGCCGAGTTCACAAGTCGGCGAGCTCGTTGAGTTCCTTGGTGGAGTGTCCGATGCCAGGCTCCACGAGCTCTATCGGACATGCCGCCTCTTTGTTATGCCAACTCTTTACGAGGGCTTTGGCCTCCCGGTCCTGGAAGCCCTCAGCAACGGATGCAAGTGCGTCGTGTCCGATATCCCGGTCTTCCGCGAGGTAGGAGGCGACGCACTCACCTACGTTGCGGCTCGCGCTGTGGACGGATGGGCAGACGCCATCGAGAGAGAATGGCGGGCTGCCGAGTCGCATTCTGAATCTACGTCGCTCGCGCAAGCCGCAGCTTTCACCTGGGACCGATGGGCGGAACGCGTCTCCCCTGTCTTCGTGGCCGCGATGAGCGCGCATGGCGTAACCACGCGGCGCTGATTGCTATTCAGACTGCGTCGTTGTGCCAGAAGTCGTCCTCAGACGAGCGGAACGGTTCCAGGTTCCCCAAGCAACCCAAAACGTCCGTCCTGCCGATGTGGGGATCCGATCTATTACGCTGAACGCGAGCCTGCCGAGGCGTAGCTGTAATCATACCCGTAGGCAGCGATGTTGCCCAGTCTGGCGCCATTCGCAATTACCCCGAGAAGGGGAGCCCCGACCCCCTCGAGTGTCTCATGTGCCCTTCCAACGACGTCGCGGCGGTCGTGTCCGAGCCGCCCAACGACTATTACCCCGTCGACATGTTTCAGTAGCCCAAAGGCGTCTGAGACGGCCGTGATCGGCGGAGTGTCGATCAAAACGAGATCGTAATTGTCGCTGCCATACTGAATCACCTCGAGCATCGCGTGACTCTGTACGAGTTCAGCCGGATTTGGCGGATCTATGGTCCCTGCAGCGAGGACGTGGAATAACCGAGTGTCGTCCCCCTCGGCACCGCCAGGCTCGGCAATCGTTACCGTCTGCACTGCGTCTGTGACCGGCACAGCCCCGATCAACACGTGTGCTAACCCTGGCCCGGGGCGAAGGGCCAAGGTAGGCGACATGGTGGGGCGCCGAAGGTCTGCCT
>Ga0335074_10010065_pt1 | contig 13216 bp, 17 predicted proteins | sample Lox_Sample_23_FD_206715 | JGI IMG/M metagenome (GOLD analysis project Ga0335074, IMG submission 206715) | Soil microbial communities from Loxahatchee National Wildlife Refuge, Florida, United States - Lox_Sample_2.3 | ecosystem: Environmental > Terrestrial > Soil > Wetlands | place: USA...
GATCAGCTTCGGCTGTAACGCTTTGCTCGCGAATGTGATGCATTTGGTAGCAGGTGTGAGGAGGCGCTGACGTGCGGGGCACCAGCAAGCGGAATCAAGCCGACTGCGTGGGTCGGCGCGCCTTTCATGGGTCCGCTGACCACATATCAGACATAACAGGCGCGAAATCGGCCCGAACCCATGAAGGGTCGGCCCGAACCCATGAAACGCGGGTAACGACTGGCATCCTGGGCGTCATGCCGTCGCCGGCGCGTCGGACAATGCGGCCGGCCATCCTGAGTGGCCCTGAAGGTCGTGTGCGGTTGATCGTCGCCACGCCGCAGGCTGTCTGAGCTGGAGTCCGGCGTGTCTGTGGCAGACCGGGACCATAAGCCGGAAGCTCGGGATTCGGAACGTCCGCGCTTCATCCCGCAGACTGTTGTTCGCCGTCTCAGCCTGATCGAGGCCCGTGCTGCGCGGGCTGGCGACGAAACCTTGACGAGCGCGGTCAACGTGGGGCGCCAGGCCCTGGCCGATTGGGAGAAACTAACCCGCAAGCTGAACGAACTGGAGGCGGAGTACCAAGGGCAGGCCTCCCTTGAGTCGAGGGCACGTTTGCGGCTGCGCGATGTGCTGGATCTACTCGACAAACTTGTCGGGCCATCGGAATCTAGTTGCGGGCCGGCCGGGGCAAGTGAGCTGACGCCCAGCGGGCTGACATTCTCGCCGGCATGCTGGCCAGTCCGCGATGCACCCAGCGGTCTGGCCGTGCGAATGCTGGGAACCTTCGACCTGACGATCGATGGACGGCCGGTGACGCACTGGCACGGACAGCGGACCAGGGCGCTGATGCAATTCCTCACGGCCCACCGCCGTCGTGGCGTCTCGCGAGACGAGCTGATTGCCGCCGTATGGCCGGATATTGATGAGGACAACGGACGGCACCGCCTGCACCAGGGAATCTATGAGCTGCGCAGTACCTTGCGCGCCGCTGATCCCTATCGCTCGCCCATCGTCTGTGTGAACGGCGCGTACGGGTTCGATCAGAGCGTGCCCATGTGGGTTGACGCCGAGGTATTCGACGACCTCGTTGCGGCCGCCATGAGCGCCATCAGGGAGCAGCGGGTTGAGGAAGCGATCGAGATGTCCCAGGCGGCACTGGAGCTCTATCGCGGCGATTTCTTGCGCCAAGCCACCGATGCGGACTGGGCCACCTCCGAGCGCAACCGGCTCGCCGCCCGTTTCGTGCTGCTCAGCATCCAGTTGGGCGAGCTACTGACCCGCCGCGGCGACTGCCGAGAGGCACTGGCTGTACTTGACCAGGTGCTGAGCACCGAGCCGTGGAACGAGGACGCCACAGTGCTCAAGATGCGGTGCTATGCAAAGACCGGGGCCTGTTCGATGGCAGCTGCCGCCTACCGGGCATGTGCTGAAGCGCTCGCAAGCGAATTCGGCATAATGCCCGCTGCTCACACTGTCAGCGTTTACGAACAGATCCGGTCGGGTGCGCTGGCTGGTCAAAGTGGCCGGCTCGCTCAGACGCGGGACCGGACGGCGCCCCGGCCAGCCTCGCTCCCTGTGGCGGATGCCGCTCCTCCAGCCCGGTGAGCCGGACCTGCAACTCCGTATTTGCGTCGCATGGCCGTGCGGGTCCCCGGACCAGGCGCACGCCGGTGATAATCCCGCGTGCTGATGCCACCGGTCCGGGAACCTCGCCGGTCGCAGCGCCAGGTGGCTCGGCGCCAGTTGCGTGGCGGTCGCGCATTCTCCCGACAGACCACCCGCCGCAGCTCAGGTGCTGGCCATCAGGTGTTGAGGTGGTCGGGGTCTTCTGGTCGGCGCCCGGTTCCAGCCGTCGCTCAGTCCTGCTCGGCCGGCGACACCGTGATGGTGTAGTCGTGGCAGCTACCGAAGACGAATCCGACTTTGCCGCAGCAGTCCCTCGACCCCAGCGTGATGCATAGCTGGTACTCCCGCCCGCAGTCACCAGGGCTGAACGTGCCTGGCGGTATCTCGAAGTCGAACACCCACTCGTTCGTCTCGCATGGGCTATTGGCGCCCTCGAGGAGGATCGTCCGGCAAAAGTCCCCGGATGAGCCAACCCCGCACGCCTCGAACGCAAGGCAAACGCACAGGCTGGTGTCACACAGGTAGTACCGGATTTTGCCGCTCAGGGTCACGGTCACCGTCACCTGCAGCGTCTGGTCGGAATCGATGAACCCGACCGGCTCGGCTGGGTTCGACGCATCGGCGAAGGTAGCGGTCATAGTGCCGCCCAGGTCCCAGATGTGCGGCCGCACCTCAAGCGTGCACGGTGTGCTTCCGGCGGAGGCGGTGTCGGTTGACATGATCTTCTCCGTTCACGAATGCCGCGCCAGGCGCGACGCCGACGACTCCCGCCGGTCGCCTCTGTATGAGCCCTTGCGCTCAGCGCCGGTCATGCGAGCCGATCGTGAGCAGCCACGATCTGCTCCCTCGACCGTCACGAGCCACTACGTGAGCGGACTGTGAGCGCCTGCGCACGGCTGGCCGGGCTGCCTTGTCGGAGGCCGGCCGGCCAGGTTCTAGCCTCAGTGAGGGCCGGGCTGCCGGGTGAAGTTCGTAAGGCACGCGAGGTTCGCTCTGTCCCGTTGTCAGTGGGTGCGCCTACCGTTGCTGGCGCAGGGCTCCTCGGCATTAGGGAGAACAATGACGACGCTTCAGAACCGGCCGAACAGCGCGCTCCTGGTCATCGACGTCCAGAACGGCGTTGTCGAGGGAACATTCGAGCGCGATGCGGTCGTCGCCAACGTGAGCGCGCTCGTTGATAAGGCGCGGCTGGAGCAGATCCCTGTTGTCTGGGTTCAGGCGTTCGACCAGGAGAACCTCGCGAAAGGCAGCGACGCCTGGCGAATCGTCCCCGAGCTAAATCCGGGCGAGGCCGAGCCACTCGTCGAGAAGACTTACGCCGACTCTTTCGAAGACACCACGCTCGAGGCTGTGCTGTCGGGCCTCCGGGTCGGACGGCTCTTCGTGGTCGGGGCACAGACCGATGAATGCATCCGCTCGACGCTCCACGGGGCGATCGTCAGGGGATATGACGCGACGCTTGTCAGCGACGCCCACACCACGGAAGACCAGACGGCCTGGGGTGCACCGCCGCCGGACCTCGTCATCGCGCATACGAACCTGTACTGGACCTACCACGAGGCGCCGGGGCGGACTGCCGGGACGGTACTGACCAAGGAGGTCGACTTCGGTGCCGCGCCTTAAGTCTCAGCGCCCCTGAGTCGCCGCCTCTGGTTCTCAGCGCCCTGAGCCGCCGCGCAACCTGGTCAGGGGCTCAGGCGCCTGACCTAGCGGGTAGCGGTGTACCGCCGGCAAATCACCGGGCCACGCCGGCGGACTGCGCCAGACCGTGAATAGCTGCGCTCACGTCCGCGTCGCCGAGTCCGGCTTCGACCAGCTCATTCCATCGGCGGTAGATCGTAGCGGCGACAGGTAGTGCTCGTTCCCCGCCTTCGGTGAGGGCCAGGTGGACGTCCTTGGTCGCCCAGCGCAGGGAAAAGTCGGGAGACTCATCTCCCGCGTCGATCTTGGCGAGCTTCATCAACGCAGCAGGTGCTTCCAGCGGACTGCCGTGCAGTGCCTCGCGGACCGCGTCGTGGCTCACGTTGAGTACGTCGGCGAGCGCGGCCGACTCCGCGATGCCCTCCATCAGGAAGGCGAGCCAGCTATTCAGGACCAGCTTCAGCCGGCTGCCCGCCCCCGCCTCACCCAGCCAGAGGGTCTTGCTGCCGATGGCGCTGAAGACGGGCTTCAGCGCCTGCCGCGTTGTCTCGGGACCTGACGCGAGAACCAGCAGCCGGCCTGCCTCCGCAGGCTGACGCGTGCCGGAAACCGGAGCGTCGACGAAGCTGACATCAGGTCGCTGATCCGCGACCTTGGCTGCCACCTGCTGAGTGGCCAGTACCCCGATCGTGCCCATCTGTGCCCAGATAGCACCGGTTGACAGCGCATTGAGCATGCCCTGATCCATCGCAACCGACGTCACGGCGGCGACGTGCGGCAGCATGGTGATCGCGATATCAGCCCGGGCGACCGCCTGGTCCGGACTCGCATGCGCGATGGCGCCCGCGCCGGTCAGTCGCGCCGCCGCTTCCGGCGAGCGATCCCACACGTCAACTTCTAGCCCGGCCCGCAGCAGGTTGCGGGCCATCGCGCCGCCCATGATCCCGATACCGAGCACGGCCACCCGCGGGAGCGGAGCGGCTTCATGCCCGAGCCCGCTCGAATCGTCGCCTGATCGTGCGTGAGTCATAACGTCCCCCAAGAAAGCCGGAGGAAGCGGCCCCCCTTAGGGTTACGCGTTGCCGGACCCGCGGTATCCCCCGAACAAGCAGTTCCGCCGCCCCCGGTCGCCACGGCGGTCGTGGCCGCCGAATTCAGTCCGTTATATCCGTAATATCTGCTATGTCGACGATGCTCGCAGGGCTGTCGGTGCGGACGCGCCGCATCAGCTCGGCTCCGGCAGGCAGAGCATGTCCGATCTGTTCAAGACGGCACTAGGGGCGGCCGCCGTAGCCTGCGGGTTATGGGTGACATATTCGCGGCGGGAGACACTTTCCTGCTCAATCATGCGCGGCTGCTTGAGCGCCGCCTCTTCGCAACCTGCTTCCTCGGCCAGCCAGCGACGCACGTGATCGATGCCCTCCGGGGCTACCAGAACGACGACGGCGGCTTCGGCCACGCACTGGAGCCCGACAAGCGCTGCCCGGCCAGCCTGCCGATCGACGTCGAGACCGCCTTCCAGGCACTCGCCACGGCAGGCACCGTCGATCCCGACATGGTGAACCGGGCATGCGACTTCCTCGCCCGGACAGCCGCGAACGCCGGAGCTGGCGGTGGCGTTCCGCTGGCGTTCCCGGTTATAGAGGGTTTTCCCAGGGCCGTGCACTGGAGCGAATGGACCTACGAACCTGGCCTCAACCCGACGGCCGGCCTGGTGGGACTTCTCTACCAGCTAGACGTCGACCACCCGTGGCGGGAGGCCGGCGCGGCGTACTGCTGGGGCAAGCTGGAATCGGGCGAACTGCCGGGAGACGGCCATGCGCTCTCCGAGACGATGATTTTTCTCGAGCACGTTCCAGACCGGGAACGGGCCGACAGGATCGCAGCCACGCTCGCGGCCAATCTCGCCGGGATCGCCATGTTCCATCTCGATCCGGAGGCGGAAGAGTACGGGGTCACTCCGCTGGCGATCGCGCCGCGAGCAGACTCGCGATGGCGTTCGCTGTTCACCGAGGAACAGATCAATGGCCATCTCGATAGCCTGTCGAAGGCACAGCAGGCCGACGGTGGCTGGCCCATCTCCTGGGAACCGCCCAGCGAGGGCGCCCTCTGGGAGTGGCGCGGCGTGGTGACGCTGGGGGCGCTTCGGACCCTGACCTCTTACGGTCGGATCACGGCGAACGCTTAGCTCAGGTGGGTTGCCGGCCGGCCCTGCTACGGGGCCGGCCGCGAGCTGCCGGGGTGGTAATGCTCCTGCTGCTCGACCACGGCGCCCCCGAAGGACGCCTGGCAGCTGATGACCTCACCGCGGCTGAGCCTGATCCCGCGCGCCAGGCCAGCGCCCTTCAGCAAGGCCCCGCGCTCAGCGGGCTCCGGCCAGGCGTAGCCACCAAGTCCGCTGCCCAGCTGCACCGACTGTGCCTGCACGGGCCCGATGATCTGGCATCCGTCACCCAGCTGACTATGGCCGGTGAGCTCGCAGCCGTTCAGCAGCCGGGCACCGTTGCCGATCGCGATGTCGGCGTCCGGCCGGTTGGCCTTCACCTGAACTGTGCCGGGACCAAACTCGCACTCGTCGCCGATGACCAGGCGGCCGCCGTTCGCCGCGAGTAGCAGCGTGCCGGGGAACAGCACATTGCCCGATCCGAGCACGAGCGTGCTGGCCTCCTCGCGCTGGATCACGACGCTCGGGTAGATCACCGTGCCGGCTCCGATCTGAGTCCCGGCAGATATCAGCGTGGAGAACGGATCGAGCACCCGCACTCCATCGTCGGCGAGCCCATCCGTCTGTCCGATCGTCAGGAATCCCAGGGCGACCCTGTGCTCATCGTGCCGTAGGTCCGGCATCCATGCTCCTCTCGCTCTCGGACAGGCTGGCGGGCGCGCTCGCAGCCAGGAGTCTGGTTGCTCTCCGGTCAGTCGGCCGGACCCGCCAGGAAGCCGGTAATGGCAGCGAGCCACCGGTCCGGCTGGTCGACGTGCGCCATATGGCCCGCGTCGTCGAGTATTACCACCGCGGCCCCGGGGATAGCTGCGCCGGCCCGGGCCAGTCGGCAAAGGCGTCGGAGGGCACTGGGTAGGCCGCGCTCGAGGCGATGATCAGCCGGCGGACTCGATCCGGTGCCGACAGCGCCAGGCGCTGCGCGAGCAGCCCGCCGTACGAGAAACCGAGCAGGTCGGCTGCAGCCAGGCCAAGCGTGTCCAGCAGGCCAACGAGATCGGCGACGGCAGCGTCCGGCGTGTACTGATCAGGCGAGAGCCCGCAGGTGGAACGGCCGCAGCCGCGCAGGTCGGGCAGTACCAGGCGGTATCGGTCGCCGACTTGCACCAGCGGCTCGCGCAGGTAGGTGTGATCCCAGTCCGGTCCGCCATGTATGACGAGCAGGGCGCGATCGGCCGGTCCTGCCGACTGCGCGACGAACAACTCGACATCCGGGTGAGCCGCGACCCGAACGCGCGTCTCGGTCATATGCACTGGCATCCGGACCATACTGCCCGCCACGCTGCCACCGTGCCGGTAATCGAGGCCATCAGCGGCGGCGGCGACATCACCGTCGCGGCGCAGATCTGGGCTGAGGCCACCGCGGCTAAGAATTCTGCCCGGAGGTATGCAGATCGGCGGGCTCGCGAGTTAAAGGGTTGTGAGTAACGAGCAAGCCGAGTTCGCGGACTTCTTCCGGGCTAGCTGGGAGCCGTGCCTGCGGGCGGTGCTGGCAGTCGTCGGCAGTCCCCAGCTGGCCGAAGACCAGGTGGCGGAAGCGTTCGCCAAGGCGTGGGCGTCGTGGCGGAAGGTCCGCCGCCACCCAGCCCCAAGGGCATGGGTGGTGCGCACAGCGCTCAACACGGGGGCATCGGGGTGGCGGCGCCGCAGTCGCGAACTGCCGCTGGCTGATCACGACCTGATAGTTCCCGGCGACCTCGGCGATGGACTCGACGGCTCGCTGCTGACAGCGTTGCGCCGGCTGCCACCCCGGCAGCGCGAGGTGATCGCACTGCGGATCTTCCTTGACCTGGATAACGACACCATCGCCAGGCAGCTGGGGATCGAGGCCGGGACGGTCCGGATGCACCTGTCCCGCGGCGTCATGACGCTGCGCCGCGAACTCATGCCACGAACAACCACAGGAGGCTGAATCAATGAACGCCGGCGATGACATGAGCGACTCCGATGTGCTGACCGCTGTGCGCGACTCCCTGTCGGGGATGCCGCTAGCCCGTCCGCCGGATCTGGACGCGATCATGGCCAGGGGCCGCGCTCACCGGAACCGCCGCCTGATTCCGGGCGTGACCGGAGCCCTGGCCGCGGCGGCCGTGGCGGCGCTTGCCGTGACCGCTCTGGCGCCGGGCACCCATCCGGCCAGCCGCCAGGACGGCCATCAGCCTACTGTGCAGCTGGCTGCCTGGACTGTTACCAAGGTGGCGGGCGGCAACATCTCCGTCACCATCCGGGAGCTGAAAGATCCAGCCGGGCTGCAAAATAGGCTGCGCGCTGACGGCGTGCCTGCCAGCGTCAGGTTCGCCAGCAAGCAGAACCCGGCGTGCCGGCCCTACCCCGGAGGAACTCCAGGGAATCTATTGACTGCCGGACCAGCCACGCACCTGCTGAAGCGAGTCTTCCCGAAGCCCTACAAGGAACTCTCACTGCTTCCGCTCCCGCGAGGTCCGCGTCATATGCAGCGAGTCCACGGTCGGCCGCCGGTACTACCGAGCCTGTCCCTGAAGCACGCCGTCATCGTGATCAATCCTTCCGCACTTCCCGGCAACGCCGGTGTGCAGATCGGCGTCAGTTCCAACGGCAGCGCTCTGCTTTTGCCACAGGTGGTCTACGCCAGTTCGCAGTGCACCGGATAGCTGAGCCGTCTGGTTGCTGTCCTTACGACCCTGATCCGAATCACATGGAGGGCCGCCCGACAAGGTCGGCCCTTCGTGCTGTGCCAGCGGGCTATTGCGCTGGTGCCGAAGCAGGTGTGCGCCGATGGGGCAGTACAGCGCTTGGACCCGCACTCAGGGGCGCAGTAAGCCATCGCCAGCTCGCCGGGTGCGCGGGTAGCCTCCGGCCGTGGACGTACGTTGCGGAACCGTGGCTGAGGCGTCGAATATGACGAGCTGCCGATGACTGCGCCGCGATTGCCAGCCAGGCTCGCCGGGTACGTGGCCGGTGTCACTGACCCGGCGCGCCAGCGCTGGGTAGAGCGGCTTCCTGACGTCATCGGGCAGATGGCCGAGCAATGGGAGCTCGAGCTTGGCGAACCCTTTGAGCCGGGAGGCGCCTGCGCGTGGGTAGCGCCGGCCCGCTCCGCGAGCGGTGAGCGGCTCGTGCTGAAGGTGGGCTGGGTGCATCCCGAAGCCAGCCACGAGGCGGCCGGCTTGCTCTTCTGGAACGGGAACGGGACCGTCCGGCTACACGCCAGCGAACTGCTCGGTGACTGCGTCGCAATGCTGCTGGAAAGGTGCGAGCCAGGCGCGATGCTCGCTGAAGTGCCAGAGCCGGACCAAGACGAGATCTTGTGCGAGCTGCTGCCGCGACTGTGGCGTGAGCCGCCCGTCGGCCACGACTTCCCGTCGCTGCAGGAGATGTGCGAGCGGTGGGCGCGCGAGTACGAGGCGAAGACAGATCGGCCACGGCTCGATCCGGGCATCGAGCGAGCGGGGATCGAGTTGTTCCGCACGCTGCCAGGGTCGGCCGACCGGCAGGTCTTGCTCGCCACCGACCTGCACGCGCAGAACGTCCTTGCGGCGCAGCGCGAACCCTGGCTGGCCATCGACCCCAAGCCGCATGTCGGCGATCCCGTCTTCGATCTGCTCCAGCACATGATCAACTGCCAGCGAGTGGTCACCGATCCGGCCGGACTCGCGCGGCGGCATGCGGAACTGGCCGGGCTCGACGCCGAGCGGCTGCTGCTCTGGTTGTTTGCGCGCTGCGTGCAGGAATCGCCGGAATGGCCGGAACTCGCCGAGGTAGCTGTCCGGCTCGCTCCGTGACCGCTGCCCTGTTACCGCGCCTGCCGGCTGCTGCTGGCTCGCTGGGCGAGTGCGTCAAGGACGGCAACCTGTGCTGGCGGCACCGCGACCTCCAGCGCCAGGCTGCCTGCCGCCGCGGTCAGCGTAAACGTGAAGAACGAGCAGCATTCCGTCTCAGCCGCAATCAGCTCTGCTGTCCGCCCAGCCGGTGCCGGGCCTGGCTCAAGCTCAAGCCGCAGCCGGGTCGCCTCAGGGCGCTCGACGCGCCGGACTGTCGCCGCGAAAAGCTGGCTGAACTCAGCCGCCCGTGCCAGCCGCGCGGTGTCTGAGAGGGTGCACGCCGGAACGTCCATACCGCCAAGATAAGCCCTGCCCGCATCAGCTTCCGTGATCGATGTTGAATCCGGGGTGCTATAGGCCCCCTGGATCAACATCGATCACGGAGCAGGTTGGCTACGGTGGACAGGTGGCTGCATCTGGACCCGGTCTGCCTGGCGCAAGCTCGCTGACTGCGGCGGTGCAGGCAGCCCTCACCGGCGCGAGCACCGGGAACCTCGGCGCCAGCGTGCAGCGGCTGATCGCGGCTTACCGGGCAAGCGAGGTGCCGCCAGCGCCGGTCATCACTTCCAGGATCGACGCCGCCGCGTATGCGGCATACCGCATGCCCGCGACGGCAGCGGCGACGACCGCGGCGCTGCGCGAGATCCGGCTGTCGCTCCCCGGCTGGGCGCCGTCGAGCCTGATCGATTTCGGAGCGGGAACGGGAGGTTCCGCCTGGGCGGTAGCCAGCGACCTGCCCAGTATTGAGGCGATCACCCTGCTCGAGCAGTCACCGGACGCGATCAGGCTGGGCAGGGCAATATTCGCCCAGGCACAGTCGGGCGTGCTGCGCTCCGCGACCTGGCGGTCGTGGCGGCTCGCCGAGACTGACGACGGCACGGCAGGCGCGGCGGAAACCGGACTGCCCGCTGCCGACCTGGCCACGGTGTGCTACGTGCTTGGCGAGCTGACACCTGCGCAGCAGGCCGCGCTGACGATGCTGGCCGCGGGTGCCGCGCCGGCCGTGGTGCTCGTCGAGCCGGGAACGCCTGCCGGGCACCGGCGGATCCTGGCAGCCCGCGCCCGGTTGCTGTCCTCCGGGTACCGGGTCGCGGCACCGTGCCCGCATGAGCTTCACTGCCCGCTCGACGTTGACGGGGACTGGTGCCATTTCGGCGCGCGGCTGCAGCGGTCGGCGATGCACCGGCAGGCCAAGGGCGCCGAGCTCGCGTACGAAGACGAGAAGTTCAGTTACGTCGCGGCGATCCGCCCGCAGGTGAGTCACCCTGGTGCGGGCCTGCCGGATCGGCCGGCCGGCCGGGTGGTGCGCCGGCCGCAGCAGCGTAAGGGGCTGGTCCTGCTCGACCTGTGCCGCGCCGACGGCACCAGCAGCCGCGAGCTAGTGAGCAAGAGCAAAGGCGAGTCCTACCGGCAGGCACGGAAGACGGCATGGGGCGATCGATGGGGAAGTTGAAAGCCAGCTACTCGCAGCACGAGCTTGACGAACTGCTGGCCGCCAGCCCGCCACGAACCGGCTGGGATTTCTCCCGGATGCGGACGCTCCGCGCGCCGGTTCCGTGGGCCTACGGCGAGGTCATTGCAAGGTACCTGGCGCCGTCCGACGAGGTGCTGGACGTCGGGACTGGCGACGGGAGGCAGTTCGCCAGCCTGGCCGGGAAATTCCGGCGCGGTCTCGGCATCGACAAAGACCCCGAGATGATCAGGCTGGCCGCGCGGGAGCACTCCGGTCCGAGTCTGGAATTCCGAGTCGGTAGCGCTCGGCTCGAGGGGGTAGCAACGTCGTTCCCTGTGATTATTAACCGGCACGCCACGATCGATCTGGGTGCGGTGGCCGCGCACCTCAAGCCAGGTGGTTACTTCATCACCCAGCAGGTCGGCGAGCGGAACATGGCCTGCGTACGCGAAAGGCTCGGGCAGTCACCTGGCGTGCCGGAGATCAGTTCGCAGGCGCTGGCCGGTGCGGGGCTGCGGGTCGCGGCGTTCTGCGAGTACGACGTCGAGTACGTGGTGTGCGATGTCGAGTCACTGGTGTTCTGGCTCAATGCGCTGGACCTGGCGCACGCCGACCTGGCGGGGGCGGAGCTTGTGACGAGCGCGGTGACGTTCAACAAGGTTCTCGCCGGGAACGTGGACCGGCGCGGCTTCGTCACCAATGAGCACAGGTACCTCGCGATCGGTCAGGCTCCGGTCTAGCGACTGCGGGCTCTGGACCGTTGCCGGATCACCCGCGGAGCGGTAAGACTGGCTGCCGTGGCGGAAGAGCAGGATCGCTGGCATCGCTGGTTGCTCGACGTTCGGCATGGCGGCGATCTCGCGTACCGCCAGCAGGTGCTGTCCGCGCTCTACCCGGTCCGGGATGAAGTGCTCGACCGGGCTGCGCTCCGGCCGGACGACACGCTGCTTGACGTCGGAGCCGGCGACGGGCTGATCGCTTTCGGAGCGCTGGAGCGGCTGGGGCCTGGCGGGCGCGTGATCTTCTCGGATGTCTCCCGCGACCTGCTTGACCACTGTCACGAGGTTGCGGCAGAAGCCGGGCAGTTGAGCCGGTGCGAGTTCGTTCTCGCGCCAGCCGACGATCTGGCGGCGGTTCCTGATTCCTCGGTCGACGTGGTGACTACGAGGTCGGTGCTGATTTACGTTGCGGACAAGGCGGCGGCGTTCGCCGAGTTCCGCCGGGTACTGCGGCTCGGCGGGCGGGTCAGCTTGTTCGAGCCGATCAACGTGCTGATGCAGGACTGCGGTTCGCGGCAGTTCTTCGGCTATGACGTCGGCGCGGTCGCGGAGATCGCCGCGAAGGTGAGCGCTCAGTTCGAGGATATCCAGCCGCCAGGCGTCGATCCGATGCTGGACTTCGACGACCGGGACCTGGTTCGGCTGGCGGAGCAGGCTGGCTTCGCCGACGTGCGACTGGACTTGCGGGTCACCATCAAGAAACGGCGGGCCGCGGCGCCGTGGGACCGGTTCTTGCGGCAGTCGGGTAACCCGAACCTGCCGCCACTGGCTGAGATGCTGGAGCGTGCGCTGAGCTCGGCGGAGCTCGCGGCCTTCACCGCTCATCTGCGGCCGCTGGTCGAAGCCGGGCTGGGGGAGGAGCGGAAGGCGGTCGCCTACCTGTCCGCTCGCGACGGCGCTACCCCGGCGACACCGGCCGCCGCGGCTACTCCGTCGGCGGACTGAGAATCTCGATCCCGTGCTGAGGCGCCATCTGGGCGGCTAGATCGCCGAGCTGCTCGTAGCTCCAGCTCAAGGCGCCGCTGTCGAGGTCGGCCACGACGCCGTCAATCCAGGTCAATTCTGCGCTGATCATGGCCTGGACATACTCGTCGTCCATCAGCGTCACCCTCGGCAGGCTGGGCTCGAGGTTCGCCAGGTTTGCGACAGTGGCGCTGAGCTGTCCGCGGAGCGTGCTCGCACGCTGTTCAAGCGCTGCCCGCGCCTCGTCCGGCATGAGCATCATCAGAAACGACAAGGCTGCCGGAAACTGAGGGAACTCATTGCGGGGGCGAACGACCATGTCGGTCAGCCAGTTATGGGCGGCCAGGCGGCCGGCCTCAGTTAGCTCGTACACGGTTCGCTCGGGGTACTGCTGATCCCGCTCGGTCTGCCGGACGGCGATGAGCCCCGCCTGCAGCAGCCGTTTGATGGTCTTGTAGAGGTTCGCGCGCTGGCCGACGTTAATGACGTTGTCCTTGCCCCACTCTTTGAGCAGCCGCTGCATGGCGTACGGGTGCAAAGGCGCGGCGTGCAGCAGGCTCAGCACCGCAAGCGCCAGTGGTGATGAGCGGACCTCGGAGTCGGTCTCCGTCACGCTCATCAGTCTATTAGTTTCCGGCGCACTAGTAACTGCGGGTCGAGTGGCTTGCTTTCCTCGTGTCGAGCCCTGCCGCGGCTGATCGCCGCCGCTGTCTCCTGCGCGAGCACGCCGTAGTGATTTCCCGGTCTTCTG
>Ga0335074_10010066_pt1 | contig 13216 bp, 12 predicted proteins | sample Lox_Sample_23_FD_206715 | JGI IMG/M metagenome (GOLD analysis project Ga0335074, IMG submission 206715) | Soil microbial communities from Loxahatchee National Wildlife Refuge, Florida, United States - Lox_Sample_2.3 | ecosystem: Environmental > Terrestrial > Soil > Wetlands | place: USA...
TGGTCGTGCTGCTGATGTCTCGCTGCTGCTGCTGCTGGTCTTGCTGCTGCTGGTGGTACGTGCTGCTGGTCTTGACCCTGCTGGTGGTGCTTGCTGCTGCGGGGTGCTTGCTCGCGGCGGCTCGGCGCCGACATCGCCCGCCGCTCGCCCCCCGCTCGCCCGCCCGGCCCGGCGTGGCCGCCAAAGGCGCTCACTCGCCGGGGGCGCCGTAGCCGTAGACATCACGTGCGACCTCCGGCGAGACGGCACCGTCGAGCAGGTCGGCTTCGACCAGCTCGCGGCTTCGCCGGCGCGGGTCGCCGTACCCGCCGCCTCCTCCGGTCCGGCAGGTGACGGTGTCGCCTCGCTTGAGGCGCAACCCGTTCACCTTGAGCAAGCTGCGCTCGTCGGGCCGCCCCTCGTTGACGACGACCTCGGGCGGCGTGGCGTCGCCGCCGCCCGCCAGGCCCCAGGCCGGCGTCGCCGAGCGCTCGAACCACAGCATCATCGTCCCGTCTGCCTCGAGGAGGTACTCCCGCTCGACGCCGTTGCCGCCGCGCCACTCCCCCGCGCCCCCCGAGTCGCGCCGCGCCGCGTAGCGCCGCACGTAGACGGGGTACTTCGTCTCGGCGACCTCGATCGGCACGTCCTTGAGCGAGCCGTTGACGTTGTTGATCAGGCAGTCCTGGCCGTCGCCGCCGTGCCAGGCTCCCCACCCGCCGACCGTCGGCTCGTAGACGAGGTAGGGACCGCCCGTCCGCGGGTCCTTGCCGCCGATCCCGATGACCATCGAGTCGCCGTAGCTGGCGCCGGCGGCGCGCTCGGGCATCACCGGCGAGAGCGCCTTCACCACGAGGTCGATCAACAGGCCGAGCGGGGTGAAGTACCACTCGCAGGGCGCGGGCTCCTCGGCGGCGAGGAGCGATCCGGGCCGCACCTTCACCTCGAGGGGGCGGAACGCGCCCCCGTCGACGGGACGGTCGGGGTTGACGAGCAGCTTGTAGGCGACGCGCCCGGCCGAGACGGCCTGCGCCGCCCCGCAGTTGATCGGGCCCTCCGCCATGTCGTCGGTCCCGGAGAGGTCGAGCACCATCTGCTCGCCGGCGATCTCGACGGCGACGCGCACGAAGCGCTCCACGCCGAGCTCGACCCCGTCGTCGTCGAGGGAGCCCTCGGCGCTGTAGCGGCCGTCGGGTATCGCCGCCACGGCGGCACGCTCGAGGCGCTCGGTCTGGGCGAAGATCTGGTCGCGGGCGGCACGCACGGTGTCGATGCCGTGACGGGCGACGAGGCGGGCGAGGCGGGCCTGCCCGGTCGTCACGCAGGCGATCTGGGCGAAGAGGTCGCCACGGGCCGGGTACGGGAAGCGGCCGTTGCGCGTCAGCACGTCGACGACGTCGTCGATCACCTCGCCGGCGGCGACGACCTTGACCGGGCCGAGGCGCAGGCCTTCCTGGAAGATGTTCGTCGAGTCCGTCGGGCTCCCGGCGTCCTTCCCCCCGACGTCGAGCCAGTGCGCCCGGCAGGTGGCGAAGCCGACGAGCTCGTCCTCGACGAAGACCGGCCCGTAGACGGTCATGTCGTGCAGGTGGGTGCCGGCAAGGTAGGCGTCGTTGAGGATCCAGACGTCGCCCTCGTGCCAGCCCTCGCGCCCGATGCGCAGCTCGGTCAGCTCGGAGACGACCTCGAGGTTGCCGAGGAAGATGGGCAGTCCCGCCGACTGGCCGAGGATCTGGTGGTGGTCGTCGAGCAGGCCGACCGAGCAGTCCTTCATCTCGTAGATCACCGGCGTGTAGGCCGAGCGGATGAGCGTGGCGTTCATCTCGTCGGCGGCAGCGTTGAGGCCCGAGCGGATGATCTCGGTCGTGATCGGGTCGACCTCGACGGTGCCCGCCGGGGGGGCGAGATCCGGGGGCCCGGAGAGGGTCGTCGTCATCGTTGCGCCTCCACGCTCGTCATCGGACGGGCACCTGCCCGCCGCCACCGCAACAGCGCCGCCATCGCGGCCGAACGGGCGCCCGGCCGCTCACCGGCCGGCGTCGATCACGATCGCACCGAGGGCGTTCACCTCGAGGGAGGCCCCCGGCGGGAGCACCGTCGTCGCCGTCTCCTCGGCGACGATCGCCGGGCCCTCGAGGCGCGCTCCGACCGGCAGGTCGGCACGATGGACGACGTCTGTGTCGTGGCGCTCGTGGCCGAAGATCACCTGCCGGCGCTGCGAGGGCCAACCGCGCCCCGGCTCGGCCGGCTGGGGCTCGGGCTCGGGTCGCCCGAGGTCGCCGAACACCGTCGTGCGAAGGACGACGATCTCCATCGGCGCGCCGGCGTTGGCGTGCCCGAAGCGGCGGTGGTGGGCGGCATGGAAGCGCTCGCCGACGATCTCGGCGAAGCGCTCGTCGCGCACCTCCTCGAGGCTCGAGAGCGGCACGACGAGGGTGTACTCCTGACCCTCGTAGCGCAGGTCCATGGCGTGCTCGACACGGATCGCCCCCTCGCCGACGCCCTGCTGGCGCAGGTCGGCGCGTCCCTCGGACTCCATCTCGTCGAGATGCTTGACGAGCTCGGCGCGCTCGGAGCGCTCGAGGGAGGCGTAGTACGAGAGCGAGAAGTCCCTGCGCAGCTCGGTCTCGAGCATCCCCCAGGCCGAGAAGGCCCCCGGCAGCGGCGGCACGATCACCTCGCCGATCTCGAGCTCGCGGGCAAGGAAGACGGCGTGCATCGCCCCGGCGCCGCCGAAGGCGACGAGCGAGAAGTCGCGCGGCTCGATCCCCTTCTCCACGGTGAGGGTGCGGATCGCCTGGCCCATCTTGGCGTTGACGACGTCGCAGATCCCCTCGGCGAGGGTCTCGGTCGACAGGCCGAGCGACCCCGCCAGGCCGGCGACGGCGCCCCTCGCCGCCTCGATGTCGAGGGTCATCCGCCCGCCGGCGAACCACGACGGGTCGACGCGCCCGAGCACGACGTTGGCGTCGGTCACCGTCGGCCTCGTCCCACCGCGGCCGTAGGCGGCGGGCCCGGGCTCGGCTCCGGCGCTCTCCGGCCCGACCCGCAACCCGCCCGCCTCCTCGTAGGCGATCGAGCCGCCGCCCGCACCGATCGTGTGGATGTTGACCACCGACATGAGCAGCGGGAAGCCCTCGAGGGTGGTCTCGGTCGAGACGTCGGGCTTGCCGTCGACGACGAGGCTCACGTCGAAGCTCGTCCCGCCCATGTCGATGCAGATCAGGTTGGGCCTGCCGAGCAGCCGGGAGAGGGCGACGCCGCCCATCGTCCCCCCGACCGGCCCGGAGAGCAGCGTCTGCAAGGTGACGTCGCGCGCCGCCGCGGCGGAGACCATCCCGCCGCTCGACTGCATGACGTGCAGGGTCACGCCGAGCCCGCGCCGGCGCATCTCGCTCTCGAGGCGCTCGAGGTAGCGGCGAACCGTCGGCCCTGTGTAGGCGTCGAGCACCGTCGAGGAGGTGCGCTCGTACTCGCGCCACTCCCGGGCGACGGCGTGGGAGAGCGAGAGCGGGACGCCGGCCCCGAGCTCCTCGCGCAGCAGTTGCGCAGCACGCAGCTCGTGCTCGGGGTTGCGGTAGCTGAACAGCAAGCACACGGCGATGGACTCGAAGCCACCGGTCCGGAAGCGGGCGGCGGCCTGGCGCACGGCTGCTTCGTCGAGGGGGAAGCGCTCCCGGCCGGCGTAGTCGAGCCGTCCAGGGATCTCGATCGTGTCGCGGCGCTTGACGAGCGGTGCCGGCTTTCGGTAGTGCAGGTCGTAGAGGTTCATCCGCGGGCCGCGAGCGATCTGGTAGACGTCGCCCGTCCCCTCGGTGACGAGCAGGAGCACCTTGGCGCCACGGCGCTGGAGGAAGGCGTTGAGGCCCTGGGTCGTGCCGTGCACGGTGAAGGAGATGTCGCCCGGCGAGTCGACGACCTGCCCGAGCGCGGCGAACACGCCCTCGGTGAGGTCCGCCGGCGTTGTCGAGGACTTGCCCGCGGCGTAGCGGCGCTGCCCCTCGTCGTAGGCGACGACGTCGGTGAAGGTACCGCCGATGTCCATCGAGACCCGGTAGCGCGTCATCGCCCGGCCCGTCCGGCACCGTTGCCGTCGGCTGCGCCGGACCGCCCCTTCGGCGCAACGACGATCGCCACCTCGTACAGCGATCCGCCCCCTCCCGGCTGCTCCACCGCCTCGAAGACGGCCGCGGCACGCTCGACGTTCGCCGAGCGCCAGGGGTCCTCGAGCCAGGCGCGGTAGGCGTCGGGGCCCGACCACAGCGCGGTCACCATCGCCGGGGCGGAGCGGTTGGCCGGAAGCTGCAACTCGGCGCCGAGGAATCCCGGGGTCAGCGCCGAACGCTCGAGCACGCCCTCCTCTTCGAAGAAGCGCTGGATGGCGGTACAGTCGCCACCGACCGGCTTCAGGAACAGCACGCTTCTGACCACGCCACGCCCCCGTAGCTTCCGCCAGCCGGTTCCGGTCTGCCGGGACTTGATCTTGTGGGACAGTAAGTTAGGGTGACCTCGGTGCCGAGTCAAGGGCGACCCGGGCAGGTGCGACCCGGGCACGGGCGAGCCGGGCAGGTGCGACCCGGGCACGGGCGACGAGGTGACGGCATCGGGGGGCCGACCTGAGGGGCATCCACGCAACCGACGACGAGGTCGTGAAGAACGTAGGTCGCCAGCTCCGGCGGCTGCGCCAGGCACGCGGCCTCACGCTCTCCGAGCTCGCCTCCCGGGCGGGCTGCAGCGACGGCTACCTCTCGAGCGTCGAGACGGGGGCGATCACCCCGACCTTGAGCTCGATCTCCACGCTCGCCGCCGTGCTCGGCGCCGACGTCAGCTCGTTCTTCCGGCCCTCGCCCGAGGACGCCGTCCACGTGCACCGGGCAGGTTCGGCGCACCGGCTGCGCATCTCGCCGACGGCGAGCCAGACCTACACGATCCTCTCGGCGCGCCGCCTCGAGCCGTCCTTCACCGGCCTCGTCGAGGACCTCGTGCCGACCCCGGACGACACCTCCTACCGGTACTTCGGCGAGCGCTTCCTCGTCATGCTCGAGGGGATGATGGCGGTTCGCATCGGCGCCGAGGAGCACCACCTCGTCCCCTTCGACACGCTGCACTACTCCTCCCACCCGACCCACCTCGTCCGGGTCACCTCCGAGCAGCCGGCACGGATCCTCTGGGTCGTCACGCCGGCGCTGATCTGAGGGGCGATGAGCGACGGCAGGACGGCCCCGGCCGACGGCGAGGACGGGGCTCCTGACGGCGTAGCCGCAGCGGCAGCCCCGGAAGCGGAGCTCGAGGGCGACCGGGACGGCTCCCTCGCCGGCCGCATCGGTCGGCGGTTGCGGAACCGGCGCAAGGAGCTCGGCCTCACCCTGGCGGACACCGCCGAACGGTCGTCGCTCTCGATCTCGTACCTGTCCGCCGTCGAGAAGGGCGTCAACCTCCCGTCGCTTCCGACGCTCGTCAAGCTCACCGACGCTCTCGAGACGAGCATCCCCGCCGTGCTGGTCGAGGAGGGCGCCAACCGGGTCATGCCCGGCCGCCTGCCGGGCGCCGGGTCCGACGCCGTCGACCTCTCCCACGCCGAGCTCCGGCTGCGCACCCTCGCCGTGCGAGCCGGTGCCGGCGAGGAGTCGATGCTCGCCCTGCCGACCAAGGATCACGACGTGTTCTGCTACCTCGTCGACGGTGAGCTCGAGGTGGCACTCGACGAGCGCGAGCCGATCGTCCTGCATGCCGGCGACGCGCTCGACGTCAGGTCGGCATCGACGATCTTCTGGTCGACCCGCCCCGGCGCGCTCGCCGTCTGGACGTCCTGCCCCGTCCGGGTGTGAGACTCGGCACGGCTCGACCCGAGCGTTGCCCTCCCGGTCTCGAAGCTGCACGGGCTCGGCATCGTTGCGGCTCTGGCGCGGACGTGGGGTGCTCGACGGCTTGGCGCTTTCAGTAGACCGTCTTGACCTGGCTCTTCTCGGTGATCGACCCGCTGCTCGAGGCGAGGAAGCTGTAGACCGTCAGGTGGCTGGTGTAAGCCAGGTCTGCGGTGCTGCAGCTCAGACGCCCGGTGGTCCCAGGGAGGACCACCGCGCCAAGTGCGGCGTGCTTTGAGTAATTCGCGTTGTACGCGTCAGCTTGCGCGCCGACGGCGAAGGCATTGCCGACTTCCTTCACGCAGACTGTGACCTTGACGCTGGCGTCGTTGACGATGTCGTAGTTGCCGTAGGCCACGACCGACGAGCTCGCGCTCGGCACGGTGAAGCTTCCGCTCGTAGCCTGCGCGCCAGCCGTTGTCGCTGCTACGGGCAGCGCACAGATGCCGAGCAGCGCAGCAGCAGCGGCACCGACAGAGAATCGGCGCAACATGTGGTGACTCCCTCCACTCGCTCGGATTGGTGCGAGGAGATCTGCTCTGGGAGCAAGCGCTCTCCTGCGCGTGCAGCACCTTCCCTGCCAGTGTGCTCGACCGGGCGTTCGCCAGGTGTCTACAGGGCGACAGACCCTGTGTGCCCGCCGACACCCATGTGCTGGTCGGCCGGGCTGGCGAGCCTGGCAGGGAGCATCGTGGGGTCGGCGTGACGCGCCCGGTGGCTGCGCCGGGCGGGTCGAAGTATGCTGCGCGACCCAAAGCAGGCGAGGAAGGGAGGGAGGCCAGCGATGACGATCCGTGTGCACCGGCGGTCTGTCGCGGCCGCCGTTCCGTTCTGTTGCTTCCCCGCCTGCCCCTCGCTCGAGGTATGACACCGACCGTGTGAGCACGGGGCGGGCGCCCGATCGAGGAGCCCTGTCTACCCCGTGAACCCATCTCCCGGCGCCCTCGCCGCATTCGGCTGGAGCGAGCGCGTCCTCGCCCTCTTCAACGATCTCGACGACCCGACGCTCGAGCCGGCACGCATCGTGCGCGTCGAGCGGTCGCTGTGCGTCGCCGCCTGCGCCGACGCGACCGAGCAACGCGTCCGCGCCTTCCCGCTGCCAGCCGTCGGCGACTGGGTGGCTCTGCGCGACGGCGCAGTGCATGCGATCCTGCGCCGCTGGTCGGCGATCAGCAGGGCCGATCCGTCGGGGCCGGGCGAGCAGGTGCTCGCCGCCGACGTCGACGTCGTCCTCGTCGCCGCCCCGGCGGACCGCCTGAGCCCCGCCCGCGTCGAGCGCGAGCTCGCCATCGCCTGGGAGAGCGGCGCGGCGCCGCTCGTGCTGCTCACCAAATCGGACCTTGCCGACCCTGCAGCCGGCGACGAGCTCGCCGAGCGGCTGGCCGGGGCGGACGTGCTGGCGGTCAGCGCGACGACCGGCAGCGGTCTCGAGGACCTCGCCGAGCGGCTCCGGCCGGGGCGCACGGCCGCGCTGATCGGCCCCTCGGGGGCGGGCAAGTCGAGCCTCGTCAACGCCCTCAGCGGAGAGGAGCGCCTCGCGACCGGCGAGGTACGCGGCGGGGACCGGCGCGGGCGGCACACGACGACCTCGCGCCAGCTCGTCGCGCTGGGGAGCGGGGGCGTGCTCATCGACACGCCGGGGTTGCGCAGCATCGGGCTGACAGCCGAGGTGGCCGTCGGGCACGTCTTCCCCGACATCGAGGAGCTCGCCGCCACCTGCCGGTTCGGCGACTGCCGCCACGAGCGGGAACCGGGATGCGCCGTCGTCGAGGCGGCGACGACCGGGACGCTCGAGCCGGGCCGCCTTGCCAGCTTTCGCAAGCTCGAGCGCGAGCTGGCAGCCGAGGCGCGCCGCCACGATCCCCTCGCCCGCCAGGCGGAGCGACGGATCTGGAAGCAGCGCTCGGCAGCCGCTCGGCTCTACGACAAGCGACGCCCGACCTGACGCAGCCCCACCGGGCTGTGCAGGCGCCGGCGTTCGGGCGGAGCGACGGTCGCTACCCCTCGCCGGCACCGAGCCGATCGCTGCTCCCCGGTGTGCCGGGAGGAGGCAGCTCGGCAGCGCCCGGCGCGGGACGTGGAGGAGGGGAGCCGGTCCGGAGGGCGGAGCGCCTGTTGCGCCCGGCGGGGGCTGCCAGGGCGAGGGCGATCGCCGCAGGGGCGATCGGGACGAGCTCGAGCGGTACCGAGGGTGGGGCGGCGCTCACGCCGAGGAGCGACAGGACGAAGGCCAGGTAGCCGAGGATGATCGCGCTCCCGCCGGCGCGGGCGAGGGCGCGCTGGGCGTAGACGAGGGCGAGGGCGACGAGGGTGAGGGCGACGTACCAGGTGGCGACGAGCGTCCCCGACGAGCTGACGGCGCCGAGGCCGAGGATCGCACCAGGGACGAGGAGGCCGAAGGCGACGTTGATGGCGTTGCTGTTGAGCGCCGTGCTGAGCACGGCAGCCCCGCGGCCGCGGCGCGCGAGATAGATCGCCGCCACGGCATTGGGGAGGCTCGTCACCGCAGCGAGGACGAGCCCGCCGACGACGATGCCAGGCACCTCGAAGCGATTGCCGAGCGCCGAGGCCGAACGCTCCATCGCCACGCTCGCTGCGACGACCACGACCAGCGCCCCGCCGGCCACGGCGGCGTCGGTACGGTTGCCGGGCGGAGGGAGGGCGGCGCGCGCCTCCTGGTCCTCCTCTCCGACGGCGAGGCAGAGCCACGTGCACCAGCTCGCCGGGAGGCGGAGGCGTTGCAGCCCGCCCACGTCGAGCCCGAGCGCCACCCCGTAGGCGGCGAGGACACCAAGCACGGCAAGGGTCGCGGCGAGCACCGGGAGCAGTCCCGTGACGGCGAGCTCGCAGGCGAGAGCGACGAGAAGTGACACGGCCCCTGCAAAGACGACGACGCGGCGGTGCAGCACGATCGTCCCGGCGATCAGCGAGGCGAGTCCGAGCAGTGCCGCCAGGTTGAACAGGTTCGAGCCGAGCACGACGCCGGCGCCGATCGAGCGCTGGTGGCCGAGCACGGCCGAGACCGACGAGGTGATCTCGGGAGAGTCGGCAGCGAGTGCTGCGACGAGCCCGAGGAGGGCGTCCGAGAGCCCGAAGCGCTCGCCGAAGCGCTCGAGGCGCGAGACGAGCACCCAGCTCGCAGCGAGGCTGACGGCCGTCCCGAGGACGAACACGGGAACCGCGACGGCGATGGCGTGCACGCGGCTCCTCCGCTCCGGCCCGGGATATCTGTGCCCAAACCCCACCCTCGCCGCTCCCCCGCGGCGGAGGCGGCTCGACCGGCCGGCGGACGCCGGCGATCGGGTGGTGCCGACCAGGCTTCCCGGCACGCCGGGCGCGATGCTACCTGGGGTGAAGCTCAAGCTCGACCTGCACGAGATCTACAACCGCGGCGAGGAGATCGAGCGGGCGCTGCGCCAGGTGATCGACGAGGCGGAGCGCACCCATGCCCAGCTCCTCGAGATCATCCCGGGGAAGGGATCGGGACAGCTGAAGAAGCGGGTGTTGCGTTTCCTCGACCTGCCGGAGGTGAAGGCGCGCTACCACCGCGTCGAGAAGGACTCCCGCAACTGGGGCCGGATCTTCGTCCACTTCCGCTGGAAATGAGGACTGCCATCGGGCTGCCTGCGGCGAACCCGAGAAATGCTTTCTGAGCTGCTCGTTCTGTTGTCCGCTGTTGACTGCTGGGTGACCGCCTTTTGCTGACCTGTCGCGTCAGATGCGCGTCAGGTCGGCTCGGCGGCGCGGCGGCCGCGTGAGCTGCACCACTCGCCTCGGACACGCTCGGCCGGATCGGGGAGAGTCGTTCTGCGTTCCGCGCCGAGCTCGTCAGGCTGCCGACCGGGACGTGACGGTCGCGCCCGCCCTCGCCTTGGCGGACGAAGAGCGTCCTGCGAGCGAAGTCGACGTCGTGCACCCGAAGGGCGATCAGCTCGGCCCGGCGGATCGCCGAGGAGTAGAACAGCTCGAGCATCGCCCGGTCACGCAGCCCGAGCACCGTCGTCGTGTCCGGGACGGCGAGCACGGCCTCTGCCTCCTCGGCCGAGAGCACCCCCTCAGGAAGGCGGTGCTCGGCCTTTGGCAGCACGATCCCCGCGGCGAGGTCATAAGGCGTCGTCCCCTCGGCGGCGAGGTGGGCGAAGAAGCCCTTCGTCGTCGCGATCAGGCGCTGGGCCTGGGTGCGGAAGGAGAGCGGCGCACCGACGGCGCTGCGATGCAGGAAGAGGTGGCGCTGATAGGAGGCGAGGCGGTTCCGCGCCGAGAACGAGGCGGCGATCAAGGCCATGTTCAGCGAGGTGCTCAAGCTCTGCAAGGCGGCGGGCCTCACCTCGCTCGGCCAGATCGCCATCGACGGCACGAAGATCGGCTCTGATGCGGCGCTCGATCAGAACCGCGACGCCGCTTGGATCGCTGCTGAGATCGACAAGATCCTCGCCGAAGCAGGAGCGGTCGACGCCGAAGAGCAGACCGCGCCGCGGCTGTTCGACGCGCCGCTGCCCGAGAAGCTGCGCAGCCGCTCGGGGCGCCTGCAACGACTGAAGGCTGCCCTTGCAGAGGTGCAGGCCGCCGAGCAGGCCGCCGCCAACGAGCAGGAGGAGAGGGACGAGAAGGCGGCACGAGCCGCCGAGGAGGGGCGCAGGCTGCGGGGCCGCAAACCGAAAGATCCCCGCGCCGCGCTCAGCCGTGCTCAGGCCGACGCCGCCGCCTTGAGGCTGCGTGTCTCTGCCGAGCCCGCCCGAGAGGACCTGCGCGTCGCTCTCGAGGCGGCCGAGCGCCGTGTCGTTACGGCCGAGCAGGCCGGTGAAGCGCTCATCGATTCTCGCGTTTCGCGATCAACGAAAGTCGCGCCTGAGCTGACCTCGAACTCCCTCCTGTCAAGGATCCACCAGTTGCGCTGAAAGGCCCTCCAGCATCTCGGGCGACCAAGCACCGAGAGCACTGGAGGACCCCCCGGCATGATGACCCAGGAGGAGTACGTGGACGGAGTGTTGGCCCTGAGGTCCCAGGGCAAGAGCAACGTCGAGATCGCCGAGCAGCTCGGTTACCACCCGGCGACGATCTCGAGCTGGCTTAAGAAGGGTGGCCCGCCGCCGGCGCGCAACGTCGAGCCGGCCGAGAAGGTGATCGACGAGCGCTGGGCCGAGCGGATCCGCCAGCTCGTCCAGCCGCCGGGCGAGAAGCTGCTGGCGACGAGCGTGTACGAGATCATCGTCGCCGAGGGCTTCGACGGCTCGTACCCGAGCGTGGTGCGTCACCTGCGCGAGCTGCGCGGCCCGCGCTTTCGCCGCGCGCCGGCGGTCAGCATGCCGATCGAGACAGCGCCTGGCGAAGAGTGCCAGTTCGACTGGTCCGAGTGCGTGGGGTGGACCGAGCGCTGGGGGCTCGGCGAGGTGTTCTGCCTCGGCTGCATCCTGTGCTGGTCACGCGTCCGGTGGTGGTGGTTCACCGACTCGATCGACGCCGAGCACACCATGGAGGGCCTGCTCCGATTCTTCGAGCGCGTCGGCGGCATGCCCGCCCGGGGGCGCACGGACCGGATGGGCGCCCTCGGCACCTCCCAGGGCCGTCGCTTCAAGCTGAACCCTCCGGCGCTCGACTTCGCCCGTCACAACGGCCTCGAGCTTGCCGTGTGCCAGGCTCGCGATGCCAAGCGCAAGGGAAAGGTGGAGCGCCCGTTCCGCGACCTCAAAGAGACCTTCCTCACCGAGCTCGACGTGCTCGCGCCGCCAACGAGCGTCGGCGAGCTGAACAGCCGGGGCGATCACTACCTCTCGACGCGGCTCAACGCGAGACCGCACTCCACCACGGGCGAGGTGCCCACCGAGCGCCTCGAGGTGGAGCGGCGCTTCCTTCGAGCCTTGCCGACGCGCCGCTTCGACACCGCCTACATCGAGGACCGCCGCGTCCATCCCCGCCTGGCGCTCATCCAGTGGGACGGCGTGGCCTACTCGGTGCCGCCGGAGATGCTCGGCTGCAAGCTCGTCGCCCGGGTCGAGGTGGCAAGCGACGTGCTCGAGCTCTCCTTCGGCGCAAAGGTCGTCGCCCGCCACCGGCTGCAACCGGGGGCGACCGAGCCGGTCTGGGATCCGCTCCATCGCAGCGCCGCCGAGGAGATCGCCCTCGGGCGTGCCCGTCCACGCGCCACGCTCGAAGCGGTCCCTGCTCTGAGTACCGAGCCGGCGCGCTCATCGGGGCGCCTCGAGCTCGGAGAGGGCGACTACGACGTCGCGCCGCCCGACCTCGAGGCTCGTTACGGCGCCTGCGGATGCACCGGGAGCAGAGCATGAGCACGATCGCCGATCCCTACGAGAGCCTGAAGGCCGACCTCGGCTACCTCCAGCTCGGCCGGGCCGCCGAGTGCTTCGCCACGCTGTGCGAGCAGGCCAGGGCCGAGGAGTGGAGCCACGTCGCCCTGCTCGCCCGGGTGATCGCCGAGCAGGCCTCGGCGACCACCAACCGCAGACTTCTCGCCCGGCTGCGCTATGCGCACTTCCCCTACCGGCGCACGCTGTCTGAGTTCGACTTCGAGTTCCAGCCGAGCGTCGACAAAAAGCTCGTCGAGGACCTGGCGACCCTGCGCTTCATCGGAGAGGGCCGCTCGATTGCTCTCCTTGGCCAGCCGGGCTGCGGCAAGACCCATCTGGCAGTCGCGCTTGCTACCCTGGCCGTCGAAGCCGGCTACCGGGGCTACTTCACGAGCGCCGACGACATGGTGCTCGCCCTCTCAAGAGCGCGCCTCGAGGGCAACTTCGCCGCCAAGCTGCGCACCTACACCGCGCCGAGCGTGCTCGTGATCGATGACGTGGCCCTTTTGCCGATGCCCCGCGACGCGGCGAGCGGCTTCTTCCACGTCATCAACCACCGCTACGAGAAGGGCGTGCCGAGCATCGTCACGACCAACCGTGGCCTTCCGGCCTGGGGGGAGGCCTTCGGGGACGACGTGGTCGCCTCGGTTCTCTTGTCCTGAGAGAGACGCTTCCAGCACACCCAGCACAGCGCTGGCGGCGCAGTGACGGAAAGCATCTCTTGACCTCTCTGTCACACCCCGCACGTATGTTCGCCAGCCATGGAGTTCTGGGCGGAGAAGACGGTGTCTCCTCTCGATCGTCGCATCGGCTGGACCGTCGTCGACGATCGATTCGTCGAGCACGAGCACGCGGCCTGCTGGCTGCGTGTGCTGCTCGACGCACAGGGCCGTTCTGTCGGGACTGCCCGTGCCTACGCGGGCCGGCTGTCGCTGTACTTGAGCTGGGCGCACTCGACCGGGGTGGATCCGATCGCTCCGACGATCGAGCAGCTGGCGGCCTTTGCCCGCTGGCTCGAGCGCACCCCGTCGCGCAAGCATCGGCCCGGCCGGGAGCGGCGCCGCTCGA
>Ga0335074_10010068_pt1 | contig 13215 bp, 10 predicted proteins | sample Lox_Sample_23_FD_206715 | JGI IMG/M metagenome (GOLD analysis project Ga0335074, IMG submission 206715) | Soil microbial communities from Loxahatchee National Wildlife Refuge, Florida, United States - Lox_Sample_2.3 | ecosystem: Environmental > Terrestrial > Soil > Wetlands | place: USA...
GTGCCATTGACACGCTGACCTGGTTGACAACGCTGACACCGTGGGGACCGTGGGGACCGTGGGGACCGTGGGGACAGCAGGAATCATGATGGCAGTGGACATAGTAGGGCATTTGGGATAGTGGGGCGCTGGCGCACCCGCGCGGACCACGCGGGCTGTTGATGGACGCCGCCATCCCGTAAGTGCAGCAGAGAACCCGTTATTTGGCTCTGGCGCACTTTACGGGAGACCGGTTGTCGGCCCTGGCCGCCCGAAGGGGTGTATCTGTGCCATCTCGCTGGCTGGGGCCGGTTACTCGAATGAGCGTGTGTAGTTATACCCCTCATTGGGGGCGCAACTACACACGATAGCCAGGATCGCTGACCGTGCGGGTGTTATGTCCCGTTCTGGCCGCTCACCGGGGCCCGTCGTGTCCGTGTCATCGGAGACGACGTCGCCCGGGCGGCCGGACTCGGCCACGGGATCTCTCGGTGCCGCGAACCCCTTGTACGCCCGCCGAGGCCTAGCATGCATGATGTACTGGTGGCTGGGATCTACGACGAACCCGAGTTTTACGCGGCGGCATGCGCGTACCGGGACGTTACCTCGGACGTGACTGCCCTCCTCCGCTGGTGGAACGCGTTCGGCACCGGTGCTCCGCTGCCGTCCGCCGTGCTTGAGCTGGCGGCTGGGCCTGCCGAGCACGCCAGAGCGCTAGCGGCTCTCGGCACCGACGTTATCGCTCTGGACATCAACCCCGCGATGTGCGCGTATGCGCGCGCGAAGGCGCAGCAGACAGGGATCGCGCTGAGCGTCGTGGAGGCGGACATGCGGGATTTCCGGCTGACCGCCCCGGCGTCGTTCGACCTGGCGATAACCATGCTGAACTCGCTGTGCCACCTGATGACGCTGGATGATCTTGTCGCCCACCTGGAGTCGGTCGCCGCGCATCTGGCCGACGGCGGCCTGTACGTGGCGGAGCTGGCGCACCCGGCCGACTTCTTCTCCAGTGAGCCCTCGACCAGCAGCGAATGGGCCACCGACGTCAACGGCGGTAAGGTCACCGTCCGGTGGGGCGACCGCCGCGACAGGATCGATCCGGTCACGCAAGTAACCAGAGAACGGGTGTCGGTCACCTACCGCAAGAGCGACGGGTCCGCCCGTACGGTCACCGACGTGGTGCCGAACAGGTTCTGGACCGCTACCGAGTTCGAGGCAGCGGTGCGGCTAGCCGGCGGCTTCTGCGTCGCTGCCCGGTACGGCGACTTCGATGGCGACCTCACTCTCGACGCTCCGGGCGCGTGGCGCATGATTTTCGTGCTCCGCCGCGGAGCCCCGTACCAGGACTGAGTCCGGTGCCAGGGCTGAGTCCGTCGCGGTCGCAGGGGCTTCCGCTGGGGCCGGCCGGCCACCGCCGACGGCGGTTAGCACGCCGGCCAGCATCAGTCCCACACCGGCCAGCTGCGCGAGCGAAGGCCGTTCGTTCAGGACCAGATAGCCGAGCGTCACCGACCCGGCCGGCTGGATGAGCAGCACCACTCCGATTGTCCACGCGGGGAGCCTGGGCAGCGACGCCGTGATCAGCAGCCACCCGATGACCTGGGAGGTGATCGCAAGCAGTGCCAGCCAGCCCAGAGCCGGCCAGCCCAGAGCCGGCCATGGGTGGCCAAGCCGGAAGTCGCGCAGTCCCAGCCCGATCACGATCGATCCGGCCGCTGCTCCCAGCGTCGCCTCAAATAGCGCCGCCACCGGCGACGGCGCGCCGCCGGTGCCCGTGACGCCCGCCGTGCTGCCGGATGCCGCCGTGCTGCCGGATGCCGCCGTGCTGCCGGATGCCGCCATGGCTTGCCGCAGCGTGAAGATATAGATCGAGTACAGGACGGCAACGCCCGCCCCGGCCAGCACACCGGCGCCAGGGTCGGCGCCATAGGGCTGCGAACCAGTCAATCCGCCGACCAAGGCGAGTCCGGCGACCATGACGGGGGATGCCAGCAGCAGGGATCTGCGCGGTCGCTCGCCGAGGACGAGCCAGCCGAGCATGGCGAGGATGAGCACCTGGAGATTGGGCACCACGGTGCCCAGGCCGGCTCCGATGTCGGAAATCGCATGGCTCCACACGATGAGGTCTCCGGCAAGGAAGAGCCCGGCGAGCCTGGCGAGCCAGCGGTTGCGCGGCGCGAGCGGTGAGGCGCCGCGCTTGCGGTCCAGCCACACGAGCACGGCGAGCACGGGCAGCGCGAACCCGCACCGGCCCAGCGCGGTCAGGCTGGCCGAGGTGCCCGCCAGCTGCATGACTACTGCCGAACTAGAGATGCAGGCCGTACCGGCGATGGCCAGCGGAAGGGGCCCTGCGGCCATGCCAGACTCCCGTCATGAGCAAAACAGGTTACGGGTAATGACACTAGCGACCGGTCCGTGGCGCAGGCGCGCGCCCGTGGCTAGTCGTGCTCACGGATTCCTGGGGGGAGAGCGGAGATAGCGGTCCAGGATGGTTTCGACTACCTGGCTGAGCGAGTTGCCTTCGCGGGCCGCTGCCCGGTGTGCCGCGGCGCGCAGCGCCTGGTCGATCTTGATCGTCAGGTGCGGACGCATCCGTCCCTTGCTGGCCTGCCTGCGGCGCGGGAACGGCGGGGGCGGCGAGTACTCGACGGCGCGGTCCCTGAACTCGGCGGGCACCCGCTGGCGGACCCGCACCTGGATCGCCTGCCTGCTCACCCCGAGCGCCTCGGCCAGCGGGGGCAACGGCCAGCCGGCATCGTGCAGGGCCGCCAGCGTGGCGGACAAGACACCGCTGCGCCCCGATACGCGCAGCTCGCGCAGCCGTGCCGCCGTCACTTCCGGCAGTGCCGGCCTCCCATCGGCCGCGGACGTGGACGAAGGCAAAGCCGGGGGAGAGTCCATCGGGGCCGGGGCCGGGGCCGGGGCCGGGGCCGCCCGCACGTACAGGTGCAGACCGTGGGTGATGACCTCGGACATCGTCTTGCCGTCGGCGGTGAGGCGTGCCTTCAGCCGCTGCCGCTGCTCGGTATCGAGCCGGAACGTCAGCAGCCGCCTGGCAGCAGAAGAGTCGTCGCTCATCCGGCTGTAGCTGGTTCCGCCTCGAAATCAGGAACGAGCACGGCGTGCTCGGCCGCGACCAGCTCGAGGTAGCGGGCGATTTCGGTGGCACGCCGGCGGCGGTTCCAGCCGAGCACCTTGCCCATGATGGCGGCGACGTCCTCGGCCGCGGCGGCGCCAGAGTCGGCCGACTCGATGTACAGCCGGGTCCGCCGGACCAGGACGTCCTCCACATGCAGCGCGCCCTCGCAGACGATCGCGTACACCACCTCGGCGCGCAGGTACTGATGCCCGGAAACCAGAGGACGGCCGAGCGACGGATCCGACCGGACCAGTTCGAGCACGTCCGGGCACACCGACCCGTACCGGTTGAGTAGATGCAGCACGATGGCGCGGGACACGCCGTAGTCTTCGGCCAGCCGACCCGCCGCCGCCTGGACGGCGGCCAGGCCGTCCGCACCGAGCAGAGGCGTCTTATCGGTCACCGACGCCGGCACGTCCATGCCTTCGACGGCCGCGTCGACGACGTCACGGGCCATGATCCGGTACGTGGTGAACTTCCCGCCGGCGATGCTGGCCACCCCGGGCACCGGCACGTCGACCACATGCTCCCTGGACAGCTTGGTCGTCGGTTTGTCGTCCCCAGCGGAGACCAGCGGCCGCAGGCCGGCGTACCAGGCGATGACGTCGGACCTGGCGAGCGGCCGGGAGAGCACGCGGTTCGCGGCGGCGAGGATGTAGTCCACATCGTCTAGTGAAGCCATAGGCTCGGCCCGGTCGCCGGACCAGTCGGTGTCCGTGGTGCCCACGATCCAGCGTTCGCCCCACGGGATGAAGAACAGCACGCTCTTCTCGGTTTTCAAGATCATGCCCGTGTCAGCGCGGATCGCGGACTTAGGCACCACGATGTGCACGCCCTTGGACATGCGAACCTTGTAGCTAGCAGGAACGCCAGCCAGTTCATGGACCAGATCGGTCCACACGCCCGCGCAGATCACCACGCCCGCTGCGTGCACGATCAGCGAGCGCCCGGTCTCCTCGTCCCGCACGCGGGCCCCGGTGACGACAGAACCGTCGCGGAGCAGCGACACCGCGCTGACCCGGGTAGCGATCAGCGCGCCGTGCGCCGCGGCAGTGCGGGCGACGGTGAGCGTGTACCGCGCGTCATCGACTTGCGCGTCGTAGTAGCGCATCGCGCCTGCCAGCCGGGCCGGGGACAGCGCTGGCGCGATTTTCAGCGCGCCCCTGGCGGTCATGTGCTTATGGAAAGGCACCGGCCGCTTGGTCCCCTCCATCGCGTCGTACAGCACCAGGCCCGCGCCGACGTACGGTCGCTCTACCACTTTCTTGTACAAGGGATACAGGAACGACACTGGCTTTACCAGATGGGGCGCGAGCTTGGACACCAGCAGGTCGCGCTCGTGCAGTGCCTCGCGGACCAGCTTGAAATCCAACTGCTCCAGGTAGCGCAGCCCGCCGTGGATGAGCTTGCTCGACCGGCTCGACGTGCCGGAGGCGAGGTCACGGGATTCGATCAGGGCGACTCGCAGGCCGCGGGACGCGGCGTCCAGCGCCGCCCCGGCGCCTGTGATGCCGCCACCGATGATGAGCAGGTCGAAGCGTTCTGTAGTCAGTCGGATGAGCGTGGCCTCGCGAGCGCGAGCGTCCAGGACTGCGTTACGCGGCATCAGCTTCCCCCATAAGGTAGCACCCAGTCCGTTCTTACGATATGTACATCGTCAATCTTAAGCGGGAGTTACGTATGCCGGAATTCGCAGGGGCGGTTGATCAAGGAACTACCAGCACTCGGTTCATGGTGTTCGACCACGGTGGTGCGGTGGTCGGCAGCCACCAGCTTGAGCACACGCAGATCCTGCCTCGGCCCGGCTGGGTTGAGCACAACCCGGTGGAGATCTTGGAGCGGACCTGGGCGGTGATCCAGACGACGCTGAACAGCACCGGGCTGACCGCCGCCGACCTTGCCGCGGTAGGAATCACCAACCAGCGGGAGACCACGGTCGTGTGGAACCGGCGCACCGGGCGGCCGTATGGTAACGCGATCGTCTGGCAGGACACCAGGACCGATACGCTGATCGCCACGCTGGATCGGAACGGGCACGGCGACGTGATCAAGGACCGGGCCGGGCTGCCGCTGGCCACCTATTTCTCCGGCGGCAAGCTCCGCTGGCTGCTGGACAATACCGACGGGCTGCGTGCCGACGCGGAGCGAGGAGACGCGCTGTTCGGCACCGTGGACACCTGGCTGCTGTGGAACCTCACCGGCGAGCACGTGACCGACGTGACGAACGCGTCCCGCACCATGCTGATGAACCTGGTGACGCTGAACTGGGACGACGACTTGCTGGACCTGTTCGCCGTGCCGCGTGCGATGCTGCCGAGGATCGTTCCGTCGTCGTCGGCGTCCGCTTTCGGTACCGCACGTGGCCCGTTCGGCGGTGACGTGCTGGTCGGCGGGATGCTCGGTGACCAGCACGCCGCGACCGTGGGGCAGGTCTGTTTCGCCCCAGGGGAAGCCAAGAACACATACGGGACAGGTAACTTCCTGTTGCTGAACACCGGCACTGTTCCGGTGCGGTCGACGGCCGGGCTGCTGACCACCGTGTGCTACCAGTTCGAGGGCCAGCCCGTCGTGTACGCGCTCGAGGGCTCGATCGCCGTGACCGGCTCGGCCGTGCAGTGGCTGCGCGACCAGCTCGGCATCATCAGCGGGGCTGCCGACAGCGAGATGCTCGCGCGGACCGTCGAGGAGACCGAGGGTGTCTACTTCGTGCCGGCGTTCTCCGGGCTGTTCGCGCCGTACTGGCGGTCGGACGCGCGAGGCGCGATCGTCGGGCTGTCCCGCTATCACACAAGCGCGCACATCGCGCGGGCCACTCTTGAGGCGATCTGCTACCAGAGCAGAGACGTGATCGAGGCTATGTCGGTCGATTCGGGTGTCCGCCTTGAGGTACTCAAAGTGGACGGCGGCGTGACCGCCAACGCGCTGTGCATGCAGCTCCAGGCCGACATCTGCGGAGTACCGGTGAGCAGGCCGGTTGTCGCGGAGACTACCGCGCTCGGAGCGGCGTACACGGCGGGCCTGGCCACCGGGTTCTGGCAGGACACGGGGGAGCTGCGCGCCAACTGGCGCGAGTCCCGCCGCTGGATGCCGTCCTGGACGCCGGAGCGGCGCGCTGACGGTTACGCCGGCTGGCGTAAGGCCGTCCAGCGAACCCTGGACTGGGTGGACGTGGACTAGCGGCTAGCTTCGCCGGCCCTCTTCCTGCCAGGGGTCGTAGGTGACCTCCAGGGCCTCCTGAGCGGGGCGTTCGGCCTCGGGAACGTGCTCGAGATTCAGCCGGATGCGGGTCCAGTTGTAGTTCTTGCCGCGCATGGAATCGGTGAGCACATCGGCCGGCTCAAGGTATGCCCACACGGACTGGTGGCGGGCCTTCCACCGCTCCAGGCCCTCCACCGCCTCCGCCTTGGTGGCCGCGCGGGCGATCTCGATCAGCGGCTTGGTGGACTGCCGCCGCCCGGTCCCCGCCGAACCGGAGCGGCGCTTGGACGGCTGGACCCTGGGTGCCTCGCCGTCCTGCTTCTCATAGTGCGGCGGCCAGGGAGCGTCGGGCAGACCGGCCGCCTCGTCCAGCGCGGCCAGTTCCAGCAGCCCGTCCAGCGACCCTGCCGCCTCGTCCATGGCGGCCCACGGGTCGCCGAGGTCCGCGAACCGCTCGGGCACGGTGAACACGGTAAACGCGGCCGGGTCGCACTCGGGTACCTCTTCCCAGGTCAGCGGCATGGATACGCGCGCGTCGGCCACCGGCCGCACCGAATACGCTGATGCGACCGTGCGGTCCTTGGCGTTCTGGTTGTAGTCGACGAAGACGCCGTGGCGTTCTTCCTTCCACCACTTCGATGTGGCCAGGTCGGGTGCTCGCCGCTCGATCTCGCGGGCGACCGCCACGGCGGCGCGGCGCACGTCGTCAAAGCCCCACTGCGGGTGGATGCGCGCGTAGATGTGAATGCCGCGCGATCCCGACGTCTTCGGCCAGCCGGTCAGGCCGAAGTCCGCCAGCACCTCGCGAGCGACCAGCGCGACCGACCTGATTTGCGGCCACTCGACGCCCGGCACCGGGTCGAGGTCGACCCGCAGCTCGTCCGGGTGGTCAAGGTCTGCCGTGCGGACGGGATGCGGGTTCAGGTCAATGCAGCCGAGGTTGGCCACCCAGACGAGCCCGGCTGGTTCGCGCAGCACCAGCTCGTCGGCGGTCCGCCCGGACGGGAAGCGCAGCTCAGCCGTCTCCAGCCAGATCGGCCGGCTCGATGGGGCCCGCTTCTGGAAGAACGGCTCGCCCTCGGCGCCATTCACGAATCGCTTGAGTGCCATCGGCCGGTCATCCACACCGCGCAACGCGCCCTCGGCGACGGCAAGGTAGTAGTTGACCAGGTCCAGTTTGGTCAGGCCGGCAGTCGGGAAGTACACCTTGTCCGGGTTTGAGACCGCGATCTCCCGTCCGGCAACCTCCAGGATCAGCTTCTGAGCTGGCATAAAACAACTCTACGCCGGTCATTCAGGGCCAGCCCGCGTTGGCCACTTCAGGCACACGCAGCTCGCCAATGCCGCAGCATGCCCAGCCAGGCTGCGAGAATGCGGTAATGCGACCGGATCTTGCGACGGAACTCGGGACAGCCGAGACCGCGACGCTCAAGTTACCGAGAATCTCGCGGTCAGGCTCGGGCTTGTCCGCCCAGGATCCCGCTAAGGTCGTAACTGACCGGCTCTTCCAGCTGCTCGTAGGTGCACGACGACGGCTCGCGGTCCGGCCGCCAGCGGACGAACTGAGCTGTGTGCCGGAACCGAGGTCCCTCCATATGGTCGTACCGGACCTCGACCACCCGCTCGGGCCGCAGCGGGGTAAAGGACAGATCCTTGTCTGCGTTCCACCGGCTGTTCATACCCTTGCGCGGGGTCCGTTCGCCGGCTTCGTGCTCGGCCCAATTCCACGGATGGTTGTCGAACGTGGTGACCAGCGGCTGCAGTTCGTTGAACAGTTCCCGACGCATCTCCATCGGGAACGCGCCGATCACGCCCACGCTGGCCAGCTTGCCCTCGGCATTATGGAGACCGAGCAGCAGCGACCCGATCGAGTCCCTGCTGGACTTGTGCGTCCGGTAGCCGGCCACCACGCAGTCCGCGGTGCGGTCGTGCTTGATCTTCAGCATGATCCGCTTGTCCGGCTGGTAGGTGTGGCCGGGGGTCTTGGCGATCAGCCCGTCTAGGCCTGCCCCCTCGAACTGGCTGAACCACAGGGCGGCAATCGCGTGATCGGTCGTCGCTGGGGTCAGGTGCACTGGCGGCTTAGCCGAGGCCAGCACCTGCTCCAGCGCCGCCCGCCGCTCGCTGAACGGCCGGCCGACGTACGACTCGTCGCCGACCGCGAGGAGGTCGAACGCCACGAAGTGCGCGGGCGTCTGGCCGGCCAGCATCCTGACCCGGCTCTCGGCCGGGTGGATGCGCTGCTGCAGCGCCTCGAAGTCGAGCTGGGTGCCGGTTTTATCCGGGACGATGATCTCCCCGTCCACCACGCACCGAGGCGGCAGCTCCGCTAGGAACGCGTCGACCAGCTCGGGGAAGTACCTGGTCATCGGCCGCTCGTTCCGGCTGCCGATTTCGACCTCGCCGCCGTCCCTGAAGATAATCGACCGGAAACCATCCCATTTGGGCTCGAACACATAGTCCCCTTCAGGGATCGCCGCAACCGGCTTGGCCAGCATCGGCGCCACCGGCGGGTTGACCGGAAGATCCATCGGCGAGCCTCCATGAACGTGACGGTATGCGGGTTTCGTGCCCACTCCTGAAGACGATCATGCTCCACCAGGCTCATCGCTGTGTGCCCGCAAGGGGAGACGGCGAACCTGCCGATACCTGGCCGGGGCGGGCGCCCGGCAGCATCGGGCCCGGGAGTACGCCGTGACCGCCGCGAAATCGAAAACAACGTGGAAGTTTACCGCTTCGTGTCCGTCTGTCATACGTATACGACGGGTAGACTTCCACGATGCGGTAAAACGGCACGTTAACTGGGACCGAACCCCGCCCCAGGGGGTTCGCGTGCCACGAAGCTCCAATCTCCCGGTTACTCGACCGGGATCTCCTTGTTGATCAGGCCCAGGTCGATGCCCTGACGGTTACGGATGATCCGCGCGCTGACGTAGATGACGATGGCGAGCAGGTACATCCCGCCCATGTAGTAGAGCGAGTCATGCGAGTTGACGAAGTAGTTGTCGTTCGACAGCCACTCGACCAGGCAGTACACCAGCAGCGCGACCGTGACAATGCCGGCGACCGGCACGACAGGCACGCCCAGCAGCTTGATCTTGCTGGCGGGCGAGGCCGCCCACAGGTCAGGCTTACGCAGGGGCAGGATCACCACCGCGATCGCGCTGCCCAGGTAGGTCACGGCGATGACCAGTGTGGCGTCCAGCGTGTAGGAGTGGAACGTCGAGTTGTACGCGTACAGCGCGCCAAGGAGCACGGCCGGCAGCAGCATCAGGATCAGCGAGTAGAACGGCACCCGGCGCCTCTCCGACACCTGGGCGGCCGCGTCCGGCAGCACGCGGTCGAAGGCGGCGGCGAAGATGACCCGGGTCGAGGACAGGAACAGCGTGCCTACCCAGCCGAAGAACCACAGGCTCATCAGCAGCAAGACGATGACCTGAATCGCGCTGTTGTGAATGATCCAGCTGGCCAGCAGCACCGGGTACGGGAAGATCGGCAGGGCGTTCTTGCCGAGCACATAACCCCAGTCCGCGTTGACGTTCTGGTAGAACGCCCAGCCGAACGTCTTGGCGAACAGCAGCAGGAACACGACCGACAGCAGCACGGTGGTCCACAGGCCGGCCATCATGCCGGTGACAACGCGCTTGAAGTCGCTGGCGCCGCGGATCTCGCCGTACAGCGTGGTGCCCCAGTTCGGCCACAGCAGGTAGAACATCATCATCGGCACCAGCAGCATGGTCGGGCCGAGCGGGCCGAAGCTGAGTGAGGGTGCCGTGTATGAGCTGGCCACGTCCTTGCTGGTCGCCGCATAGGCATCCTTCATGCCCCAGATCCTGCTGGTCGCGGCATCGAACGAGGAAATGAAGCTGCTCTTGCTGGTGACCAGCAGCAGGATAACGACGATCGCGGCGCCGACCAGGCCGCCGTAGAAGCACCACTTCTGCACCTTGGCGTAGCCGGCCATACCCATGGAGACCAGGACGCCTGCCAGGGCGATCGTTATCAGGGTGACCACGAACACGCCGTTGTGCCCGGCGAACCACGCGGCCTGCGTGGGATGCCCGAGCGTGGCGAGGATCGGCTGGAAGAACTCCTCGGACAGGACCGCCCCGTAGATCGGGGCCCACAGCCACAGGATGAACCACCAGCCGGTGGCCGCCAGCACGAAGCCGATGCCGCTGCCGAACGGGAGGATGCGACTCTGCCACACGTAGTCGCCGCCGGCCCTCGGGATCGTGACGACCAGACCGGCATAGGCGATGACCAGGAACGAGACCCATATGCCCGAGATGACGATCGAGGTGAGCAGCTGGCCCTTCGGGAAATAGGACTGATAGGCCCACTCGACCATGCCCAGCGTGACCACGTTCGTGGACAGCGTGGCATAGATCATCGAATCTCGGACCGACCAGCCTCGGACGAGGCCGGTCGCCTTGCGGAGGAAGAGAGTCGGCCTCTCTTCTCCGAATGCACCCGCCGTCATATGGATCCTCCGGGTTTAGCGACGCAGGGGGTGAGTGAGAGCGGTGGTGCTGGTGGGGTTACGAAAAGCCATCGCAGCGCCGCACGGTAGCCACCTTGGGCTATGTAAGCATGGAGTTCAAGTGTCAGATGTGAAAATTGTCTATTAAGTTATGAAATCTGACTACTGGTGCTGGTGTGAGATTGTTAGCCGTTCACCAGCAGGTGCCGCACGACCTTGCCCTTCTTCTCGTTCAGTTCGATCACCGCGCCCTGGAGCACGCCGTCGTTGTACGAACTGCCCGGGTTCATCGCCAGCGTGCGACCGGTTTTCCAGATGCCTCGGCTCTCGTGGATGTGGCCGTGCACGGACAGGGCCGGCTGATACCGCTCGATGACCGCGCGCACGGCCTTCGAGCCGACCGGTTTCATCACCGCACCGCCGTGGATCGGCCGCATCGATTCGTCGAGCGCAGGCGCCTCGTCCAGGCCGGAGCCGAAGGGCGGTGCGTGGAAGTTGAAGATCGCCCGTCCCATGTCGGGGATCTGCGAGATGACCGCCTCCAGCTTGCCGGCCAGCACGTCCTCCGGGGCCTCGCGGAACGTGTTCCACGGCGTCGGGTTCGTCCACCCGCACGAGGCCATGTAGAAGCCGCCGAGGTCGAGCACCTTTGACTCGGCGAAGCTCGCGCACGGGGAACGCTCGATGATGTCGTCGATCTCCCACACGTCGTCGTTGCCGCCGTTGAGGATGCAGGGGATGTCCCCGCCGCGCAGCTTGCCGTCGGCCATGTCCAGCCAGCGGTCCAGGCCCCTGGTCATCTCCAGGGTGAACCGCCGGTCGACGGCGTCCTCGGTCTTGAGCTGATCTAGCTCATCGGGCGCCAGCACGGTCGGGTACGAGCCGCGGTCCCTGATCTTGCGCTGGACGTCGTCTAGTTCGGCCCTGGTCTCAAGCCGGATCCGCTCGCCGTTCAAGGTGAGCTCCCAGTGGCCGGGGTACTGCAAGATCGGCACCATGACCTTGCCGGTCACGTCACCGCCCAAGATCACGATATCGACCTTGTAGAAGGCTGCCGCGTTCAGGAACTTCTTCCAGCAGATCTCAGACCCGTGGATGTCCGTGGCGAAAAATATTTTCATGGTTCTTCAGTGATCGACTTCCTCTGGGAGTTCATACCAGCGGACTTTGTCGCCTACGCGGGCGCGGAGCTTCCACTTCGCGCCCTTGGGTACCGTGTCCGCGATCTCCCGCAGTTGCTTGGCCTGGGCCAGCGCGTCGAAGCGCGATCGAGGCGGCGCCAGAGCCGGCGTCTCGGCCAGCAAGCCTGGCAGCTTGTCCAGGCTGCCCGTGACGGTCCGCCACCAGCCCCAGTCCGAGGCGAGCACCGAGCCGAACCGGTCTGAGTCGATGGACGGCCGGACCGAGTCCCTGGCAACCGGCACACCGGACAGCAGATGAAAGATGTCGTGTGCGTCCTTGGCGTTGAGTTCGACGATCTGCAGCTTGGATAGCAGCAGGTCGGCGGGGTCGAGGGTCGGTGACACCGAGTTGAACGACGGACGGAAGTCCAGCATGTGACACATCGTCAGCCGGTCCACCATCACGTCGATGGGTCGGCCCGACGGTGCGGTGAAGTACATCTGGCGGTCGCCATTGAGGTTGTTGAACCTCTTGTCCGGCTCGCAGCCTGCCTGCTCGAGATGCTCGGCCACCTGCCGCCGGGTTTTGCCTAGACAGGCGAAGTCAATGTCCTGCCCGGCGCGCTGCCGTGGCGGGAAGTCCGGGCACAGCACGCGCACGCCGAGGCCGCCGAGGATCTTGAGCTGATGACCCGCTTGAGAAGCACCCTGCACAAGAGCCATCGCCTCGGGTAGCGGATCGGCGGCCGCGCCGTTGGGTGAGGTCATGATGCTCCGATCATGGAGAGGTGTTACCCGGTCTGTCTAGTTTTTGGATTCAGAATCCCATGTTGTGGTATTTCACGAGACTTTAGCGTTTCGCCGGTAGAACTCAACCGGCTCCGGCGCCAGCGGGGTGTTGCCGAGAATCAGATCCGCCGACTTCTCGGCGGTCATCATGACCGGGGCATAGATGTTGCCGTTGGTGACGTACGGCATGACCGAGGCGTCTACCACCCGAAGGCCGTCCACGCCATGCACCCGCATGGTCGCCGGGTCGGTGACCGCCATCTCCCCGGTCCCCATCTTCGCTGTGCACGACGGGTGCAGCGCGGTTTCCGCATCGCGGGCCACCCAGGCGAGGATCTCCTCCTCGGTGCTCACCGAAGGCCCAGGCGACAGCTCGCCGCCGTTGAACTCGTCGAAGGCCGGCTGGGTGAGGATCTTCCGCGCCGCCTGTATCGCCTCGACCCATTCGCGGCGGTCGGTCGCTGTGGAGAGATAGTTAAAAACGAGCGCTGGTTTTACTAGCGGGT
>Ga0335074_10010069_pt1 | contig 13215 bp, 10 predicted proteins | sample Lox_Sample_23_FD_206715 | JGI IMG/M metagenome (GOLD analysis project Ga0335074, IMG submission 206715) | Soil microbial communities from Loxahatchee National Wildlife Refuge, Florida, United States - Lox_Sample_2.3 | ecosystem: Environmental > Terrestrial > Soil > Wetlands | place: USA...
AGCCCAGCCGATCCTCGGCCTGCACGGCGCTGAGGACCCGGTCAGCCCGCTGCCCGCGGCGCGGGCCCGGTACGCAGCGGCCACGGCCGCCGAACTCGTCAGCATCACCGGCGGCAGGCACGACGTGCTGAACGACGCCCCGCACCGGACGGTGGCCGCGACGATCGTGCTGTTCCTCGAGCGGCTGCGGCTGGGGGCCGAGCTGCCCCGCATCGCGATCCACGAGGGGACCGGCCCCGCCGCGGACTCCTTATTCGCGGGATGATCTGGCCGTCAGGTCCTGGGCGGCGGCCTGTGCCGCCAGTTCGGCGCGGGTGGTGATGCCCAGCTTGGCGAAGATGTGGGACAGGTGCACCTTCACGGTGCCGGGGGCGATGAACAGCCGCTGGGCGATGGCATCGTTTCGCAGGCCCTCGCTGACCAGGCGGACGACTTCTTGTTCGGCGGGGGTCAGGCTGGCCCAGCCTGCGGCGGGCCGCTTGCGGCCGCCGCCTTTGCGGGCGGCGTAGGCCACCGCGTCGTCGAGGGTGAGCCCGCGGCCCTGCTCCCAGGCCGGGGTGAAGCGGTCGTCGCCGAGGATGTGCCGGGCCTGGCTGGCGGCCTGCACGGCGGCGGCGCGGTGGGCGGTGAACCCAGGCGTCAGGTACCGCAGCGGAGGCCGGGCCGCGTCGGCCGCGGCCAGCAGGCGGGCGGCGTCGGGGAGGCGCTCGCGGGCCGCCGCGAGCACGCCCAGTAGCTCGACGCCGTCGCAGGCTTCCATCCGGTCGCCGCAGCCGTGCCACTGCACGGTGGCCTCGCGAACCAGGTGCTCGGCCTCGGCGAGCTCACCACGGCGCCAGGCCATGATCCCCTCGGCGTACCGCAGCGTGGCGGCGCTGATCGCCTGACGGCGGTCGCCGAGCGCGGCGCGCGCCTCGCCGACGGCGGCGGCCGCGCCGTGCTGGTCACCGTCGGCGGCCGCCAGACAGGCCAGGTGGGCCAGTATGGACGGAACGAACATGACGATTTGCACCCGGTAACCACCGTCAGCGGCCCGGCGGAGCGCGGCCACGGCCGCCGCGGTGTCGTTCCTGGCCGCGGCGAGGCAGGCCTCGGCCAGCGGGCCGAGCACTTCCACCAGCCGGGCCGCGCCGCTCCGTCCCGCGGTCCAGCACCGCCCGATCTCCGTCTCGGCCGCGTCGAACTGGCCCAGGGTGGCGGCCAGCCGGGCCCGCCAGTGGTGCACGACCGTCTCGGCGAAGCCGTCCTGATGCGCCGCGAGCAGGTCCGCGGCCTCATCGAGCGCGGCCTCGGTGGCGGATTCGATGCCCGCCCCGGAGATTGCGGCCATCGTCCAGGCGCTCACCGCGAGGGCGAGCCCCTCCTGGCCCCCCGCCGTCCGGGCGAGTTCGATCGCGCGCCGGCCGCGCCGGTCCTGCTCGGCCAGGTCGCCGGACAACAGTGCCGCGTTGGCCAGCAGGAGCTGGGCCCGCGCCGCGAGCGCCGGATCAGCGGGGCCCGACTCAGGCAGCGCCGACTCAGGCAGCGCCGACTCAGTTAGGGCCGACTCAGACAGGGCCGGCTCAGTTAGGCCCGACAGGGCCTGGCTGGCTTCGATCTCGGCGACGACCCGGTCCGCGTCGCCCGCGTGCCAGGCCAGGCCGGCCAGCAGGTTGCGGCCCCAGGCTTCCAGCCGCGGTTCGCCCGCTTGCTGGGCCCAGGCGATGCCGTCGGCGGCGAGCGGGGCCGCCCCCCGGTTGTCGCCCAGGTGGTACGCGGACCAGGCCGCGCCGAGCAGGATCCGGGCCCGGAGGCCGGGCGCCAGGGCGTCCGGGAGGCCGGACGCGGCGGTCAGGAACTGGCCTGCCTCGCTGTACCGGCCGGTAGCGATCCACCACCGGGCCAGCCGGGCGGCCAGTTCCCCGCCGGCCTCCGGGTCGGCACCACCGAGCGCCCACGACAGCGCGGCCCGGATGCTGGCCTGGTCCGCGGACAGCCGGCCGGACCAGCGGGTTCGCTCGGCGCTCGATAGTGCCATCTCCGCCGGCCGGGCCGTCTCCAGCGCCCAGCGCAGCAGGCGGGCGCGCGTCGCTTCCTCCTCGCCGGAGGTAGCCAGCCGGCCGGCCGCGAACTGGCGGACGGTCTCCAGCAGCGAATAGCGGATCACCGGCCCGGGCGGGATCTGCACCAGTGACTTGCCGGCCAGGCCGGCCAGCAGGCCGGCGATCGCCTCCAGGGCCAGCGGCTCACCACTGCAGGTTCGTTCGGCCGTATCAAGGTCGAAGTCGCCCCGCAGGACGGACAGGCGGTTCAACAGGCGCCGTTCGGCCTCATCGAGCAGGTCGTAGCTCCACGACACCAGCGCCTGCAGGGAGCGGTGCCGGTCCGGGCGCCCGGCGCCGCCGGCCAGCAGGTCCGGGTGACCCTCCAGCCGCGCGGCCAGCTGCCCGGGCCCGAGCGCCGGGCACCGCGCCGCGGCCAGTTCGATGGCCAGCGGCATGCCATCCAGCCGGTGGCACACCTCGGCCACCGCGGCCGAGTTGTCCTTGGTAAGCGCGAAACCGGGGCTGGCCGCGCGGGCCCGGATGAGGAACAGGCGGCCCGCCTCGGACGCGGCCACCGCGTCGGCCGAACCATCGGCGGGCAGCTCCAGCGGCGGGACTGGGAAGACGAATTCGCCGGGGACGTCCAGGCGTTCCCGGCTGGTGGCCAGGATGCGCACGCCCGGACACTGCCCGGTCAGCGCCGCCACCATCCCACCGGCCGACCCCAGCACGTGCTCGCAGTTGTCGAGCACGACGAGCACCTCGCGATCGGCCAGCGCCCGCACCAGGCCCGCCATCGGGTTCGCGGCGTCTCGTTCCGGCGCGCCCAGCGCCTCGGCGACGGACCCGGGCACGAGCGCGGGATCGGTGAGCGAGGCCAGCTCGGTCAGCCACGCTCCGGCGCCGAAGCGACCGGCGGCCAGCGTCGCCACCCGCAGGGCCAGCCGGGTCTTGCCGCACCCGCCGGGCCCGGTCAACGTCACCACGCGGTGCTCGCGCAGGCCGTCCAGGACCGCCTCGATCTGCGGTCCGCGTCCCACCAGCGAGCTCACCTCGACCGGCAAGCCGGAGTGCCTCATATGACTCCTGCGGGTAAGAAATACCCCGTCCGGCAGATGCTCACCGCGACAGTTCCCGGCACGCTCCTCTTGACGGCACATGACGTGACATCAGGAGGAACCATGAGCCAGACCCTTGCCCCGGCCGATGTCTCTCACTATTACCAGCGGCTGGCAGACCTGTCCACGCTGCCGTTCTGGCAGCGGCCCGAGACCACCGAGCCGTCCGGGCCCGAACGCGGGCACGTCTGGCACTGGGATGACGTCTATCCCGAGCTGGCCCGGTCGCGGGACATCGTGGACGACGACACCGTCCTGCAGCGCCGCGCGCTGATCTTCCGTAACCCGGGGCTCACCCCGCCGGCGGTAGGGACCACGCCCACCATCGCGGCGGCGTACCAGATGCTCTTTCCAGGCGAGAGCGCCCCGGTCCACGCCCATTCCATGTCGGCCCTGCGGTTCGGGCTGGCCGGCCGGGGCGCCCGCATGATCATCGACGGCGACCGCGTCCCGATGGAACCGGGAGATCTCATTCTCACTCCCGGCTGGAGCTGGCACGGCCACGTTCACCCCGGCGGCGACGAGCCGGTGGTGTGGATGGACGGCCTCGACGTCCCGTTCGTGCTGGGCCTGCGGGCCGGTTTCTTCCGCGACGACCCGTACTCCGGTGATCCGCTGCCCGCCCTGGACACCGACGGAACCGCTGTCGGCCCCGCCACCCTGGTCCCGGCCGGCACGCGCCCGGGTCAGCACAGCCCGGTCCGCCGGTACCCATGGCACGAGGCCTACCCCGCCCTGTTGCGGCTGATGGCCCGGACGCCCGCCGGCGATACGCTCACCAGCCTCGAATACCGCAACCCGGTCACCGGCGGTCCGGCCCTGGCCACCTTGGGCTGCCTGCTCGAAGGCCTGGCCGCCGGCGCCCGGACCCCGCCGCGCCGGGAGACCGCCAGCTCGGTCGTGACCGTGGCCCGCGGGACCGGGACGCTGAGCTGCGGCGGCCAGACCTTCGCGCTTCGCCCCCGCGACGTCGCGGCCATCCCGGCCTGGACCTGGCATCAGCTGATCGCCGCGGATGAGGATCTCATCCTGTTCCGGGTGACCGACCGCCCCATCCACGACGCGTTCGGCCTGTTCCGGGCCGAGGAAACCGAGCCGTGAAATCTGTGCCGCTAATGTGGCCTATGTGAACCAGACAGCGGATCGTGACGCCAGGACCCGGGCCCGGATCGAGCAGCACTGGAAGGCGTCCGAGGACGGAGACAGCGACACCGAGCACGCGATCTACGCTGAGGACGGGATCCTGGACTACCCGCAGTCCGGGGAGCGCTACCGGGGCCGGGCGAAGATCAAGGCGCAGCGCGGCGGGCACCCGGCCGAGCGTCACTTCACCGTCGTGCGGATCCGGGGCGGCGGTGACCTGTGGGTGAGCGAGGTCATCATCACCTATGACGGCGCGCCCACCCATTCGGTGAGCATCATGGAGTTCACCGGCGATCTGGTCACGCACGAGACCCAGTACTTCGCCGACCCCTTCCAGGCGCCTGCCTGGCGGGCGGCGCTCTCCGAGCCAATCCCGGGCCGCGACTGATAACCCGGCAGGCGGCGAGCTGGCGCGCTGGAGGACGGTGGTGACCAGCGCGAGCGGGGGCCAGTGCAGGTGCCCGTAGCGGGTGACCGCCGAGGCCCGCAATTCGACGCCGGGAGCGGTGAGGGGAAGGAAGCGGACCCCGGGGTGAGTGGGGTAGCCCACCGGGAGCAGGCCGACGCCCAGGCCGGCCGTGATCATGTCTTGCACCAGGTCGAGGCTGTCGGCCTGGTGGGTGATGCGCGGGGTGAAGCCGGCCATGGCGGCGAGCGTGCGGATGACGTCCTCGTCCGCGGTGTTGCGGGAATTGCCGATCCAGTCCTGGTCCCGGAACCGGGCGAAGGTCTCGAGCGTCGTGGTGCCGGGCGCGGTCTGGCTGGCGGGCACGGCGAGGCCCCACGGCGCGGTCCATAGCGACGTGCTGTGCATGGCGGGGTCGGTTACGGCGGGGGCGAGGTTGTAGTCGTAGACGAGCGCCAGGTCGGCCTGGTCGGCGGCCAGCAGCTGCCGGGCCTCGGCGGGCTCGTGCTCGCGGACCAGCACGCGGACCCCCGGATGGGTGACGGTGAGACGCGTGAGGACGGGCAGCAGGTAGGCGCGGATGGCGGTGGCGAATCCGGCGACCCGAACGGTCCCGTTGGGTTCTGCCTCCGGGCCCAGATCGAGCTGCGCCGCCTCGACCGCGCCGAGGATGATGACCGCGTGCTCGGCCAGCCGGCGGCCCGCCGGCGTCAGCCGGACCCGGCGCCCGGCCGGCTCGATGAGCGGGGTGCCCATCTCGCGGGCGAGCACGGCGATCTGCTGCGACACCGTCGAGGTGGTGGTGCCGAGCGCATCGGCGACCGCGCGCATGGACCCCAGCCGGGACAGCTCGGCCAGCAGTTCCAGCCGCCGCGTCTCCATGCTCCATTGTCAATTAAATCTGAACAGAATATCAATATTTAACACGTGGACATGAACGATTTCCTGGCGCTCTACTGGGACCATGAGCTCGCCGCAGGCCCAAGCCGTGCGCCGCCCGCCAGCCCGCCTCCTGGAGGGCACCGGGGGCGGGACGCTGATGGCCGTGGGATCTATGTCCTGTGTCCAGCTCGCACTGGCCCTGTCGGTTCACCTGTTCGGCCAGCTCGGCCCGCTGGGCGTGACCGGTCTGCGGCTCGCCTGGGGCGGCGTGCTCCTGCTGGTCCTGGTCCGGCCGCGGCTGCGGCACTTCACCCGACGGGACCTGCTGGCCTGTGGCGCGCTGGGCGCGGTCACGGCCGGCCTGATGATGCTGTTCATGCTGGCCGTCTCGCACATCCCGCTCGGCACCGCCAGCGCCCTGGAGTTCCTCGGCCCGCTGACGGTGTCCCTGTGTGCCCCGGGGGACGGGCGCAAGCGGTGGGCGATCCCGGCCGCCACCGGTGTCGTCCTGCTGACCCAGCCCTGGCACGGCGGCATCGACCCGGCCGGCCTGGGGTTCGCCCTGGCCGCCGCGGTCTGCTGGGGCGTGTACATCGTGCTGACCCAGCACGTCGGCGATCGCGTCACCGGTCTGAACGGGCTGGCCGTCTCCATCCCCGTGGCCGGCGTGATCGCCATGCTCGCCGCCGGGCCCAGCCTGAACCGGGTCACCTGGCCGCTGCTCGGCATCATGCTGGCCCTGGCCGCGCTGCACCCGGTGGTCCCGTTCAGCCTGGAGTTCCTGGCCCTGCGCCGCCTCACCGCCAGTGCCTTCGGCACCCTGATGAGCCTGGAACCGGCCATCGCCCTGCTGGCCGGGCTGCTCGTGCTCGGGCAGGTCCCGGGCACAGCCTCCGCCGCCGGGATCGTCCTGGTGGTCATCGCCGGCACCGGCGCTACCCGCGGCGGCGGCCGCGCGCCCGCCCCGGCCCCCGGGGAGGGTAAGAACGGAGCGTCACATCCCGGCCAGATCCAGCACGGCGACCGTCAGGTAGTCGTGCACCTCGCGCCGGAGCTGGGCGTCGTCCCCGCGCAGGCCCGGACGGACGCTGCCGCCGCTGCTGGTGCGCCCGGCGACCTCGATGCGCAGCTCTCCCCCGCGGATCCCGTGCGGTCGTCGCAGCCGGGCCTTTACTGATCCGCGGGGCGTGCTGAGCGAGGCCGCGCCGCGCTCCATCAAACCGTCGGCCAGCTGGTCGGCCCAGGCGGTCACCCAGTCCTCAATACGGCCGACCGGGTCGTCTGGCGCGGCTGGCAACGCCTCGATCCGGTCGTCGGCCAGGATCGCGTCGATCAGCCCGCGGGCGCCGCCGACATAGGTCCACGGCAGGTCGATCTCGCTGGCCACGCACCAGGCCCGGTCGGCGGGCCACCACAGGTTCGGGCACTGCCCCCACGTACCGTCCAGGCCGGCGAGCGCGGCGACGGCCTCCGCGGGTCCGGCGTAAAGGAAGTAATCCCGGTTCGGCAGCTGCACCCGAGGCCCCGCGCGCACCGGGCCTGGCACCGGGTCCCGGGCCGGCTCCTGGATGATCTCGCCCGGGCGCCTCGTCGCGGTCAGGACGGCGACCGTGCCGGGGTCCTCCCAGCCGAAGCCGTCCCACACGCAGAACCAGCAGTCCTCCGGCGTGGCGGTCCAGCTCCGGGCGAGCTCGGCCAGGACGTCGGCGTCCGGCGGGTAGAGACTGCCCGCCATGGGGCCCTGGCTGGTATACGGGGGCGGCCCGCTCGGCGCCGCCGGCGGCAGCGCGATCGAATGGAACTGCGCATCCGGCCGCAGCGGCATCCCGCTCCACGCGGCCACCTCAGCCCAGCGGACCAGCCGATCCCCGTGGCCCGGGAGCTGGACCGGGTGCAGCACCCGCGCGTAGGCCTCGAACCCGGCCGGCACCACGATCGTGATGGTGTACTCGTCCTGCCATGACGTCAGCCGCGGCCCGATCCAGTCGGCCTGGCCCACGTCACCGCTCCATCGCGGCGCATTACTGTCCACCCGGGCATTATGTCTTGATGAGCAAGTCCCATCCCGAGCAGTGGACAGTCCGCGAGGTCGCCAAACGGCCGGAGAGGTCGCTGGTGACCGCGCTGCGGGAGTTCGACACGACGCAGATCGCCGACTGCGGTGGTCCCGTCGCGATCATGGCCCCGCCGCTGCGTCACCTGGCCGGCGGCACGCAGCTGTGCGGGCCGGCGGTGACCGTGTGGACCAAGCCCGGCGACATCCTGTACGTGCTGAAGTCGGCAGACCTGATCGCGCCCGGCGACGTGCTGGTCGTCGACGGCGGCAGCCGGCCGGACGCGGCGGTGATCGGCGACATCGCCGGTCAGGCGCTGGCCGGCCTCGGCTGCGACGGGCTGGTCGTCGACGGCGCCGTCCGTGACCTCGCCGGTCTCGACGCGATCGGGCTGCCGACGTTCGCTCTGGGCGCCCACCCCGCGACGGGATCGAACCAGGGTCCGGGCGCGATCAACGTCGTCGTGCAGTGCGGCGGGGTAAGCGTCCGTCCCGGGGATGTGGTCCGCGGCGACGCCAGCGGCCTCGTCGTCGTCCCGCGGGAACACCTCGCGGCGGTACTCGCCCTGACCCAGGTGGTCGCCGACCGGGAAACAGACTGGCGGCAGGCCATCGCCCGCGGGGCCACCCTGCCCGCCGCGACCGGCATCGACGACCTGATCAGCAAGCTGGCCGCGGACCGGGCCGCATCCTTAATCACGCCTCAATCGCGCATCAGGACCGCGCTGGCACCCTGAGGTCGGACGGCACGACAGAGGGGGATCACCGAAATGACTGCTTACGAAACCGAGCCCAGCCGGTCACCGCGTGGCGAGCACGGCTGCTCGTCACGCGAGGTGGCGTGCGCCACGCACGTCTTCGCCGCTCAGGTCGGCGCCGGTCCCGAGCTGGTCTGGGCGGCGCTGACCGACCCGGGCCAGACCGTGGCGTACCTGTACGGCCTGGCGGTGCACTCGCGCTGGGCACCCGGCGACCCTATTGAGTTCCGCCAGGCCGGCCAGGTCGAGGCGATCGGCAGCGTCCTGCACGCACGAAGCCACGAACGGCTCTCGTACCTGCTGCAAGCCGGGCCGCACGATCCGCCGGTATTCCTGACCTGGCTGCTGCGGCCGACCTCGCGCGGGTGTGTCGTCCGGCTGGAGGTCGACGAGCCCGACACCCCCGACACGCCGCAGGACGCGGAAGACATCTGGCTGCCCGTGCTGGCCGCGCTGCAGCTCCTGGTCACGTCGGCCCGATAACGGTCGCGGGCGTTCCTTACCGGATCGGGCTGTAGGCGAAGTCGCTGAGGACGGCCGAGCCTGGCCGAGTACCGAGGTTGGCCACCTCGACCAGGACGAAGGCCGTGGCCGTCGAGCTGGCCGTGCGCACATGGCCGACACCGACGCCGTCGATGGTCAGGCTTTGTACCATGCCGTCCGCCGTCGCCTGGATATCGTAGGTCGCCCTGGGCGCGACCGAGCCGCGGGCCACGACTCGCGAGTTCAGCGAAATGAACCATGCCCCGCTCGCGCATACCGCGTCCGTGTAACCGTCCGCTCCGACCATGCGTACGCCGATCACGGCACAGCCGCCGGGCATCTGGCGCAGGTCGACCAGTGCCGAAACACGATAGTCGGCCGGGAAGATCCCACCCGGCGGGGTGAAACCGAGCTGGGCGGGCGGGCTATGTGCGGGGATCGCGAGCGTGGTTCCCTGCGCCTGGCAGCTGATCCGCGCGTACCAAGTGGCCATCAGGCCCCACTGCGCCGTTCCCTTGTCGCATGCCGGGCCGGGACTGGTGGCCCGGTAGGGCTGAGGTGCGCTGGGCCTGGCCTGCTGTCCGATCGGAGTGAAAGCAAAGTGGCTGAGCACGGCGTGTCCTGGCTGGCCGGTCAGATTCTGGATGCCCAGGGCGAGATTTCGCGTGCCGGAGTATCGCAGGTCTGAGACCGAGCCGAGCTGGACGCCGTCGACCGCCAGGCGTTCGTTCCCGCCTTCTACGGTGACCGTGAGGGTATATTCGCTCGCGGGCGCGATAGGCCCGTCGGCGAGGACCACGGGCGTGATGCCGGTGAAGCGGTCGATCGTCCATGTCCCCGCGTCGCACACATTGTCCCAGTAGTATCCGCTGGCCGACACGCGGGTTTCGATCAATACGCAGCCGCTGGCCAGCCCGGTGAACTGAACCCGGATCGACGCCTGGTAGTCGTCGGGGAAGAAACCGTCCGGCGGGACGAACGTCATCACGTTGGTCGTCCGCGGCGCCACGGTCAGCTTCAGGCCAGCATCAGCACAGGCGATACCGGCCGGGGCTGGTTGAGTAAGCGCCCAGTATGCGTCGCCGTCGTCGCAGTTGGCGCCGGGAGTAGCGGCCGTGTACGGCTGGTTCTCACTTGCGTGCAGGGTCCGCGGGAAGGCGAGCGCGAACAGCGCGGCGGTGAGGACCGCCGTAGCCGCCACCGCGACGCCCACCGCCCGCCGCCTCGGGATGTCCCGGGGAACCGGGGTCGCACCGCCCGGTGCGGGTTGAGTATCGCGTCGCGCTCGGTGCCGGATCCGGAGGATGAACCCGAGCACCACCACCGGCGGGGCGAGCAGCAGCAGGCCGGCCGACGCCGTGAGGTCACTGTGCAGGAACGACGGGAGGACTGCGCCGGAAACCGGCTCACGGAACGTGCCCAGATACAGGAACAGGCAGTTGAGGATCAGCGTGCCGCCCGTCTGCATCAGCCGGGACGGCTCGGCGAACGGGTCCTCGGCTGACTTATCCTTCCCCTCGCCGTCCAGGACGCGGACCAGCTTCCCGAGGCCCCGTGCGTGATCATGCAGCGGCTTCGCGAGGCGGCGCTGCGCCACCGGAACCAGGTAGACCCACAGCGGAGGCAAGAGGAAGAAGGCGGCCACCAGGACCGTGTATCGCGGGCCGAGCCGGGAGAGCAGTTGCAGGAAGGCATAGACGCCTCGCACGGCCAGCAGCCCGAGCAGGAGTACGAGCACCTCGCGTAGCCGGACCGTTTGCTGGCCCCACATTCGCCGCCTCGCCATCGTCGCCAGCCAGGCCAGCGTGCCGGTCGCGGCACAGATGATGATCGCGCCCAGAAGGTCAGATGGCTGCGGGGTTGACAGCCCGGCCGCGGCCAGCGCGGCGGGATAGGTGACCGCCAGGACGATCAAGGCGACCATGGCGAGCAGCAGCCCGCCGGTTCCCGGTTTCGGCTGACCCGACCGCCCCTTCAAGATCAGCCAGAGCGCCACGGTCAGGGCGCCAAGCGCAATCGGCACTCGTGCCAGCGAGGCGACGGTGCCGGCCACCAGGTTGGGCAGGCCTGCAGAGAATGGGTTCAGGTCAACGAGCAGCAAGAAGTCGACGAAAAAGAATGCTGCCGCGGTGAAAACCCACGGCCTCCCGACGTCCTGCGGCCAGCTTTTATCTACCCTGGCCAGCCGGACGAGCAGCACCATGATCCCCGCGATTACGACCACGGCGGCGAGGCCGCCGAGCAGGCCCTCGTGGGCCATGGAGATCTCGTAGGCGAGCATTCCGGCGGCGACGATCGCCGTAAGGAACGGCAGCGAGCGGGAGAACTTGAGCTTTCCCCGCTCTGTCTCCCGGAAGAACAGAACGTGCTGCGCGACCCGTTGCAGCCGGTCCACCCAGTCGGTGCTGAACGCGAGGATCGGAAACACCAGGACGAGCGGCAGGATCAGGATCTCTGCGCCCGTGCTCTGCAGCAGAATTCCGGCGCCAGCCGAAGCCCGCCCGGTCAGGACGAATGCCATCCAGATGATCAGCTCAAGGGCATAGTAGGCCAGCAGAAACAAAGCCGCGCACCTGACGGTTGCGCCGCCGGATTGCCCCTCGGCGGTTTTGCCCGCCCCAGCCGCGGGCGCTTTGCGTACCGGTGTCGCGACACCCCTGGCTGAGGCCAGGAATGTCGAGGTCAGCAACGCGCCCAGGACCGCCAGTTGCGCCGCGCTCAGCCATCGGGTTAACGGCTCTGCGCCTCCGGATCCCGCTGTGGTCAGCTCGGTCACGGGCTCAATGGCCAGCAGCGCGGTAATCAGGACGATGACCGAAACGCGAATTCGCCACGGCGAGCGGACCGCGCCTACGGCCAGCAGGCAGTACCCGGCCAGCAGCGAGATGATCAGCACGAGAAAGCTGGCCAGCGGGACACCGTAGGGCAGGCCTCCCTGGGCAGCCACCCCACTGCTCAGGTAAGGCTGCCGGATGAATTGCGTCGCCAGCAGGACTGCTACCAGCATTGTCTGTATCAAGGCCAACTGGTCGAGCCGCGCTAGTCGCCTGTCCTCAGGAGACTGCATGTGACATCCCCTCCAGTCCGTCTCCCCGGCGGACGTATCAAGCATGGCGGCTAAAGGCCGGGTCTGGCTAGCGGCCGGACCTTCCGATGTACGCTGTGAGCAGGCCATCTAGATAGGGGAGGGAAATGGCCGCGAAGATCATTATTGGCGCGACATTAATCGCCGCCATCCTCACCGGATGCAGCTCGGCTGCGAGTTCGACGTCGTCCGCGAAGACCGGGACGACCGGGACGACCGCCACTGCTGCCTGTAAGCAGGCGTACCTCGCGTGGAAGAATGGGCCAGCCAAGTCGGCCGCGGCACAGTTCACCGCCGCGCAGTCGGCGCTGTCGGCCGCCGCGTCACAGGAGAATAATGCCGACGGCATTGCCGCGGCGGCGGAGGCGGAGGGGCAGGCCGCTGCCAATTTCAGCGCCTTTCCCGTTCCCGCGTGTGCCGACCCTAGGGGCTTCTTGGCCGCCGTCCTTACCAACGTCCAGACCGCGGCGGACAATGCGGCTTCCGCCAGCGATCTAGCCCAGCTCGTCACAGCGTTGACGCCGCTCCAGGCCGTGCCTGGCCTGGAGAGTGACTTCACTGCTGAGCTGAAACGTACGACCGGGATCTAGGCCTGTTCGCCTGACACTGGGGCGGCCTCACATGCCGGCCGAGCCGTCGATGGCCTCGCGGAGCAGGTCGGCGTGCCCGTTGTGGCGCGCGTACTCCTCCACCAGGTGCTGCCACATCCACCGCACCGACATGGTCTTGTCCCCGAGCGTGAACGTGTCGTCCAGGCTCGCTTCTTCCAGCGCGGCGTCGACGGCCCGGCGTTCGGCCCGGTAAATCTCGAAGTCCTCCTCGGCGCGCGCCGGGTCTGTCTCATCGAAGTCCGCGGTCTGGGCATCGGAGCGGTAGTACAGGTCGGGTATCTGCTCACCGCGGAAGGTCTGCCTGACCCACCCACGTTCGCAATCGCTCATGTGCCGGACCAGGCCGAGCAGGGAGAGGGCCGACGGCGGCACGGAGCGCTTGGCCAGCTGGGCGGCGTCAAGCCCGGCGCATTTGCGCAGCAGGGTGGCCCGGTGCCAGTCGAGCCAGTCTTGGAGCATGTCCCGCTCGGGGTCGTTGCGGCGCGCCGGGTAGTGCTCCGAACGCTCGACGTCGGGTGCGATCCAGGTCACGGCGGCAGCCTACGGCCGGATTCGTCCAGGACGCCAGCGATATAGGCGAGAGCGTGATCACTTTCGGCGAGGAGGAGCCGCCCGGCCTGAGCCGCCCTTGCGGGTGAAATTAGGCTCAAGC
>Ga0335074_10010070_pt1 | contig 13214 bp, 16 predicted proteins | sample Lox_Sample_23_FD_206715 | JGI IMG/M metagenome (GOLD analysis project Ga0335074, IMG submission 206715) | Soil microbial communities from Loxahatchee National Wildlife Refuge, Florida, United States - Lox_Sample_2.3 | ecosystem: Environmental > Terrestrial > Soil > Wetlands | place: USA...
ACGTCGTGACATGTTCCCCTCCTGTTCCGCGGCATCCTCGCCGCATTCAGGTCGGGAATCCACTTATCGGGCTGTTCAGTTTTGGCCGACCACCTCTGTAGCCGCGATTACGCAGCGCCTCGATCTCGCGCAGCAGCTCCAGCGGGGGATGGTGGCGGCGCGCGAGGTTCTCCACCAGGCTCATCAGGTAGCAGTCCTCCTCCGTCGCCTCGATCACGATGGCCGGGATGTCGCTCTGGCCCAGCTCGATGAACGCCTCCAGCCGTCCCTGGCCGCATACGAGGTCGTAGCCGTCGCTGTCCGGTCGCCGCCGGACGGTGATCGGCTTCTTGAGGCCGACCGCGGCAATGCTCGCCACAAGTTCGGCGAACACCTTCCTGTTGCGCACGCGTGGGTTGAGGACCGCGATACCGGCCACCGGAATCATCTGCACCGTGATTGATGCCTCGCTCATGCCGCTCTCCTGACAGGGGATCGTGCCGTCAAGTCCATGAAATAGTCGAGGTTGTCGAAGCGGAACGCATCGAGGAAGACGCCGTTGTCTTCCTGCAACCGCACGTGCGGCATCTGCGCGTCGATGCGTGGCAGCAGATAATAGTCTCGGATGCTGGCATGGTCCGGTTCCATGCGGACGGCAATCGTAAGGTCGGGGCGTTCTCCTGGGTCGAACCGGACGATCCACCGGAGCAGGCCTGACGCCGCCTGGTTGCAGCGCGACAGCACCAGCGCCAGTGAGAGTTCGTCGTTCACCCAGAATCGGCCGTCGCTGCTGCCGCGGCGCACCCGGCCGCCCGCAGCCTCGACGCCTGCGATCGTCTTCGCGACGACCTGCGGATGCATCGCCCGCAGTGCGCGGTTGATCTCGATATATGAGTCGTCGTGCCGCGGCTCGGCCCCGACCAGCCTGTACGCTCGTGACAGGCTGCCGAATCGCTGCCGGTAGGCCGAGCTGGATGGGAGCCCATCGGCCTCATCGATGATGACGGCCGACAAGCTTCCGCGGTGCTGCAGCAGCGCCCGCAGCGCATCCAGCATTTCTTCGTCGGAGAGCCGGTGCCGACGGGTATCAATGATCGTCCGCGCACCGTCGAACAGGTCACGGTTGATCAGAGGCTCGAACGCATCGCGAGCGCATACCCAGCGAGCCGGCGGATTGCTCACCCTCCGTTGCTTCAGCTTAAAAGATCGGCGGTTGAAGACGTTGTCGCCGACGTATTTCTCGTTGGTGAGGATGCCGTGGACCACCGAGGGCGTCCAAGGGCGGCCCCATCCGGTTGGCGTTCCCTCGGCGTTGAGCCGTTCGGCGATCTGCGCCTCACTGAGTGCCTCCGACAGAAACCACGAGTAGATGCGCTTGACGATTTCGACTTCGTCGCGCGGTCCGGGCACCAGCACAACACGATCCGTTTGAATGCTCTTGTGCTGACCGCGAGTCAGTTCGGCCTTGGGATTGCGGTGCTCATCCACCAGCAGGCGCCGCAGCCCATAGCCTGCCACGCCGCCCTGACGGAAGCCCAATTCGATGAGGCGGCACTGCCCCATGAACACCTTGACGGATAATTCGCGGCTGTACTCGCCAGCCATCACACGCTTCATGCCCTTGATCATGGTCGCGGCGAGACCGCCGTCGTTCTCGAACTGCTCGGCGCAGAAGTGGACGGTCACACCTGATCGCTTGCACACATATTCGTAGTAGGCACTCTCGTCAGCGTCCTGAAAGCGGCCCCACCGGCTCACGTCGTACACCAGGATCGCCGAGAAATCGGCTTGGCCTGCCTGGATGTCGTCAAGCAGGCGCTGAAGGGCATCCCGTCCGTCTAGGCTCAACCCGCTCTTGCCCTCATCGGCATAGGTGCGGATGACGTCGAAGCCCCGCGCCTCTGCATACCTGCGGATCACCCCGGCCTGATTTTCCGTCGAGTACCTCTGGTGATCTGTGGACATCCGGACGTATTCGGCCGCGCGGATACGCGCAACGCGAATCTCGGACGCTGTCTCACCTTCGTCCCTCACGCGAAGACCTCTCCGAATCACATTGCCACCCTCGAAAAGGGCTGCGGGCGCAACGCCCGCACCTTAGAAGGGGAATGGTTGGAATGTCGCTGACGAAGAAGGACCGAAGTTTTCGGTCAAATGGCGGAAACATGCTTCCGCCCGACGGTGATCCGCCGGGCGGGACGACGTTTGCAGCAGGTATGGCGGCAGCGTTGCGGCAGGCCTATGGCGGCCGGCATTCCGCCGTCAAAATCGTTGCCGCTGCGGTGGGAGCCAATGAGCGAGCTGTTCGCAACTGGTTTGACGGCAAGAATGGGCCGAACGGCGAGTATCTGGTCCGGCTTGTCAGGCACTCGGATGAGATGCTGGATAGCTTTCTTACACTTGCCGGCAAGCGGCGGCCCCAGCCCAGCGTGGAGCTGGCAAGGGCTAGATCCGCACTTGAGCGGGCATTGCAGGTCTTGAGCTGAGCAGTAGGTGCGCGGTGTCCGGGTCACCACACAATCTTTCCAAGATGCGCCACGCCTCTTGGAAGACCGAGGGTCTGGGCTGGAGTTGCCGGAAGGGCGGCCGGCCTGAGGGAGGATCAGGCCGGCGGAGTGGGCGGTTAGTCGTCGAAGCAGCGCCAGAAACCACGCCCCCGGCGCGCCCGCCGGTCGGCCTTGACGTGGCTGGTGTCGAACCCGCGCGCCCGCAGCTCGCGGCTGATCACCTCGCGGCAGACGCCGATCTCCCCGGCGATGTAGTCAAAGGTGCGCCCCTTCCGGCGCAGCGCGGCAATCGCCGCCACCTCGTTGTCGAACAGTGTCATACGCTTGGCCTCCTGCGCCGCGGCCAGCTTGCGGCGGTGCGCTGCCCAGCGAGGATCGGTGGCGACGTAAGCCCTCTGCGCGGCGGACAATTTCTCCCGCTGTGCCTGCGACACGGGAGGCCGGCGGCTGGGATTGCTGCCACGGTGATGACTGCGCTTGGGACGTGGTGGGTATTCGCTCGTGCCAGCCGTGTGTTCTGCGCTGAGCGAATGAGGCTTGTGCTGGTGGTTGTGGGGAATGCAGCAGGTGCTGCTTGTGTCGGTGCCCGGTGTGGTCTCGCTCATGGTCTGATGCCTTTCGTTTCGGAAGCAGCGCGCTGCTTCCTGCCCGTCGGCGAGACCGGGGTGTGCAAGCGGAAAGGGGGTTCGCAGGGACCCGAAACGCAACGAAATTGACCGCCCTACAGGGCAATTTCGTCTGTCGTTTTGGGTGGAAGCCCCTTGGAGCGCGCCGAGGGGCTGGCCCCTAAGCCCTGCGAAGCAGGGGCAGGCCGCGTCTGCGGCCTCATGTGCACTTGCGCGAGGGATCGTTCCTTAACAGCGGCTGGCACTGTCAAGCCCGCGCGGTGAGTCCAAAACGGCACTGGTCCCTCGCGGGGGAGCAGACGACCGACGCCGGGCACAAGGTTCCTTCCGAGGTCGGCACCGCCGCCTCAACATGAGCATCCGTGGCAGGAGCCGCCTCAATGTCACAGCCGCGCGGGTCCGAAATCGTCCGCCACGATCGCTGCGAGGTCAGCTCCGGCTCGCGTCCCGGCGAGGACGCCTCCCCGGTGGGAAGTCTGAAGGAGCTGGGGTCAGGCCATCTCGGACCCCCACTCGAATTCGGTGCCGTCCGTCCACATCTCATGCAGCATCGTCGCGAGCTTGCGGGCGACGGCGACCTGCGCCTTCTTCAGTCCGGCACGCTGCATGATCCGGAGGCCCCACTGGCGTAGCGCACAGGGCCGTTGGATCCGCGTCAGCAGGACATTTGCTGCCTCGACCAGGTAGCTGCGGGTCAGATTGTCACCCGCTTTGGTGATGCGGCCCATCCGATCGATCTCGCCGGACTGTTGCACGCGGGGCACCAGCCCCAGGTAAGCAGCCACGTCGGTGGACCGACGAAAGCGTTTGGGATCCTCGATCGTGGAGATGAATGCCGGCGCCGTCAGATAGCCGATGCTCGGCGTTGTCATCAGCCGGGCTGCGGTCTCATCCGACCGAGCAATGGCGCGCAGCTGCCGGTCATAGGACCGAATTTGATCGAGGATGGTACGAAGTACGGCAAGCAACGGCTCGGCGAAGGCCGCGTAATGGGGATCGCGATCAAGCACTGATGCCGCACGGTGGGTGAAGGGTCGGCCCGCCGTCTTGGACATAATCAGGCCGAACCGTTTGACGCCGCCGCGCAGGGTATTTTCCAGCGTACGCTTGGCGTGCACCAGCAGCCGGCGGCCTTGGAGCAGGCTGCGGATATAGGTGGCCGACGCGCAGCGCACCCACGCGGCCCGATACCATCCGACCCGCATCAGTTCTGCCAAGCCGCGGGCATCGTTGCGATCCGTCTTATTGGACCGCGCCGACAGCACACGATGCGCATGCCGTGTTTCAAGGCAGACCACCGGTAATCCGGCCGCCTGGACCGCCCGGAACAGGACACCCGCAGTCGGGCCGGTCTCCATGCCAATCCGCTGTGCGTCCGCCGCTCGCTCTCGCAGGCAGCGGACGAGGGCGTCTGGCTGTGACAGAACTCGGCCCTCGAACCGGACACGACCGTCTGCTTCGAGCACACAGACACTCGTCTCACTGAGCGAGACATCAAGACCCACGTAGCTGCTCATGGGGTTGCTCCTCTGTGAAAGCCAGAGCAGCGCACACTCTCCGTTCGGCCTGATCAACGGGCGGGAGAGCCGCTGTTACCCCATGTTACCTGAAGGGTCGAGACGCGTGCGGCTCGGGGAGGGCACTACTGCCCGAGTAGAGCCCGGCCCCGAAGCGGGACGCGCCCACCACGATCCCAACATACCACCCGGAGCTGGCAATGGAGCTTCATCCGTCGCCGCCGGAGCTGGCAACAATGGCAGTACCGGCAACGCCGGCGGTGCTTACTATTCGTGGTGAGCCGTTACGGCGGCCCCTGTCCCGAAAACGATCCTTAGCGGGATGAAACCACAGGTAACCGATATCAACAGCTTGCTTGTCTTAAAATCCTGTTCAAAAAATGGGGCTCCATGCCGAGGGCCATTCACATGCAAGACGGCAGCGAGGCTGAAGACCGCGAACGATCGTTTGCGGTAATCGACCTGCAAGACCTGGAACGGCTGTCTCAGATCGCGTGTGACGACTTGCGGCGCTTCATCGCCAATGACTCAAGCAGCCGCGCGATCTTCGCCGCCGAGATCCTTTGTGTGTGTCTGTGCCAGGGCCCTGCACGGCACTACGTTGACAGAATAACCGGGGTTAAAGACTTCGACGTTTTCACGTTCTTCGCTGTCGGCAAGGCGAGGAAGTTTTCCCCACGCCGGCGAACCTGTCATGACTTTGGTGCATCAAAATTCGGTCGCAATCCTGACGACGCTGGCTATACCGGGCGGCGCGTCGACGTGATGGGGCGATCAATAGCGCACCTCACTGGCGCACCGCCGGTCGAGTCCGTTCGCGCCTACCTTCGAACCCCGCCAACTCGAACGGCCCGGTGCCTTGCCAAGAAGGCCGTGGTGATCATCGACCCCGGCGAGTTGCGTGGGCAGATTGTTTGGCCGTAATCGGCTGCGCCTGGTCTGAAAATGAGAACGTGGTGATGGCGTGGAGGAAGTTTCTGCCCCCACGCCATACCTCGGCTAATCCATAAGTTCGAGGCGAGCTGTCAGTCTTCTGCGGCCTGCCGTGGTCAACAATTTCTCGCTGACGGAGGCGAGCAGTTCGATCAGGTCATCAGTGCCATCAGCTTCAGGCTCGGCATCGTCCACATCCGCCTTCGCGTAAACGGAGCCGGTGGAGAATAGTTCGTCGTCCGCATCGGTGCGAACGCCGCGCTCGATGCGTTCATAGCCTTCCTCCGCCAGGATGGCTCTCACGCAAAGGCCGATGAGCGTCTTCACAGGCGCGAGCTTGATCTCCGTTGTGTTGAACTCGCTGAGCAGGATCGGCGCGACCTTCGACACAGACGGGATGCCTTCTTCGGCTCCCTCTACCAGGAGCGCGCGGGCGTCGGGCTCCTCCAGTCGCCGCATGATTTGCGGCCCATTCGTCACGCTTCTCGCCGCCCGGCGAGCACGCTTCATGAGTTTTGGAGCGTCGGGTAACATGGTGTCGTTCTCCGGTTGCCTGCATCCGCATGCAGGTAGTTGCAGAATGTGCCGGGCGCCTCGGGTGATGTCTGATGCGTCCGGCACACCCGACATTGCCCGAGTAATCGATAATGTCAATCCCCTGCCAAGCGCCACCCGCCTGGTTTCTGGCCAGCCGCGCATCCCGTTCAACAGCCTCGCCTCTGATCCTACCCGGCCGGCTCGCCCTGCCGGAGAAGAGCGGGCGGGCTGAGTGGGCGGACGAACTGTGATATACAGAAGGGCACCAGCCCGGGGGCGCGCGAGGCAGCGTCGCCTTAAACGATGGTCTCCCACACCCCGGCCCAAAGCCGGACAGACCCGCCCCGGACCTTGACGGTAGTATGCTTCATCTGCCGTTATTCCCGTATTTAGGGAATTCCATGCATACTCCTATGGCGCCGGTCAGCAGTCGGCGCGGCGCAGAAAATTTCGCCGCAGGGCCTTGAACTGCCGTTTGGTAAGGTTATCTTACCATGCGTAGGAGACAGGCCAGTATGGACCCGACGCTCGTCCGGAAGAAGTTGATCGAAACGCTCGTCCGCATCCAGGTGGACAGCGGCTTGCCCTGCCCACCCATCGTCGGCGGGACGAAGCCGATCGGGGAGTTGGAGAAGTTCGACAGCAAGATATGGCCGGTCGCCACCGGGATGCTTGCGACGGCCATCGGTGTCGAGATCCCCGTGAACATCAATATCTTCCGCGTCCGAGGAACCAAGACCGCCATGACGATCGACGAAACGGTGACGCTCGTGTGCAAGCTGACTACGACTGAGGCTGTAGCGGCGTGAGGCAACGATGAGCGAAAATGATGACACGCGGCGGCGTGCGGCGATGGCCGTCCGCATCAAAGAAGCGCGGAAGCTGGCAGGTCTGTCGCAAGGGCAGGTCGCCAAGATGCTGGGGCTGCACAGGCCGTCGGTGTCGGAGATAGAGGCTGGTAATCGGCGGGTGTCTGCCGATGAACTTACCCGAATGGCCGGACTTTTCGACGTTAGCGTTTCATGGCTTCTCGGTGAGGCGCCGGACACCCTCCAGCCCGATGATCCTCGCCTGGAACTGGCCGCACGCGAGCTGGGGAAGTTAAAGCCGGACGACCTCGACAGGCTGCTTAAACTGCTGGCGGCAATGCGCCCCACCGGCGCCCTGCCCGACGATGGAGGCGCGCGGTGATCGCGCTACGGAGCACGCCAAATATGCCCGACCGCCGCACGCTCACACATCAGGGAATGCTCGCGGCCATCAAGGCACGCCAGGACGTAAAGTCCGATTTGGTCAACCCCATCTGCATCTACGACCTTTGCGCGGCACACGGCGTGCCTGTCCGGTTCACGGACATCTCCAGTATGGAAGGCATGTACGAGCGAGCACCGAAACCGCGGATCATTTTGTCGGCTCTGCGACCACTTGCCCGGCGGGCCTATGAGCCTGAGCAGACAAAGGGACGTGTTTTTGGCGTTTTCTGATCACGGACTTTGAGGGACGTTAGGACCGGTCCCTCGTGGATCGTGATTGGTCTGTATGTTTCTCTTTCGAGGCATTCCTTGGTGAGACTGAAGGACCATTCCTCGGCGCCGACCTGCGGACAGGACCGCCGGGAGCGCAGGCGGGGTCAAGGAGGCTCCGCGCCGCAGGCGTGGATGCCTTGACGCCGCCGAGCACCCGGCGAGGCTGGACGAGCGGGCGGACCGGCGGGCTCAATCGGCGGCAGCGGACCGGGAGTCCAGACGGTCGATCAGGTTCTGGAAATGATCGATGAAGTGCGGGTCGTACAAGTGCGGCTCGTTGCGGGCGAACGCGATGACCTTCCGGTAGCAATCGGCTGCTTGGCGGTGATCGCCTTTGGCCTGGTAGAGCCGGCCGAGACACTCGTAGCCGTCATGCACGGCCGGGAAGCGTGTCAGCACCTCGTGGGCGGCCTGCTCGGCTGCGGCGAATTTCCTGGCGTCGATCAGGGCGAGCACGGCATTGGCCGCGGCGTCCAACTGTTCGTTGCAGTCATCGCATAGGTGCGGATCGTGTTGCGCCGCGGCAGCCGCCGTGGTCGCCATGGCGGCGACGGCAAGCTTCTCGCGCTCCGCCGCCTCGTCCTGGGCCATGCAGCAGTGCTTGTATTTCTTGCCGCTGCCACAGAGGCAGCGATCATTCCGTCCGATTTTGGCCATCTCGCCAACATCAATTCAAAGGACGGACCTCTTGTACCAAGCCGTGCTGGCCAACGCCAGATTCCATGAGCAACTGCTCGTCTTCGACCGCGACCTTTCCGCCACGGCCCGGGCGGCAGGATGCGGCCACTGCGGCGGTGTACTGCATGCGGCGCCATTTGGCCGCAAGCCGCGCGGCGGTCCCGCCGGGTTGGGCCAGGATTATGCCCGGCGCTTCAGCTTCTGCTGTGCGGTGGACGGTTGCCGCAAGCGGACGACGCCGCCATCGCTGCGCTTTCTCGGGCGCAAGGTCTATCTCGCCACGGTCGTGACGTTGATCTCGGCGATGCTGCACGGGACCACGCCGGCACGGCTGACGCGTCTGTCGAGCGTGCCGGGAATCGATCGGCGAACCCTCGCACGCTGGCGCGTCTGGTGGCGTGCGACCTTTACCGAGGGAGCCTTCGCGCAGCGCGCCAAGGCCAGCTTCATGCCGCCGCTCGACATCACCGGCCTGCCGGCCTCGCTGCTCGATCGGTTTAGCGGCGGCATCGAACAGAAGCTCACCGCCGTGCTGCGCTTCCTGACGCCGCTGACCGGCGGCGGCGCCACGATGCGCGCTTTCTGACGGGCCTCGCCGATCCGCAGAGGATGCCCGTCGCAGGCCATTGGCGGCGGCGCCTAGCGTCGGTTCGTTCGTTGTTCGGAGGCCGGACGTGGCGGAGCGAGGCGGATCGCGGCTGCATGAGCGCTGGGCGCGGCTGCGCTTCTCGGTGATCGGTGCGTTGCTCGCCGCACCGCCGGCCAAGGGCGCGTTGCGTGCCGCGTTGCAGCAGTTGGCGGCACGCGAATGGCGCCACCCGGGCACCGGCGCGCCGGTCCGCTTCGGGGTGTCCACCCTGGAACGATGGTATTATCGCAGCCGGAACGAGCAGCACGATCCGGTCGGCGTGCTGCGACGCAAGCGGCGCCAGGATGCCGGTGAGCAGGCATCGATGACCCCAGAGCTGCGCCAGACCCTGCGGGCGCAGTATGCCGTCCATAAAAGCTGGAGTGCCCAGCTGCATCGCGACAACCTGGTCGCCTTGGCCGAGACCCGCTCCGAGTTGCGGCCGGTGCCGTCCTACGCGACGGTGCGGCGGTTCCTGGCCGCCCATGGCCTGACCAGGCATCGTCCGATGACGACGCGCCAGACCGATGGCGCGCTGGCCGCCGCAGCACGGCTCGAAGCGCGCGAGGTGCGCAGCTACGAAGCCGAATATGTGAACGGCACCTGGCATTGGGATTGTCATTATGGCTCGCGCAAGGTGCTGACACTGCGCGGCGAGTGGCAAACACCGGTACTGTTCGGCGTGCTCGACGACCGCTCGCGGCTCGCCTGTCACTTGCAGTGGTATCTCTCTGAATCGGCGGAGAACATCGCACACGGCCTGTCGCAGGCGATGCAGAAGCGCGGTCTGCCGCGCGCCGCGATGAGCGACAACGGCGCCGCCATGACGGCGACCGAGATCACCGAAGGCCTAACCAGGCTCGGCATCCTGCATCAAACCACGCTGCCGTATTCGCCCTATCAGAACGGCAAGCAGGAGGTGCTCTGGGGATCGGTCGAGGGCCGGCTGATGGCCATGCTCGAAGGGGTCGAGGATCTCACTTTGGCCCGGCTCAACGAGGCGACACAGGCCTGGGTCGAATACGACTACAACCGCAAGCGCCACAGCGAGATCGACGACACACCGCTCGCCCGCTTCCTGGCCGGCCCCGCGGTGACGCGGCCCTGCCCGGATGCCGCGGCGCTGCGGCTGGCATTCACCCGCACCGAGCGGCGCACCCTGCGCAAGAGCGACGGCACCGCCGTCATCGCCGGCCGCCGCTTCGAAGTGCCGAACCAATACCGGCACCTTCCCGTGCTGGAGGTCCGTTTCGCCGCCTGGGACCTTGGCCAGGTCCATCTCGTCGATCCGCACACCGGCACCGTGCTCTGCCGGTTGTTCCCCCAGGACAAGGCCCGCAACGCCAGTGGCCTGCGCCGCAGCCTCCAGCCGATCCCGGCCGAGCCGGTCGCGTCAGCACCACCACCGCCGTCGCGCGGTATCGGCCCGCTCCTGGAGAGAATGATCGACCGGCAGGCCGCCACCGGGCTGCCACCCGCCTACCTCCCCAAGGACGAAGGAGATGACGCGTGAACAACAAGATGCTGGCGTTGTACGGCCTCAAATGGAACCCGTTCGCCGCCAACGTGCCGACCGAGGCGTTGCATGTCACCACGCGCCTGGAATCGTTCTGCTGGCGGGTGCAGCAACTCGCCGGCGAAGGCGGCTTCGCCCTGGTCACCGGCGCCCCCGGCTGCGGCAAGTCCGCTGCCTTGCGCATCCTGTCCGCGTCACTGGCGACACAGCGCGACGTGACGGTCGGCGTGATCAGTCGGCCGCAGGCCAACATCGCCGACTTCTATCGCGAGATGGGCGAACTCTTCGGCGTCGAACTGCGCCCGCATAACCGCTACGGCGGTGCCAAGGTCCTGCGCCAGCGCTGGCAGGCGCACATCCAAAGCACGCTGAGCAGACCGGTCCTGGTGGTCGATGAGGCACAGGAGATGCAATCCGCCGTGCTCGCCGAGCTGCGGCTGCTGGCTTCCGCCGATCTCGACTCCAACGTCCTGCTGACCATCGTGCTGGCAGGTGACGGACGGCTCGCCGAGCGTCTGCGCGCCGATGAGTTCCTGCCGCTTGCCAGCCGCATGCGGGTGCGCCTGCCGATCGAGCGCGCACCGCCGCAGGACCTCCAGGATTGCCTCCGCCATGCCCTCCAGCAGGCCGGCGCGCCCACCTTGATGACCCCGGAGGTGATCGCCGCCGTCTGCGATCATGCCCAGGGCAATCTGCGGGCCCTGATGATCATGGCAGGCGACTTGTTGGAGACCGCGGCCCAGCGCGAGGCCCGCCAGATCGACGAGACACTGTTCTTCGAGACCTGCGGCGTGTCCGCGGCGAACGAGACCAAAGCGACGCTCCGGCGCCGGCGATGACCCAGCTTCCGGTCCAACCTGCCTGGCGCCTCGCCGATTGCCCCGAGCAGCAGCGCTGGCTGGTCGATGGGCTGTGGTCGGAGGAAGCCGTCGGCATCATCGGCGGCGAACCCAAGTGCTGCAAATCCTTCCTCGCCCTCGATCTGGCCGTTGCCGTCGCCGCCGGCATCCCCTGCCTGCGCCGCTTCGCAGTGAGCCGCCCTGGCCGCGTCCTGCTCTATCCTGCCGAAGACGCCCTGCACATCGTGCGGCGCCGCCTCGACGGCATCTGTGCCGCGGCCGGCGCCGCTCTCGCCCAACTCGACCTCCAGGTGATCACCGCCCCCAGCCTGCGCCTCGATCTCGACGCCGATCGCGCGCGCCTCGACGAGACCGTCGCCCGGCTGAAGCCGCGGCTGCTCGTCCTCGATCCGTTCGTCCGCCTGCATCGCATCGATGAGAACCTCAGCGGCGAGGTCGCGCCGCTGCTCGCCTTCCTGCGTGAGCTACAGCGCCGCCATGCCGTCGCTGTCGCTGTCGTCCACCATGCCAGGAAGGGGGCCGGCGCTATCCGCGCCGGACAGGCCCTGCGCGGATCGTCCGAATTCCACGCCTGGGGCGATTCCAATCTCTACCTTCGCCGCGACAGCGACGATCGCATCGTCCTTACCGTCGAGCATCGTGCCGCCGCTGCCGGGCCGGCTGTGACGCTCGAACTCGCCCAGCGCGATGCCGCTCTTGCCCTCCAGCCCGTCCAAGCCGATCCCCGACCCGACGACCGCACCGAACCAATCTCAGTCGATCAACGCATCACCGCGGCTCTCGCCGACGGCGGCAAACCACGGCCATTCTCCGAACTGCGTGCGTCATGCCGCGTCCGCACCACCACTCTCTATGAGCGCCTCGCCGCCATGACCGCAGCTGGTCTCATCGTCAAATCCGCCGACGGATACTGCCTCGCCGTCCCTTGATCGCTGCTACACACCGGCCTTGCACCTCGACGCGGACATTCTCGACCTCACCATCCCGCCCAACCTCCGCCGGCCGCGCTGCCCGTTGGCCAGTTCCCACTTCCGCTTCCCAGACCCTCTACACAACGCCGGAAGCGGAACCGGGAAGCCCATCGCTTTCCGCGATCAGAGAACCATCAAACAACGTGATTGTGCTCAGGCTTGATCCAACCACCGGTCGATGATTGGCATAGCCACTTGCGTTGGCGAGCGCGAGTGAGTGCGGGCATCGGCCGCGATCGTCGTAATCCGGCCCGGTATGAATCCCAGCGCGGCACAGATTTCCGCCTGTAGGTACCGCATTTCTGCAATGTTGATGGGCCACCACCGCGCGAACTCCTGGGCACGGTAGAACGCGATCACATCGACGGCGCGTTGGGAGCCGCCAAGCTCGCGACGCTTGAATTCGACCAAGCAGAATGACGCAAATTCTTCGTCAGTCCCGTCACTAGTGAAGTCTCTAAATGGATCGATTAAAACTGCAAGCGCCCGCGTGCTTGCCTTTTCCTTGAGAAGCTTGATGACCCGCTGTACTTGGTTGATCTTGCCCCCGTAGCGCCGAAGTCGACTGCCATGCACAAACGGCATCCGGTGCTCCAACCCAGATCGTTCGAGCTGCCACCACGAGACGAGCTCCTTCAGCCAGCGCTGGCGCTCGGACTCCTCCATTGGTTCAGGCAAAGGGTAATTCGAAGGAAGCGGTAGATCACCGATCGCTCCTGTTCCGAGGTCGAGATGCACTATCAGTATCCCGTTGGCGGCATCGGTCGCCGCCGCGTCGCAAACGCGATCATAAACCTCCTCCAAGTCGCTACCTTGGATAACTATCGGCGCGCCTGGGACAACACCTGTCGACCAGATCCTGCGCGTGACTGCTGGCGGATCACGGGGATCCACGCCGCCTCGCGGAACGGGCACCGACTCGATGGTTACGGCTGG
>Ga0335074_10010071_pt1 | contig 13214 bp, 11 predicted proteins | sample Lox_Sample_23_FD_206715 | JGI IMG/M metagenome (GOLD analysis project Ga0335074, IMG submission 206715) | Soil microbial communities from Loxahatchee National Wildlife Refuge, Florida, United States - Lox_Sample_2.3 | ecosystem: Environmental > Terrestrial > Soil > Wetlands | place: USA...
ATCCTAGTTCAGATATGGTTACATTGACCAGCGGGCGGCCGCGACGCTCATTCACGAAGACGCGTAGCCAGTCGCGCAGCTCTCGAGCGCGCGCAGCGACTGCGTCCAGTGCGATCTGGTCCGACTCACACTGAAGGCGCCGCAGAATCAGGCGGGGAACAAGACCTGCCTGATCGAGCCAGGACACCATGTTGTCGCCGCTGCTCATCCAGTCGACGTTGTCGCGTCGCGAGCGGTCTGCCGAATTGAGAAAGTCAAGCGCAACGCAGTCGGCAACGAAACGAGCCGACGGAGTTACAGCGCCGAATGCTCGCACGGGGCGGTCCGCCGGACTCTGCCGCCGCTCTAGGCGTGGCCTGAGGGTGGCAGGCGGTGCGAGCGGGTAAAGCCTCTTGCCGCGCCCACAGTCGGTTTCACGCTAGTCGGCTCCGTCACGCGCGCGCCCCGGGGTTAGGGAAAGAATTGCCTTGCTTTCGCGGCGCCGAGCATCAAGCGCTCGGCGAAGCCGACAGCATGCGATGGATCAACGTCGTGGCGTCGCCTCCCAAGCGTCTTGTCCGGAAGCGAGAAACTTGTATTTTTTTGCGGGTGCACGCGTTCACAGATAACCCGGGACGACCGAGTCGCAGGCGTGCACCTTCGGCGCGCGCTGGGAGTTTGCAGGACCGAGCGATCGAAGCGGACCGCCCGGAAACTCGCTCTGCGCCACAACTGAAAGTGGTATTGACTTGATTGCCTTTTCTATGCATAACCGCGGTAAGGTCTACGAAGAGGTTACTGACTGGCGGCAGCACTTCGCAGGCTGCGCGCGACGCAGCCCAGGACTGCTACGACACGACCTGTTACGACTCGCAAAGTCGACATCCACCACGGATCAGAGTGAGGCGCTTCGTGATTCAGTTGAATAGACGGCGCGCAGACGGACGATCGGCTTGCGTCGCGCTTCTGGGAACATCGCGTCGGTCGAATGGCATCTATGGCAGACGCGCTTAGCGTGGGATGGAGGCGTGTCGACGGGAAGATTTTTCACGCTGCAATGCAAGAGTTTGCGGGTAGTGCAGCCGTCGTTAGCGTCGGAAGCAGAGAGGAGATCACGGCGTTCACTGGGACTTCGATTGCCCCGATTTCGGCGTATCCGGCGCGCATTCTGGCGTGCGTGAGTCAGAGCTCAGGTGCGGCGGGGGCATTTCGACGACATTCACATTTCGCTATCAATGTCTTAGGCGAATGGGATCGGTCGCTAGCAAGGTGCTTTGGCGACCACGAGGCGCGGGAGGCCACACGACGGTATTACGGCTCGCGTTGGACCACGATGGCAACGGGAGCGCCTATCCTCGAGAGCGCTCTGGTGGCTGTGGACTGCGATGTTGAGGAAGTGTTGGCGCGGCATGATTACGAAATCGTGATCGGTCGCGTGCGGGCAGTCCGCTTTCAGCCGGGACCACGGCCGCTCATACGTTGGAAGGGCGAATATTATTTTCTGGGAGAGGCCCTGGACACCGACCAGGCCTCGATGTGGACTCCGTGAGCGCCGGCCGCTAGCAAAAAGATGATGACTTGGCCGGCGACACGATCCGCGTGCGCGCCTGGCCTGTTACGACCGCGGTGCGCCGCGCGAATCCCTCCGCGTCCCGCTCGTCAACCAAAATGTCCGGTTCTGATAACCTGATACGTGTGATCGATTGGGTTATCGGGAATAAGTCGTTGATTATCCAGTGAATTCACTCGCCGTGCAGCGGCGATCTGGGAGAAATCGAGGAATGTTTCGGGCCAAGTTAGCCATGCATCGACCTCGTCGCTGAGGAGACCTCAGCACGCGAGGTGTCAGCATGAAGCCTATACGTCCCCCTCCCTTTCTGGTAGGCGATTCGCCTGCGATTGACTTTCTCAACACCCGCGCGACGCCCGTAGATGTGCCCGTGGAATGGCTGGCAAGCGGGGAGGATCTTTTGGACTGGCTCAAGCTCACGGAGCTCGTGCCGGCGCCTGTGCTCAGCACCTTCCGTCGCGAGTCGTTGCCGGGAGAGCTCGACGCGGCTGCCGCCCGCGCTCGTGCGTTCCGCGAATGGTTTCGCGAATTCACGCTGCGGCATCGGGGACGTGAGCTGAAGCCCGAGGCTTTGCGCGAGCTCGGGCCACTGAACAAGGTCCTCGAGCGGGATGACTCGTATGGTCAAATCGCAAGAGCAGACCGAGAAGGTGCGCGCGGGGAGTCAACACTTGTTTGGCGTGATATGCGGCACTGGCGTTCCGCCGAAAGTCTCTTGATCCCCATTGCGCGAGCAATGGCTAGCCTGGTCTGCAACGACGGCTTTGCGCAGGTCAAGTCCTGCGAGGGGCCTGGGTGCACCCTGCTGTTCCTTGATCGAACCCATCAGGGCGCGAGGCGTTGGTGCAGCATGGCCGTGTGCGGCAATCGAGCCAAACAGGCGGCGCACCGCAGCCGCAAACGGCGCGGCGATCGCTGAACTTGCGATCGTTGAAGCGGATTGCGTCTCGGAGGATCGCGCGCTAAATGCCCTTGAATTCGCCTCCGTCCATGCGAATCGAACTGCCAGTCATCCACTTCGCCGCCGAAGACACGAGGTAACCCAGCAGCTCGGCGACTTCCTCCGGTGTTCCGAAGCGCGCTATTCCCGCTTCTTCAGGAAACGTCTCAAGCGCCTGCTCAACCGTGAGGCCGTGGGCGGGGCCCCACTTCTCGAGAAAAGACCGACGGCGGCCAGTCATGACCGGCCCCGGAACCACACTGTTCACCTGGACCCCGTCCTTGATTCCCTGCTCCGCAAACGCCTTTGCAAGCGCGCTTATAGACGCGTTTGTCGCCGCGACCGCTGCAAAACCGGGCTTCGGGTCAAGAGCCGCGCCGCCGGAAATAAAAACAACCGATCCGTTGGAGGCTTTCAACGCATCCCAGGCGTGTATCGTCAATCGACGTGCACCGTGCAGCTTCAGGGCCATGCCATCATTCCACTGTTCGTCGGTCATCTCAAATAGATCTATCTGTGGAACCGCTCCCGCGATGTTCAGTAGCGCGTCGATTCTGCCGAACGCTGCCAACGTCTGGGCAACGACGGCCCGTGCGGCAGTTGGTGCGCTCAAGTCCGCATCGATCACGAGAGCTTCCGCGCCTCCTTTCCGCACGAGCTCCGCGGTCCGCTCCAGATTTGCACGACTGCGAGCAACGAGCGAGAGAGCCGAAAAGTCACGCGCGAGTCGCACGGCGGTCGCTCGACCGATACCCTGGCTGGCACCGGTGATAATCGCCACTGAGTCCGTCACGACAGGTCCCTCCCGGGCGTCGATACCGTTACCGACCTCACTGGCGCGCGCCGACTGGGCGCCACTGAGGCTCTCGGGGGCTCCCCCTAGCCTGTAGTGGTGTTCGAGAGAAAGTCGCGAATGGTCGAGGCAATTTCTCGAACGTGTGTTTCGAGGGCGAAGTGGCCCGTGTTAAAGAAGCGCACCACGGCCTCCGGAAGGTCGCGTTTGAACGCCTCTGCTCCCGCAGGCAGAAAGAACGGGTCGTTCTTCCCCCACGCGGCTAAGAGCGCCGGTCGGTAGGCGCGGAAGTAACCCTGGAAAGTAGGGTAAAGGGCGACGTTGCTCTTGTAATCGCCAAACAGGTCGAGCTGTACTTCGGCAACGCCGGGGCGGCTCAAATAAAAGTTGTCGAGTGAGTAGCCGTCCGGAGAGATGGCGGTCGGGTTCGGCACCCCGTAGGTGTACTGCCAGACCGTGGTCTCCGGTGCGAGGAATTGGCGCAATGCCTCACGATTGGCCTCAGAGCTATTTTCCCAATAGGCGCGGATAGGGTTCCAGCCCTCGCTGAGTCCTTCCGCGTAAGCGTTGCCGTTCTGCGTGATGATCGCGCTGATGCGTTCGGGGTGTCTAACGGCCAGCCGGAAGCCCGTTGGAGCGCCGTAGTCGAATACGTACAACGCGTATCGATTAAATCCGACGCTCTCCGTAAATCCCTCGATCGTCTGGGCGATGTGCTCGAATGTGAGCCCGCGGCCTGGCAGGTCCGACTGGCCGAACCCCGGCAAGTCGGGAGCCACGATGTGAAAACGGTCCGCGAGAAGCGGAATGAGATCGCGGAACATGTGGCTCGAGGTCGGAAATCCATGTAGCAAGAGCAGCTTCGGCGTGTCCGAAGAGCCCGCTTCGCGATAGAAAACATTCCTCCCCTGTACGGAGATCCTGCGATAGCGAATGGGAGACACGCGCGTTCCTCCTGAGCATCACGGTTACGGGACCCCGACATCGAGTGCGGGGGTGTGGTATGGCGTTTAGCCGTTGGCGACTTCGGCGATCGCTTCGCGAATGATGGCGACCACCACCGAGGGAGCGGTCACAGAGGGGGTGTGGTCAACGCCGTGTGCGCGCACACGGGCTTGCATGCGCTGCGCCATGAAACGCTGCGTCTCCGGCAGGATCATGTAATCCTGTTCAGCGATGAGAAACCACGACGGCACATCACGCCAGCGCGGGCGAGGCACAGGGGTGCTGATACAAGCAGGAGCGAGCGGTCGCTGGACCGCTGCGAGTACCGCCTGATCCTCAGTGGTCGCGTTGGGCGCGAAGGCCTCAGCGAAGGCGGAGTCCGGCAGATAGATCAATTCGTGGCTGTCAGGAGCTAGTTTTGGTGCCCGCGGATGCGGGGGGGCACGGTAGAACACCTCGGCAACAGTCTCCCCCTCGTCCGGAGCGAGCGCACTGACGTAGACAAGCGCTCTCACGCGCTCGTTAGGTGCGGCCCCGATAACGGCGCCTGCATAGGCGTGGCCTACGAGTACTATGTGCCCTGGAGTGCGCTCCGCGGTTCGCTCGACCGCCGCCACATCGGCATTCAATGAGGTCAACGGGAGTGATGCCGCGAGCACGCGATGACCTGATGCAACGAGCGGGCTGATTACCCTGGCCCAGCTTGAGCCATCGGCCCAAGCGCCGTGCGCCAGTACGACGCTCACATCAGTCTTGCGCACCGCTGGCCTCCTAGTAACCGGACAAAACTGTGGTCGGAGGTTATGACAACGCCGGCTACCTGTCAAAGGTTTCAGCCGCGGCGCGAAAATCGATCTCGCGCCGAGGGGCGACGGCGTTTCCCGGCATCCCATAGAAGTGCATACGCGCGCGGGATAACCGCCGCATCTGCGTCACTTGCATCACAGGACATCATGTCGATGCAATCCTGTGGCGCCTAGCGAGGTCTAGCATCCTAGGACCTGGGGGCTTTCCCCGCCGCAACGAGACAAGCGTGACAGAGTTGCTCGTCGAAGAGGAACAAGAAACAGCGGTTCTCGCGCATTTTGATGCAGCGGCCATTCTCAGCGTCCTCTCGCCGGGAATTGTGGTGCTGGACACGCACCTGTGTGCGGTCTATGCGAACCGAAGGGCGGAGCGCTTGCTAGCGCTGCGTCTTGAGGAAGTAAGAGGCCGTCCATTGCCAGATCTCCTGCAGGAGCCACTTGCTGCAGCCGTGCGGAGCGCACTTAAGGACAGAGCGCGCGTGAGCAACCAAGTCGTGGCATATGCCTCACATGAGCGAGACCCCGTAGACGGACCAGTAAGCGTGCGCGCGGCGCCGCTGTACAGTCCGATCACCGGAACGCACGTCCTGCTCGAGTTTCACCGCAATAGTGAGCGCGAGCTTTGGGAACGACCAAGCCGGTCCGGAGCGGCCGGTGTGGAATTTCACGTCGAGGGACAAATTCGCATGGAGTTGGTCAACGCGCCATGAATGCCACAGAGAATCTTCATCGTAGCGGTCAAAGCCTCTGGCTCGACAATATAACTCGCGAGCTGCTCACGAGCGGCGTGTTAGAGCGCTACATCCGTGAACTGTCAGTTTCAGGACTGACCTCGAACCCGACGATCTTCGATCACGCGATCAAGACGGGATCGGCCTACGATGCAGCGATCCGCAAGCATCTGAGGGCGGGCAGAGAGGGTGAGGAGCTGTTCTTCGCCCTGGCGCTCGAAGACATCACCCGAGCGGCAGATTTGTTCCGGGGGGTGCACCGGCGAACAGCGGGTGTGGATGGATGGGTGTCGCTCGAGGTCTCACCCCTGCTCGCGCGCGATGCGCTCGCAACGCTAGCACAGGCGAGGAAACTCTATGCGCGCGCTGCAAGACCAAATGTCCTTATCAAGATTCCCGGTACCGCCGAGGGGCTGCCGGCAATCGAAGAGGCGATCTTTGCGGGTGTGCCGGTCAACGTGACATTACTCTTCTCGCCGGCGCAGTACCTAGCAGCGGCCGAGGCGTACTTGCGGGGGGTAGAGCGGCGAATCGCGGCGAATCTCGATCCGAACGTCGGGTCGGTCGCCTCGCTATTCATCAGCCGCTGGGATGTGGCTGTCGCAGGTCAAGCCCCGTCCGGGCTGCTCAATACTCTCGCCATCGCGATCGGGCGCAGCGCTTATCGCGCGTACACAAAACTGCTCGCCTCTGCCCGGTGGCATCGCGCACTCAATGCCGGCGCGCGGCCGCAGCGGCTACTCTTCGCAAGCACGGGAACGAAGGACCCGCATGCGGCGGATACCCTATACGTCAAGGCGCTCAACGCGCCGCTCACGGTCAACACGGTTCCCGAGAGCACATTGCTCGCCTTCGCCGATCACGGGGAGCTTACCGCCGATTGGGTCAGCGGAGACACGGAATCGGATCGTGTGCTGAATGAGTTCGGGCGAGCGGGCGTCGATGTCGATGCGCTGGCACTGAGGCTTCAGAACGAAGGCGCCGCGGCCTTTGATGCCTCGTGGACCGATCTGCTAGCTGTCATTGCAGCGAAAACCGCGCGGCTCCGCGAGTCCCCCCCACGCACCCGCAAGCGCAAGTCGCCGAGTGCGGTACAGGCAAACTCGCCATGACGGAAGCGATTCGTCCGCTCGCGGAGCGCCCGGCCTGGGCGGCGCTGCGCAAGCATCACGGTGCGATCGGTTCGCTGCACTTGCGCGAGTTGTTCGCGCGCGATCCTAGCCGCGCGCAGCGCTTCGCGCTCGAGGCGGCGGGCATATACCTCGATTATTCGAAGAATCGAGTAACCGATGAAACGCTCGATCTGCTGCTGCAACTCGCGGCGCAGTCCGGGCTGCGTGCGCGCATAGAGGCCATGTTTAGCGGTGATCACATCAACAGATCCGAGCGGCGCGCGGTGCTTCACACCGCGCTACGGGCCCCGCGTGGCGCCTCGCTGGTGGTGGATGGCGTAGATGTTGTCCGGCAAGTCAGCGCGGTGCGCGAGAAGATGAGCGACTTCGCGCAGGGCGTGCGATCTCGGAGCTGGGTGGGGCATACCGGACGGCCCATTCGCAACGTCGTCAACATTGGAATCGGCGGATCGGATCTGGGCCCGGTGATGGCGTACGAGGCGCTGCGATACTACAGCCGCCGGGACATGACGTTTCGCTTCGTCTCCAATGTGGACGGGAGCGACTTACGGGAGGCGCTCGGAGACCTCATTCCGGCAGAGACCCTGTTCATCGTCTCATCAAAGACATTCACGACGCTCGAGACCATGACGAACGCCGCGGAAGCGCGCGCTTGGCTGCTCGCCGGACTCAACAACGATCGGAGCGCCGTGGCGCGCCATTTCGTCGCCGTGTCCACCAACGCTGCCGAGGTGAGCCGCTTCGGCATCGACCCGGCCAATATGTTCGAGTTCTGGGACTGGGTCGGCGGGCGCTACTCAATGGACTCGGCGATTGGACTGTCGACCATGTTGGCCGTGGGGCCTGAGCACTTCCACGCGATGCTACAGGGCTTTCACGAGATGGACGAACATTTCCGCACGGCGCCGTTTCGCTCCAACCTCCCAGTGCTGCTTGGGCTCCTTGGGGTCTGGTACGTGAACTTCTTTGGTGCTCAAACCGTAGCCGTGTTGCCCTATGAGCACTACCTCAAGCGCTTCCCCGCCTACTTGCAGCAGCTGACGATGGAGAGCAACGGGAAGCAGGTGACGCTCGAGGGTGAGAGGGTTGATTATGACACGGGCCCGATCTACTGGGGAGAGCCCGGCACGAACGGTCAGCACTCCTTCTATCAACTGATACATCAGGGTACACGACTCATTCCCTGTGACTTCATCGCCTTCGCGCGCTCGCTAAATCCCCTGGGACGTCAACACGAAATGTTGCTGGCGAACGTCCTCGCGCAGGGCGAGGCGCTCGCCTTTGGCAGGACTGCGGAGGAGGTGAAGGCGAGTGGGGCCCCTGAGTGGCTCGTTCCGCACCGTACGTTCGAGGGCAATCGTCCATCGAACACGCTCGTGCTCGGCGAGCTCACGCCCGCGGCGCTCGGACGTCTCGTGGCACTTTACGAACACAGCGTGTTCACGCAGGGGACGATCTGGCAGCTCGATTCTTTCGATCAGTGGGGCGTGGAGCTTGGCAAAGTGCTCGCCAAGAACATCCTACCGGAGCTGACCGGCGAGGCACCGCCAGCGGTCCGACACGACAGTTCGACGAATGTGCTAATCCGCCGACTCTTGGAGCTCAGAAGGCAGGGTGCTGTTGTAGAGGTCTGACCGGTACAAGGGTCCAAGCGCGGGTAGAAATATATGCAGCTAGGAATGATTGGTCTTGGGCGCATGGGCGCAAACATGGTACGCCGGCTTATTCGCAAAGGGCACGAATGCGTCGTGTTCGATCGCACGCCGGCCGCAATCCGAGCGCTCACGCAGGAGCGGGCCGTGGGCGCAGAGTCGTTTGCGGATCTAGTGACCCGGCTGCACAAACCGCGAGCGCTATGGATGATGGTGCCGGCGGCGGCGGTTGACGAGACGATCGGCGCATTGGCGCTGCACCTCGAGCCCGGCGATGCGCTGATCGATGGTGGCAACTCACACTACGTGGACGACATGCGTCGCGCGAACGCACTGGCCGAGCGGCGCATTCGTTACATCGATGTAGGGACGAGTGGCGGGGTCTGGGGGCTCGAGCGCGGCTACTGCATGATGATCGGCGGTGATGCGGCGACCGTCAAACGGCTCGATCCGATCCTTGCGGACTTGGCGCCTGGGCTAGATCGCGCCGAGCGTACCCCTGGGCGCACGGAGGCCAACCAGAGTACCGCTGAGAGGGGTTATCTGCACTGTGGGCCAAGTGGCGCGGGACACTTCGTGAAAATGGTTCACAACGGCATCGAGTATGGGCTGATGGCCGCGTATGCAGAGGGACTGGACGTGCTGCGCGCGGCGAATATCGGAAGGCGGCGCTCTGAGGTCGATGCTGAGACAACCCCTCTTGCGCACCCAGAGCACTACGTCTTCGACCTCGAATTGGCTGAGGTCGCCGAAGTGTGGCGCCGAGGTAGCGTCGTCTCGTCCTGGCTGCTCGATCTAGTCGCTGCCGCGCTGCTCGCGGATCAAACGCTCGAAGGCTTCACGGGACGGGTCTCCGACTCAGGGGAGGGCCGCTGGACGATCAAGGCGGCGATTGACGAAGGGGTGCCCACGCCGGTGCTGAGTGCCGCGCTGTATCAGCGCTTCAGTTCCCGCGGCCATGCGCTCTTTCAGGAAAAGGTGCTCTCGGCGCTGCGCCACCAATTTGGTGGACATCTCGAGAAGCCGCGACATTAGTTCTGCCACGGACGATGCCAATGAGTAAAGCCGATTCCGACGCACTGGTGTTTTTTGGTGCGACCGGGGATCTCGCCTACAAGAAGATCTTTCCCGCGCTGCACGCGATGGTCAGACGCGGCACGCTGGACATTCCAGTCATCGGGGTCGCTAGAGGTTCCGGCGGACTTGATGAGTTGCAGGTGAGGATGCGCGCGAGTCTGGAGCACCATGGAGAGATCGACCCGAGCGCGGTCGCGAAGTTGAGTTCTCTGCTGCAATACGTCGGTGGGGACTATGCCGACCCCGCAACCTTCGACTCCCTGAGGCGATCGCTGGGGGCGTCGCAGCGACCGGCGTACTACTTGGCCGTGCCGCCCCTGCTATTCGAGACGGTGGTCGAACAGCTCGGACGCGCGGGCTGCGTTTCCGCTGGCGCGCGGGTAATCATCGAGAAACCATTCGGGCGCGACGTTGAGACGGCCCGTGCGCTCAATCGGGTGCTACTCGGATCATTTGAGGAGCGGCGAATCTTCCGCATTGATCACTACCTCGGCAAGCGTCCGGTGCACGACTTGATGTATTTTCGCCTCACCAACCCCCTCTACGAGTCGCTCTGGAATCGACAGTTTATCGAGAGCATTCAGATTACGATGGCCGAGGCGTTCGGTGTCCAGGGTCGCGGCGCGTTCTATGACCAGACCGGCACGATCCGGGATGTCGTCCAGAATCATTTGTTTCAGATTCTCTCGAGTCTGGTGATGGAGCCGCCTGCGCGCAACGATAGCGAATCGCTGCGTGACGAGAAGGTGAAAGTCCTCAAGTCGATTGCCGTGCTGCGCGCGAGCGACGTGGTGCGGGGGCAGTTCCGGGGTTATCGTCATGAGCGAGGGGTTGCCCAAGACTCGCAGGTGGAGACCTTCGCGACGCTGCGCTTGGCGATCGACAACTGGCGCTGGCAGGGTGTGCCGGTGTTCATCCGAGCGGGGAAGCTGCTACGCGTCACCGCTACGGAGGTGGTGGCGCGCTTTCGGCGTCCGCCGGCGATTCTCAACACGGGCCCGGCTCCAAACTACTTTCGCTTTCGCATCGGCCCAACGAACGATATCGCATTTGGTCTCAACGTGATGGATCGGGACGAGACGGCGCTTGGAGAGAGGGTCGAGCTGTTGGCCAGCTGGCAACCGGGGGCGAACGAGCGCGATGCGTACGAGCGGGTGCTGAGCGATGCGCTGGCGGGCGACAGATCACTCTTCGCGCGCGAGGATTATGTGGAAGAGGCGTGGCGGATTGTCGATCCGATCATAAAGGGCGGCACGCCGGTTTATGACTACGAGCCGGGCGGCTGGGGGCCGGAACAAGCCGCTCACATCGCCCCTGCCGGGGGTTGGCAAGACCCAGTCATTGTCACGCCGCGAACGCAATGAGGCGCATTGGGACCCGGACGGGGTCCGAGGAGATCGGAATGACCGATATTGGGATGGACGAGCTCGCGATCAATACGATCCGTACCCTTTCAATCGATGCGGTGCAGGCAGCGAATTCCGGGCATCCCGGCACACCCATGGCGCTGGCCCCGCTTGTGTACACGCTTTGGAACCGCTTGATGCGCTTCGATCCGCGTGACCCGACATGGCTTAACCGCGATCGCTTCGTGCTCTCCAACGGCCATGCCTCGATGCTTCAGTGGGCGATTCTGCACTTGGCCGGGGTAGAGGCGGTGAACGCACAGTACGAGACGGCGGGTTCGCCGGCCGTCACGCTGAACGACATCAAGCGCTTCCGACAGCTGCAGAGCAAGGCGCCCGGACATCCGGAATATCGCCTGGTTTCGGGTGTTGAAACCACGACCGGTCCGCTCGGGCAGGGCATTGCGACCAGTGTCGGGATGGCGATCGCGGGCAAGTTTCTCGCCGAGCGGTACAACAAGCCGAGCTTTGACATTTTTGACTATCGAATCTACGCCGTTTGCGGGGATGGGTGTCTCATGGAGGGAGTTGGAGCGGAGGCTGCATCGCTCGCCGGCCATCTTGGGCTCGATAACCTGTGTTGGATCTACGACAACAATCGCATCACCATCGAAGGCAGCACCGAGCTCGCATTCACTGAGGATGTGGCCGCGCGGTTTCGCGCGTACCACTGGAACGTGCTGCATCTCGAGGACGCGAACGACGTGGATCACATCGAGTCGGCGTTGCGCTCGGCGACGCGAACGCTTGGGCAACCCACGCTCATTGTTCTCGACAGCCACATCGGCTACGGGGCGCCGCACAAACACGACAGTGCAGAAGCGCACGGCGAGCCCCTGGGTCAGGAGGAGGTGCGCGCAGCCAAGCGTTCGTACGGCTGGCCGGAGGATGCAGAATTTCTCGTGCCCCAGGGGGTTCGTGAGCACTTCGCGGCGGGCGTTGGTGCCCGCGGAGAGGCAACGCACCGCGTCTGGCGGGAACAACTCGCGCTCTATCGCAGCACTTATCCTGCCCTCGCGGTCGAGATCGAGCAAATTCGTCTCCGGGAACTCCCGGAGGGTTGGGATGCTTCCTTGCCGGTTTTCCCTGCTGACGCCAAAGGGATGGCGGGGCGCGACGCGAGCGCGACGGTCCTGAATGCCATCGCCTCCCGTGTTCCTTGGTTCCTCGGCGGCTCCGCCGACCTCGGGCCGTCAACTCGCACGACGCTGAAATTCCCGGGGGCGGGTGAATTTCAGAAGACGACGCGCGGCGGTCGCAACTTGCATTTCGGCGTTCGCGAGCACGCCATGGCTGCCGCCGTCAACGGCTTGGCACTCTCGAGGTTACGTGCCTTTGGCTCCACGTTCTTTATCTTCAGCGACTACGCTCGGCCCGCGATCCGCCTCTCGGCGCTCATGGAGCTGCCAACGATTTTCGTTTTTACCCACGACGCCATGGGTGACGGGGAGGATGGTCCGACGCACCAGCCGGTGGAGCAGCTTGCCTCGTTCCGCGCGATTCCGGGGCTCTGTGTGTTGCGACCAGGCGATGCGAACGAAGTCGTCGAAGCCTATCGATTCGCGATGCGGCTGCGTCATCGTCCAGTCCTGATCGCGCTTTCCCGGCAGACCCTGCCGACACTCGATCGGGTCCGCTACGCCTCCGCAGACGGCGTCGCTCGCGGAGCGTATATTCTGGCGGAGGCTCCGGGAAGTGCGTTGCCGCAGGTGATTCTCATTGCAACCGGGAGTGAGCTGCATCTCGCGGTTCGTGCGTACGAGGATCTCCTCGCGCAGGGCGTGCGCGCGCGGGTGGTCTCGATGCCATCGTGGGATCTTTTCGACCAGCAGCCCCCAGAGTACCGCGCTCGGGTACTGCCTCCGGCGGTTAAGGCGCGTCTGGCGATCGAGCAGGCTTCCAGCTTCGGCTGGGAGCGGCACGTGGGGCCGCAGGGGCGCGTGATCGGCATGCACACCTTCGGAGCGTCGGCCCCGCTAAAAGAGCTGCAACGCCACTTTGGCTTCGAACCGGATCAGATCGTCGCGGCGGCAAAGTCGCTCCTGTCAGGCTGATACACTCGGTTCCCACCTTGATCTCGACGATACGGCCGGGATTCCCGCCGTAGAAAACGCCGGGTTGTCGCCCGATCAGCCTAGAGATACGACGCGGACGCAGGCCGAAACCCGTAGAGCGGAATCGG
>Ga0335074_10010073_pt1 | contig 13213 bp, 11 predicted proteins | sample Lox_Sample_23_FD_206715 | JGI IMG/M metagenome (GOLD analysis project Ga0335074, IMG submission 206715) | Soil microbial communities from Loxahatchee National Wildlife Refuge, Florida, United States - Lox_Sample_2.3 | ecosystem: Environmental > Terrestrial > Soil > Wetlands | place: USA...
GTTTATGTGGGAGCGCTCACGAGCACCCTCCTGGTAAGTGGTCCCGGCCCAGCACCCGGGCGGAGAAACAGACCTGGGGGACCGACCCCGAACTGCCGGGAGCGGATGACGCCATCGGCAGCATCGTCCCGGCGAACGCGATGGTCGCTAAGGCCGATCTGCGTGCGGTGCGCCTTCTCGGGGTTGTCTTTTCGAGCAAGTTCGCCATCGGAGCGGCGCGCGCTACCACATCGGTTTTATCGGGCCCCGGTGATGGCCGCTAAAGACGCGATCTGGCCGTGGCTGACCCGTAGCTGCGTGGCACCGAAGTGGGCGGGTGAGAACTCGTGCTGAGAGCCGCTCGGGCGCTTCGAGATCTTCGAGGTCGCCCAAAAATTGGTCGGGCGCGCCATTTACTCGCCGGGGTGGCGCTGGTCCGAGCATGTGGGCCCGGAGTTGGGGTCGGCATGGTGCAATGTTGAGCATGCCGGCCTTGTTGTGGCTGGTCGTGCCGCGCTCAAGATGAAGGACGAGGAAGAGCTCGAAATGGGCTCTGGCGACTGGTTTAGCAAGGGGTGCGGGGGGGACCGATGTTGTCGCCCGCCCGGGGCATTCGGTGCGGATCGGGGCCGGCGAGCCGCACCAGATCCGCAATGAGCAAGAGTTGCCAAACGGTTTGGGCCGGGCCCTTTTGGTCCGCGTTCGGGCGGGCGGCGCTCTTTCCTGCAGCTAAGAAATTGCCGGCTCGCTCAGGTAGGTGCCGTGACCATCGCGCACAAGCCAGTCGTCGCCAAAGATGAGCACTTCGTTGACCAGCGCACCGCGCTGGTTGCGGTAATTGATGACGAGCGACTTCACGCCGACGTACAGGCCGAGGATCTCGAAGTGCAGGTCGGGTATTTTTTGAAGCCCCGCTTCGTAGTAGCGGCGCAAGGCCGCCTTCCCGTGGATGTGGCCTCCGCTCGCCGGTACCAAAGCTCCTGCAACCGGTGACGTCCAGCTGACGTCGTCTGCGAAATGGCCCATTAGGGCCTCGATGTCGTGCTCGTTCCAAGCATCGGCCCAGCTTCGGGCAAAGTCTTCGGCTCTGGAGCGGTCCATCGCGACATTTTGCCACCCCGTCGCAAACGGCGCCGCTCTAGGACAATTGCGGCTGGCCTCGCCGGCACAACGCCCGAGCGCGGCCCACTAAAGTGCTTGTTCGCCGATGGAGATGGCGGGACGCCATTGCGAAAAACCGCCGGTCCATCGGGAGGAAAGAAACCTGAAAGGAAGAGAGCATGAGCGAGGCGAATGTTGGAGGCGGCGGGAGCTTGTCAGGCAGGCTCGCGCTCGTAACGGGTGGAGGCACCGGGATCGGGCGTCAGTTCGCTGAAACTCTTGCCGGTCTCGGGGCCGAGGTTGTGGTCTGCGGGAGGCGCAGGGAGCCCCTCGAGGAGACGGCGCGTGAGTTGTCCGACGCCGGTCACCAGGCTCGGGCGATGGCGGCAGATATCACGGAGGAAGCTGATTGCCGCCGCCTGGCAACCGAGCTGCCCAACCTCGACATCCTTGTCAACAACGCTGGCGGCGGGCGCCTCGGGCCCTGGCAGGACGTCACGCCTGAGGAATGGCGCGCCGTGTTCGCGCTCAACCTCGACGCTCCTTTTCGCCTGTCCCAGCTCTTCGTCCCATCGATGGTCCAACGCGGTTGGGGCCGGGTAGTAAACGTCGCCTCCGTTTACGGGATGCTTGTCGGCAACCCGTTCTTTTACCCCGATTTCGACTGGGACTCGCCTGCTTACGTCACGAGCAAGCACGGTTTGATCGGCCTGACGAAGTACCTCGCTGTGCGTACGGGTGGCACAGGCGTAACCGTGAACGTGATCAGCCCGGGCATGTTCCCCGACACCGAGGCCAATCGTGACCGCTCGTCGGCGGAGTCGAGGCGCCGGCTATCAACATTCACACCGGTCGGCTGTACTGGCAACGTCGAGGACCTGAGCTCGGCGCTCGCTTTCCTCGTCGCCCCCGAGTCTGGCTTTGTCACCGGGCACAACGTGGTTGTCGACGGCGGCTGGAGCCTTTGGTGAGGTCTGGAGGGGCACCCGTCCGGTCCGGGCGCGGCCGCCGGCCCGAGCTTGCCGAGCTTGCGAGCGGCGCTTCGAGGACGCGCCCGGTCTCGAGGCGGGGGTGAGGGCTCGCGTGCCGGGTTCAGTCGTCCTCGTCGTCCTGGTCGGCTAGCAAGCCAGCTTGGTCGGACTGGGGGTTGCGCAAGGCGCTGGAGAGCGAGCGTGTCGCTGCCACGAGCTCCCCCCCGATTATTTCCGCAAGGTCGTCGCCAATACGCCAGCGCGGGCCCGAGACGCTGACCGCCCCGATCGGGCGCCCGGTGTGGTTCACGAACGCGCTCGCCACACAGATCGAGCCGAGCTCGTTTTCCTCGTCGTCGATGGCAAATCCGCGTTTGCGGACCTTGGTGATCTGGCGAAGCAGGGCTGGCACGGCGACGACGGTATTGGGAGTCTTGGCGACCCGGTCGGCCGAGGCGAGGATCGCCCTCACTTCGTTGTCGGCGAGCCCGGCGAGGATGGCCTTGCCAAGCGCTGTCGAGTGGAGGTGGTCGCGGAACCCCGCAGGCACCTGCGTCCGCAGCTGGTGCATGCTCTCGATGACGTCGATGTACACGACCTCGTTGTGGACGGGGATGGCAAGGTTGACGGTCTCGCCGAACTCCGAAGCCAGCCGCACCATCGTCGGGCGGGCAAGCGACACCAGGTCGGCCGAACGGTGCGCCGAGCCGAGTGCGTAAACGGCGGTCCCCAGCATGTAGCGGGGCCCGTCGAGCTCTCGGGCGACGAGACCGCGGATCTGCAAGGTCCGGATGATGCGGTAGACGGTGGGTTTTGCGACGCCGATCTGCTTGCTCATCTCGCTTGCAGTGAGCGGGGTTTCGGCGAGGCACTCGAGTAGGTCGACCGCCTTGTGGAGGACGGCGACCTCGTCGCGCGGGCGCTGCGAATTAGGAGACAAGATCCCCCCTGGGTGCGTCCAAACCGGGGGCGTCACCCCGGATGAAAAAACTTTCTCTTAGTGATATAGCAGAGCCCGGTGGCTAGACGACGCTTACGACGCCGAAAGCGAAGCCGAAGACTAAGACGTGGACGGGACAGCCGCTCGCCTCATAACTTGCCTGATGCCGGGTCGGTGCCCCGCTGCAGGTGCGGCGCCCATGCGGAATAGGGCGCCCTCCCTGCGCCTGCCGCGGGCACGACGTTGTTCAGCTGCCGTCCTGCGGGCCCTTGCCTGCGGTCTGCACGATGTCCTCGATCAGGTGCAGTCCCTGGGCTGCCGAGCTGAGACCGTTTACCGCCCAGCTCAGGAGCACGGCGGCGCGCACCTCGTCCGCTGTCGCTCCGACACTCAGCGCCTGGGCCGCATGGACGCGGAGCCCGGTCGTCCAGCCCCGCATCGCAAGAAGTGAGCACAAGATGAGCTGGATAGTGCGGTCGTCGAGAGCGATGTCCTCGTAGAGGGTCTCTGTGAAGAAGTGAGCGGCCTCTGCCCAGATGCGCGGGAAATAGCGAGTGATCTCGTCGAGCTCGGCGAGGCTCACATCAGGTGGAGAGGTTTCGCCGCCGGCGCCGTGCCCGGCGTTGGGGCCCGTGCCAGGCCCGGTCACGAGCCGACCTCGACGATGGTGGCCTGCAGGTCCATCACGCTGCGGAGGGCATGGCGGCCGCCGAGCCGCCCGATCCCGCTCGTCGTGCCGCCGCCACCGCCGTAGGGCACGTTGAGCTCCCAGTAGTCCGGCGTCTCGTTGATGTTGACCAGCCCGTGGTGCAACCGGCGAGAGAACGTCATCGCCGAGCGGAGGTCACGCGTGTACACCGAGGCCACAAGACCGGTCGGGCCCTCGTTGGCCAAGCGGAGCGCCTCGTCGGGACCGTCCACTTGGAGCAATGGGATAATCGGCCCGAACGTCTCCTCGCGGCAAACGAGCGAGCCGGCGCTGACGCCGTCGAGCAACGTCGGCGGGAAGTAGAGGTCGGTGGGGAAGCCGCCCTGACGCTTGCCGCCCGCCACGACCTTGGCGCCGTTGTCGACGGCGTCGGCGATGTGGGCATCCATCTTGGCGGCGACTGCTTCATTGTTGAGCGGGCCCATCGTCGTCGAAGCTCCGAAAGGCTGGCCGAGCACGACCGAAGCGGTTGCGGTCTCCAGGCGCTCGACGAGCTCGTCGTGCGCCTCGCGGGCCACGAGGACCCTCTCGGTGGCTGAGCAGGATTGGCCAGCATTGAAATATGCGCTGAAAACGATGCCCTCCACAGCAGCGGAGAGGTCGGCGTCGGCCAGCACGATCACAGGCCCGTTGCCGCCGAGCTCGAGGAGAGCGGGCTTTGCCCCCGCCCGGCGCATGATCAAGTCGCCGGTGGCCGAGCTGCCGGTGAAGGAAATGCCGCTAATAGAAGGGTTTGTCACCGCAGCGTCGCCTGCCAGGGCGCCGAGCCCGGTCAAGACGTTGAAGACGCCGGGGGGGATGTCGGCCTCGACGAGCGCCCGTGCGAAGACCATCGCACTCGCCGAAACCTCGGGCGACGGCACCCAGACGACGGGGTTACCCGCAGCGAAGTGAGCCGAGAGGTGCTCGGAGGCAATGTTGTACGGGAAGTTCCAGGGTGTGATGACGGCATATGGCCCGCGGCTGCGGTAGTTGGTGAAGATCCGCTTGGACGCAGAAGTGGACGGGATCGTGTCGCCCTCGAGCCGCAAGATGTCTTCGGCAGCTTGCCTGAAGAAGAGAAGGCATACACGGGCCTCGACCAGTGCCTCGCGCTGGAGGGGTTTGCCTTGGTCGAGGCTGAGCCAATAGGCCAGCTCATCCTCGTGCTTGGCCAGCGAGTCGGCGACGCGGTGGCACAACTTGCTGCGATCGGCGGGGGTGAGCGCGCCGAAGGCCTCCGCCACCCGCGACGCTTCCAGGCATGCGGCGTCGACCTCTTCACGGGTAGCTGCCGGTACGGTGCCGATCACGCCGCCCAACGCGGGGCTGACGGCGGTGAGGACGTCGCCGCCCGGGGGCGCCCAGCGGCCACCGACGAAGTTGGCGAACGCTTTTGGCAACGCGCCGGTATGGCGGGCCACTTCCTCCATGAGCGCCTGTTGGCGCTCGACGTTGGGGTCGCTCCGGGTGCTCTCGTCGCTCTGGACGCTCATTGGGGGCTTCGGTCCGAGCGGGGCGCGCCATCCGAGCGAGCGCCGGCCCCGGGGTTGCGGGTCGCGGGCGGGCCTGCTATCAAAAATTCCGTGCCCAGCCGGTGATAAATCGGGGTCGTCGGAGCTCCTTGTCTGTAGCCCGCCACCCGGCAGGGGTGCGGGCCGCCGTTTGGGTGGCGTGATTGCATGCGCGCCTTGATGATACTATCGGTCCGGATGGCGTACCACCAACGAGCGGGGTTATGGTGCTGCGGTTACTCGTCGTGTGCAAACAGATGGTGCGGCCAGTAACGATGGTGCCCGAACATGGGACCTCCCGCTCGCAGGGTGTTGACATGGTGATCCGCATTGTGTGATAATCCTTCTGCTAGACGAACTATATCGATGCCAACTGCCCGTCGCGCGGCAGCTTCACGTTCCCCGGCAAACTCTCAGGGCGCGCGCCTTGGGGCGAATGCGAGCGGGCGGAGCGTGACGCGTGCAGGCCGTCTCGCGGGGCAACCGGGGCATTATGACCGGTAAACCTCAGTGAAGTCGGCAGGGTGGTCATCGGTGAGGTGACCAGCAGCTCAGAGTAGATGCCATCCGGCGCTCCGGCCAAGCTCGCGGAGCCGAGACCCTTTCTCCAAACGTTCCTGCTCAGCCACAACAAGACCCGAAGTCCCTGCCACAGCCGTAACTAGAGCCGTAACCAGAAAGGAAATCAATGCGCAGAGGAAAAGCTGCCAAGCTGGGCTGCCTCGCGATGGCCGCCAGCATGGTGTCGATCACGTTCGGCAGCATTGCCCAGGCCGCGCCGTCGACGACGATCTCTTTCGAGGTCGCCGAGTACAGCAGTTACACCGTGCCGTACTGGCAGAACATCGTCAAGAAGTTTGAAGCCGCCAACCCCAACATCCATGTGGACCTCACGTCGATCGCGTGGGGGCAGGCTCAAAACGAGACTGTCCGCCAGATCGCCGCAAACGCCCTGCCCGACGTCGTCAACACCGCGACCATATGGCTGCCGCAGTGGGTCAGTTCGGGGGCGCTGCAGCCCGTGTCGCCGAGCATGCTTTCCGGTTCGGTCCGGTCCGACATCCTGCCAGCTCTTTACAACGTCGCCTCGCTCTACAAGGGCAAGATCTGGGGGCTCCCGTGGGCCGCCGGCACCCGGGCTTTGTTTTATAACAAGGGCCTTTTCCAGCAGGCGGGGCTCAACCCGAACGACCCGCCGACCGACTGGGCCGAGATGTACTCGGACGCGCAGGCGATCAAGGCCAAGACCGGCTCGTACGGCTATGCGTTCGAGGTCTCGGACCAACAGGCCTTCCGTTACTTTGGCTACCTGCTCATCAACGATGGGGGCAGCCTGCTCGCACCGAACGGCTCGGCAGCCTTCGACAGCCAGGCCGGCATCAACGCCCTCAGTTTCCTCGTGAAGGCCAATAAGGCGGGGTTGTCGCCCAACCCGATATCCAACAGCCTGGTCGACCTCGAAACGGTCTTCAAAGCTGGCAAGATCGGCCAGATGATCGACGACGCCTACTTCTTCGCCGAGATCCCCAAGGGCACGGTGAAGTGGGGCGTCGAGCGCATCCCTGTCGGGGCGCCCGGTATCCCGGGGGTCAACTGGGGCGTCACCGACGTCCTGGTGATCAACAAGAACGTGCAGGCGTCGAGCCTGAAACCGTTCCTCGACTACATCTACCAGACCGACATCCAGGCGAAGTGGGACGCTGCCGAGGGGTTCACGCCGCTCGAGCAATCGGAGCTGACCTACCCGGCATTTGACAACCCCGTCGAGAAGCTCTTCGTGCAAATGACAAAGGTGTCCCGGTTTGACCCGTTCTCGCCCGACTTCAGCCAGCTTCAGGTCCTGCTGAAGACGGCCGAACAGGAGGCGCTACTTGGCAAGGAAACCCCGGCGCAGGCGCTGGCTGCCGCTGCCAAGCAGTTTGACGCCCTGCCGGGCGCCTGATCGGGGCGCCCTCATATCCGTCCATATCATCCCGCCAGCGTGCGGTTGTTAGGTGACTCTGGCAACGTGCTGGGCCCGCCCTGGACGACAGGGCGGGCTTGCGCGCCATGATGGCTTCAACTGCGGCCGTCACGGGAGGCGCGGCGGGCGAGCTTGGTGCGCCCGCCGCAAGCCCGGCCGCGCACCAGCGCAGGGTAGGCGCCAGGATCCGGGCCGGGCTCAACCACATCAGTTTCATCACGCTGGCGGCCATCCTGTGCGCCGTCTTCCTCTGCTACCCGGTACTCGACACCTTCTGGCTTTCGGTCCATAACGTCAACGAGTTCGGCCAGGCTCAAGGGTTCTCCGGGTTTGGCAACTTCTCGACGGTGCTGCACGACCCTGCGTTCACCGGCGCCGTGCTCAGGTCGGGAATCTGGACGGTGGTCGTGGTAGGGGTCACGACGGCTCTCGGGCTGTTTGTCGCAGTCCTGCTCAACCAGCCTTGGCGAGGGCGTGCCCTGGTCCGCAGCCTCCTGCTCCTGCCGTGGGTATCGAGCCTCGTGGTGACGACCCTCCTGTGGCAATGGATGTCCGATCCCGATTTCGGGGCGCTCGACCATCTCTTGAGGGACGTCCAGATAATTCACGGCAACCTTTCCTGGCTCGGCAGTGCCGGTTACGCCCTGCCGCTCATGATGTGGATCGCGATCTGGGTGTCGGTCCCACCGACCGCTCTCATCATGCTGGCGGGGTTGCAAGGGATCGACCGCGACGTCTACGAGGCGGCGGCAATGGACGGGACGAGAGGGTACCGGCTCTTCGTCGACATGACACTGCCGTTGCTGCGGCCCGTTTTGACCGTAACGGTGCTGCTGAACGTGATCTTCGTCTTCAACTCGTTCCCGATCATCTGGATCCTCACCGAAGGCGGGCCCCTCGGGTCGACCAACACACTGCCGACTTACATGTACAACCTGGCCTTCGAGCTCAACGAAATGGGCGCAGCTGCGGCCGTAGCCGTGTTCATGTTTTTCCTCCTCCTCATTTTCTCGCTCATCTACACCCGGCTGGCCTGGAGGAACGTGAGGTGAGCCGGGCCGCCGAGGTCTCGCTCGACCATGTCGTGCGCGGTTCGAAGCCGGGCCGTGTCGTAACCCGGCTCGCCTTTGGCTGGGTCGTGGTCATCCTGCTCGCACCCTTCGTCGTCATGGCCCTCACCGCGGTAACGGGCAACCGTGCCATCGCAGTGCTGCCTGCGCGGTGGATCCCCAAGCAGGTCGCCTGGTCCAACTTCACATCGGCGTTCACGGCGGTCCCGCTCGCCAGGTACTTCCTCAACAGCACCATCATCGCCGGAGGCTCGACCGTCCTGAACGCGTTTGCCGCGGTCCCGGCCGCATTCGCCCTGGCTCGCCTGCGTTTCCGGGGCCGGCGAGCATTTCTCCTCTTCATCATCGCCACTCAGATGATCTCGCCGATCGTGCTCCTCATCGCCGCCTTCAAGCTGATGGTCGTGCTGCACATGATCAATACCTATTGGGCGTTGATCTTCATGGACGGTTCCGTGTCGCTGCCGATAACCATCTGGATAATGACGGCTTATTTCTCCGGGATCCCCCAGGAGATCCAGGACGCGGCAACCCTGGACGGCATAGGCAACTGGCGGATCCTGGTGGACCACTTCATACCGCTCGGGATCCCGGGGATCGTCACGGCGCTCGTCTTCAGTTTCGTGATCGCCTGGAACGAGTTCCTCTTCGCCCTCACCTTCGTGACCAACCCGACGATACGCCCCTTGACGACAGGCATATATGCGTTTGTCGGCGAGGCCGAAATACAGTGGAACTACCTCATGGCCGCATCCCTCCTGTCGATCGTCCCGGTCCTATTGATCTTTCTCGGCATCCAAAAGCGCCTGGCGGCAGGCCTGGTCGCCGGCGCCGTCAAGTAGGGGAGGGGCTCGTGGGCGGAGTGGTCCTGCAAGGGGTGTTCAAGATGTTCGGCGGCACGGCGGTGGTCGAGGACCTCAACCTGGAGGTGGGCGACGGCGAGTTCATGGTCCTGCTCGGCCCGAGCGGCTGCGGCAAGACGACGACCTTGCGGATGATCGCCGGGCTCGAGACTGCGACGTCGGGGCAGATAATCATCGACGGCCGTGTCGCGAACGACGTCCACCCGAGCCACCGGGACATCGCCATGGTGTTCCAGAATTATGCCCTCTACCCGCACATGACCGTCCGGCAAAACCTGGGCTACGCCTTGCGGCGGTCGGGTGCCGAAAAGCAGGCGGTGGCGACGGCGGTCGGCGAGGTTGCGGCGAGCCTCGGGCTTGCTCCGCTGCTCGACCGCAAGCCTTCGCAGCTCTCGGGAGGGCAGCGCCAGCGGGTGGCTCTCGGGAGGGCCGTCATCCGCCGGCCGAAGGTGTTCCTGATGGACGAGCCGCTTTCCAACCTCGATGCAAAGCTCCGTGTCGAGATGCGCAACGAGCTGGTCCGCCTCCAGTCGAGGCTCGGTACGACGACGATTTATGTCACCCACGACCAGGTCGAGGCGATGACGATGGGCCACCGGGTCGCGGTGATGCACGGCGGCCGTCTCGAGCAGGTCGGCTCACCTTTGGATCTCTTCGAGCGCCCAGTCAACCAATTTGTCGCAGGGTTTATGGGCCATCCTGCGATGAACATGTTCCAGGGAAGCGTCGCCAGGCACGCCAGTGGGCGGCGCTTCGTCGGCGGTGGTGTCGAAGTCCCTCTCCTGGAAAGCGATTGCCACGACGGGGAGTTCGTCCTCGGCATCAGGCCGCAGTACTTGCGGGCCACCCGGTACTCGGAGGGTGCCGTCCCTCCGCCGGACGCGATCGCCCGGGCGCGGGTCGACTTCGTGGAGCACCTGGGGACGGAGTCGTTCGGGGTCCTCACCGTCGAGGACCGGACGGTGGTTGCCAAGGTCGAGGTCGCCGACGGCATCGGCTCGGGGGACCCGGTCTGGCTTTGCGGAGGGCGCGAACGGGCGCAGTTGTTCGAGCTTTCGACCGGTGCGCGAGTCGTCGGCGGGGGCGCGAGCCGGGCCGGGGCTGCGGCGGTGGCTGTGGCTGCAGGTGCGGCGAGCGGAGCGGGTGCGGCGAGCGGGGCGCCTGCTGCGAGCGGAGCGCCTGCTGCGAGCGGAGCGGGTGCGGCGAGCGGAGCGGGTGCGCCATGACGTCCAACGGCGCTTCGGGGTGGTCCTGTGCCGGCGTTTGATGTCCTGGTGCGCAATGCCTTTGTCGTGGACGGGAGCGGCGCGCCGGGGCGCCGGGCCGACGTCGGTGTCCTGGACGGGTTGATAACCGCGGTCGGCACCGTACCCGAAGGGGCCGTGGCGCAAAGCGAGGTCGAGGCGAGCGGGCTCACACTTGCGCCCGGCTTCATCGACGTGCACACCCACTCCGACGTCACACTCCTCGGGCCTGACGCGGGCATCAACAAGATCTGCCAAGGCGTCACGACGGAAATGACGGGCAACTGCGGGTTTTCGGCCTTCCCGGTGACGCAGAGCCGGGCCCAGCTGCACAGCGACCACCTCGCCTACCTGGGGCCTGACGTAGCCGAGCTTCGCTGGTCCGATTTCGACGGTTACGCCCGCGCCGTCCAGGCCGCCGGGCCTGTGCAAAACGTGGCTTGCCTGGTCGGCCATGGTGCCTTGCGCATCGCCGTCGCAGGCAATACCGACGCCCGGCTCGACGAGGGCCAGAGCTCGCAAATCTGCAGCCTGCTGGCCACCTCCCTCGAACAGGGGGCTTTCGGTTTCAGTACGGGGCTCACCTACGTGCCTTCCATGTTCGGGTCGCTCCCCGAGCTGACGATGCTCGGTGAAGTCGCCGCCCGCTTCGGGGCTGTTTACGCCACCCACGCTCGTGCCTTTGCCGGGAGGGAGCGCGACGCGATAGCCGAGGCCATCGATGTGGGCCGCGGCTCGGGGGTGCGGGTCGAGTTCTCTCACCTTGCGATAAACGACCCGCGGTCATGGGGGACGGCCGCCGCCTCGCTCGCCCTGTTCGATGAAGCCCGCGCTGCAGGGACGGACGTGCAGTTCGACGTCTACCCGTACGATGCGTCGGCCTCATCGATCGCCCAGTACCTGCCGAGCTGGTTGACGTCCGAAGGGCCCGCGTCGAGACGGATGCTCGCCGACCCCGAGGTCCGCAGCCGAGCGTTCGCCGAGCTGGCGCAGGGCTGGTTCGGCGGTATCCCGTGGATGTGGGACCGGGTGCTCGTGACGCAATCGGGCCCGGACGACCACGAGACGCCGGGCCACACGATCGAGCAACTGGCGGTCGCGTGGAGCTGCGACCCGCCCGAGGTCGCGCTCCGCTTGTACGAGTCGCACGGCAATGCCTTGCAGGTGGCCCTTTTTTACCGGACCGAGGAGGACATGGTCGAGTTCTTGCGCCATCCTGCTTCAATTGTTGGTTCCGACGGGATCGCCATGGCGAAGCGATCCCTTGGGGAAAAGCCGCACCCGCGCTGCTACGGCACGTTCCCGCGGGTGCTCGGCCGGTATGTGCGGGACAAGGGCGTCCTCAGTTTGGAGGAGGCCGTCCGCAAGATGTCGGGCGAGCCCGCAGACCGCTTCCGCGTCTCGAAAAGGGGCTATGTGAAGCCAGGGTACGCAGCCGACCTCGTTATTTTTTCAGCCGAAGAGGTCGAAGACCGGGCCAGCTTCGCCGAGCCCAACCGGCTCCCGATCGGGATCGACAAGGTCTATGTGAACGGCCGTCTCGTAGTGGACTCGGGATCGTGGAACGGGCAGAGCGGAGGAGAGGTCCTCCGTTTGGGCAACGACTGACCCGTGGGCCACGGCTGGCAAGCGGGCCGCCAAGATCCCTGAACCATGCAGCGGGCGCCTGCTAATGTGCGCGCAAACCTGTTGGTCGTGCCAAGGGGGAGGCTCCGATGAGCGAACAAGAAGGTCCCGCCGCTGGTTCATTTCCGTCCGGTGAGGGCTCCATCCCTCCGGCTGACGCACCGCAACCGGCGGGGTCGCCCTGGTCGTCCTTGGGAGCCAAGGAGCGGGAAAGCGCGCCCCGATGGTAAGTTTTCTTTACCAGCTGCTGCTGTTGGCGGCCGCGTTCATTTGCGTGGCGGCAGCTATCAATGCGGTCATCGAGCTCACCTACATTGGCAGCAGTTGAAAGCACAGTAGCCGGCCGGGGCGCCCTGGCCGCCTTGGCCCAGCGCTTCGCTCGCTTGCTTGCTCGGGTGCCCGTGCTGGCGCCGGCGTTGATGTCGGTGCTTGCGGGGCGCTAACGCTGGCGGCGGCGGGGGCTTGTTTTGGCATGAGTGCCTACGGTGGCGTTGACGGGTCGGGTTTGGCCAAAAGGACCGGCGAACCGGGGCACTAATTTCGCCTTTTGCAGTGGCGTGAATGGTCCCGGAGGCCGTTGGGTACGGTCCGGGTCGTGAGAGAGAGCCGGCTGGTCGCGTCCTGGGTGTGGGCCTGTGACGCCCATGGCTGCGACAAAAGGATCGTGCTCCGCCGTGACCGGACCGGGATGCGGTGGCTCGTCGACGGACGACTCGAGGCCGGCGTCAAAGGTGGGACGGACGTCGAAGTTCTGACTGCGGCGCGGTGGGTGAAAGACGGGGGACGCCTCTTTTGCGCCCGGCACGCTGAAAGGGCGGGCTTGCTGGCTCGAACCTGAGCCGCTATCGGGGTAGGGGTACCGGGAACAAGCTGGGTTTGGGCACACAGGGCCCGCCCGCTCTGCCTCGCTTACGAAAGTTGTCCGCTTGGCTGCAGGCAATTAGCCCGCTTTGCACGCTCAGGGTGTGCACGCTGAGGGACCGCGGAACTCTCTATGCCGCTTAGCGCTGTGCGGAGCCGTCGTGCCAGCGTCGGCCCGGCGGCGCCTTCCCATGGTCGAGGTCGACGCGGGCCTGGCGGGTGCGTCTTCGAAACGCATTGGACGACCCGCCGTGGCGTCGAGGCTATGGACTACAGCTACCCGCTCATGGACCTCACGGTGTACAGGCGCCAGGAGTCGTGGGAGGACTCACCTGCTGGGTGGTCTCAGCACGAGGGTATTTTCATGCGGGCCAACGGGCGCCCGATCTCCCA
>Ga0335074_10010074_pt1 | contig 13212 bp, 12 predicted proteins | sample Lox_Sample_23_FD_206715 | JGI IMG/M metagenome (GOLD analysis project Ga0335074, IMG submission 206715) | Soil microbial communities from Loxahatchee National Wildlife Refuge, Florida, United States - Lox_Sample_2.3 | ecosystem: Environmental > Terrestrial > Soil > Wetlands | place: USA...
ATCTCCTTATTTGCTTAGTCATTGGCGGCTAAACAGCCGTCGTACCCATTGTGGTCCAAAGCGGCATCAAAGGTCAGCCGGGCGAAAATGAACGAGTGTCGGAAAGGCGGAAATCGGCCTTTCAAGATGCATCACTGGCGCTATCATCAGGAGGATCGATGACATACACCGTTATTTATGAGAAAGGGCCGACCTCTTGGGGAGCCTACGTTCCTGATCTTCCTGGCGTAATTTCAGTTGGTGACTCACGGGAAGAAGTCGAGCGTCTTATCCAGGAAGCGATTGAATTCCAGATTGAGGGCATGCGAGAAGAAGGACTTGCGATTCCTCCTCCGGCGAGCTTCGCAGGCGTGATAGAAATCGATTCGGCCGCTTAATGATACCTACCCGGCAGCAGCGGCTCGCTTTGCCTCTTTCAGAGATCAACTCACAGAAAGAATCGTCCTTCGCCCCAGAGCTCATAGCGCAAGATGCATCTCATGGGTTCATTCATAGCAAGGACCCGGATCGTGGCTCGTCCAGTCGGGGTGAGACCTTCTATCTCGAGTCCCGGGGGATTTCCTGCTGCCACCCTCACGCCAAAATGAGCGTTCCAGTGGTGCATTCGAGGATTGAATAGCGAAACGACTACTCCGAACTGGGGGTCGATTCCAGTCAAATTAGGACCCTTCTTGAGGTTGCAGTACCAACAAGCGAGAGCGAGATTTTCAAGCTGTGTTTGGCCACCGTGCTGCCTGGCAATGATGTGCTCAATGTGAAAAGGGCGGGTGAAGGCATCCTGCGGCAGGTGGCAGTATTCACATCGGTTATCCGCGCGCCGGCGAACCTCGGCGGTGACTTCGTTCGTCAAGACTGCTGCAGAACTTGGCGCGCCTTCGATTGCCAATATGCAAGCAGATCGCCGACGTTAACGTACGCCTCAAGCTCAGCCCGCTCATCTTCAGTTAACCGTCCCTCATTGGCTTTTGCATTTAGTTCATCGGCACGCGCAGCCTCCTCTTCTGGAAAGTCGAGGGCAAGAATGCTTTCCGCGAGCGGTCTCGTCATGCCGCGGCCGGGCAGGTCAAAGATCTTGCGAAGTATCTCTACGTGAGTGTGGGGCCGAAACGCAATATCAGCCATTACATTGAGTTTATCGCTGAGCGAGGCGCCATTCCGCGCGCGTCTACTCACCCACCGCCGAAGGCAGCGCTTCTACTTCATCCGAATGAATCTCAGTCCGATGCCGCGGACGCTTTTCTGCCACGTGCAGCCCATATAGCTTCTGATAAGTCGGGCTGCTGCTCCAGAGTTGTTCGTGGGTCCCGACCGCCTCCACGCGCCCGTCGCAGAACACCACCACCATGTCAGCTTTCCGGACAGTCGAGAGCCGGTGCGCAATTACAAAGCTGGTTCGCCCCGGCATCAGATCATCGAAAGCCGCTTGGATCAAGCGCTCGCTTTCATTATCAAGCTGGCTGGTCGCTTCATCGAGGATGAGAATCTTCGGGTCATGGACGATCGCGCGAGCGATGCCGATGCGCTGCCGTTCTCCCCCTGAAAGCCGCATTCCCCGCTCGCCGACCTGCGTGTCATAAGCTTCGTCGCAGCCTTGAATGAAGTCATGGGCCTGCGCCATGCGAGCTGCATACTCCAGGTCGCGACTCGAAACCGCATCCAGTCCATAGCCGATGTTCTGCGCAACCGTGCGCGAAAATAATTCGATCTCCTGCGGGATGACGGCAATGTGTTCCCGGAGGCTGCTCTGTTGCATTTGCCGGATGTCCATGTCGTCGATGCAAATGCTTCCCTGCTGAGGGTCGTAGAGGCGCTGAAGCAGGTTCATCAACGTACTCTTGCCGGATCCGCTCGGCCCGATCAGCGCCACCATCGATCCAGCGGGAACCTTGAAGCTGACGTCATGAAGCGCCGGCCGGTGTGCGCCCGGATAGGTGAACGAGATTTTGCGGAATTCTATGGAGTGCTCTGTCCCGCATAGCAGTTGGGCGCCAGGTGCGTCCACCACTTTTCGCTTCTCATCCAGGATTTCAAACATGCGTTCGGCACGCGACAAGTTCCGGTGCAGCTTAGGCAAGATGGTGGATAACTGCGAAATGGGTCCATAAACCATATCTTGGAGCGCGATGAAGAGGACGTAATCGCCGATCGTACAGCGATGGTTCAGAACCAGGTATCCACCTACCGCTATCACACCCACGCGTCCGGCTGTCGCAATCAAAGTCTGGATGTTCTCAATCACGGCCCACATCCGTTCGCCGCGATATTGTTTGCCCCGCGCGGTGTGCAGCAGTTGGCGTTGGGTCAGTGCTTCCTCGCGTTCCTGGCTAAACTTCTTCACGACGCGCACATTGCTGGCGATGTCGTAGGATTCGCTAGTCACGGTTTCGAAAGCAAGTGTCACCTCCAGCTCGATCTTCTGCATGCGGTTTTTCAAACGCCCCACGGCCAAAACATACGCGGGCAAGGGCAGAAATACGATCGCCGCGATAAGCGGGTTCTTCAGCACCAGCGACGTCAATACGCCAATGGCGATCAGCAAAGGTGGAACAAGATTCTGGCCGAGAACCTCATACAGCACAACGAACATGGCCGTGCCGCCGCGATCCAGCGCGCCCACAATCTCTCCGGTGTTCACCTGCGAGTGATATTCGGTATCGAGGCTCAGGAAGTTTGCGAATGCGGCATTCTTCACCTCGTCCTCGCACTTCGACACCGCGCAAAACAGGCGGTAATTGTAAAACGAACGCAGGAAACGCGTGAGCGCGGTTGCGACGAAAATCGCCAGGGCAGCCAGAACCAGTATTCGCATCGAGCCGCCGTTTACCGAACGTAGCGAGCGCACCACGTTATCGATCACTTCACGCGTCAAGAACGGCACGGCGATATCGAGCCCGGCCGCAATAAGAATGAGGATCAGAAGCCCGGCAAGCGTCCTGCCATGGCGTCCCATAAGAGAAATGACTTTCCAGCCAAGCCACCTCTGTGCGCCCGGAACCGCGGCGCGAACTGCGGAATGAGACATTGGGATGTAAAAAGGTGCTCTCAGCGCCGTGAAAATCGCACTCAATTCCAACTTTGCCAGTAACTTCCTGTCAACTTTGGATGCTGGAACGTGTCTACTCTCTCTGAAAGGAAGCTCAATGTCAGAGAACCTCTCCAGGCGCGCATTTGGCAGGACGGTGGGCGCCGCCGCTCTCAGTTCCTCCTCATTTACTGCGGCCACCGCTTCGGCTACGCCCCAGGCCGCGGCCAATCCACCAAACCCACGGGAGAATTTCTACCGCTTCCCCGATGGCTTTCTGTGGGGCTGCGCGACAGCTTCCTATCAAATCGAAGGCGGGGCGAAGGAGGGTGGCCGCGGGCCCTCTATCTGGGACACCTTCTCGCACACCCCCGGCAAGGTTCACAACAACGAAACCGGCGACGTGGCCGATGACGATTACCACCGCTATAAGGAGGATATCCAGCTCCTGAAATCGCTAGGAGCCAAGATCTACCGCTTTTCCGTCTCCTGGCCCCGCATTTTCCCTCAGGGCACCGGCTGGCCGAATCCGCAGGGCATCGATTTCTACAGCCGCGTTGTGGACGAGCTGCTTGCCAATGGCATCGAGCCCTTCTGCACGCTCTTCCATTGGGATCTGCCGCAAGCTCTGCAGGATCGCTTCGGCGGATGGCAATCGCGCGAGACCTCTCAGGCATTTGGCGAATATGCCGGTTATGTCGCCAGCCAACTCTCGGACCGCGTTCATCACTTCTTCACCATGAATGAGTTCTCGTCGTTCATCGATCTCGGTTATCGCGACGGCAAGTTTGCGCCTGGACTGAGACTCGCCCCGGCCGAGTTGAATCAAGCCCGCCATAACGCAGTGCTCGCGCACGGTCTGGCGGTTCAGGCGATCCGCGCAAAAGGAAAGCCCGGCACCAAGGTAGGACTGGCGGAAAATCTCAACATTCCTATCCCGGTGATTGAGGCAGAGCCGCACATCAAAGCCAGCGCGCAGGCCACGCGCGTTCTGAACGCCCAGTACCTGACCGTCATCATGGAAGGCAAGTACGTCGACGAATATTTGCGCCAGGAGGGCGCGAATGCTCCGAAGTACACCGCTGAAGATCTGAAAATCATCAGCAGCCCATTGGATTTCGTCGGCATGAACGTCTACACGCCGACCTACGTTCGCGCCGACGAATCGCCGAAGGGATTTGCGGTCGTTCCGCCGCCATCGTCTTATCCGCACATGGCGTCGCCGTGGCTGGATATCGGGCCGGAGGCATTGTATTGGGCGCCCCGGCATGTGGGCGAAATCTGGGGCGTCAAGGAAATGTACATCACCGAGAATGGCTGCTCCTCAGCCGACGTGCTGACACCCGATGGACATGTCTACGACACGGACCGAGTCATGTTCTTGCGCAATTACCTTATGAGTCTCCATCGGGCGGTCGCGGAGAATTTCCCGGTTCGCGGCTATTTTCTCTGGAGCCTTATGGATAACTTTGAATGGGCTGATGGCTACGGCCTGCGCTTCGGACTCTACTACGTCGATTATGCGACGCAAAAGCGCACTCCGAAGCTCAGCGCGCACTACTATCGCAGCGTTATCGAGAAGAATGCAGTTCTTTAGCGCGGGCTGTTTTGAGCGATAGTGATAAGAGATGGCTACGGCAACTGCGACGCCCACCCTTCCTCTGGTGCTCGACCTGGACACTGCGGAGCGCGTGGTCGTCCGCCTCGAGCGGGACCTTACTGACGATGAATTCTTCGAGTTCTGCCAGCAACCGCAGTTTGAGCTCTTCCGGATTGAGCGAAACGCCGATGGAGACATAATTATCATGCCGCCGGTGGGCCTCGGAGGTGGTTTCAACGAGACTAAGGTTGTTGTCGAGCTCTCAAAATGGGCTGAGCGCGACGGCCGCGGGCTTGCGCTGGGACCGAACGCTGGCATTACCTTTCCCGACGGCAGTATGTTTGCTCCAGACGCGTTTTGGATATCTAAGAAAGTTTGGCGGGCAATCCCGCAGAAAGAGCGCCAGCAGTTCGCCCGACGGGTCCCTCCCTTCGTCATCGAAGTGCGCTCGCGCACCGACCGCAAGAAAGACTTGCACGAAAAGATGCTCGCCTATATACGCAACGGGGTCGAACTCGGCTGGCTCATCGACCCACTTACGCGTACGGTCCGCATCTACAAACAGGGTGAGGACTTCATCGAATTAAATGACCCGCCAAGCGTTGAAGGCGAAGGCCCGGTGGCAGGCTTTGTGCTCGACGTGAAGCAGATTTACGATCAACTCGATCTATAGGGCAGATTGTTTACTGGCGAACGTGTCGTTCCGGGCGAAATCGAACCCGATCCCTGGAATGAGCACCTCTCGCGTTATCATTTCGCGGCACTCTTCGCCGTTGGAAAATCCGTGCTCGATGCCGGCTGCGGAACCGGATACGGGACCGCCTTGCTCGCCGAGCAAGCTTCTGAAGCCGCGGGCTTCGATATCTCGCCCGAAGCCATTACTTACGCTGCCGCCAACTACCCAGCCGCGCGTTTCCTGGCCGGTTCAGCCGATGCCTTTCCGGCGTCCGATAACTCCGTCGATCTGGTCACTGCCTTCGAAGTGATCGAGCATCTGCCCGATTGGCAAGCTCTCATTGAAGAAGCGCACCGCGTCTTAACTCAGGACGGCGTCTTTCTGGTCTCGACGCCGAATAAGCTCTATTATTCGGAAGCACGCCCGGAACTGGGACCCAATCCATTTCACATCCAGGAATTCGAGCTGGAAGCCTTCGAGGAGGCGCTTGCTCGAGTCTTCCCGTTCGTTCGAATCCTCGCGCAAAATCATCAGGAATGCATTCTATTTGCGGGCGAGCAGTCCGCCCGGTCCGGCCTGTCCTTCAGCGCCGCGGTGCCCGATCTCCCCAGTACTCACTTCATCATCGCTGTTTGCGCCAGGCGTCCGGTTGAGATTCCTTCCTTCGCCTATGTCCCGAGCGCCGGCAATCTGCTTCGCGAGCGCGAGCACTATATACGATCGCTGAACGCGGAATTGCAGGAGGCGCGCCGGGAGCATGCAATCCTCCTCGAAGCTCACCGCCGCTTACAAGAAGAGTTGAACCGTCAAAGCTCCAGAGCGGTGTCATTAGATCGCGAAGTGGATTGCACCCGCACTGATCTCTCGCTTACGCGTGTCGAACGCTCGCTTGCACGCGCCGAACGCGACCATCTAAGAGAAGAGCGGAATCTTATCAAGAGTTCGCGCTGGCTCCGGCTCGGCCGCAAGTTCAAGCTCGGACCCGACCTGACAAACGGCTCTTCCTGAGAAAGGAGCGCACAGAGCGTCTTCGCTTTACCGCGTTTGGCTGCTCGTTGTGCGCGATTACGATCGGCCTGCCGCCGCTTGTCCGCCAAGCTGGCGTATGGTGGGATTGATGCCAACCGTCTCGGCGATCATCCCGACTTACAATCGGGCGGATCTCGTGCAGTCCATCGTCACGAACCTCCGTGCGCAAAGCCGACCTCCGGATCAAATCATCGTCGTCGACAACGGCAGCCAAGACGGCACTCAAATCTTGGCTCGTGAGCTCGGCGCCGACCTGATTGTCTTTCCCGAAAACCGAGGCTTCGCTGTAGCCGTGAACGAAGGCATTCGTCAGGCTTCGGGTGACTGGCTGCTCATCGTGAACAATGACGTGGTGCTCGAACCGGGTTGGATAGACCGTTTACTGCTCGCCGCTCAACAGGAAAATGTCTTATTTGCGATCGGCAAGCTGCTCCGGAAGGACGATCTCAAGACCCTGGATGGAAGCTGGGATCTGGTGTCGCGAGCCGCCTACGCCTGGCGTTGCGGCTATGGCCACCGGGATGGAGCGATCTGGTCCATCCGACGGAAAGTTTTTTTTCCTCCCATGACCGCGGCTCTCTTTCATAGACAGGTCTTCGAGCGTGTGGGCTTGCTCGAAACCAGGTTCGAATCCTACTACGAGGACGTTGACTTCGGGGTTCGTTGTGCGCTGGCCGGTCTCGAAGGAATTTATGAGCCCGCAGCCGTCGCCGTTCACATTGGTAAAGCTACGTTCGGCAAGAACGGAGCGCGGATCATGTACTTGAGCGCGCGCAATCAGGTCTTGCTGCTCGCCAAGCACTATCCCGCGCGGACTTTGCGACGCTTCGCATGGCCTATTTTGGTGGGACAGATTCTTTCGCTCATGGCGGCCGCCAAGCAGGGACATTTCTTTGCTGCGCTTCGCGGCAAATGGCATGGCTTGCGGCAATGGTCCACCTTCAGAAAAGAAATCGACGCCGCCCCTGACGCACGCCTGCCGGCAATCGACGCGATTGAAGCCGCCTTTTCAGAAAGTGAACTTGAAATTCGAAGATTACAGCGCCAGATTGGGTTCGATTCGTATTGGCGCCTGTATTTCAGTTTGGTGCGCTCCTGATGGGTGGTGATTCACGCAAGGTGGCCGTAACGATCGTCACCTTTAACAGCGCACGCTTTATTCGGCAATGCCTGGAGTGGGTGCTCACACAGGACTATCCGCAACTGGAAGTGATTGTGGTGGACAACGCTTCGACTGACGCTACGGCCAGCATCTTGCGCGGTTTCGAAAGCTGTGTTCGCGTGATCTACAACCGTGAGAACGTCGGCTTTGCAGCCGGCCAGAATCAGGCGATCGCTTTGTCGGACGTAGATTGGATTCTCGCCTTGAATCCGGACGTGAGGCTGACGCCGGGTTTCATCGCCACTGTCGTTTCAGCCGCGGAAGCCGATCCCAGCTCCGGCGCGATCTCCGGCAAGCTGCTTGCTATGAGCGAAACCGGCGAGTTGCCGGCACAGCCGGTCTTCGATTCCGCGGGCATTTACTTCACAACCAACCTACGGCACTTCGACCGCGGCAGCCGTGAAGCCGATACGGGACAATACGACCGGCTCGAATACGTTTTCGGCGCGACCGGTGCGGCTGCCCTGTACCGCCGCGACATGATCCGCGATATTTCAATCGACGGCGAATTTTTTGATGCTGACTTCTTCGCCTATCGCGAAGATGCCGATGTCGCCTGGCGCGCTCAACTGCTGGGCTGGAAATGTCTTTATGTGCCGGGTGCCATTGCCTATCATGTCCGGCATGTTCTGCCGTCAAATCGCGGCTCACTCTCCCCGGTCATCAACATGCATTCGGTAAAGAACCGCTTCCTGATGCGGATCAAGAACATGACTGGCGATCTTTACCGGCGCCATTGGATTGCCATCACATGGCGTGATCTGCTGGTCATCGGCGGCTGTCTCACTTACGAATTCAGCTCCCTGCGTGCCTTTCCGCTGGTCCTCCGCAGCTTTCGGCGCACCTGGGCCAAGCGCCGCGAGATCCTGCGCCGCCGCCGCGCAAGCGACGAATATATCTCGGCGTGGTTTTCTCCGAAAGCGGTCAGCTATCCCGCGCTAACCTCGGTTTTCCAAGCAGAACCAGGGCACGCCTCTTTAGGTAAAACAACAAGGATATAGCTGGAGGCCATACTGTAGGAATGCAAGGACACTCCCCGGCGCACGACGATCCGAGCCTCCTCCCCGTTTCGCTCACCGTTTCGATCGTCGCCGTGCTACTCGCCTTGATCTCATTGCTCGGCCACCGGGCCCACACCCGGACGCTCTACACGCAAAATGAAACCATCGCGCAGTGGGTCTACTACGAATCGAAAGCCACCGGCCGGACGAGTTATGACGCCATGCTCGATTTCTTGCCCCTCGCCCAAATGAAAGATCCCGCCAGCGCCGCCAAACTTAAGGAGACATACCAGCACAAGATTGAGAACCTCGATGCCGAACAAGAGAAGATCGGAGCAAAGGCCGAGGCTCTGGAAATCAAAGAGATGCGCCAGGAGAATGCGGCGGATCGCTTCGATCTGGGCGATGTCTGCCTCGAAGCGGCGCTCGTCATCGTTTCGATAACGCTGCTGACCAAACGCCGGCTCTATTGGTGGATCGGCCTCGGATTCGCCGGCATGGGAATACTGATCGCCGCGACTGGATTCCTGGTCGTCTAACGGTGGTTTCAGCGATAAGCTACACTCGGCATGTGTCTCGCGCGGTCGTGATTTGGCTATCTCTGTTTTTTTTCTCTCTTCCTGCATTTCCACGCCAAGCCCCGGTCCCCGCATCTCGGATAACTCTTGATGTCGTCGTCAACGACAAATCCGGCAATCCTGTCTCCGGCCTCGAGCAGCAGAACTTTACCATTCTCGACAACAAACAACCGCAAAAGATTCTTTCCTTTGAGGCCATACGTGGAGCGGCTGCAGAGGACGGGTTAGAAACTGTCCTGGTTCTCGACGCCGCCAACATTGGCTTTTCCAGAGTGGCCTACGCACGCGAGGAGATAGAAAAATTTCTGCGGCAGGATGGCGGCAAGCTCGCTCGGCCGCTATCCATCGATTTCTTATCTGACTCGGGACTAAGTATCCAGAGCACAGCTTCTACCGACGGAAATGCTCTCATCGCCTATATCAATCAGCATCAAACCGGTCTGCGAACCACTCGCAGATCGCAAGGATTTTACGGTGCGGCTGACCGGGTGCAGTTGTCAATCCGCGCCTTGGGGCAACTCGCAGAATACGAAGAGAAGCGGCCTGGCAGAAAGATTGTCATCTGGGTTAGCCCGGGTTGGCCCATGCTGTCCGGCCCCAACGTTCAACTGACTTCCAAGGAACAGCAGAACCTATTCAACACGGTGGTCGCGATCTCAACCGAATTGCGGCAGTCTCGCATCACACTCTATGCCGTCGACCCGTTGGGAACAGCGGACGCCGGTGGTTTTCGAACTTTCTATTATGAGGATTTCCTGAAGGGAGTAACTGCACCCAACAACGTGCTGATCGGTGATCTCGCCCTCCAGGTTCTTGCTTACCAGAGTGGCGGCCGGGTGCTCAACTCGAGCAACAATGTGGCGGGAGAGATCGAACGCTGCATTCGCGATACAAATACCTACTATGTTCTCTCCTACGATCCGCCGCCTGCCGACGGTCCCAATGACTATCACGCGATCGAGGTAAAGCTGGATAAGCCGCAGTTGAAAGCACAAACACGGTCCGGCTACTACGCCCAACCCACTCGGCCGCGGACGCCTTGAGCGCCTCCCCGCGCCTCGCCGCGTGCCCGTTCTAGCCATGCGCATCGCCCTGCTTGGCACTCGCGGCATCCCGGCTCAGTACGGCGGATTCGAAACCTTCGCCGAAGAGCTATCCGTCCGCCTCGCTGCGCGCGGCCATTCCGTCACAGTCTATTGCCGTACCCGGCACGAAGCTTCCGAATACCAAGGTGTCCGCCTGCGCTATTTACCCGCCCTTCGCCACAAATACTTCGAAACGGTTGCTCACACCGGATTCTCGACGCTCGATCTCCTGTTCCACCGCTTCGATGCTGTCCTCTATTGCAACGCCGCCAATGCCATTTTTACCTGGCTGCCCAGAGTACTTGGCATGCCAACCACGCTGAACGTGGATGGCCTGGAGCGGCGCCGAAAAAAATGGAATCGGCTCGCACGGGGCTGGTACCAGCTCTCTGAATGGTTGGCAACCTGGTGCTGCTCGGTCATCGTCACAGATGCAGAGAAAATTCGCGAGTATTATCTACGGCATTACGATAAGGATTCCGTGTTCATCCCGTACGGCGCCGAAACCGGCAAGGTAGCAGCCACCGACGCGGTTCGCGCCCTCGGTCTCGACGCCGGGCGATATGTACTCTATGTGAGCCGTCTGGAACCTGAGAACAATGCGCTGATGGTGCGAGAAGCATTCGAAAAAGTGCACACTGATTTTAAGTTGGCGATTATCGGCGATGCGCCCTATGCCGCTAGCTATATTCGCCGGGTGAAGGATACGCGCGACCCGCGCATCGTGATCCCCGGCGCCATTTACGGAGAGGGATATAGGCAATTGCAATCCCACTGCGCAGTCTATGTACAGGCCACCGAGGTCGGCGGCACGCATCCGGCTCTCATTGAGGCGATGGGGCGAGGAGCGCTGGTCTTGTATCTCGAAACGCCTGAAAGCACCGAGGTCGCTTCGAACGTGGCGGTGCCGTTCCGGGACGATCTGGTTGAAAAAATGCAGTGGGCGGTGAATCTTCCCGCATCCGAAAGAGCCGCCTGGGGCGAGCGAGCCATGCGCCGCGTCGAATCGCTTTATAGTTGGAACACGGTTACCGACGCCTACGAAGGCCTGTTCCGGCGGTTAACATCAGCATGATGGGGGAATCCACACTCCTGAATCCGGTTTCGATTGCCGAGCCCGCGGCCTCGCAAGCCCCCGCCGCCCGAGCGCTTCCCTATCGTTGCTGGGTCGAAGTCTCGCGCGGGCAGATTGCCGCGAATTTCCTGGCTGTTCGCAAGCTGGTAGGACCCGATGTCGAAGTCATGCCGGTTGTGAAGGCGGATGCCTATCGCCATGGCGCGGTCGAAGTTTCGCGCACCCTGGAGGAGCATGGCGCGCGTTGGCTCGCCGTCAGCAATACCGACGAAGGGGTAGCGCTGCGAGATGCCGGCATTACCGCGCGCATCCTGGTGATGGCCGACTTTCTGCCCCACACCCGTGAAGCTTTGCTCGCCAACAATCTCACTCCGGTCATTCACTCGCTGGAGGATCTCGCCGAACTGGACCGGCTCGCGGCCGCCCACGGCGCCCGTTGCCGCTGTCATCTCAAGATCGATACTGGAATGAACCGTCTCGGCATCCGCCCGGAAACTGCGGCTATCGGCGAGGCGATCCAGGCGGCGCGTAACATCGAGCTCGAAGGTCTGATGACCCATTTCGCCTCCGCGGCCAATTATCAGAGCGCCCAGACGGACGAGCAAATCACGGTTTTCAACGAACTCGTCACCGGGTTGGGCCGGGCGAATATTCACCCGAGTCTGCTGCATCTGTCCAGCACCATCCCTGTTGCTTATGCTCGCCGCCAGGCTTGGCGAGGCATGGTCCGGCCGGGACACGCCATCTACGGCTACGTTTCTCCTGTGCGCCATGGTCCGGGGAAGGTTTTGCAGGTCAAACCCGCGCTGACTTGGCGAGCCAGCGTGCTCTCGGTAAAAGACGTTCCCGCTGGCGCCTTGATCGGTTACGGGGGCACCTTTCGCGCTCCGCAGGCTATGCGGGTCGCTGTATTGGCCGCCGGTTACGCGGACGGCATCCCGCATCGGCTTTCCAACAAAGGCAGCGTGATAGTCAACGGCAAACTTGCGCCCATTTTGGGTGCAGTCTCGATGGACATGACCTCGATCGATATCAGCCATGCACCCGAAATCCGGGTCGGGGATGCGGTTACGCTACTCGGATGCGAAGGCCACGCGCGCATGGATGCACAGCAGATCGCAAAGCTTGCCGGCACCATTTCTTACAGCGTCTTGTGCGGTATTCATGCCCGCGTAAAACGCTTGTATGTTTGAGGCTGGACCTGCGGAACGCTCTCCCTGTAGCATGCTACATATGCTAAAGTAAGAAGTTTACTCAACCCGTCGGAACATTTACCTATAGCTTTCCGTCCTAAACTGGGGGCGCCGGAGTCTCTCAACCTTGAAAAAGAAGTGGAAAATCGTCATTCTGCTGGGTCTGTTCGTGCTGATCGCAGGCGCAGTGTTCGCGAGCATCAAAATCAGCGAGCGCGGCGTGGTTATTGTCCAGACAGGAAAGGTCACGCGCTCCGACCTCACCTCGGTTGTGACAGCTTCCGGTGAGATTAAGCCCCGAAATTACATCAACATAGGGGCCAATACCCAGGGACCGGCCCCGATTACGGAGATTCTGGTCAAAGAAGGCGATCACGTCAGGAAAGGCCAGGTTCTGGCCCGTTTAGCCGATGTCCAACCAGCCGCCGATCTGACGGCTCAGCAAGCGGCCTTGAATTCCGCTCTGGCGGACTCTTCCGCCGATGAGGCCGCGGTGAAATCGGCCGACGACAACATCGCCGTGGCGCAAGCCCAGGTCGATCATGACCGCGCCGACGTCGAGCAAAAGAAAATCGATCTGAAGCGCAGCCAGGAGCTATACGATCAGAAGCTGATCGCAGCGCAGGATTTCGAAGCCAAGAAAGTCGCTTACGAGCTGGCCGTCGCCACGTTGCAGTCCTCAAACCAGAAAGTCGCTCAAGCCGAGGCGGCGCGCGCGCAATCCGCGGCGCAACTGTCTTCCGCACAAAAGAAGGTCGCGCAAGCTCAGGCCATGGTCTCCCGTTCGAAGG
>Ga0335074_10010075_pt1 | contig 13212 bp, 14 predicted proteins | sample Lox_Sample_23_FD_206715 | JGI IMG/M metagenome (GOLD analysis project Ga0335074, IMG submission 206715) | Soil microbial communities from Loxahatchee National Wildlife Refuge, Florida, United States - Lox_Sample_2.3 | ecosystem: Environmental > Terrestrial > Soil > Wetlands | place: USA...
GAGAGCTGCCAACGCAGGGGTACGGAGTCGGCCCGCGAAACGCCGATGGAGCCAATCGGGGCACCGCCTATTGCTCGATGCTGTCGCTGGCACGGGCCTTGGCAGCGTCGCGGAGCAGCGTAAGCCAGCAGCCAACAGCGCAGAAGCCGGTCAGGCAGCACGCTGTGAGGCCCAGCGGTCGGCCAAAGAAGCCACTCCCCGAGTGGCCGTACACGAGCTCGGACAGGGAGATGGCGAACGTAGCGTGCTCCAGGCGAACACCAGCTGCAGCCATGACTTGCGGCTCACACGTCGGCGTCGCACCGCCACTCAACGCTAGCTCGCGCCGCGTCGTGCTCGTAGAAAGAGGCTGCCCGCTCCCAGGTGTGCGCTTGCGCCCCACACCAACACCAAAACGGGGGGAGCCGGGTTTGGGTCTCGCCGTTCTCCCAGGTGGGGCCAGCTCTCCGGCTGAGCGCGGTGCGGGCAAGCCGAGTTGGCAAACTCACGGCTTGGGGAAGCACTTGGATCTGGAAGCGCGCGTACAGAACGTTCCAATTGGCGTTGGCTAGGGGGAGCCGTTGAACGTCGGAGGTGCCGACGGCCAGGTCATGACGTCTGTCGCTGGGCGCCGCCACCATGACCTCCAGAGGTCCCCTCCCCTCCTGAACGCGATCGCGAGCCCGGAGCAGACGGCAACGGCCAGCACGAAGCCGACCAACTGCCCCACATCAGCCACCGTTGGTGAGAAGCGCCAAGGGCCAAAATCGGTGCAGTGGAAGGCCATCGTCCTCCCAACCAGCGTGAACACCAGGACAAGTGGGCCAGCCCCCATGATGGCCGTCGCGGTGCGGGTCCGATGGAGGCGCAGCACGTCGTCCCACGCGAGGTCCAACATGTCTCCTGCGGCCGACGGCTGGGCCATGCATGCCATCGCTACCTGCCACCAGAGAGCTGAGGCGAGGAACAGGGCCGCCGGCCAGAGCGCGAACCACACCAGTGGGGCGGAGACCCCCCAAAGCCCGACAAACCCTGCCGATAAGGTGAGCAGCATAACCGACACCAGCCCAGCGCGCTCGGTCGAGGTGAAGGCTGCCCGCAGGGGGACGGCCTGGGCCCTCGCCACGCGGAGCTCGCTTGGGCCTTGCCAACGGGGCCGGGTGGCGACGAGGAGGCCTGCGGCAGTCGGTGGCACCAGGCAGCCGACCATGAGCCACGGGTACCAAGCGGACCAGGCACCCCGGGCGAGAGTGCCCCCCAACAGCGCGTAGGACAAAGCCATCGGGAACGGTTGCAGCACTGCGAACAACAGGCTCTCCTGTCTCAGGTAACTGGCCAAACGCGCTTCGAGCCCGCTCGGGAGGGCTACGTCGGCTCGCCGGGCGAAGTTGTGCGCGGCGCTTACAAAGCGCCAGTTCCCCCCGGGGCGCTTCTTGCTGAGCCCCTTCCACACGGCGATTTGAAGGATGCCCGAGAGGATGAGGACGAACAGGGCAGGGACGACTCCGAGGAGGGTCATTGGCCTGGCCCCACCCCTGTGGCTGGCCGCTTTTTCTCGGTAAGCTCCCTGGCAAGGATCGCCAGCGTCTCAGCTTCGCCGATGCCCAAGCTCTTCATGCGGGCGGCGAACTGCCTCGCGGCCCGGGTCGCCAGCCGGCGTTCTTTTGACGGCTGGCCGGCGACGACAGTGCCGTGACGGCCGCGAGCCTCGACCAGCCCCGCCTGCTCGAGCTCACGGTACGCCTTGGCGACCGTGTTCACCGCCAGCCCGAGGTCGCCTGCAAGTTTGCGTACCGTCGGGAGCTGCTCGGCGGGCAACAGCTCGCCTTGCAGGATCGCCTCGGCCAGCTGGGAGCGGACCTGCTCGTAAGGGGGCAAGGTCGAGCTTGGGTCGAGAACGAGCATCCTCACGAGACGATTGTAGCATTCTTTGTCGCATCACGAAGGGCCGCGAGGAAACGACCCCCACGTCGGACCTCATCAAAGGACTACGGTCGCCAAGCGCCGCCGGGTTGGCTCTTCGCAGTTGCCTGCAACCTCTTGATTCAGGTGGCTGGCTGCCGCTCTGGCGCCTACTCATATCGTCCACGTCTGGCACTGTCGCTCTCTGAGTCCCTGACCGGGCTAGGAGACGCCGAGCGACGGCTACGCGAACACCGTCCTCGGGTCGGGGACGCTGCATAACGTTCGTCCGACCGGGCGCCGAAGCGGCGGCCGGCCCTTGGAGCATTGTCCAACCCGAGCTGTCATCGCCGCAGCAGGCGCATTATTGGTATATCCCCGTCCGCCGCGGCCGCCAGCACCTCAAGGAGCGGCCCAGCTGGGGTGTCAGTGATCGCCTCGCCTGCACGCCGTGGCAACCTCTTCAAGCGCAAGAGCGAGCCGATGAGCTTGTCCCACAGGAGACGCTGTTCAGCGGTGGTGTCGCCGCCGATGGGCATGACCGAGCGGTAGCCCTCCAGGACGATATCCGCCACCGCCAGGGGCACATAGCGCAGGTCCACGACGGGGTCGGACCAGCCGGCGTCGTCCCAGTCGATGATGGCGCTGTAGCGCCCCTCCACGACGAGCACGTTGGAGGGCTGGGCGTCGCCGTGGACGAACCGGCGGTACCGGCCCCGGTCCTGGGCGGCTGGCTGGAGCCGGGACAGGACCGCCGTTAGCCAAGCTGCCGGGCCCTTGCCGATGACCCCGGCGGCCTGTAGCTCGTGGACCAGTGGTCCGTGCTCGCTCAAGAAATCGTGGGCCTCGAGCCGGCCGTAAGGGTCGTCGCACACCGTCACCTCACGGTGCAAGACCGCCAGGTCGCGTCCTAGGGCTGCCCACAGCTGGCCGAGGTCTTGGAGGGCCGAGGTGGACGAGCGGTTCGCCCGCGGCCCGCTCGAAGATCGACAGCGGCACCGGCGCTATGTCGCGTTCGTCATCGAAGACGACAAGAGCCGGGGTGCGCACGCCCGCCGCGTGAGCGACCGGGGCGGCGACGCTGCCCGTGTAGGTGTCGGCGATCGCCTCTCGGTGGTCTTTTGGGACGCGGAGGACGAGGTGGTCCCCTAACGCATAGACCGAGTGCATGACGCCGGTCGAGCGTACCGGCCGCACCGCGTCCGCGCCGATCCCCAGCTGGTAACGGTCCACCAGTGCCGCCACGCCACCTGCGGGCGGGTCAGGAGGGGGAAAGGGAGCTCGTCAAGACGTCGGCCCTCGGCGCTAGCAGGCACACCCGATGCTATGCGGCCGCCGTGCCAGATCAATCCGTAGAGGCTCGTGGTGGCCAACGGCTCGAGATCGGCGGCCATGGTCGCACGGGGACCGCTTTGGCCGGCTCGCCGTCCTTGGCGGGGGGGTTGCACCGAGCGACGCGGTCGCCTGGGCCCGTGCCAACTACTGCTCCGAGGCCGTTGCGACCCCAGAACAGGAAGCCTTCGTCGCCGGGCCAGGACACTGACATCTCAAGATGCGTGCTGGCTGATCGCTTAGGTACCGGGCGGATTGTCCATTATTGCGTGGACGCTCCAGGCGTGCTTGTGATCTGCGACTAGCGCATACCGAGACGGCTCTGGACCGCCCCGTGTCGCCCTGCACGGAGCGCAAGGTCCACCCGTATTGACGCCGTTCGCGAACCGACCGTGCTGGGTGCTACCGCGTTTGGCAGCTGCCGAAGGAGGTAGGCCGCTCTACGACACGACGGAACTGCGGTCACTGGACGGATAACAGAACGGACGAAACCGCACGTCAGCGCATTGGAGCTTACCGTCTGGAAGCAAATTGTGACCTGGCCAAGGTGAGTCCGTCCGCGACGTCCGCTTCGGCAACAAAAGGGGCAGTTCAGGGCGGTTTCTGCAGGCCCGACAGCCTTCCTCTTTGAGGGCTTTTCGCTCTACCAAGTGGCTGGCGGCGTCTTCTGGGATACCCACGTCGGACGACAGGTGCCATTAAAGGTTTCATTCCGATGGACGCGCAAGGCCGTCAACTCCGCCCGCCCGGGCCGCCGTCAGCGACGCCTTGGCGCGCCGTCCTCCCGACTAGGAGTGCTCTCTAGCTTCGGCGACTTCTTGGCCGGCTCGGGCTGATAGACGTAGTCGGCGTCGTTGAGCTGCTCGGCGACAAGGCCTCTGACGCCGATCTGGCGGAGGTGGTCGAAGAAAGCGCCGATCTCCTCAGCGGCGTTGTCTACGCCATCGGCGTAGCGGTCGAGGAGGGCCAGGAGCATCTGCTTGCGCCGTTCGCTGTAACTGGCCTGGCGGGCGGGGCTCGGCCTCCCCGGTGATGGCCTCGACGGTGCGCGGCGCCTCGGTGAGCTCGTCGGTGCCGAGCTGGCTGAGCCGGTCGTGACGGGCCCTTCCCCGACCCAGTCAGCCTCTCGCCTAGCCACACCCCGTTGCTGTCTCCTGCTGCGGCTGATCAGCGGATCGCCGCCGTCCGGGACGGTCGGGTGACCGTTTCGATCAGATCGAGTTGAACGCCGGCCTCGAGGTGCACCTCACGGCGAGGATGCCTGACGCGACGCTAACATCACGGTCTATTCCGTTCCGGCAAGCCAGGGGGAGCCCAGTTGCGACCAACCACCTTACTTGCCACTGCCGCCCTCTTCGCCGCTGCAACCTCGGCCGTGACCGGGATGGGCAGCCTCAATAGCTACACCGCTCATCTGGTCTTCTCTCCGAACACAGCGGGCTCCTCCACTGACCCGTCCGCGATCGGGTTCACCGAGAACTACGTCGTCGGCGGGACCGCTGGCAATCGCCCGGCGCCTTTGATGCACATTAGGACCACGATCTACGGTGTCGTTTCCAACGGGAAGAAGTTCCCGACCTGCAGCGTGGCCAAGATCCTGGCGAGCGGAACAGACACTGCCTGCCCGACGGGCGCGCTCGTCGCCACAGGCCGAATCACGGCCATGTTCGGACCGGCCAGCGATCAGAGCTCTAGTCCAGGGCAAACAACACCATGCGACCCGGTGCTCGACGTCTGGAACGCCGGGCAGGGCAAGGTTGTGTACTTCTTCGTCGAGGGGGCCTCAAGCTCGTGCGCAGGCATGACCACGGGCGCGATCGCGCCGTTCAGCGGCACGATCAGGATTGCCGGCAAGGACCTCGTGATGAACACCCCGTTCCCGAGGTCTGTGTCGTACCCGTCGCCCAATATCGAGCTCTCCCTTATGAGTGAGACCCTGACCTGGAAAAACCTGAGCACAAAGCTCCGAAACGGCAGGACCGTGCCTTACTTTGCCTCAATTACGTGCAAGAACGGCGGGCGGCCGTACAGCACCGCGTTTACCGCCCAACCCGGCCCCACTGCCGCTCCGCAGTCGGGTACCGTCCGGGGGGTGCAGCGGTGTGAGTGAGCCCCGTTGAGGGGTGCAGAGGGACTAAAGAGGGCATTTCGCGAATCCCGTCATCGCCGGATTTGGGTCGTGCATGGTTGCGGCATGGACGGCTGCTGGGACGCCCTCACGGCTGACCCGGCAAGCTCGACGAGCGTTCGCGTAGGTGTACTCGTACGCACCGTCACGGCCGTGTTTGGGTCGGCTCGGTGGGGCGCCGTTCTCCACGGCCGAGCCGATAGCCGATTTCCGATTCCGCGTGCCTTGACGTGCCACGAAGTGGGTTACAAGGAACATTCGGCTCTACAGGTGTACGGAACCGTCTTCGGCGACCGTCCAGCCGGGATTGTGGGCTACTTCCCAGACGTAGCCGTCCGGGTCGGCGAAGGCGCCAGTGATACCGCCCCAGTCGGCGGTGGCGGCGCGGCGGACTATCGAACCCCCTGAGCGCTCCGCTTCCAGCAGTACCTCGTTGACCTCCTCGGGTGCCCGGACGTTGTAAGCGAGCTCGATCCCCGGAGCACCGTGGCCCCCTAGGGCGGTCCACAGACCGAAGATCATCCCACCCGCCTGAAAGAAGCAGATCTCGGCGTCCGGCTGTTGAGCACCACCCCAGCCCAGCGCCTCGTAGAAGGACCGCGCACGGCCCAGGTCCGACACCCCGAGCGTTATGAGACTGACCCTTTGTTCCACGTCGTCATCTCTACCACCTGCAAGGCGGCCTCGAGCGCCGAGTGCGGCCTGAGGTGCTGTTTTCCTAGACACACATGACGGATCGTTCAGTGCCGGTCCTGCGGGCCGAGGTCGCGGATGAAACGGTGCTGGCGCTCCTGCGTCGTCTGGCGTTCGGGGCCCGGTCAGCCCTAGCGGCGGGCAAGACCCTCATCCACAGCGACTCGACCGAATACTCACGTCCCATCCTCGAGCGGTCCGGGCTCTTCGGGGTTTAGCGGGCGCGGGGGCGGTCGTCGTCAGCTCACGTCGTCGCAGAACCAGGCGTAAGAGTCAGCATTGTCGGTCGACTCTTCGACCGACATGTTCCGGTACTTCACCGTGTCCCAGCGGTAAGCGTGGTCATCATCGTTGTCGAACCGATGGCACGCTTCATGGACGATGACCTGCGCTCGATAGTTTGCGTCCTTGGTGAACCAGCGGGGTAGCAGGTGGATATTCCCGTAGGCACCGAAGATCCTGAGGACCTTAACATACCCGAGCGTCCGACCTTGGTCGCTGGTCTCGATCTCCACTGGTATTGGCTGGTCGAAAGCCGCTCGGGTTTTGGCGATGGAATCTCGTATTTCGTCGAGATGGCTGACCCTGGTGGGGTAGCCGGACCTGTCGACATTGTTGAAGTTCTGGTCCAGCGCGTCCATCGACCGCTCAGGGAGCGAGCCGACCCCCATGAGACCGGCAAAGCCGGCGTCCAGCATGCGGCGAGCCTCCATCACGGCCTCAAAGACCATGTCGAGTTGCTCCTCTTGCGACTGTCCCGAGACAACCGGGCGCGTCCGGTCGTACTCGACATCCGCCCCTCCTGAGGGTTCAGGTGTTACCTGGTCGTCCTCATGCTTGGTGAGGGTTGACCCGACGATGGTGGCCACTTTGGTCATGGGGGCGGGTTCGCTGAGGCTCGTATTTCCTCGCCCGTCGTCGAATAGCTTACGACCCCCTCTGAAGGTCACCGCGGTCGGGCCAGGCGAGGTTGGCCTGTGGGCGGACCGTGAGCCGTTGAGGGGTGGCAGCTTGAGCCGAGGGCTCGCACCTTCCTGGTCGCTTAGGAGACGCCTGACCGCGGTGTTGCCGACGCTTTGCTGCAGGTCCAGGAGCCGCTCCAACCTGGAGCCCGTCGCCGAACGCGGAGCTGGGTTCACCGAACGGTGCCCGGCGCTGGCGGTGCGGCCCTGCTTGACCCTGTACGCCACCCTCCACCCTCCAGTGCGAGCCGGTGATGGCTTCAGCCGGATGCTACCGCGCCGGGGGCAAGATCGGCCCTTCTTGGCCGCAGTCCTCAGTCCCCAGCAGCAGGTGGGGCGGTCCCTAGCCCGGGCGAGCGCGACGACCCGCCATGCCCGAGCGCGCTGATTTCAGCGCTCTGACGGGGCAAAGTCCGTGACGCCCCAGGTACCAGCTCCGCGGCGATGCTGATCGCGGTGCCGGACAGCGCCTTGCTGACTGGGCAATTCGCCTTGGCTCGTTCCGCGACCGCGGCGAACTGTTCGCTCGTCAGCCCAGGAACTGCACCGACGATATGGACCCGCACCGAACGTACCGTCGCGCCGTCGAGTTCGACATCGGCGGTGCCGTCAAGCTGCTCCGGGGCGTGACCTGCCTTCTCCAGCAGGTATGCGATCGTGCCGCAGACACACGACGCCTCCGCGGCCGCCAGCAGTTCCATTGGGCTGGTCTGGCCGGAAGGAGCTATTTCCGCCGTGGCAGGAGCCTCGGCGAACGGCCCGAGGCCAGAGGAAGTGAGCGATACCGTAGCGCTCCCGCCCTGGTATGGCCCTTTCCAAATTGTCCTGGCCCGGCGGAACGTGCTCATCGCTCGGGCTCACAGCCGAGCAGTTCGAGTGTCACCTCGTACCGCTGGCCGACCAGCCGCCGAGCGGCCGGGAGCAGAGCCTCCCACTTGCTTGCTAAGAGCTTGGCCAGCCAGGACCTGGCCTCCTGGTAGGCCAATGCCCTGATTGAAGTTGCGAAATAGAGCCAGTAAAACGGCCGCAGCATCTGTGCTACGCCGTCGGCTTGGGAGAGGCACACCTCCTCGGGGGAGGCCCCTCCGGGGGCGAGTGGGAAAGAGTGGGACGCTATTGCGCGTGCGACACTGCCGATGGTCGCCTCCGCGTACCCGTAAGGGGTGAGGATCTGGGGGGCGAGCTCGGCCCCGAGCAGCGCGTGGTCTGGCTGAGCTGTCGGGTCCCTGACCGCAGCCAGGTCGTGCAGCCAAGCCGCCAGTACCACGACCTCTTCGTCAGCACCGAGAGTTTTTGCCAGGCGGCTGGCGCAATCGGCCACGACGGACACGTGGTCGAAGAAGAAGGCTGGGCCAAAGGCGCTGCCGGCGCACTCTTGCTTGACGAGCTCCTCGATTTTGTCAGTCATGGCCCCTGCCTACGGCCGGGCCCGTCCGCTGGCAAGCGGTCGTTCGGCCCCCAAGCGAGGGACCTTTGGCCCGAGCTCAGGTCTGCAACTTTTGTCCTCAACAATGAATAGCCTCCTTCTTATTCAAAAGTCGTGGTGGTTGTTAGGCCGCTGAGGGCACGCCGCTGTGCCGCTATGCCCCTATGCCGCGCAGTAGAGTGCTTCTGCCGCGGATAAGGCCTTGGCGTCTCCCGTAGTCGCCGTTGCATCGCGAAAGCCGTTCAAGAGGAGCACGGCGATGTGGGCGCCCGTCTGGTTGTAGTAGACATAGGAACGGCTGGCGGCGCCTGCGCCCTCGCCCAGGAACGCATTGCCGGGGCACTCGGGCGAGCTCGCACCCGAGCTGCCGTTGAACGAGAGGAAGTCCTGGCGCACGTGGAGCTGGTTGTCCAGCAGTGCCCTCAGGAACGTCGCTTCGTCTTTGGCGTCAGTGACGATTGCCCCATCGGCACCCTTTCCCCACGTCCAGGCGGTGGCGTCGGTAAGGCTCCCGTTGGCGCCGATGCTGTACCCCTCGGCGTGGGGACCTGCGATCCAGCCCTGGGGCTGGAAACTCGTGTCATGGAGCCCGAGGGGGAGGAAGATATGTTGCTTGTAGAGGGCCGGTAGCGGCTCTCCGGCGGCGCGGGCTGCAATGAGACCGACGATGTTCCAGCCGATGTTGGAGTGGTGGTAGCCGGTCCCTGGCGCGAGCACGAGGGGCTGCCAAGCGGCAAGGCGCACCAGCCACATCGGGTCAACGTAAGTGCTGGGGTCCCTCACGACCTTGGCCCAGATGGCTTCGATCTCTGTTCGGAGCTTCAAATCTTTGACGTTGGCGAGGGCGTGATCGAAAGCCGCGCGCGACCGCAACATGTCGTTGTCGTCGATCAACCCGCTCGTGTCGCTCATGAGCTCTTGGACGGTGATCTCGCCGCCGTAGGGCAAGAGGCCGGGAAGCCAGTGGGACACAGTGTCGCTTAGGGTGAGCTTTCCTTCGTGCTCGAGTTGAAAAATGACGGCCATTAGCCAGGCCTTGCTGTTGCTTTGGATCCGCATCCGGGCATCGGGCCACATGGGCTGGCCGGTCCTAAGGTTGGCAATGCCCGCAGCCCCTGACCAACTTCCCTCTGGCGTGAGCACGTATGCTGTGGCGCCCGGAGCGGCTCGATCTCGGCCAGTCACCAGGGCGTTGAGAACAGCCTGGAGGTCCGGGCGCGGGGCGCTCGCGGCCGCGGGCAAAGGTGTGGGAACAAGTGTGGTCATTGCGGCAACCGCAAGCCCGGCAAACAACCTTGTGGTTGGGCGAGGGCCAAGGATGCGCCTGGAGTTGGCGCGCCCGCCGGCCGGGTGCGCGCTGCACGGGCGTCCTTCGAGCGCCGGCAGCGCGCGCCCGCTCGCTTCGGCTGCGCCCTGAAGTGGCCACCGGGCGACGGCTTCGAGCGTTGCGGGCGGGCTCATCGTGTTCCTTGCCTTACCTTTCTTCGTGGCTTTGGCTCCATTGTCGGCCGGTGCTCGTCGGGTGTCTTGGGGGACCGACCCTAATTGCGACCCCATTTGCGGCGCGACGTTGCTACCCACCTGGGCCCTTAGTCGGCCGGGTGGTCGCTCGCCAGGAGACGGCAAGCTCTACGCGGGCAGGCTCTCGAGCGCCCGAGCGAGCTGGCGGCGAGAACCGACGCCGAGCTTGATATAGATGTTCGAGAGATGGTGCTCTACGGTCTTCACGCTCACGTACAGCTCAGCCGCCACCTCCTTGTTGGTGTGCCCCTTGGCTACGAGCCTTGCCACTGGGAGCTCTGCGGCCGTGAGCATCAGCTCGCGGCGAAGGCCCGCGCTGCGCGTCGTTGCCCCCCAGTGGGCCAGTTCCTCGTCACAGAGCTCGACGAAGGGTCGCGCCATAAGGCCCACGAGGCATGACCTGGCCGAGTGCAGCCGTTCTACGGCCAGGCTGCGCTGGCGGGTGAGCCGCAGGTACTTGGTCTCTGCCAGCTCGAGCTGCGCCTGCACGAGCGGCAAGTGGTGCCCGGCAAGGTGGCGCCACCCTGCGGCGAAGGCCTGGGCGGCCCGGTCCTGGTCGCCTCGGGCCATGGCTGCAAGTGCCACGAGCCGCGCCTGGTCAACAAGCGTCGGAGAGGGGAGCCGGGTGCCGCTGTGCTCCAGCTCGTCGAGGCGCCGGGTAGCTGTTTCGAGCTCGTCGAGGCGCAAGAGCGCCTCGATCTCGAGGACGGTCCAGTCCAACGGGCCGCGACGACAGGCCATGGCCGCTCGGCCACTGGCGCGCACGGTTCTGAATGCGTTCAGAGCGGCTTGCGGGTGCCCTCGCGCCAGCTCGAAGGCCCCCTCGAATGTCGCAACTGTCACCACTGCTGTGCCGGTGCCGACCGAGGAAGCCAGAGCTTTGGCTGCTTCCAACCGGGTTCCCGCGGCGCCAAGGTCGCCGCGTGCCAGCGGTACGAGGGCCGAGTAGACGTGCGCTTGGGCGCACTCCCAGGCACGCCCCGCGTCCTGGGCCGAGGTCGTCGCCAGCTCACCGTGGACGACGGCGTCGTCCCAGTGCCCGACCAGGTACTCCGCGCTCGCCAGGTTGTAGAGGCACAGGTTGACCAGGGGCGTGGAGAGCCCGCCCCTCACTGCCTTGGTTGCCTGCAGTAGGTCCGGGTAAGCGCGTTCGGGGTAGCCGGCTGCCAGCAACGCCGAGCCCCGCATTATCAAAGCGTCGATGTCTTCGGGCGGTACACCGGCCGGGTGGGCGGGCAGGTGGTCCAACAGTTCGAGGGCCTGTTCGACCTCATCGTCTGAGCGCGCCGCGTATGTGAGGAACAAGCAGAGGTGGCCGAGCGCCCGGTTGTGGGCGGACGGCAGGGCGCTCGACGCTTCCACCGCCTGACGGGCCCGGGCCACTGCCTCGTCCAGGTCACCGTCGAGGTTATGGGCGGTGGCGAGCGAGAGCATGGCGTCCGACCTCATCGGTGGCCCGAACTCCGGGTCTTCCGCGTCGCAGGCGCTGCCGAGCCGCGCCCGGGCGCTCGTCGGCCGGCCACAAAAAAAGTCGAGCAAGCCGAGGAAGGCGTCGCGTGCCGCTGTCGGCGCGAAGTGCTCGGCCTCCCTGGAGAGGGCCTGAGCTCCCGCCATATCGCCGCAAATAATCAGCGAGTAGAGCGCCAAGAGCTGCCTTCGTTCCCTTTGGGGAGCGGTGCCGGACAGCCCTGCGGCCTGGCTGAACAAGGTCGCCGCGAGCTCGGCGCGGGCTCTGGTGCGCGCTTGTTGCGCGGCTGCCTCGAGCTCGGCTGCCAATGAGTCGTCCGGCCCGGCGGCAGCAGCCACTCGGTGGGCAAGGGCGCGCTCCCCGCTGGTGAGCTGGACTGCTCGGGCATGCAGCTCGCGCCGTCTGGCAGAGCTGAGGTCTCCATAAACGGCACTCCAGATAAGGGGATGAGCAAAGGCGACCTCGGCGCCGCCCCCAGCCTCGACCAGGAAGGAAGCTGACACTGCCTGGTCGAGCGCGGCAAGAGGATCGCTAAGACCAGCCAGCTGCACGGCCAGAGCCAATGGGCAGCGCTGACCTAGCACCGCGACCGCAGTTGTCAGGGCCCGGGCACCACCGCTCATCCTGCTCATCCTCACGAGGATGATGCTCGCCAGGCTCTTGGGCACCCGTAGCCGCCCGTCACGGCGCCCGATCGCTTCGGCCCCGAGTTCCCGCAGCAGCGTGGCGCAATAGAGCGGGTTCCCTCCGGTGTGGCGCAAAAGCGACGTTGCCTCGGCTGGGGAGAGCTCGCCCGAGCCCAGGGCCCGGCTGAGCGCGGCTAGGTCCTGTACGCCGAAGGGCTGCAGGTCGAGCCTCGTCACCCGCTCGTCGCCCGAGGCGAAGCGGTACCAGCCCTCGCCGTGACGGGAGAGCTCGCCGGGACGGGACGTGGCCACAACAAGAACGGGGTCGGCCCTGAGCCGGCGCACCACGAACAGCAAGGCGCGAGCCGAGGCAGTGTCCGCCCAGTGCAGGTCGTCCGCCAGGAGTACCACGAGTTCCCCACCACGCTCGACGGTGTCCAGCAGGCCGAGGAGCTCGGATCCCGCTGAGAGGGGGTCCACGCCGTCGTTCAGGCCGTTCGCAAGCAGGCGCGAGGGGCGCCCGCCCACAGCCCGGCCTGCCACGACCATCTGCGCAACGAGGCCGTAAGCCAGGTGTGACTCGCCTTCTTCTCCGCTGGTGCGGAGGACTTTGGCATCGCACAACCCGCCTGCGAACTTGGCGAGCAAGCTGGACTTGCCTATCCCAGGCCCTCCCTCCATGAGCGCGACCTGGGGCTCGCCTGCACGCGCCCGTTCAGCGAGCTCCGCGAGGGCAGCCAGCTCTGGCTCGCGGCCAACGAAGACGGGCGGGCCCACGCGTCCCGACAGTACATGGCTTCGCCTGGCAGTGACGACGGCGCAAACCCCCGCACATCTGGCCGCGAGCCGAAGGCCGTGACGACTTTTTGCTCGCAAGCCTCCGCCACTCGGGCGGCACAGGACGTGAGGGAGGGACCCGCGTGCGGCTCGCCTCCCCCGTGGCGGAGGAGAGTTGGCAGCGCCCGGCTCAGCTCGCGGGCGGAACGTTCCCGGCTGTCCGGCCCGTCTTGCCGCGACGTGTCCTAGGGCTGGCCCGACAGCCGTCCGTGACCGGTCGGGAGCCGACTGTAAAGCGCTTCATTGTTGTGGCTGCCCGATATCCCCGAGAACTTCGCGCCCTTCTGCCAAGGTGTCCTGGCGGTGGTCGCCTGCGGGGGCTGAGGGCCGTTTTTCGC
>Ga0335074_10010076_pt1 | contig 13211 bp, 13 predicted proteins | sample Lox_Sample_23_FD_206715 | JGI IMG/M metagenome (GOLD analysis project Ga0335074, IMG submission 206715) | Soil microbial communities from Loxahatchee National Wildlife Refuge, Florida, United States - Lox_Sample_2.3 | ecosystem: Environmental > Terrestrial > Soil > Wetlands | place: USA...
CGCGATCCTCTCCGCGTCTTACTCGCACACCTTTCTCGGCCACACCCATCACGGCCAGTCGGCTATCTTCGTCACCGCCGGCAATCCTGACTGCCACATCATCCTGCGCGGCGGCCGCAACTCCGTCAACTACACCGCCGATTGCGTCGCCGCGACCGCCGCCCAGATGCAACAGGCCGGCATCGCGCCCCGCATCATGATCGACTTCAGCCACGCCAACAGCCGCAAGGATTACAAGCGGCAATCCGCCGTCTGCCACGACGTTGCCGCGCAGGTTGCCGCGGGCAACCGCCATATCATCGGCGTCATGATGGAGAGCAATCTGGTCGCCGGCGCGCAAAAACTCATCCCCGGGCAGCCGCTGGTCTACGGCCAGAGCATCACCGACGCCTGCATCGACTGGAAGGAAACGCACGAGTTGCTGGGAGAGCTTGCTGCTGCCGTGCGGGCGAGACGCGGATAGACAATCTGCCGTAAACCTCGCCCGCTTAATTCACGCGAAAATCGATCTCTCCACGGTACGGCATCGGCTTGCCGTCGATGTAAATCGGCTTGAAGCTCCAATGCTTCATCGCCTCGACAATTGGAATTGTTAGCCCACTCGGTCCATCACCGGCAATCCATTCAATGACATATCCATCGGCATCAACCGCAACCCAGATCTTTTCGACGGAACCGGGAGGCGCCGCCCCCGGCGGAACATCAAGTTCCTTCGTGCTTGTTGCGAGCTTCCGCATCTCCGCATCCGTAAGCACTTCCTTCGGACCGTATTCACGCGTATTCAAATCGAAATTCAGGACTCCTTCCACCTGCGCGGGAACACCGTCGATGACCGGCGGTTTGAACTTCCAGCGCATGATCTGGCGAATCGCTGAGTCGTTTGAGCGCTCGTTGTCCGTCCTCAGTGGCTCGACTTCACGAATCTTTCCCAACGTGTCAACCGAAATATAAAAACTCGCCTTCCCCGTGATGTTGCCGTCGAGAACCTGTGGCCAGATGATTTCGGACTTCTCCGTCACGAGATTCATCAACGCCTCCTGACCAAGCGTCACAACTTGAATTCGCTGGGAAGGGGCAGTCGGGAGGTCGACTGCGAACAATCTGTCATCCATATCCTTCAAGACCTGGAGATCGGTCACCCGGGCGGTCATAAAGTCGCCGGCAGAAACCAGGTAAACCAGTCGCCGCGCAATGCGCTCTCCGGCGAAGGGATGGTAGTCGTTGAATTCGATGGAATGCCCTGCTCCTCCAACGAACTCATCAAGCCCCCAGGGATTGCTCATGCACATCCGGTGATTTGCGTCGAAGCAAGTAATCCCGGATTCTCTTGAAAGCCCATTAGCCTTCGTACGGACCTGGTCTGCCGGATCGAGTTTGGCAATGATCTGTTTGGGATCGAGCATCGCTGTCACAATGCTCCACAGCCCTAGTGGAAAGTAATGTGTGGAGTCGTGCTCAAAAACCTTCTCTCCGTTCACGACCATTGTCTGCGAGAACTCGTCTGAGTGGATCACGCGCCGCCAGTGTTCGGGATCGCGCCAGAATACCTCCACAGAGGCTTTCGGAGATGTATCTCTGTCTTCCGTAACTTCCGCCCTTAAATGAAACGGCGTGCTACCTGGTGCCGTGAGGGTCCCTTGGACTACGGTGACAGATTGACGTTGTCCCGCACTTGGCTGTTGTGCAGAAAGGCTGGCTCCTGCCACAGCCGCAACGGCGCAAAACAGACCGACATTGCAATGCACTTAGCGCTTCCTTCCGAAATCACCGCAAGTATATCCTCGACTGCAACGAGCGGCCGACTCCCGTTTCCGTGGCCACCTCGAACCCGCAAAAAAGGCCGGCGCTTTTGCGCGCCGGCCCTCGCCCTTCACTTTGTCACTCTTTCACTTCTTCACGCCACGCCCAGCACTATCGTATGCGGGCTCATGGGAATCGGATGCTCGCGCACGCTTCCGAACCCCGCTTCGAGGTGCATATCGCGAAGTTCCCTGAAGGTGTACGCGTCGCCCGATGCCGTCGTGGTCAGCATGGTCAGCGCAAACGCCGCAGGCATCGGCGGCGAAACCCGATCCTCGTTGGGCACAAACTCCAGCGTTGCCGCTTTTCCGCCCGGCTTCAGCGCCGCGCGCACCTTCTTCAACAGCGCCACGCAGGTCGGCTTGTCGAAGTGGTGCAGAAAATTCGTCAGCAGCACCAAGTCGTACGGCCCGCCAAAATCTACTTCGAAGGCGCTTCCCGGCAGCATGTCGTAGCGGTCCTTCACGCCTGCCTTCTCGGCATTCCTCAGCGCCACGCGCAGCACCGGAGCCCAGTCGAGCCCCGTCACTCTCGCTTGCGGATTCTGTTTCGCAATCTCAATCCCGAACAATCCGTGGCCGGCGGCAATATCCAGCACTCGCATCGGCCCGGTGTGGCCCTCCAGTACCACCAGGCCCAAGGGCGCCGCCATCGGCCCCATCATCGGCGCCATCTTCTCGGCGAACTCCACCCATACCGGATTCTCCGGTTCGACGGTGCCCTCGCCGGGCAAACTCGTCCGCCCGTTGCGAACGATATCGGTCAAATGCTGATCGGCCGCCTCCAGGATTCCCGCCATGCTCATGAACTGCGCCACTGAAGCCATGCATGCCGGCGATGCCGGATCGAGAAAAGCAGCGCTCGACGGCGTGTGCTTGTAGTGCCCGTTCTCTTTGGCCAGCACGCCGTTGATCACCAGGAAATCGCACAGAATGCGAATGCCCCGCTCCGATGCCGAGCAATGCCGCGCGATCGACGCAACGTCGCCCGGCCCCTTGCCAACTGCGCGAAAGACATCGAGATCGATGGCGGCTTTCAGCGCCGCCGTCTTCTGATGCGCCTGCACCATCTCGAAGACGAGACCAGGGTTGAGTTGAGCTGCATCCGGATTTGCCGGAGCTTGCGGCGGGGCAGCGAATGGAGCGGCAGCAGATTGCATGGCGAACCTCCGGGTGTTTTCTATGTTGGATTTTGGAGATGGGGAAAGCCCTTCAGGCTGATCGAGTGTATCACCTGTTGCGTTCCTATTTGCTTGCCACTCCTGGTGGCCCGCCGCTGTGCACAGGCGGCATAGGATGCCCCAGCAGCACGCCGGTTCTGCGCCGCGTGATTGCAATGCGGCAAGCGTAGCCGCCGAGTCCGCAAGTGCGGTCTCGCACGCCAAGCCACGCGATTTGATCCGGACCCAGCATGTAAGCGGTCGCGTCGGCGGCGTTGCCAGTCTGCTGCATAAAGTAGGCAGCGTTCATATCGGCGTCGGCAGCTTCGGCATTCAACTGCTCGCATCCGGCGGGTGGCGGAGCGCCGTCAGGGTGAGCGCAGAAGTCTTCGTCGTGCACCAGCACATATTTCCTCCCGTTGGCTGGAATGAAGTAGCGTGGCTCGACGGTGTGCAGGTGCGCGGCTCCTGCCCACTGGGCGAAATCGTCGTAGAATGCCTCGGGGAGCTGGCCCATGCTCAGCGCCGTATCTGTCAATTGCCTCGAAAAAATCGCCAGAGTCGGGGTTGGTTCGCCGTTCGTCGGGTGAAAATAGATTCCGCCCAGCCCAACCCCGGCCTGCATGTCGAACCACAGAAATCCGCGTCCTTGCATATGCTGGTTCGGGCCGCCTGCGGTACCCACCATCACGTATCGATTGTCGCGAACCTGAATCGGCAGCGGCTCATTGTTCATCACTTCATCTCTGGCTTCCGACAGTGCTTTATCGTAGTGGTAAAAGTACCGCGTCGACGGGGTGACCCACTTCTCCAGTTGCTTGAATCGCTTGTCTTTCCTGATTTCATCGGGCATTTTGCCGTCGTAATCCTTCAAAAACGCAAGCTGCGCGGCAGGGATGGTGTCTTTGAAGGTGGCCGGCGGGGGTGATCCTGGCGGCGCATTGGCTGCTGCTGCGCCCGGGCCATCGCCGGGCGCCTGTTGCGCAGCCAGACCGAAGCTGGTTAAAACGAGAACCTGGGCAACGAGCAAATGGAAAAGAGGCGCAAATTGTGCGCCACGAACCAAGGGAAATCTCATGGCGACCTCTGCGACCAAGGTACATCAGCCACCCGCGTTTTGCTCGTTAATTTTGCTTCAGCCGGCATGGCCCAGCCACAGCACAATACGAAAGGGATGTCCGGTTCCGAACGCGCCCTGCGCCTTTCGGCCAGGGAAGAAGGAATTCGGTCTCCGCATGCTGCTTCATCTGCGCGATACAGTGAAAGGTTGTGTCCGTTCTCGCCATTCTCCGCTTGCGGCAAAAATCCCTCGTTCGCGCCATCTTCCTTTCTCTCGGCGCCTTCGCTGCCAGCCTGCGACTGGCAGGGTTTCCTTCGATTCAGAACCTTCACGGCTCGAACTGGCAGATTTTAGCCCTGCTCGTCGGGGCCTGGGGCATGGCTGAGACCGCCCGCTGTCTGCAACGGCGCTGGAGCCTCTACCACGCCGGGGTCATGCTGCTCCTCTACGCCGACCTTATGATTCTTGCCGCCATTGTCGTCCTCCTCGCGGTGCACTGATTCGGCCTGCGTCCTGCCTCTTTTCCGCCGCAATGTTGGGGTCCTGCGTGTACGATGGGCTGGAGCGCTCGCTCAATTGTCAACCGCGCTGAGAGCCGCCTTTTTCTGACAGCCGGTTGGTACTACTTTTGCGCTGGAGGATGCAATGCTCAAAGGATTTCGCGATTTCATTCTGCGTGGCAACGTAATGGACCTGGCGGTCGCCGTGATTATCGGCGCCGCTTTCGGCAAGATCGTCAGTTCGCTGGTCAGCGACGTGATCAACCCGCTGATCGGCGCCACGGTCGGCAAGCCAAACTTCGGATACATCGTCCTGCATATCGGCAGCGGCAACCTCACCCTCGGCAACTTCATCAATAACGTGATTGAGTTCCTGATGGTTGCAGCCGTGGTTTATTTTGTGTTCGTGCTGCCGATGAACAGTTTGTTGGCGCGCCTCAAGAAGCCTGAAGCGGCCGCCGCTCCTACAACCAAGGCGTGCCCCGAGTGCCTCAGTGAAATCCCGCTGGCGGCAAAGCGTTGCGCGCACTGCGCTCAACCGGTAGCCTGATCAGCCCACTAACTCGCTCCACCGTCCGGTCACACGACCATGCGCAAAGCGCAAACATTCTCGGTTGCAGTGGTGGTTATATTCGCGGCGCTGGTTCAGCGCCCGCTCCGCGCGCAGGCTCCGCCGCAAACTGCGTTCGGCTACTCCGACTTCGCCCCCGAAGCCGGTCTTGAAGAAAAATTCCTCGCCGTCCCCGACGCCAGAGAGGCCGGCGAGGAGCTCAAAGAACTCACCTCCGAGCCGCATCTGGCCGCTACCCCCGAAGATCACAAAACCGCCGAATTTGTCGCGAGCAAATTCCGCGCCGCCGGCCTCGACACCCAGATCGTTCCCTATCGCGTTCTCCTCAACCAGCCCAAAACCGTAAAGGTCGAAGCCTACGACCTCGCGGGCCATTTGCTCATGAGCGGTCCCACGCCTGAGCATGTCGAGCGCGACCCATACCAGGACAATCCCCGCATCGTGATGCCCTTCAATAGCTCTTCAGCTTCGGGCGACGTCACCGCTGAAGTGGTCTACGCCAATTACGGCCGCCTTGAAGACTTCAACGAGCTTGAGGCCCAGCACATCGATCTTCACGGCAAAATCGTGATTTGCCGCTACGGCCAGAATTTCCGAGGCGTGAAGGTCTACATTGCCGAACAGCGCGGCGCCGCCGGCGTTCTTCTCTACTCCGATCCCCAGGACGACGGCTACTACAAGGGAGATCCCTGGCCCACCGGCCCATGGCGCCCTGAAACCGGCGTGCAGCGCGGTTCTGTCCAATACCTGTTCAAGTACCCCGGCGATCCCGAGACTCCAGGTGTTGCCTCTACACTCGATCTACCCGACTCGGCGCGCACTTCGCCCGACGGCGATCAGCCTCACATCATCTCCATCCCCTTGAGCTTCCATGATGCGGCCCCAATTCTACGGGCGCTCAAGGGCCCCAGCGTCCCGGCCGGCTGGCAGGGAGCGTTGCCTTTTCGTTATCACATCGGTCCGGGTGGCGTTCGTGTTCACCTGGTTTCCGATCAGGATTACCAGCGCCGCATTATCTGGGACGTGATCGGCAAAGTCGAAGGCTCGCAGGATCCCGACTCGATGGTTGTGGTCGGCAACCATCGTGACGCATGGGTTTACGGCGCGGTCGATCCCAACAGCGGCACCGCCGCGATGCTCGAAGCCGTGCACGGCATCGGCGCGCTGCTCCGTCAGGGCTGGCGTCCCAGGCGCAGCATCCTCTTTTGTAGTTGGGACGCAGAAGAAGAAGGCCTTATCGGTTCCACTGAATGGGTCGAGCAGCAGGGCGAGCTACTCGACCACGCCGTCGCGTATTTCAACGTCGATGTCGCCGTCTCCGGTCCGATTTTCTCCGCTTCCGCCGTGCCCTCTCTCAAGCAGTTTGTCCGCGACGTTACCCGTTCCGTGCCCAGCCCGCTGGGCAGCACCGTCTTCGAACAGTGGCATCTCAATCGCGATTCTGAAAACGAACATCGCGGGTCAAACGCTCCTGCGATCGAAGATGAAGAGACCCACGTCGGCGATCTCGGCTCCGGATCCGACTTCACTCCGTTCCTGCAGCACGCCGGCGTGCCCGCTACCGACATCGTTTCCAATGGTCCTTATGGCGTCTACCACTCCACGTTCGACGATTTCGCATGGTTCACTGAAATCGCCGATCCGCACTTCTTCTACCTTCAGGAGATGGCCCGCGTCCTCGGCCTGGAAGCTCTCCGCATGGCCGACGCCGACGTCTTGCCCTACGACTATGTCGCTTATGCCCGCGAAGTCTCGGCCTACATCCAGGCCGCCAGGCACAAAGCGGAAAACATGAATCTCGGATCGCTCGATTTCGCGCCGGCAGAAGCCGCCGCCGCGCGCTTTGCCGCTGCAGCGCAACAGGCATACGCCGACCAATCTGCGCCCTCGGGCGATCTTGCCCGCCTGAACCGCGCTCTTCGCCAGGCCGAAACGGCGCTGCTGTCTGAGGCCGGCCTTCCCAATCGCCCCTGGTACAAGCACACCATCTACGCTCCCGGCGAGTACACCGGCTATTCCGCAGTCGTCCTCCCGGGCGTCAACGAAGCTCTCGACGCCCGCAACACCAGCGTCGCCGCCGAGCAGCTCCAGGTCCTGACCCAAGCCCTCGATCGCTCCGCCGCCGCCCTCAATTCCGCGAGGTAAGATTCGTAACGCCTGGGCCAACATGGCGCAGGATCCCAATCCTGTTCGCGCCTTTGCATCCAGGGCTTGCCAACCAATCCAGACGCTGGACCTGCCGCGTACCTCAAACGCCGGGAATGTCGATCTGTTACGTCCGTAACGAGAGCAAACCATGCACTTCTTCAGCCCTGAACCCAAACCGGGCATCGGCTCTCCCACTGACGAGTCATTCCCAATCACTTGATTCGAGGGCTAATGTCCATCTCCAGGTAGGCGATATATCCGGGTGTGCTGCATGAGCTGTGCATCGGGAGGTGTCCATGGTTGACTTCTTGCTCGGGTTCGCTTTTGTCGCAATGATTCTCACGCCCGCCGTTGTCGCTTCAGTGCAGCGGGCGCGGTCTCACCAAAGCGACAACACCGAAAGCCCAACAAACTGACGTTCTTGAGGTTGCCTTATGTTAAGTCTCATTTTTCTCGGGTTGGTGATCGCTCCGGCGCTCGTGCCGATGGCGATGCGCCCAAGCCCCATCCGCACAAGACCTGCAAATCGCTACTAGCTGCCGGCGCGACGGCGCTCTCTCTTGAGAACTCTGCCCGGACGCACGCATACGCCTGTTTCGCCCCCCAAAATATACGATCTGCAGGTGGAGAGATTCGCCAAAAGGAGCGAGATTCTCCTGCGCGATACGTGCGCGAGCGATCTCGGGAAGCCCTGCCGACGCCATCTTGAGTGACGCGCATCACCTTCAAGTTGACCCCGCGCCTGCACACTCGTATCGTTAAGGCAGGATCAATATGAAGGCTTCCCCAAATACGGTCCGGATTTCCATCGCAGTTCTAATCATCCTTGGCACCATCGGCTGGCTGGCCTATTCGGGCTACGGCGCCGGCAAGAGCTACTATGTGACCATTGCCGAGCTGGGCCACATGGGCGAAAAGGCCTACCATAACAATCTCCGCGTCGAGGGTTTTGTGCAGCCCGGCTCCATCGAGCAAAACGGCACGCACGTCGACTTTGTTCTCAATGAATTTGAGAGCCATTCCGACAAGGCCGCCACCGGTCGACTGCTTCGGGTCAGTTACAAGGGTTCCGAACCGCCGCCCGACACCTTCAAGGACGATGCCCAGGCCCTGGCTGAGGGCACCTATGGCCGTGACGGCGTCTTTCACGCCACCACGCTCCAGGCCAAGTGCGCCAGCAAATACGCGCCACAGCAGCCCGGCGCCGCGCCCTCGGGCACAATGCCCGCGAAGCCGAACACGGCGTCAAACAGCACGCCTGCGGCACAAACGGCAAGCAACTGATCGAATGACCGAGAACGCCGCCGAAGCCGCCCAGACCACCCTTTGCGCACGGCTCGATCAGGTTTCAAAGCTCTTCGGAAGCTTTGCGGCACTGCGCCAGGTCTCAGCTGACTTTGAACCCGGCCGCTGCTATGTCCTGCTGGGCGAAAATGGCGCCGGCAAGTCAACCCTGCTTCGCATCCTCGCGGGCCTGCTGCGCCCGACCCACGGCACGGTGCGCGTCTTCGGCAACCTGGAGCCGCACCAGGCGCGCGCCCGCATCGGCTACATGAGCCACGCGCCCATGCTGTACGACGAGCTGACCGCGCAGGAGAATCTCGACTACTTCCGCAAGCTCTACTGGGGACGGCAAAGCCTCACACCGGCCGAAGCTCTCGAGCAGGTCGGCCTCGATCCCAATCTCAACCGCACCTTCGGCCAGTACTCGCAGGGGATGCGCCAGCGCACCTCGCTGGCCCGCGTGCTGCTGGCGATGCCCGAGTTGCTTCTGCTCGACGAGCCGTTCTCCAACATGGACATCGAAAGCGCGCGCCAGATGGTCGAGCTGCTGGCGGGTTTCAGGCAAAGCGACCGCACCATCGTGCTGACGACGCACCAGCGCGAGCTGGCCGCGCCGATCGCCGACTGGGTTCTCACCCTCCACGCGGGCCGCGTGAACTCGTTTGAGCCCGGGAGCCTGTCGCGATGAAGACCAACGGCGCACGCATCCTCGAATCGCTCGGCATTGCCTACGAGCTTCGCGAATACGAAGTCGATCCTGACGATCTTTCCGCCCTGACGGTCGCGAAGAAAATCGAAATGCCGGCGGAGCAGGTCTTCAAAACCCTTCTAACCACCGATGGCCACAGCGGCTACGCTTTCGCCGTGATCCCCGGCGACGCGGAGCTCGATTTCAAGAAACTCGCCCGGGCCGCCGGGTGGCGCAGGGCCGAAATGTCTCCGCTCAAAGACGTGCAGCCGCTCACCGGCTACATTCGCGGCGGCGTCACCATCTTCGGCGCCAAAAAAGCCTACCCGGTCTTCGTCGACGAAACCGTGATCCTCTTCGATCGCATCAGCGTCTCGGCCGGGACGCGCGGTACGCAGCTCATCCTTGCCCCCGACGACTACCTCCGCGCAGCAGGCGCGCTCGGCGAGCCCGTCACCGCCGCCGACCTCACCAAAGATCTGCGAAAAGAGCGTGCTCCATCCGATTCGTTTCGCGCTTCTGGGGAAATGGATCGGGTGGGAGGCCAATCCGGTTTTCACGACGAAACTCGCCGGAGCGAACGAGAATGACCCGCGCCCTCTTTACCCACCTCGCCAAAGACCTGCGCATCGAGTGGCGCTCAAAAGAAGCCGTCAACTCCATGCTCTTCTTTGCTCTGCTCGTCGTGGTCCTTTTCTCGCTGGCCTTCGATCCGCGGGGCGCCTTTGCGCGCGACATCGCGGGCGGAGTTCTCTGCGTGGCCACCATGTTCGCCTCGGTCTCGGCGCTCAACCAGGCCTGGGCTCGCGAAATCCGCCATCAGGTTCTTGACGCGCAGCGCATGGCGCCCACGCCCGGCGCCGACATGTTCCTCGCCAAGGTGCTGGCCAACTTCTTCTTCGTGACGATTGTTCAGATCGTTCTTGCACCGGTGTTCGTCGTCATGTACAACCTGCACATCCTGGGCAATGCGTGGCAGCTTCTTCTCGTTTTGCCGCTCGGGACCTGGGCGCTGGTGGCCAACGGCACCTTCTTCGCCGCGCTCTCCATCCGCAGCCGCAACCGCGAGCTGCTGCTCCCGCTCATCCTTTTCCCGATCTTCATACCCGCGCTGCTGGCCATGGTGCAGGCCACCGGTTCCATCCTCACCGGCGAAAGCGACCCCTCGCTCTGGATCAAGCTCCTTCTCGGCTACGACATCATCTTCACCACCATCAGCCTTCTGCTCTTCGACGTTATTCTGCACGCGGAGTAGCCAGCAGCTCTCCCCTCCTGAAAGATCGCTCCAGCAGCCACAGCAGCTCGCACGCGACAGGCCAGACGATCACAATCGACACAAACCATCCCGAACGCGACGCGAAACCTCCCGCTGCTCCCGCATAGACCACAAGACATAGCGCCATATTGGCCAGGAACGCAGCGTCGAGTCCGGCGATGCAGGTCTGCGCGGGGGCGAAGTGGCGACCAGATCGCAGCGCCTCAGTTCCAAGTGCCGGCCAGAGCAGGTGCCCCACTCAGGCTCTGCATGGGTGGGGTGTGTTCACGGGGCCGGAATCTTTACCGTATTCGCGCGGCACGAGCGCACCCCGCTGCACGCCACAGGGTGCAGATTCTTATCCAGGCAAACTTCAAGCGCCGTGAGATAGTTGTGGCCGCAGCTCACCACAAAACTCGAGCGCGGAATCGCCGGGTTGCTGGCCGCAAAGAGACGAACGATCTGATCGGGCGGCATTGATTCTTGCGTGGAGAGCGTCTGCAGGGCCGGCGGAATCGTCACCGAGTGGAATGCAGTCCGCGCAGTCTGAAAGAATGCGTCGGCACCCAGACCCGAGCAACTTCCATGCGCCCGCCACTCGTGCGCCAGCAATTCCGGTTCCGGATAGATGTCACGGTACTGCGCAGGGTCAGACGGTCCGGGCGCACTCGAACAGTTCTCGGGATACGAGCCATCGTTGTTCTGCGGCCACAGCCCGTGCAGAACAAACGTTGCACGCGCCGCGCATTCGGCCGCATCGCGATGCGAGTAGCAGTATTCGGGCGACCACGAGAGATTCAGCAGGAAAAAATCGAAGCTTCCGGCAGACGCCGCAATCTGCGGCCGCTGGCGCGAAGCCGAGTCGCCGGCCGATCGGGAGTCATTCTGCGGCGCCGGCCTGCACCCGGCAAGGATCGCGGCCGTTGTGAGAGCCGCGAGAACGCGCAACTTCATGCGTCGAGCATAAACAACTGAGCTAGAAGCTGGAAGCTAGAAGCTGAAAGCTGAGTATTCCTCCTGGCTCACCTGCTCCATCCAATCGACAACTTTGCCATCCAGTTTCTCCTGGATTGCAATGTGCGTCATCGCCGTCGCCGGCGCTGCGCCGTGCCAGTGCTTTTCGCCCGGCGCAAACCACACCACGTCGCCCGGCCGGATCTCCTCGACCGGCCCGCCCCATTTCTGAGCGCGTCCGCACCCGGCAGTCACCACCAGGGTCTGTCCCAACGGATGCGTATGCCACGCCGTGCGCGCGCCCGGCTCAAAGGTCACGCTGGCGCCCTGCACGCGCGCCGGCTCGGGCGCCGCAAACAAGGGATCGATCCGCACCGTGCCTGTAAACCAGTCCGCAGGTCCCTTGGCCGACGCCTGCGCTCCTGCCCTCTTGATCTCCATTCGTTTGCTCCTCACCATTTTCATGTGCCCCGCCCTCGCCGGGCCTTTGTTCTTCCGGCTGGGGTGGGGGTCGTTCTAGCGCGGCATGATTTTCACCGTCGCCGACCGCGCCTGCGAGCTGATCATCGGCTCCAGATAGGGGCTCTTGCGATACTTCGCGCGGTACGCCTCGTCAATGCGATCGTTGATCGCCCCGCTCACCGCCTCAAAGTTCACTTCCTTCGTCATCCCCGCCGCCTTAATCCGCCCGGCCTTCTGCCGAATCGCCGCCTTATACCACTTCGACTTCTGTCCGTTGTACGCCCGCACATATAGATCATCGTCTACGGCCACCGACCATATCCACGTGAGCGTCCCATACGTCTCTCGGTCGTCGCGAAACGGCGCAATGTGCAGATCATCCGCTGCGGCGATCTTGTTCAGTTCAGTCTTCAGCCATTGCATTGCCGGCCACCTCTTCGCAAATATCGGAAGAGCAACGTTGATCCGATCGCGGTCATTAACGCCGGCGACCGGATCAACACTCACCGCCCTGTCATTTGCTCCAGTCTCTCCGGATATCGCGCGCCTTGAATCGTAATCTGCGCGGCCGCGCGCTCTATCTCATCCACATCGGCGTCGCTCAGGTCAATCGCCAGCGCCCCGATGTTTTCTTCCAGCCTCGCCAGCTTCGTCGTTCCCGGAATCGGGGCGATCCACGGTTTCTGTTTGAGCAGCCAGGCCAGCGCAATCTGTGCCGGCGTGGCATTCTTTTTCTTCGCGATCGCGTTCAGCAAATCCACCAGCGCCAGGTTCGTCTTCATCGCCTCGGGCTGAAAGCGCGGCAGAGTGCTGCGAAAATCGTTGCTCCCCAATTTCGTGTTCTCATCGATCTTTCCTGTCAGGAAGCCCTTGCCCAGCGGGCTGTACGGCACAAGCCCTATGCCCAGCTCTTCCAGCGCCGGTATCACCGCTTCTTCCGGTCTGCGCCACCACAGCGAATACTCGTTCTGCAGGGCCGCCACCGGCTGCACGGCATGCGCTCGCCGAATGGTGTGCACGCCCGCCTCCGAAAGCCCGAAGTGCTTGACCTTGCCCGCTGCGATCAGGTCCTTCACCGCGCCCGCCACATCTTCAATGGGAACATCCGGGTCGACGCGGTGCTGATAGTAGAGATCGATCACATCGGTCCGCAGCCTGATTAGCGATCTCTCCACCACTTCTTTGATGTGTTCGGGCCGGCTATCAAGGCCCTGCGCACCCGGCCTGGTGTCGCCATCCATCCTGAATCCGAACTTCGTGGCGATCACCACCTGATCGCGCACGGGCTCGAGCGCTTCGCCCACCAGATCTTCGTTTGTGAACGGCCCGT
>Ga0335074_10010079_pt1 | contig 13209 bp, 13 predicted proteins | sample Lox_Sample_23_FD_206715 | JGI IMG/M metagenome (GOLD analysis project Ga0335074, IMG submission 206715) | Soil microbial communities from Loxahatchee National Wildlife Refuge, Florida, United States - Lox_Sample_2.3 | ecosystem: Environmental > Terrestrial > Soil > Wetlands | place: USA...
TACGGATCACGTCATCACGTCTGAAAAGAGCGTTTCGCCGGCTGGCTTGCGCAGATAGGTTCCGGGAGCGGTAACTGGAGTGCCTGCTGTGCTTGAGGAAGAGGTTCGCGATTTGGCATCATCAATCGGCCCAATCGCGATCCGCCGCCGCTCCAGCCTTACAAACAACGTCCACTCAACTCTGCAGCGCCGCCGGCGCATTGCACGATCATCGGCATTGCTGGTCATTGATTGTTTCGTTGTCGCCGCCGCGGTAGCGTTTACTGCCAATATTGCATATCGACTGCCCGGATTACTTGTCCCGGCTATCCGTTCTTCGTCGTTCCTGATCGACCTGGCCGTGCCATTGTGCGCGATCGTGCTCTATCTGGCCTTGTCGGGCCGCTACACCGCCCGCATTCCGTTCTGGACCGAAACACGCTTTGTCACGTCGGCCGCCTTCTTCGCGGCTGGGATGGAAGTCGCAGTCGGCGTCCTGGCGGGGGATATTGTCGCGCCGCTAACCAGCGTCTTCGCGATTGTCCTGGGTTGTTGCTTCGCCGTCGCGGCCAATTACGCAGCCAAAATCACGTTCTACCATCTCGGAATTTGGCAGTTGTCTGCGGTGGTGATCGGTAGCAAGACGTGTGCAGCCAACCTTGAAGCGGCGCTCTCCGCGGATAAGTCGATGGGGTACCGTGTGACGGCCAGGGTTGATCCCTCAATCCTCGCCGTTGCCGCTGGGTCTATGCATCTTTCCAGTATCCTGCCGCGGCACGATGCCCAATGCCTGCTGATCGCCGTGGACGATGCGCACACGCAGCGCAACCTCGTCGAAACCGCGCTACGTGAACAAGTGCCCTTCGCAACCGTTGTCCTGCCCGGGTTCCGCTGCCACGTGACCCGAATGCTGGGGCACGAGGCGATGCTCCTGTCGCACGCAAGCGGCTTGCGCCGACCGTTCGCGCGGCTGTTGAAGGTAGCTTTCGATGTTGCCGTGGCGTCTCTCATTCTTCTGGTGGCCGCGCCGGTGCTGGCCATCATCGCCATCCTCGTGCGATCCGATGGCGGCACCGTACTGTTCCGGCACCGCCGGCTGGGTGCCGGTGGGCAGCACTTCTGGTGTTTCAAGTTCCGCACGATGGTGATGGATGCGGAGCAAGTGCTTGAAGACGTGCTGACTTCCGACCCGGTACGCGCGGCAGAGTGGCGTGCCACCCAGAAGCTGCAAAACGATCCACGCGTGACCAGGATCGGACGGTTTCTGCGCAGCACCAGCCTGGATGAACTACCGCAATTGATCAATGTCCTCCGTCTCGACATGAGCCTTGTTGGCCCCCGGCCTATCGTGGACAACGAAATCGAATTCTACGGCGCGGACGTGGCGCACTATTTCGCCACCCGGCCCGGTATCACCGGGCTTTGGCAGGTGAGCGGACGCAGCGATACCTCCTACCCACAACGCGTTCGCCTTGACGTATGGTACGTAACCAATTGGACGATTTGGTGCGACATTGCAGTCCTGCTGAAGACCATCCCGGTCGTCCTCCAACGCCGCGGAGCACGATAATGTCCGAAATCATCGAACGCGCGCAGCTTGATACGTTGGCCCCGATGCAGCGCATTGGAACCGCTTTCCCGCGCATGCCGGCGGACGTGCCGCGCGTTGCAGTGGTCCACGAGTGGCTGGAAGCCTACGCGGGATCCGAGCGCGTACTCGAACAGCTTCTCGTCTGCTTTCCTCAGGCCGACGTGTTTGCCGTCGTGGATTTTGTCCCCGACGAGCACCGGCACTTCCTGCAGGGCCGCAAGGTCCAGACTTCCTTTATCCAAAAACTGCCTTTGTCACGCCGCATCTTCCGCCACTACCTCAGCCTGATGCCGCTGGCGATCCAGCAGCTTGATCTCGGGGCTTACGATCTGGTTCTTTCCAGCAATCACGCCGTGGCGAAGGGCGTGCTGACAGGGCCCGACCAGACCCATATCAGCTATGTTCACTCGCCCATGCGTTACGCCTGGGACCTGCAGCATCAGTATCTTGCTCAGAGCGGCATCGATCGGGGCATCCGCAGCGCCTATGCGCGATGGTTGCTCACCAGGCTGCGGCAATGGGATGTGTGCAGCTCGCAGGGCGTCGATCATTTCATCGCCAACTCAACCTACATCGCGGGCAGAATCAACAAGACCTATCGGCGCCATGCGACCGTCATCCATCCGCCGGTTGACATCGACCGGTTTACCCCGGTGCACGAAAAGTCGGACTATTTCCTTCTTGCCTGTCGCTTCGTCCCATACAAACGAGCAGATATCGTCGTGGAAGCCTTCGCGCGCGATCGAAAGCATCGCCTGGTCGTGGTGGGTAGCGGCCCGGACCGGGCCCGCGTCCATGCGTTGGCCCGGAATGCGCCAAACATCGAATTCAAGGGAATAGTGCCGCAGGACGAACTGGTGCGGTTGATGCAGCATGCCCGCGCCTTCGTCTTCGCGGCCGAGGAGGACTTCGGCATCGCCATGGTGGAAGCCCAGGCGTGCGGGACGCCGGTTATCGCATTCGGGCGGGGCGGCGCGCGCGACATCGTTGTACCGCCCGAGCATCCCGATCCGACCGGTCTGCTATTCAGTGAACAAGCCCCGGACGCAGTCGCGCTCGCGGTTGCGGAATTCGACAGACTGGATGGCCTTATCACCAGCCAGGCATGCCGCGACAACGCATTGCGATTTTCGCAGCCTCGGTTCCGTTCCGAAATACGAGGATTCGTGGCTCGCGCCTTGGGGATCAGCCAGCTCGCGCCCGCCGCAGTGCACGCTCTGCCTGCCGTAGTGTAGCAAAGCGCCCTACGGGGTGGTGACCCAGCCACGCTTCCCAACGTCCCTCTTCGTCAAGCACCAGCCAGCGTCGCCGGTCCTTTGTCACGAAGTGCGGTCGATCATGCTCGCCAAACTGCCAGCGGGCGCCGAGCCTGGCTTCTGAACGCCACTGGTGTTCCGCCGTCGTTACTGCCGGGAGGGATAACCGGCCAACCAGCGGCCGGCTATCCTGTTCAACCCGATGCAGCAGCCTGGTCGCGACAGTCCACATGGATTATGGCTCGCTTACTGGAGACGCCGAACGACATTACTCAGGATACGCGCCGAGGCCTCCCAATTGAATGACGCCGCACGGGCAAGGCCTCGCTTTCGCATCAGGTCCGATAAATCTGCATCATCCAACACCTGCTCTACCGCGTGCAGCAGTGAACAAGGGTCCTGACTGTCAAAGTACAGGGCGGCATCACCGCACACCTCCTCCACTGCCCCGCCGCGAGACGCGATCACCGGGCAGCCGCACGCCAAGGCTTCGACAGGCGGGAGACCGAATCCCTCATAACGGGATGGGAAGAGTAGGCACAATGCTGACTCGTATAGCGCCCGCAACTCAGCATCGTTTACGCGTCCCAGGCCTCGTCCGAGCTGGACGCCGTTGGCATTCGTCCGGAAGACCGGTGACGCGCCAACTGCCCCGACCACCGCGGTGACTATGCCCTGCCGCTCGAGGAAGCAGACGGCTTCAGACATGGCGTCCAGGTTCTTGTGGGCAGCACCGGCGCCCACGACGAGGGCGTATCGGCCAGCGACAAGCCTATACCGTTCCAGTGTCGCGGGATCTGCCGGAACGCGCAGGATATGGTCTGCGCCTTCATACATGACCTCGATCCTGGCCGGGTCGAGGCCGAGATGCTGGCTGATCCGGCGGCAAGCGAACCTGGACACAGTGACTGCGTTGGCGCCGCCGCTGATCAATCTTTTCTGTAAGGTTCGATACCACAGACGAAACTGCAGCGAGTAGGATTCGGGTGTATCGAAGACGCCGGCGTCGTGGATTACCACCACCTGGCGTGCGCCCGACAATACCGGCCCGGTATTGCCGAGATTGATCAACGTCCCACTGCGTGCTGCGCGCGGCAACTCGAATTGTTCCCACACCTGGCCCTGCGTATTCCCTACAGAGTGCAGCCGCAGTCGCTTGAACCGAGGAGTGTTGCCTTGGGACTTTTTACGCGGGATCAGAAGGGCGGTCTCCGGCCATTCGCCCGCGTCTATCAATCGATCGATTGCGGCGGTCGTTTCCAGTGCGAAGCGCTGTACTCCGGTTATTCGCTGGTGAAGGAAACGTCCGTTCAGAAACAGTGATGTTGTCATATTGCTGCGACCCGTTTTCCGGTGACAGTGGAGGCCTGCCGGGATATCGCCGCGCGCAATTGGCCGCGCAGCGACGCGGGGAAATCTTTGACGGAAAACGCAACGATGCCTGTCGTGAAGATTGATCGCAGCATGGCAACGACGGGAAGTGCCAGCAGCAGAACGCCGAGGAGTGTCAGCTTCATCGCCGGTCAGCTCCGCCCGATACGGTAGTCGCTGCCGTAGTCGTACAGCTTTGCCGGCCGTCCGCCTGATTGTGCGGCCCGGCGGACATCAGCCCGCGTGAGCACGGTAGCCATAAGCGAAGCGCGCCCGCGTCGCAGCAAGCTGAGAGCGTCGTGCACGGCCACGCGCGACGTCTTTTCCCACCGCACGACCAGCAGCGTGGCATCGGCGTGGCGAGACAGCACAAGAGCATCGGCCACCGGAATGACGGGGGGCGTATCCAAAATGACCAGATCGTACTGGCCGCGCAATTCAGCCAACAGCAGCGCCATGCGATGGGACGCGAGCAGTTCCTGTGGGTCGGCTGGAACGGAACCCCCCGGCAGGACGAACAACCTGGGTCGCACTTCATGCAACGGACTCGCCGTGCTGCCGAGCAGGCCCCCGGCCAGAATGTCACTCAGTCCCGGCGACGCCGAAAGCCCAAAGTTTTTGGCCATGAATGGGCGTCGGAAGTCGCATTCCAGCAGCAGCACCCGCCAGCCCGCGCGGGCGGCGTTCGTCGCGATGCCGGCGGCAAGAACAGATTTCCCCTCCTGCGGCAACGCTGATGAAATCATCACGACCTTGGGGCGCCCCTCGCCCATCGCATGCAAATGGCCGCGGATATTGTCGAGTGACGCTGCGAACCGGCGCGCAGCCTGGCCCCTTGCCATTGGTAGCCGAGACTTGGCCGGCACTGCAGGTACCAATCCGAACGATCTAATTCCCAGGGAAGCTTCCAATTGTTCAGGTGAACCGAACCCGGAACGCACGCGTTCGATCAGGCACGCCAGCGCAATGCCGAGGACCATCGACAACAACAGCGAGACGGCAATGAAGCGGGTGCGTTGGGGCGCCGAAGGCCCCAGGGGCGGCGTGGCGCTGGATACCAGCGACGCGTCGGGTTCCTGAATGCCGGCAACGTTGGCCAGTTCGGTCGCGCGCGTCAGAAAACTGTCGTACAGGCTTCGGGTCGCGTGCGCTTTCGCCTGCAGGCCGCGCAGACCCACTTCGGCAGCGTTTTCCTGTCCCACCTTCTGCCGCAAGTCTTCCAGCCTGTGCTGCAGCGTCTCTTGTTGTTCCCGGGCGGACTGGACCTCGGAGCTCAAGCTTTGCACGACATTTGCCATCTGAACGGCAAGGCGTCCCGCGACGCGGTGCAACTGCGCGCGGGTCGCGATCATCTCCGGGTTGCTGCTCCCTTCGCTGGCAGCAAGCCGCGCAGCCTGCGCCGAAATGGCCGTCTCTTGCGCCATCAGTTCTGTGATCATCGGCGAGACAAGCACATCCGGCAATGAGCCCAGGTCATTATTGGCGACCGCAATCTTGGCCTGAGCCAGCTTTGCCTCTTTTTGCGAAAGATCGCGGGATGCTTGCGTGAGCTGCGACGCCACCTGATCCAGTTGCTGGCGCAGCACCGAGGTAGGCCGCAGCGCGCCTCCATCGGCGCCCTCATCAGCAGAATCGATCAGGCCGTGTTCCGCCCGATATTGCTCGACCGCCGATTCCGCCGTATGCACCTGGTCGGCAAGACCTGCCAATTGGGCCTGGAACCAATCTCCCGCCCGTTGCATGGCGGAGAACTTCTCCTGCCGCTTGAAGGACAGAAATTGCCGGGCGATTTCGTTGGCAACGTTAGCGCTGAGCGTTGGGCTGTCCGTGGTGACCTGCATGCGCAGGACACTGGAGCGCATCTCGTTGGCGAAACCGATTTTCCCGGCGAGGATTCCTGCGGCAAGCTCGGTCCTCTGTGTGTCCGTTAGCGGTGGCGGCGGCGGGCTCTTGAATGCGATGAGCTGATGCACGTACCCCGATAGCAAGGCCGTTACGCCGCCGGGCTGCATGAAACTCTTGTTGTCCTGCAGATCCAGGGCCTTGACCACGTTCATCAGCAAGGTGGGCGAATTCAGGATGTCCATCTGCGTACGGATCAGGCTGACCACATCGCCCGGATCAGCGGAAATGGCCTGAAGGTCGCTTACCTGAGTCCGCCGCGGCTCGATCAACAGGGTCGCCTCTGCCGTAAACTGCTTTGGAAGCATGCTCACGATGGCAGTCGTTCCTCCGACGCCCAGCAGCAGGGTCAGCATAATCACAAGATAATGGCGCCGAATGATGCCCCCGAAGCGCGTCAGCGGCACGGCAAGCGGTTCGAGGCGAGCGGCCGCTTGCGAGGGATCGGCGAGCTCCCGGGAGCTGGTCGCTACCGACGGCAATTCGGACCCATAGTCCTGCATGGGTAACGTCCTACATCCGGTCGGAGGCGCGCACGCTTGCGCTACGCACGAACCATCTCTGAACCAGCATCGTTACTTGCTGAACTTCCGCCGTTGTCGTCAGGGCGATGACGGAGAGCAGCATGACGGCAGGGGCGGTTGCCGCAATTGCCATCACGCGTAGAGGTATCGAACCAATGAAGGGATACCCGGCCAAGGCAATCGTCCCGATCAGCGAGACCCACCCAAGCGAGCGAATTACAGGCGCAAGCTGCGGACACAGTTTGCGGCAAACCCAAAGGCGGACCGCCAGGCTGATGATGCAACGTACGGTCCAGGCGACAGCCGCGCCCTCGATGCCAAGCCAGCCGATCATGACTATGATTGCCCCAGGGAAGATGAGTGCCTGGACCAGCATGATCTTGGCACCGATGTCGGGCCGCCCGATCGCGTCGGTGAAGGTGCTGGGCAGCACCGACATGCAGGCAACATAGGTACCCAGCCCCAGGATCAGCAGAACGTATTGGCTGGCGCCGGCGATCTCGCGGCCAAGCCAAAGTGCCAGCAGTTCATGGGGGAACGCGACGAGCAATACGCAAACCGGCCACACGATCGCTGTCACGGCGAGGGAACCGATCCGCAACAAGGCGCCCGAGCGGGCCGGCATGGTCCGATAGCTGGTTGCAACCGCCGGAAAGAACGCCGTGGCGATGGCGATCGGCACCACAATCAGCCGCAGCACCAGATCAAGCGGTGCAGAGTAATACGACGTTTCGGTGAGCGTGAGGCGCGCGGCAACGATCAGCCTGTCCACCTGCATGATCAACGATGCGAGCGTGTTGGACAGGGTCATCCAGGCGCTGATGCTCAGCAGTCCGCGAAGCAGCGAAGCGTCGAACTCAAAAGACCAATCCAGTTCGGGCAGTGTGCGACAGATAAGTGCGAGGTACACCAGACATTGGGCGCCACGCACCGCCACCAGAGAGATCGTCACGCCCACCAGATCGGCGTGGAATTCGAGTGCAATCAGAGGTCCCACATAATAGAGAATACTGATCGGAAGGTTTATAACGTTTGCCAGACCGAAACGCTGGTATGCGGCAAGGACTCCCCACATGCCTGCATTCAGGACGATCAGCGGGATGCCGGCCGCCAAAACGTGGAAGGCCGCGATGGTTTCGCCCCGCAAGTATGCGGGGACATTGAGCATATGATCCACCCCGAGTGGCGTCAGTGAATAGGCCGCTGCGCCACCGAGGACGCCGCTGATGGTCAATAGAACGAACGCCATCACGACCAGGCGGCCGGCCTTGCGCTCGTCCGGAGTACCGATGCGTTCCGCCAGGGCCCGTGTCAGCGCGGCGCTGATTCCCAGGTCCAGGATCCCAAACGTGCTGCAGATGGCGAGTATCAGGGCGAAAAGTCCCCAACGCTCGATCCCCAACTGATGCAGCAGCAGAGGTGTTGCAATCAGTGCAATGAGCAATGAAAACACCCGGCCGAAGCCGTTCCAAGCGGAACCGTTGGCCAGCATTCGTATGCTGGAGAATCTTTCTGTCCGTGAATTCATAGAGCGTGGGGCGTCTCAAGGGGTGAAGGGAAATTGCGGACGTGCGGCAGCGACCCGTTCGTGGGCGGCCGTGGCTACTCGGCGGTAGTGCTCCTGATCATCAGCAAGGCGGCGAAGCATGCAGGCGGCAGCTTTGATGTCCGGCTCAGCCCACATACTGTTCCCGTATACGCCCGATAGGTCGCTCACCGGAACCAGCCGATAGGGGACTAGCTCGCTATCCGAAGGACTCATAAAATCCATGTTGCCGGACCAGGCGGTGGCGACGACGGGGATACCGTGGGACATCGCCTCCAGCAGTGGCAGTCCGAACCCCTCGGCACGGTGGAGCGAGAGCAGGACGTCGGCGCTCCGAAAAAGCCGTGCCATGGCGGAGCCATCCAGATAGGTCCGTACTATTTCCACGTTCCGGCTATCGAGCAGGTGGCGGCACGAACGCTCGAATGCGTCGAGTTCGACGGACCGTCCATTCAGCTTCAATATCAAACGCGCACGAGGTGACGCGCCAAAGGCGCCAAGAAAAGCTCTCAACGCCCCCTCTGGGTTCTTCCGATCGAAACTCGATCGGCTGTCCGCCAAAGCGAGAACGGTAAACGGCCAGCATGGATCGCGTTCCCGCATCGTCTGCGGGGCGATATGATGCGGCACAACATGGATTGGCCGACCCAATAACCTTCCCAGGCTCTCACGGGAGAACGAACTGGGCGTCCAGATCTCATCAAAGTTTCGGTCGCATCCGGCCCAGTCTTGCGGTGGGTCCGGTAGTTCCCAGGCCAGATAGGCAATGCGATAGGCGTTGGCGGCATGCGGCAGTGCGGTCGCCAAAAGGTTTGCGGCTTGCGGCCCGCCACCATGCACCACGTAAGCTGTTCCTGGGTGGTGCTGCGCCCGGCGGAGGGGATTACGCAATCCGGGAGCGGCATCGACCAGGTGCGTATCGATACCCAGCTGCTTCAACGCCATCCATTGCAGCGTGGCGCCCTGAGCAACGCCATTGCGCCGGGACAGCGGACCGAGCACAACAACGCGGCTAAAATTCCTTGCGGCGGCCTGGCCCGCGATGAGCCGGCGCACCATGGCCGCTGACGCCGCCAGATAGCATGCCGTCGTTGCTTCCGTCAGGCGACCAACCGCCCGTCGCAGGCCGATCCCCGACAGCGCGGCGGCCGGTGCTGAGGGGCGGCTGCCGTGCGCCAGACTGGCTTGTTTGGCGATCACCTGCCGTTCTCCGGATCGCCTGATGGATTTCCCAACAGTTCCGCCATGTAGACGGCCTGGGTGCGGTTCGTCGCACCCATCTTGCGCATGATGTTGCGGATATGGACTTTGACCGTACTCTCAGTCATGCCCAACTCATGGGCGATGGTTTTGTTGGCCTTGCCCTGGCGCAGTAACGACAGCACGATCAACTGCCGTGGCGTGAGACGCGCGACCGGCGAGGAAGCAGAGTCCTCATCCGCTTCGTCGGTCTGTCCTGCAAGGAGCAGCTCTGGCGGAACAAAGGTCCCGCCATCTCTTACAAAGCGGATCGCCGCGACGACCGTGGTGGCCTCTGCCGTCTGAGTCGGGATAAAGCCCTGGATGCCGCTCGCCAATGTATTGCGAATCGTTCTGGGCTGCAGTGCGCCGCGAGCGTCTGAAAGAATGAGGACAGGCAAATCTGGGAATGCCGCGCGGAGCGCCTTGACCTTTTGCAGTGCGCCAGCGTCCGCCGCCGTATTCTCATGACTGTAGAACAATATTATATCAAACTCGTCCGGGCTGGTTTGTATGCATTCCGCGGCGCTCAAAAATGGCATCATCAGGAGATCCGGATGCAGCGAGCGAAAGGCGCGGATCAGACAGTCGCGCGTAAATCTGAGGCAGTCAATCAAAGCTACACGGATTACGGTCGAATTCCTAAAGCCTTCATTGGAAGCAAAGGGCTCGACCCGATCTTGCGTGCGATCGGCTGGATTGCGCATAATTGGCGACTGAGCCCTGTTCCTAAATTATCTTCGGCAATAGCTGTATCACACCAAGTTCACGAAAAGATACCGGATAGAAGGGGTACTGCGCTTGGCGGGGCTCAGGCTGATTTAACTCGGTCGGGGTTGCCATACCATCCTTTGGAGGAATGGTGGCCGAAAAGGCTGCCTCCGATCAGAGTTCGATCTACGCCTTTCGGAGAGGGCGGCCGTTTAGAGAACCCGCCGTGTGCAGACCTCTGCGCCCTGGCAAGTGTGCGACAGCAGCGGCGTTACTCCAGTCACCTGTACTTCCGTCGGACGTGGAGCGGCGCGGGGGGCAACGGCAGACCCGGAACCATCAGTGTCACCCGGCACAGGACTGCGGCAACGCAGCTACGCGAGCCGACGCGAGCGTGGACCATGACTCCAGCCGTCATCAGGACCGACACGTGAAACAAGTATCCGCTGTATGAGATGTGGCCCCTGCCCGCGGGCCAGGCCTCCCAGAAATATCGGCGATGGCAACGAAAAATGGAACCGCCGGCCGATGGAGAGTATTCAGAGACGGGTCAAAGGGAGGTCACGCCGGCCACGAAGCGGCAAGAACCCGCCGCACATGTTGGGCCGGCATGGCGGACTCGAAAGCAGCAGGAGTCTGGTCCTCGCAGGAGCCGCGAAGGCGTCATACTTTCGGCGTGCAACGCAAACACGGTAATCCCCACGACTAGGAGCGCCTCCGCATAGAACATATCGAAGGTATCAGACGTGACGCCGCCTGAACATAAGGTGTCATTGTTCGAACGGGCAGTGCTCTGATAGGAGCCGAAGCAGTGAGTCTGTCATACGGTTCGGATGCTGTGAAGTTCACCAAAACCTCCCTTCCCAGGCTGTGGCTTGTCGAGCTGTCCCCCCAGCGGGATACGCGCGGCTTTTTTGCCCGAACCTTCTGTGAAGAAGAGTTCGCGGCACGGAGACTGGAGACAAACTTTGTCCAGCACAGCATCTCCTATTCGAAAATACGAGGAACGGTCCGCGGGCTGCATTTCCAGAACCCGCCTCATGAGGAGACAAAAGTCGTCAGTTGCTACAAGGGAACCATATGGGATGTCGTCGTCGATTTGCGGCAGGATTCGCCAACGTACGGCCAATGGACGTCGTTCATTCTTTCGGGGGAAAACCGCCGAAGCCTTTATATACCGAAAGGCTGTGCTCATGGCTTCCAGACGCTAACCGATCATGTAGAGGTCGCCTATATGATCTCGACGTCTTACGTGCCTGAAGCGGCGGCTGGCGTACGCTTTGACGATCCCGTCTTCAAGATTGACTGGCCGCTTTCTGCCACGGCAATGTCGGACAAGGACCGGAACTGGCCCAATTATATTCTGGACCCATCTGCATCCGATGCGATGCTGTCAGCGGGTGCCTACAACGCGGCTTCACCGATGTCTTCCAGGAGGCCATGAGCAGATAATTGCTCGGCCGCCCCGTGAATAGCGTGAAATGGCAGGCCTGAACGTTCCGCCATGTCCAGCAGGGAATGCTTGCCATCGGCCAGGTTCAGTACCCAGAGAAAACCCATCGCGCGATCCGCGAAGGACGGATCGCCCCCCACGGGCCCGTAGAGGCCGCGCCGGCCGAGTTGCAGCTCACACTTGGGATGCAGGTTACGAAGCATCCGGTTATTTTCTATAATCGCCAGTGCCTCGGAGACCATTCTATAGGACTCGGCAAGGTGGCATGGCTGGATCAGTTGCAGATTATCCGCCGACGTATGATATTCGGGATATGTCGCAAAACGGCTCCGTTGGAACAAGCCGACGGGAAGGTCGAACCCCGGGGAGCAATATTGGCGTTCATCATATCCGTAGGGGAAGAAGTCGATCATTGTCGCGTTTGGTGATGCGCGGCGCAGCACGTGCTGCATCACCCGGTCGATCTCCGCATTACCCCGTCGCGATCGCTTGTACGTCGGGCCACCGGCATCTCCCACGCCGCTGACGACCAGGCCGTGCGTAACTCTCGACAGACTGTTCTCGTTTCGTGATAGCCATACGACAGCGCCGATGGTGCCGGGAATGAACAGAAAACGGTAGCTGTAGCGCGTTCGGATGCCGGTCATCCGCTTCGCAATCTGCGTCAGCAGCGCAATGCCCGAGCAATTGTCGTTCGCCATCGAGGGGTGACAAACATGGGTTGACAGAAGAACCGTCTGGTCAGTTTCGCCGCGATGGAAGTGTTCGCCATAGGTCAGTCCGCCGTCATGGAACGAGGAATCGATCATGACCTCGTAGGTGTCTTCCGGCAGGGTCTCCAATATACTGTGAGCTAAACAGAAGCCCCAGTCTCGCTGGTAGTAGGACGTGCGATAGGGAATGAGGTCTGGCTGGTCGGGCAACGTGAACAAGTGCGGCTTTAGCTCGGCAAGCGAAAAGAAACCGGCGCGCTGTAGCTTACCACGTGAAGATTGCAGCGGTGGAAATCGACAACCCGTTCACCGGCAGAATTCTTGATAAACGCATCCCGAATCGACCACTCCTGCGGCACGGTCCAGTCGAAGGCCTGGGTTCCGGTCGGAACCTCATGGATTTGCAGGTCTATATGCCTGGAAATGCGATCCAGGGTCGTCCGCACGCCATTGCCCGTGATGCTGCGGCAGATCGGGTAGATTTCCGACGCAAACTGATAAATTTCGTCGCCTATGTTGGCTGTGTTCAACCAGTCGGTTGACTGTCCGGCACGGCTCATCGAGAGGTTCACTGCCTGGTCCTATTGGGGGGCGGTCTGCAGGGCCGTCACATGGCGCAGGCTTGCGTCGAGCGAGCCGTGGTCCAGCGGACGCTTGATATGGCTGGTGCGCTGGTAGCGCGGTCCCGCAAAGTCCGGAGTCATGACCGTACCGATATAACCTTGATGACCCGCAAGCAGCGCTCTCATGCAAAACTCCCGCAATGTCCCTCGGCCAGCAGGGCCCGATGCGTGCAACAGGCTGAAAATCCGCAGGCAGCTTAAGAACGCGCACGAAGCCGGTAACCTCGGCAATTCGGCCAATTCGCTCGCAGGAATTGCCACTTTTTGTTGATAGGTGGCGCGAGCGCCGCGGCCTCAAACT
>Ga0335074_10010080_pt1 | contig 13209 bp, 11 predicted proteins | sample Lox_Sample_23_FD_206715 | JGI IMG/M metagenome (GOLD analysis project Ga0335074, IMG submission 206715) | Soil microbial communities from Loxahatchee National Wildlife Refuge, Florida, United States - Lox_Sample_2.3 | ecosystem: Environmental > Terrestrial > Soil > Wetlands | place: USA...
GCCCGCGCAGCGCTTACAATCCTATCTTCCGGACTCTCTGAGCAATCGCGCCTATTACCAGCCCGGCGAACAGGGTGAAGAACGCAAGTACGTTGACTGGATCCAAAAGCGGCGTGGTGGGAAAGCAGCCGAACGCGATCCGTTCGAGGACGAACGATGAGCGACGCGCGCATCTATCTCGATCACGCTGCGACGACGCCGCTTGCGGCCGACGTGCTCGAGGAAATGCAGCCGTATTTTTCGCACGGCGGCTACAATCCGGGCTCGATTCACGCCGAAGGCCGGCGCGCACGCGCTGCGGTCGATTCTGCGCGCGAACGGATCGCTGCGATTCTGCATTGCAAGCCGAAAGAAATCGTCTTCACGGCCGGCGGCACGGAAGCCGACAATATGGCGATCATCGGCGCTGCGCGCGCCGCACGCCAGCGTGGGAGACACGTCGTAGCGACGGCGATCGAGCATCACGCCGTGTTGCACGCTCTGCGGGCGCTGCGCGATGAAGGGTTCGATATTACGCTTCTTCCGGTAGACCAGGACGGCGTCGTCGATCCGGCGCGCTTCGCGGAGGCACTGCGCGACGACACCGTACTTGCATCCGTCATGTATGCCAATAACGAGATCGGAACGATTGAGCCCATCGTGCAGCTCGCGCGAACGGCGCGCGAGCGCGGCGCCGTGTTTCATACGGATGCAGTGCAGGCCGCCGGCATACTCGATCTCGACGTCACCGCTCTCGGGATCGACACGCTCGCAATCTCCGCCCACAAATTTTACGGCCCCAAGGGCGTCGGAGCGTTGTATGTCCGCGACGCAACGCGGCTCGAGCCGTTGATCCATGGGGGCGGTCAGGAGCGCGGCCGGCGTTCGGGGACCGAGAACGTCGCCGGGGTGGTTGGGATGGCGCGCGCCCTCGAATTGGCTGACCGAGCACGGGATGCAGTGAACGAGCGACTCGGCCGCCTCCGGGATCTGCTCGAAGCGAAGGTGACGGCTTCGATCGCGCATGTCCGCGTGAACGCGAAGGGCGTCGCCCGGCTGCCGGGTCTCTCGAGTATGTCCTTTGCCGGCGTCGACGCAGAGTCGCTGCTGATCGCGCTCGACCTCGCCGGCGTAGCCGCCTCGGCCGGAAGCGCGTGCGCTGCCGGATCTCTCGAAGCGAGCCACGTCATGGCTGCGCTGTCCGAAGCCTCCCAAGGCGGGACACTTCGCCTCTCCCTGGGCCGCGGCACCACTCCGGAGGAAATCGAGCGGGTCGCTTCCTTGCTCCCCTCCTTGGTCGCTTCCCAACGCGAGGGGGCTGTTCTGTCCGTGTAGACTCTACAGTCTAAGGGTATCTCACATCTGTGCTCGTTATCGAGCACGCGGAGGTTTTTTGGCGTGACGGGCACCGACTGGGCCGTCGTGTTTCGTGAAATAGCCGTTGGACTCGGCGTGTTGCTCATCGGGATCGGGTTTCTGTATGCCTCGATCCAGTTGGGACGCGTTCTCATGCGCTTAAGCACGACGCTCGACGAGGTCGACCGTCAGATCGCAACGCTCGGCGTGCCGCTGGCAAAGACACTCGATCGCGTCAGTGGTATCGCCACGACCGCGGACCAAACGCTGGATCGCGCCAAGAGCGCTGTGGGACAGTTGGAACGTGTCGCCGCGACGCTCGCGAAGGGCACGAATTTGATCTCGTCGGCGGTTGAGCCCGCATTTGTGAGCTTGGGATCGACCGTCGCGGGAATCACCGCGGGTTTGCGGCGGCTCGTGCGGGGCGAAGCCAAGCCGTGAAGTTTGCATTGGGTTTGCTGGTTGGTCTTGCCATCGGCGCCGGGATTGCACTCGTTATCGCACCCGGCGAAGCCGGCGAATTGCCTTCCAGCGTTGCGGAACTGATCGGCCGGGGAAAAGCCGTTCTCGAGAGCGCCATCGATGAAGGGCGGCGAGTAGCCGACGATCAGCGCCAAACATTGCAGTCACAGGTTACCAATTAAGCCGCGAAGAGCAGGAGAGTTTGTGGATATCAAGGTCAACGTCCGCGAGTCTGAAGGAGATGCCTACGTCGTCGATCTCGCAGGTGAGATCGACGTCTATACATCGCCCAAAGTCAAAGACGCGATTACGGAGCTGATCGATCAGGGTCATTACAACCTGGTCATCAATCTCGAGAAAGTCCGCTACATCGACAGCACCGGCCTCGGTGTTTTGATCGGCGGTCTGAAGCGCGTGCGCGAGCACGGCGGTTCGGTCAACCTGGTCTGCACGAATCCGCAGATCAAGAAAATTTTTGATATTACGGGACTCGTCAAGATTTTTGGGATCTTTGACGACGAACAAAGCGCTATGAAGGCACTGGTATAACTATGAACGCGCCGGAACCCGAAGTACAAAGCCTTGGCGCCGTCGAGCTTCGCATTCCGGCTCGTGCGGAATGGGTTGCCGTCGCGCGTTTGGCGGCAGCCGCAGTCGGCAGCCGCATGCCGTTTTCCGTCGACGAGATCGACGATCTCAAGCTCGTGATCGCTGAAGCGTGCACGAATATCATTCAGCGCTCCGAGGGAATCGAGAACATCGATCTGCGGTGGGAGGTCGGCCCGACGGAGCTGCGCATAACCGTCTCGGGTGACGGACGTGCGCCCAAGCTCGAAAGCGTCAAGGGTGCAGACGACGACAACAAAGTCGGCGGTCTCGGCGTTTTCTTGATTCGTGCCCTGATGGACACGGTCGACTATGAGATGGACCAGCAGCGCGGTGCGCGCCTGGTGATGAGCAAGACCGTAACGCAGTAACGGATCGAGCGTTATGCAGGCCCACTCAATAGACGACGAGCGCTGGGATCGCCAGCGCACGCGCGAAACATTCACCAAATTTGTGCGCTTGCGCAAAGAGCGCGAGCTTGGAAAGATCACGGCCAAAGGAACGGCCGAATACGAACAGCTGCGCGCCGATCTCGTCGTTGCGCACCTCAATCTCGTTCGCTATCTCGCCGTCAAGTTTGCAAACCGCGGTGAAGCGCTGGACGACCTGATTCAAGTCGGCACGGTTGGCCTGCTCAAGGCGATCGATCGCTTCGATCTCGAGCGCGGCGTCGAGTTTACGACGTATGCGACGCCGACGATCGTCGGCGAGATCAAGCGCTATTTCCGCGATAAGGGCTGGGCCGTAAAGGTGCCACGCCGTCTTCAAGAACTGAATCTCGCGGTCAACCGCGCTCTCGAAAAGCTAACGGTCAAGATGGGCCGCAGTCCGACGGTCGCCGAGCTGGCGGCGCATCTCGGGGCAACCGAAGAAGACGTTCTGGAAGCACAGGAACTCGGTCAAGCGTACAACCTGCTCTCGCTTGACACCGAACTTTCCGGCGAGGGCGACAAAAAGTCGCAGACGCTTGCCGACTACGTCGGACAGAACGACGCCGCGCTCGACTTGCTCGAAGATAAAGCGAATCTCGAGCGCGCCTTCGAGGTCCTGACCGGGCGCGAACGCGTCATCCTGTACTTACGCTTTTACGAAAACGTCAGTCAGACCGAGATCGCAAAGCGTCTCAACGTGTCGCAAATGCACGTCTCACGTCTACAGGCTAAAGCCCTCGACAAACTCCGCTCGGCGCTCCAAGAGCGGTAGTTGCTGGCGCTGGCGCGATGACGTGCCGAGCAGCAGCTTCCGACGAGGAGCGGAGCCAGGAGGGCGAGAGCGACGAGCGGGGGCGCAGCAGCAAGATTCGCACGAAGCGAATCTTGTAGCGGTGCTGCGAGGCATGTCATCGTGCCGGCGCTAAAGAACAGACCTCGCTGGCCATGAAGAGTCAAGAGCTTCGCGCGTCGTTTGTCGATTATTTTGTCTCGAAGGGGCACAAGATCGTCGCGCCCGCGAGCTTGATTCCCGACGAGATGTCGACGACGCTCTTCACGATCGCCGGCATGGAACAATTCGTCCCGGTGTTCTTGGGCGAAGTCCCCGCACCGGCGCCACGCGTCGTCACCGTGCAACCGTGCTTGCGCGTTGCGGGAGCGAAGAGCGACATCGAAAACGTCGGACGAACGGGGCGCCACGGCACGTTCCTCGAGATGCTCGGAAATTTCAGTTTCGGCGACTATTACAAGCGCGAAGCGATCGGATTTGCGTGGGAGTACGTCACGCAGGTTCTCAGGCTCGACAAGCAACGCTTGTATGTGACGGTTCATGTTAGTGACGACGAAGCGCAAGAGATCTGGGAGCGCGAGATCGGTGTATCGTCCGACCGGATTACGCGTTGGGACGAAGATAATTTTTGGACGATGGGGCCAACGGGTCCGTGTGGACCGTGCAGCGAGATCTTTTACGACAGCGGCGAGCAGTATGCCGCGGGGCCCGATGATACCGGTCCAAACAAGGGCGATCGCTTTCTCGAGATATGGAACGTCGTCTTTCAACAGTACAATCGTGGCGCTGACGGCAAGCTGACCGATCTGCCGCGCAAGGCGATCGACACCGGCGCCGGCCTCGAGCGTATGCTTGCCGTTGCAAACGGCAAGGTCTCGATGTACGAGACCGATTTGTTCACCGATTTGATCGCGGCGCAGCCGGCCGTCGAGAACAAGGGACTGCATCCTCAAGAACAGACCGAGCGCCGCCGGATCATCGCGGACCACGCGCGCGCCGTGACGTTCCTGATTGCCGATGGCGTATATCCGTCGAACACGGATCGTGGTTACGTGCTGCGGTTCCTGATTCGGCGCGCAATCCGCAACGGCCGCATCCTCGGATATCCGCGCGAGTTCATGGCGCAGCTTGCGGGTGCGGTCGTCGATTCACTAGCGTCGGGATACCCGGAGCTGCGCAAGCGCCTCGGCGACGTTCAAACGACGCTCGGCCGCGAAGAGCAGAATTTTATTCGCACGCTCGATCGCGGCAACGCGCTGCTCGAAGGCTTGATCGACGATGCAATCGGCGACTGCACCCGGATGATCACGGGACAGGACGCGTTTACGCTGCACGATACCTACGGCTTTCCGGTCGAGCTGACGCGAGAGATCGCGATGGAGCGCGGTGTGGCGATCGACGTCCCGGGTTTCGATGAGGCAATGGAAGAGCAGCGTGCGCGTGCGCGTGCAGATGCAGCCGAAAAGCGCGCGGTCGTCAGCGTCAACGATCTGCCCAGCGTCGTCAGCGTCTTCCACGGGTACACCGGTCTCGAGACGGACGGTGAGATCGTCATGATCATGCGTGACGGACAACCCGTCGATGAGCTCATCGCCGGAGAGACCGCGCAGATCTTCTTGGACCATACGTCCTTCTATGCCGAGAAGGGCGGTCAGATCGGCGATCGCGGCACGCTTAGCGCCGGGGAGGCGACGTTCGACGTCGTCGATACGCAATTCGTCGGCGAAGCGATCGCACATCATGGCACGCTTCGCGAGGGAATCCTTCGACGCGGCGAGCGCGTGCATGCAGCCGTCGATTCGACGTGGCGCGAGGAAATACGCCGGCACCATACGTCCGCGCATCTCTTACAAAAAGCACTCAAGGAAATTCTCGGCAACGAGGTCGCGCAGGCGGGCTCGTGGGTCGGGATCGACCGGATGCGTTTCGACTTCCGCTGGCCTGGTGGCGCTCTGACAACGCAGCAGCAAGACGCCGTCTCGCAGCGCGTCAACGAGATGATCCGGCAAGACCATCATCTGGTCACGCGCGAGCTTCCGATCGACGAGGCGAAGAAGACCGGCGCCTATTGGATGGCGGGTGAAAAGTACGGCGAGCTCGTGCGTGTCGTGCAAGCCGGGCCGTCCGTCGAGTTCTGCGGCGGCACGCACGCGCACACGACCGGCGAACTCGGTATGTTCATCATTCTCTCGGAGTCGTCGATCGGCAGTGGCGTACGGCGCATCGAATCGTGCGTCTCCCGGGCGGCCGAAGTTTTCGTACAGAATCAGCAGCATCTCGTCGAGACGCTCTCGGAGCGGCTCTCGAGCAAACCGGACGAGCTGCTCGAGCGCGTCGGCAAGATGCAGACCGAGATTCGCGATCTTCAGAAAGCCGTCGGCGAGCTGAAGTCCCGCTTCGCGGCGGCGGAAGCGCAAGACGCCAAGGCCGAGAAACTCTCGAACGGGCGCGCGATCGTCGTCGCCGAGCTGAGAGACTATTCGAATGACGACCTGCGCAGCGTCGTCAACGCAGTCCGTCAACGCAACAGCGACGCGGTCATCGCGGTGACGAGCACAACCGGTGATCGCGTCAACATGATCGTGAGCGTCCCGGAGACGTTGACCACGCAAGGCGTGCGCGCCGGCGATCTCATGAAGATCGCGGCACCGCACATCGGCGGCAAGGGAGGAGGCGGTCCAACGCAAGCTCAAGGCGGCGGAAATAATCCGGCCGGCGCGGCCGCCGCGCTCGCCGAGCTGAAGGCGGCAGTTGCGAACGGAGCAGCACGCTGATAGCACTCGCTTTGATTGCGTTGCTGCTCGCGCCGGAGAGCGTACTCGCAAAGTACGCGCAGGCGCTCGATGCGCTCAAGTCACCGGCGGCCTACATCTTTGAATACACTTTCGCGCACCACGGCAGTCATCCGCAGGAAATCGAGCATCGTGTTTTCCGGCAAGGCGCGCACGAGCGTGACGAGCTGATCGGCGTCAACGGCGAGAAACTCTCGCATCCGGAGATTCACGTCTTCCTTCAGCATCACGATCCATATAATGTTGCGGCGCTTGCGCCCCGTCCGGAGGCATACGTATTTACCTATGCCGGCGAGGGGAAGCGAGGCCATAATCTGGTGTACGTCTTCAATGCGTTTGCGCGCGGAACGCCCAGGTATGAAGTTACTCGCCTGGTGCTCGATGGAAAGAGTTTCTTGCCGCTGCAGCTCGATTATCGCGCCACGGTAGGCGATGTCGTCGGGACCGGAACCGTGATATTCGCGAGAACCGACGGATACTGGATGCCGCAATCGGCAACGGCGCGCGCAGAGGTGAACGGCGATTTACAAACCGAGCGGATAGACTGGGCACGCTATCAGTTCTATTCCGATCTTCCGCCCTCGACGTTTGCGGAACCACGCGCTCAACTCATGACGCCCTCGGACTAGCGATGCCGATTACCGTCGAAGTCACCGGTGACTTCCTGGTGGAGTCGTCCCTGGCACGCGTCAATCGCGGTCTCTTTGGAGCGCTTGCACGCCGCAGCGAAGTCGCCTTGGGCATTCTTCCCGAGCCGACCGCAGCGCCGCTCGTCGGCAACAGCGATGACGCGCTCTTGCAAGACCGGCGCATGCAGCGTTTTACTCCGGAACCGCAGGTGACGATCCGGCACCGGTGGCCAGCTGTCTTTCCCAGGGTTCGCAGCTCTGCGTACGTGCACATGCAGCCGTGGGAGTTCGGCAGTCTGCCGAAAACGTGGGCCGAAGGGGCGAAGTCCGTTGCAGACGAGGTCTGGTGCTACAGCAATTACATCGCCGACATGTACGTGCGTGCCGGCGTCGAGCGCGCGCGCGTACACGTCGTTCCGCTCGGCTACGATCCGGAGATCTTCAAGCCCGGGCCCGCACCGCTTTCCGCGACGTTGCGGGACCGCATCGCTTTTCTCTACGTTGGCGATACGATCGCACGCAAGGGCGTCGATGTCGTCGTCAACGCATATCTTGGCGCGTTTACGCCGCGCGACAACGTCGTGTTGATCGTGAAAGACTTCGGCGGCAAGGATCCCGGCAGCGACACGCGGCTGCGCGATCACGTCGCATCTCTCGGCGGGCGCAGAGACATTCCGCCGGTGCTCTACATCGACACGTACTACACCGACGCGGCGCTCGCAGATCTCTATCGCGCAGCGACCGTGCTCGTCGCACCCTATCGGGGTGAGGGATTCGGCTTGCCGATTCTGGAGGCCATGGCGTGCGGCGTCCCCACCATCGCGACGCGCGGTGGAGCGAGCGACGATTTCACGACCAAAGAGACGACGATACACGTCGATGCGAAGCCGATCTCGCTTGGAAAGACGTATGGTGGTTTCGAGCTCGTCGACGACGCATTCTTACTGGAGCCGGACGAAGGGCAAGTCGTCGCCGCGATGCGCCGTGTTTACGAGAACCCGAGGCTTGCGCAATCGATGTCGGCGAAATCCGCTGAACACGCGCTAGAGTTTACCTGGGAACGTGGCGCTGAGCGCGCCTTAGCGCGGATCGAAGCGCTTGCCAAGATAACGCCGCGCGCGAAGGGCCGCGACGATGCCCCGAGCGGCATCGCGACGTTCGAGTTGCGAATGGGATCGCGCGGCGGTGAAGACGGTGTGCTGCTCGAGCTCTTCCGGCGTCTCGGTGTCGACGATCCGTTGTACATCGAGTGCGTCGCACCGGGCGAGAGCGAATCGATCAGCGTGTTTTTTTCGCGTTCGCTCGGCTGGCGCGGCGCGATCATCGAAGGCGATACGGCCGCGTACGCTGATTTCTCGAGCAGGCTCGGCGCAGCTGTGCCAACACAGGATTTCGAGCTGCTCGCGCTCGGGCCAAACAGCGATCCGGCATGGTCGCGCCTTGCGCCCTACAAGCCGAAGGTGATCGTCACGCCGGGTAGCGACGCTCCGTTGGCACTCGCATCATCGGCCGGCTACGCGTGCATCGGCGTCGAGAGCAAAGGCTCGAGCGCGTTTTTCGTACGCAGCGATCTCGTCGAGCGCTCGAGGTTCCCGGTTCAGAACTAAGGGCCGGAGGTGCTACAGCGCTTGACGCGCGACGTCGGCGCGCAGACCCTGTAAATGCCCGTTGACACAGGGATCGATGATCCGCCAAGCATCGCCCGCGGCATCGAATCGCACGTAAGCGGCGTTTTCCATCTTCACGTTCCACATATCATCGAGAGAACGGCCTTCGGCTAAGACGATTGCGGCACGAACGACGGCGTCGTGGGTTACGACCAGTGTTGGGACCGTAAAATTCTGCGATGCAAAATCGTACCAACGCTCGGCGACCTTTTGCATCGAATCGCCGCTCGAAAAAACGATTTCGGTCGGCTTGTTTTTCCACTTGTACCAGTTCTCGGGTTCGCTTTGCATGATCTCGTCGCGCAGCCGCGTTTCCCAATCGCCGTGACCGATCTCGATGAGACGGTCGTCGATCTCGACCTGTAGGCCGAGACGATCCGCGCTATATTGCGCCGTCTGCGAGCAGCGAATGAGCGGGCTCGAGACGACGCGCTCGATGCGTGGCTTTTCCTCGACGATCGCATTCGCCAAGGCCTGGGCCTGACGAACCCCGAGCTCTGATAGCGGCGACTGTTGGCGGCCTTGATAGCGGCCTTCTTTATTCCATGTCGTCTCGCCGTGGCGTGCAACGAGGACGATCACTCAGATCTCGATTGCGTGCACTGCGCTGATTCCGGGGATACCGCGCAGTTGCGCGATTGCCTCGTCGGGTGCGCGGCGATCGACGCCGAGCACCATGATCGCGGAACCGCCGGCATCCATCGTGCGCGAGACCTGCATCGCGGAGATGTTGACGTCGGCATTTCCGAGGATCGTGCCGACTTTCCCAATCATCCCGGGGACGTCGCGATGCTTGGTGAGCACCATCGCCCCGACCGGCGTCGCATCGATCTCGAAGCCGTCGAGATCGACGATACGCGGCGACGCGCCGACAGCCGTTCCGGTGATCGTCGTCGAGCCGCCGACGAAGCGGAGCGTCGACGCGTACGCGCCCCGGCGCGGTCCCGTACGCGCTTCAACGTGCACGCCAAGTTCTTTGGCGATTGCTTCCGCATTGACGATCGTCACGCGGCGATCGGTCGTGCCCTGCAAAAGTCCGGAGAGAAACGACGTGACGAACGGGCCCGGCTCGAAGTTCGCGAGCTCGCCTTCGGCGATGAGCGAGAACGCCGGTAGCGACGACGGCTGTGCGTATTGTGGATAGAAACGTCCGATGCGATACGCAGCTTCTAAAAACGGCTGCATCCATTCGCTTTCGGGCCCATCGAAGCTCGGCGCGTTGACGGCGCCGGCTGCGGGGCTGCCGACAAGCACGCGCGCGAGATCGTGTGCGAGCTCGACGGCGATGCGTTCGAGTGCTTCGACCGTCGAGCCGCCGAGATGCGGCGTCGCGATGACCTTCGGGTGTTGCTGCAGCCTCTGAGCGGTGCCGCCCGAGGGAGGCGGTTCGTTCTCGAAAACGTCGAGTGCCGCGCCGGCGAGTCGTTCCGCTTCGAGCGCATCGAGCAGCGCGCGTTCGTCGATCACACCTCCGCGCGCGCAATTCACGATATACGCATGCGGTTGCAGCAGTGCGAGCTCACGTGAACCGATGATCCCGCGCGTCCGATCGCTTAGCGGAACGTGCAGCGTCACGATGTCCGCACGTTGCAGCAGCTCCTCGAGCGAAACGAGAACGACGTCAAACGCGTCGGCTCGCGCTTGCGTAATATACGGATCGTGCCCGATGAGTCGCATGCCGAAAGCGCGCGCCCGCTGCGCAACATTGCCGCCGATTCGTCCGAGGCCGACGATGCCGAGCGTTTTGCCGTAGAGCTCGGTGCCGACGAAAGGCTTACGATCCCACCGGCCGGCGCGCAGCGCCGCGACGGCGTTTGGAGTGTGCCGTGCAAGCGCGAGCATGAGCCCAAAGGTTTGTTCCGTTGCGGCGAGCGTGTTGGCACTGGGTGTGTTGAGGACGACGATACCAGCCTGCGTTGCGGCATCGACGTCGATTGCGTCGACGCCCACGCCCGCGCGCGCGACGGCGAGCAACCGTTGGCCGGCGGCCAGCAACTCGCGGTCGACTTTCGTCTCGGAGCGTACGATGAGACCGTCGGCGTTGCCGACGGCTTCGATCAAGGCGTTACGCGGTTTGCCGACGAGAGAGTCGACCTCGATCCCCGCGGCGCGTAAGACGGCAAGCCCACTCTCAGCGAACGGTTCAGCGACGACGACGCGGCGCGCGTTCTGCATGAGGCGGAGTAGTTGCACGCCACCGTCGAACGGCCTTTCTTCGTGAGGGTATGGTTGGGCGCTATCGCTGCGACAATCGTGACATTTGTCGCCATGCTGATCGTCTATCACGCGCGCGCGACGCCGTACGACAACTACGTGCTCCTTGCGAATGCAATGTTGCACGGGCACGTCTGGGTCGAAGCGCCGGGTCCTTGGATCGATGCGCTCACATATCATGGCCGGCAGTACATCATCGAAGGGCCGCTGCCGGCGATTTTGCTCGTCCCCGCCGTTGCGATCTGGGGCCAGAGCACCAACCAGGCGCTGTTGTCGTATATCCTCACCGCGCTTGCTGTCGGCGCAGGCTGGGGACTCGCTGCACGGCTCGGCGTGCCGTGGCGTTCGCGCCTTCTGCTGATCCTGTTCCTGTTGCTCGGAACCGATCTGTTCTTTTGCGGAATTTTCGGCGACGTCTGGTATGTAGCCCACGTCAGCGCCGTGTGCTTTACGCTCTTTGCGTTGTTGGAACTGAGCGGTAAGAAGCGCGCCGCGATCGTCATCTCATTCGCAGTTTGCGCCGCGTTCTCACGCTTTTCACTCGTGCTCGCAATTCCGGTCTACGTTTTCCTCTTGATGTACGATGCGACCCCGGAACAGCGCCGCGCGCGCATCACGTCGGTCGTGAGCATCGGGATCATCGCCGCAGCATTGTGGCTGCGCTACAATCGACAGCGCTGGGGACTTTGGTACGACATCGGTTACACGGCCTGGTATCACCAAGATCCCGTCGGACAAGCCGTCGGCTCGCCGTTTGACCTGCGGTACTTGCCGATGCAGCTGTATGCGTTCTTCGTTTACCCGCCGGTCATTTATCGCGTTTGGCCATATCTCGGCGTGACGCAGTGGGCGACGGCCTTGCCCTACACGAGTCCAGCCCTGATCCTCGCATTCTTTGCGCGAAGGCCGGCCGTTGTGGTGCTCGCGTTATGGGCGGCAGTCGTGCTGGTCGCTGCGCCGAACTTCGTGTATTACGTGGTCGGATTCACGCAGTTCGGGATGCGGCACGCGCTTGACTTCGAGCCGTTTCTCTTCGCGCTCATGTGTCTTGCTTCGCGCAACGGCGTGCGCTGGTGGGGCGCATTGTTGTGCTTGTACTCCGCGCTTGCAGGCGCGTGGGGCTTCTGGTTTTGGATAACGTTCGTTCGTCGCGTCTAGACGATCTGCTCGACCGTCACGGTCAGCTGCTCGCGACGCTCGTCGCGCTGGTCTTGGCATTTGCGGCTGCGCACGGCCGTTCGACGCAATACGATAATATGGCGCGGCTTGCGCAGGCATTCTTGCAAGGGCACGTGTGGATCAATTGGCCCGGAGATGCGACGAGCGACGCCCTGCTGTGGAACGGTCAGCACTACGTCATCGAGGGACCGATTCCGGCGTTACTGATGGTTCCGCTGGTTCTCTTGTATCACGCGTCCGCGAACCAGACGGCGCTCGCAATCATCCTGGGCGCTATTGCCGTGAGCGCGGCGTGGGATCTATTCCGGCGTCTGGGGGTCGGTGCGCGTGAGACGGCATGGCTATGCGCGTTTCTCTACGCTGGTACGACGCTTTGGTGGTGCTCGATGCTTGGCGACGTGTGGTTCATCGAGCATTGTTCGGCCGTAGCGTTCACCATGCTCGCACTTCGCGAGCTTGCAGCTGAGAATCCAAAAGCGTGGCTGGTCGCGCTGTTCGCGGCCTGCGCGATCGGCTCGCGCTCGACAATGCTGCTCGCGCTGCCGTTCTACGCGCACTTCCTTTGGCATGGCGGCTTTGTGCCCGAGACACCGGCACCCGATCCGAGCCGGCGAGTAGCGCGCCTGCGCAACTTCGTACTGACGCTCGTTCCGTTTGCGATCGCATGGGTGTGGTACAATTTCGCACGCTGGGGCGTTTGGTACGACATCGGTTACACGCAGTTTTACCATCAAGACAGCTGGGGCCAACCAACCGGCTCTCCATTCCGGATAGCGTATTTCCCTTACGAGTTCTATTCGTTTTTCTTGCAAGCCCCCGCGCTCGTCGAATATCGTCAGCTCGCGCAATGGCCGATCTTCAAAGTCGATGTTCACGGTGTTGCGCTCACCTGGAGCAGCCCGGCGCTGATCTTCGCCTTTTGGGCGCGCGCGCCGCGCGCGTATCTCGCGGTCGTCTGGACGACGATCGCGTTCGTCGCGTTACCGAGCTTCCTCTACTACCTCAACGGCTGGTATCAGTACGGCATGCGCCACGCGCTCGACTTCGAGCCATTTCTCCTCGTGCTGATGGCGCTTGCAGCGCGCGTTGGATTCCCGCGCTGGG
>Ga0335074_10010081_pt1 | contig 13206 bp, 9 predicted proteins | sample Lox_Sample_23_FD_206715 | JGI IMG/M metagenome (GOLD analysis project Ga0335074, IMG submission 206715) | Soil microbial communities from Loxahatchee National Wildlife Refuge, Florida, United States - Lox_Sample_2.3 | ecosystem: Environmental > Terrestrial > Soil > Wetlands | place: USA: Florida...
TGGGGCGCCCCAGTCAACCCGCCCGAGATTCCAGGTGCTCGGCAAGGGTGATATGCTCGTTCAGCGCGCTCCCGCGAAAGAGAGAAAGCAATCTTTGCGCGAGCCGCTGATGGTGTTTGTCCCAAGAAGCATCGCGGCCAAGCGCCCCTTTCGCCTGGCAAGGATGCGGTTTCCGCCCTGGTCTTCGAAAGTGTCGCGAAGAGTGAAGACATGAAGCTAAATTTCGGCCCGCTCTTCTTCATCGTCGTCCCGCTTGTCGGCATCCCCTTTCTAATCTACGAATACGCGCACGGCCCGTGGGGCGCGATGCGCATTTCCGGACTGGTCCTCCTGATTCTGGGCCTGGCGTTCATCACGATCGCGCGCTTTCAGCTTGGAAATTCGTTCTCGATCTCACCGCAAGCAAGACAACTCGTGACGCGCGGCATTTACTCTCGCATTCGCAATCCCATCTATTTTTTCGGCACTTTTGTCATCGCAGGTGTTTTTCTCTTTCTCGAGCAGCCCTGGCTTCTCTTGTTTCTCATACCAATCCTAATCCTGCAGATTAGTCGTGCGCGTGCCGAATCGCGCGTCCTCGAAGAGCGCTTCGGCGACGAGTATCGCCGCTATAAGGCTTCAACCTGGTTCTAGTTTGGCGGGTGCATGTGCCTCATGGCGTGATCAGCCAGGGCCGAACATCGCGGCCGCAGCGCAAAACCCGCGGTTCAACGTCGCTCGGACAAATTTTCTTTCCGCGCAACGCTCCTGTGAAAAGTACCAATGCCAGTGAGGCCCGTTCGAGGCGACGCGCAGAACACGCGGGGAGCCCCACTCTCCCAAAAAGGACTCCCCCACGCGTCTCCCGACCAATTACCCCACGAATGGCACCTGGAACCACGGTGGCCCCATTGGCTAAAACGGAGGCATTTGAATTGGGAATGGTCTTGCTAACTGCATAGTGCGGAATCGGAACGATTCGTTTCACGGGCGGCGCCAGAAACCGTCGCGGCGGCATGTCAGTCCGCGCTTCTCGTTGGAATCCGGACGACCCGCAAGATCAAATCCTTTTTGATAGAATCCGTTGCAATGGGGCAGCGCCTATTCATCCGGTGGATTTTGCCCGCCATTGCAGGGTTGATAGCGGGAGTTCTCGCTCTGGCTTGGGCGGTCCCAAGCGAATCCTCACGGACAGTTTTGCCGGTCTATCTTTTCTCGCCGGGTCTGAAGATTGCGGAACTGCTCATGCCGGCGGCGCATGAATCCCTCGCGTGGACGTTTGGCTGGTTTCTCCGCATCGCCATCGGAGCAAATGTCATTTTCTATTTCGCGATCTTCACGCTTTTTGCGCATCTAACCAGCCGCCGATCATCAAGTCAGTAGCGACTGAGATCCGGTTGACCCTGGCCGAAAAAACTCGAAGCTATTGCGGCGCTGGCCCTCGCACAATCTGGACGAATCCATCGGGGCGGATCCATTTTGCGAAAGCAGCTTTCACTTGATCAGCGGTCATGGAAAAGTAGATCTGCGCTCCTCGAACGGGTTCATCCAGCGGTAGTCCGATTTCGGCGCGGGCGAGCAGTCCGCTGGCTACTCCGTTTTCGCTCGATTCGGCCAGCGGAATTTGCCGCAGCAGTAACGCTTTAGCTTGTTGGAGCTCCGCGTCCGTTACGTTTTCCTTCTGCATCGAGAGAAGATCCCGTTGGATCAGCTCTCTTGCTTTCGACACGTTTTTCGGATCGCAACCGTATGTAACGCTGTACAGGGTTCTCGTCTTAGCGGCGGTCATTCGAACGTCCACGTTGTAGACGTATCCGTTCACTTGCCTTAAATCGTGATAAAGGCGCGTCGCGTAGAATCCGCCTCCGAGGACGTGATTCCCCATTTGCAGAGGATAGTAATCGGGACTGAAGCGCGTGATGCCCACCGTTTCGGAGAGATCAGCCGTATCCTGCAATTGGCTGGGATCGGGTACGTTTGCCGCGGACGGCTTGTTGTCAGGAACGCGCGGCAGGTCGACATCCGGTTTTGCTCCTGAGGCCTTCCAGTCCCCGAACTCTTTCTCGATCGCGCTTCTGGCTTCCGCCGGGGTGATGTCGCCGATCACAACGATAGTCGTGAGATCGGGACGCAGCGTCTTGGCGTAATACTGTCTTACGTCATCGAGAGTCAGCGAGGTGACCGACTGCGGAGTTTCTTCGCGGAGCGATGGATCGTTGGCCGGATACAAAGCTGCATCGAGCGCGCGGGCGGTCTTAAAACCCGGGCTTCTCATTCTTCCAGCGACATATTGCGCCGTTTGCGGCTTGATAACGTTGAAGGCTTCGTCCGGAAGCGCGGGATTTAATTCGTTGTCGGCCAGCAAATGCACACCCCGCGCAAAGTCCTGTTTCAAAACTTGCAGAGAAAAATCGTAGCCGGCGGATTCGTCGGCGGCGATATCGTCGAGTGCTTTTTGAAACGCCAGGCGGTCCAAGGTCTTTGTGCCGTAGGAGAACATTTCGCCCAGCACGTCGCTGACGCCTTCCTTGCCGGATGCCGTCTCCATATCGGGATCGTTGCGCACGTAGCCCTGCACTGTAATTGTCGGCGTAATTGTTTCCGTGCGCACGATCAGGCGCAGACCGTTCGGCAAGGTAACGTCGGATGGAAGCGGTTCAGGGCGCGGCTTCTCGAGGGTTAGAAGTTTTGACGCAGCCCAGGACGGCAGTTCCACCGCTTTCGTGGGAGCTGAGGTGGTCTCCTCGCCACCGCCAAATCCGTGAGAGGCAATCGGCGCGCCGGTGGGCTGCGGTTTCAGTTCCGCCGCGATCGATTCCTGATCGACGAGATATTTCTTCGCCACGCGATTCACGTCTTCGGGAGTCACCTTCTTCATCGCTTCGACATCGTCGTCTGGCGAATTGCGTCCCTCGCCGGCAAGTGCGGCCGACCACGCTTCCGCAAGGCCTGGAATGGAGTTGCGACGAAACTCGGCGCCGGCGATTTCCTTGCGTTTGGCGGCTTCGACGAGTTCGGCTGGCACGCCGTTGGCCGCATACTCGGACATGATTTTGCGCATCTCCGCGATAATCGGTTTGGCATCGGCATTGGCTGGCAAGGCGGCTGCGCTATAGGCAACACTCGCTTTCGAGTACGTCTCGGCAAGGCCGAACCCCGTATCGAGCGCTTTCCCTTCCGGCACGAGCGCATACAAATTGCCGCGTTGGCTTCCGAGAACGTCACTCAGAATCTCGATGGCCGCAAAATCCGGGCTTTCTGTTCCGGGCATTCGATAGGAAACAAATGCCAGGAGGTAGGGAAGATTGCTTTCGAGGGTGAACGACTCGGGTTTGACCCGCGGCAGAGTCACTTCCGGCCGCGCAGGGAGCGTCTTCTTTTCGATTTTTCCATAGTATTCCTTTACCTTTGCGATGACCGCATCCGGGTCGACATCCCCGGTTACCACCAGAATGGCGTTGTTCGGGGCATACCACTGGTTATAGAACTCTTTGAGCATTTCTCCTGTCGTTGCGTCAAAGGATTCTTTCGTTCCCAAAGCATCGTGGCTATACACCGTGCCGGAAAACATGTCCTCATTCAATCGCGTTATGAATTTATAGGTGGGATTCGAGAGGTCGCGCGCGACTTCCTGCTCGATCGCTCCTCTTTCCTTATCCCATTCAGATTGCGAGTCATCGACGTTTTGCATGCAGGCCGCATCCATGCGCAGCGCAATGTCGAGATCGGAAGCGGGAAGAGTGGTGAAATACTGCGTAATATTTTGCTGCGTGTCGGCGTTGCCAGCGCCGCCAAGCTGCGCGTAGATCGCAGCGGTCTGGTCGGCTGTCACGCCGGCGCATCCCCGAAAGGCCATGTGCTCCTGGGCATGCGCCATTCCGGGAAAGCCCGGCGGTGTTTCGTTGCCGCCCGCGAGGAAATTCTCCTCGACGGTGACAACTGGAGCGAGCGGATCGCGGATAATCACCACTCTCAGTCCGTTATCCAAAGTCGCTCTTGTGACGTAGGAATTTCCGGCCTGTTTCTGCTGTCCGGAGATCACGGACGCGGCCATCAATGCGACTGCGCAGACGCTAATTGTGCGGAACAAGATGATTCCTTTTTGTAGATGAATTGGCACGTGCAGTGCAGACACGGTGCGGGCCAACGGGCGCATTCAATGCAAATCGCGCCTCTATTCCTATGATGCCGCGAGCGGCGCCAACGACACGCTGCGCCCTGCCTCCAAGCCCTTGTTAATTCTAAGCATATTCTCGCTAAAGGGAAAACTGACACGCACCTTCCCCTTTACGATTCCGCTCCGCTTGCCTTTATAGTTGATTGCAGCGTCTTCCGAAGCACCAAGGATTACTGCGCTGACGGCGATTTTGCGCCTGTGACGGGACGGATCGCTGGAGTCTCCGGTCAGGCTGAGCGGCGATTGACTCGACGGGTCCGTGGTGCCACTGCTTGTGCGGCTGAGAAGTTCCGGGCTTTGCGGACACGCCAAACCAATACAACACACGCCGCAAGAAGTGTGCAAGTTACTCCGTCCAAAACCAGCGATTCCGAAGATGGCTCGGCCGGCTCTCTATGCGAATCGACCCTGCCCAACGAAGGCAAAGCCGCGCGATTTGGAGACGCTACCATCGGATCAACGACGGCCGGAGACTGTAGTCGAGCCTGGGGCTTGGCTTGCTCTCCGAGGGGTGGAACTGCTCCAGTTCCAGATATTTCAAATCCTGGGCCTTCCCCTGCCTTTAACTGGCTGGCGGCCCGGACTTGATAGCGGCTGTTGCCAGTTGCAAGAATCTCGAAGGCTGGTGAGTGCGAGGAGAATTTCATGGTTGGCGGAATCATAACAGCCAACTGCTGAAGGGGATAGGCGAGCCTTGTTCGAAATGCAGCGTGGCCGGAATATGCCAGGTCATAGTTGAAGGCAAACTTGGTTGCCCCCGGCAGTAAGGGGAAACTCACCGCGTAGTGTCCAGGCTCGCGGCGCACGAGTACCGCAGAAATTATCGTGCCAATCTTGCCCGGACCCGCGGCCCGGACGGAATCAATCTTGGCAGCGGCGGGCAGATAAACTTCAAACGTGCGCGCCCCCGCCTGCGTCATGGGTGGATTGGATTCATTCGTGATCTCGTACAAGTCGGAAACGTGAAGCAACTTTCCGTTGGTTCCAGCGCGCAGGATTTCAATGCTGCCGGTCACTCCTTGCACTCGCGGCGCAGCGTCGAACACGGCGATGGTGAGAGCGTCACCGGTGGAAGCCTGCTGATCATAGCAGACGCCTTGGTGAATCACGCGCACTAGATAGGGCTTGTCCGGATGCTTCACGGCGATTGCAAACGCGCCCTCTTTATCGGTTTTTGTCCGCGCCTCTTCTTGCATTCCGGCATCGGGCCGAAGCAGAATCACGTCATCGCCGACCGCAGGTTGGCCGCTGCTTACATTGCGCACCGTGCCGGTAAGGTTGTTCGCGCCCAGCGCCCCAGTCGAAAGCCAGGCAAGCAGCCACAGAGTAGAGAATATGATTCCTGTGTGTAAACCGTTGCCGAGTCGACGAAGTTTGATCATTCGCTTACCGCATCGCTCGTGGATGGTGTCGTCCGCCTCGGCGGATGTCCGAACATAATCCCGGTTTCCACCTCGGCGGGCTGCCCGCCTTGCACGTAAGGTTTAAATCTCCACTGCGACAGGGCATCCGAAATGGCCTTTGCCTGGTCAGGAAACGCACTGAGAAAATGAATGTGCTTAACCTTGCCTTCCTTGTCGATGATGATTCGGACGGGAACAGGGTTGAATCTACGCTCGGTAAAGATGGGGTCTTCTCGCTCGATTACGTTTTCGTCGTTTGCGTAATCCTTGATGCACACCGGCTCATCACCCCCGCCCGTCCCCGAGATGGCGCCGGCGTCCGCTGGCAGGCTCATGGTGTTCATTTCCTGGATGAGGCTTTCCGCCAGCTTTGGGTCGTGGCTGGTGAAGACGAACTGAATCATGTGGCAGCGAATTTGCGTGGCCAGGACATCCCAATGCAGCTCGGCGATGGGTGAACCATAATCAAAGCGAATGAAGGAATGGCCAGCGATGGTGACCGGAGTCGGCAGTTGTTCCACTTTGTTGTCCGCGATCAAATGGTCTTTTGTGAAATTGATGAGATCGAATGCATTCTCGGCCGGCGTCAGTGTGAAAAACAGATCCTGGGCAGCGATCAGAATGCTGCCTTGACTAGTCCCCTTAGGAGTATCCGCGGGCCTAATCTGCGCAAGGACATAGTAGCCGCTATCCGATGGAGGCGGGCCGCTGTACTTCTCGGTCCAATCCGGAGACAGGGTGTAGGTCAGGCCGAAATAGGAGTTACTGTAGACATGATTGGCGAATCTTCCGCCTTCCGGAAGCGGAGTTACGGAATCGCTGGCGCTGGACCACGCTCCCTTAACGAGGATGGTCCCGGTTGGCAGCTTTTTCGCCTCCGGATTGTCGGAAAAGTCGCCCCCGCTCTGAGGCATGGCCTGAGCCGCGGCGATCAAGGAAAGAGAGAGACCAAGCAATTGAGAAAAACGCCAAAATGCTAAGCGCATGTTTCTCTCCTGAATTAAAACTTGCTCTCGCGGAGGCGGTGGAACACAAGAGCAGAAAAACGGGGCGAGACGCGCTCGCATCTCGCCCCAATAGCGGAAGTAGAGCATTACAACGAACGCAGGAAGTTCAGAATTTCCTGCTGCTGCGCGGCTGAAAGTGCACGGAAGTTCTCCTCTACTTGTGTGGCTTCCGACCCGCTGCTGGCGTGAGCCTCGATGGCTGTAAGTAGATTGGTAGTTCGGCCATCGTGCAAGAAAAAGACGCGCTGCCCGAGTCCCCATAAAGGTGCCGTGCGGAATTGGTCGCCGCCGGCGGTGCCCTGGGAGACGTTGTCTGCCAGGCCTGTACCCATGTGGTGGATCTCGATATCGGAAAATGCGCTTACAGGTGCGTTGCCCAAAGAGGCAGTAACACTCGAGGGTTGCGTCGAGTTGAGCGTTGGTGTGTGGCAAGTGGCGCAGCCGATGGACTTGAACAGGGCGGCGCCAGCGGCAATCGAAGACGCACCGCCCGGTGTTGTCGTCGAAGGTGTTGGCGGCGCAAGGAGCCGTATAAACTCCGCGAACAAAACGATGTCGGAGGGAACTTGGGCATTCTGAGCCGTTGGGTTCGAATTAGATGGTACCGTGAAGTTAGTGGCGTCCTCCGGATATCCGCCTCCGGAAAGGTTGAGGCAATTTGAAGGAAGTCCGCTCCCCTGCTCATCCTCGCCCGGCAGCGGCCGGTCTTGTCCAAAGATCTCGTTAGTGATGCCCATTTCCACGTTATAAGCCTCGCCAGCAAAAAGCAGGATTGATTTGTTTTGCGCCTTCCAACCGAAGCGAGACATGGTGCCGTCGTTGCCGTTGTGGTTGAACGTACCGCTGATCCCCAAATTGTTGCTGGCCTGGGCCGCTTGGTTGGCAATCAGCGTTGAGTCGTCAATGTTCTCAATCAGGCCCGCGCCGAAGAGCGGCGTAGGAATCCGATAGATAATATTGTTAGTCGACTCGGCGGCAGCGAAACTGGGCTGCGCCAGGCTGCAACTGCCCGCATCAGAGCGGCCGGAGACTGTAAACAGGTCTTCGACGCCACCGTTGGGGGCGTTGGTGTTGGGGCTGCCGGTTGAATTAAAAAAGAACGGAAAACGAGCTTCCCGGGTCGGGCCATTGGCGGTGATAAACGACGGAATTGAGTTGGTCGATCCGCTGACAGTGCCATTAGCGATGACCTGGAATTGGGGATTCTTGGCCGCACCACTACCACCGATCGTGGGCTGCGCATGGCATGCTGAGCATTGGTTCAGGTTAAACCGCGGCCCTAGCCCGACGTTGGCGCCGTTTGAGACGACCTCCACTTCCTGGAATCGGGCGAGACCGTTCTGGAAGAATTCCAGGACGCCCGTTGGACTGTTTGCGGTGACGGACGCGAGTGGGAGCGGATTTGTTGGCGTAGCAGCCGTTTGTCCGTTAATTGGCCCTGGACGCACGCCAGGGTCGGTCTGGCCAAATGCCACTCTCGGAAAAAATAGTGCCGCAAGAATTGCGAGCGCTAGCGCGAGCTTTATTATTTTCATTCCGGATCTCCTTGGTCGAGGAAGCACACTACCCCGCCCGTTTGGGACGCTTCCAAACACGAATCGCTCTAGCAATTGAGAGGTCTGCAAGCGGACGTGAGAAATTGCTAGACGCTACCTGCTAGGAAAGGTTGGTTCCATTTACTGCTCGCCGCGTCATGTATGCAAGAGAAAGTAATTAGCATAAATGGTCTTTCGTTAGCATTTTGCGTGGCCAGATTGTTTTCGATAAACCACCGGAGCCTGCGTGAAGCGCCGCTCGAATGCCCGGATGAAACTGGAAGCGTGCTCATATCCAACGGAGTGCGCAATTTCTTTCACGCTCATGTAGCTAGTGGCTAGAAGATGCGCCGCTTTTTGAAGTTTTTGTTCGCTTAGCCATTCGCCCATGGAAACGCCAGTCTGGTGCTTGAACAAGCGTTGCAGATACGAAGGGCTCAGTCCGAATTCGAGGGCTAGATCACGCATGGTGAAGGTACCAGACTCAACCATCTCCAAGATTTTTCGCACGCGGCCATCCAGCATCGCGGGCGTCAATTGGGGCGACGGAGTTCCGGTATCGATAATTCCTTCGTCAAGAGCAGCCGTATTTTCATCGCCTCTTCCTGCAAAACCGAGACGAGAATTGAAATCGTGCACAGGGGCCTCCTCGAGGAATCGCTTTCTTTGTTGCAAGTGCTTGGCTTGGCGAGGATGTTTCCCAGTGAGAGCTTCTTGTGAAGAGCCCATGAGATGGACGTTAGGGTCTGTTTCTCGTCGTCTGCAAGATTGTCGTTGGCCATTCTGGAGAATTAGCCTGTACGAGGATCCGCCGTGGCAACCGCCGTCGCCAATTCTCTCCGCACACTGGTACGAAGTCGTCTTCTTCGGCAGCATCCCGAAGACCTCCAGGAAAGGAATCAAGCAGAGATTGGGCCTGGGCACCGGGAGGAATCAGGGTTGGGACCATTACTACCGGGGTGGATTGCCGCGCAAAATATAGGAGGGCGAAGCGCGTGTCAATAGCACCGTAGGTCAGCCTGGACTTGACACCGTTGGACACCTAATCCGCTCATCCCCGGTTCGCATACCGGATAGAGGACCATTACCTATTCATATCTCAGCGCGGCCATAGGATCGATGCGCATGGCCCGACGCGCAGGGATGTAGCACGCGGCGAGCGCGATGGAGGTCAGCAAGATTGCAACGGCGGCAAACGTCGCGGGATTGCTGGCGCTGACGTCGAAGAGAATGCTGGCCATGAATCGAGTGAGCACGAACGCAGCGAACACGCCAAGGGTTACGCCGAGGGCCGTCAAGCGAGCGCCTTGGCCCAAGACGAGGCGCAAAATATCTCGCGGCTCTGCACCGAGCGCCATGCGCGTGCCGATTTCGTGAGTTCGCTGCGCGACGGAATATGCCATGACGCCATAAATGCCCACGGCAGCGAGTACGAGCGCTAATGCGGCAAATCCAGCCAGCAGCATGGTGCTGACGCGCCGCAAGGCTACCGATTGATCGGCGAGAGTGCTCATGGGAAGGGCTTGGAAAACGGGCTGGTCCTTGTCCACGTCCCACACCGCCTGTTCCGCGGAATTGATCAACTCGGCGGGATCGCCCGCCGTGCGGATCGTAAACGCAATCAGCCCCACCGGAGACTGGTCGTAAGGACGATAAAGAGTAGGAAGATCGGGACGTTCAAGACCGAAAGCCTTGACGTTGCCCACCTCGCCGACGACTTCCCACCAATCGGGCTTTTCCTGCGGTCCCAAATTCAGGCGCTTTCCGACGGCGCTACTTCCTCCCAAATATCGCCGAGCGAGAGTTTCGTCGACGATGGCGACGTGCCGGCTTCCGTCGCGGTCCGCGTCTGTGAAGCTTCGTCCGCGAAGAAGGGGAATTCGCATAGTGGAGAAATAGCCTGGGGTCACAAAGCGGTTATCGGCGCTGGGTGATTCGCCCGGTTTTGGCGGAGCCTGTCCTTCCACGACAAAATCCGTTTCTCCCCAAAAGCCGGTTAGCGGAAGAGTGCTCGCGGCGCCAATGAACTGCACACTAGGCAAAGATTGCATTTGCCGCAGAACGTCTCGCACGAACGCACGCTGCTTGTCGGGCTGATTTTCTGGGTAGCGGTTCGTTGCCAAAAAAACTTCCACTCCAAGCACGTGGTCCGGCTGGAAACCCAGGCTGCCGTGAACGACGCGCTCGAAACTTTCGATCAGCAATCCCGCGCCCGCCAGCAATACCAGCGATAAAGCAATCTCTCCCACGACGAGAAAGCGGCGAAGGCGAGCGGAGCGCGAACCCGGCGTCGCTCCGCGGCCGGATTCCTTCAGAATGTCAGCCGCATTGGCGCGGGCCGATTGCATCGCTGGCGCGACGCCGAAGAGCACTCCCGTGAAAATTGTGGCGGCCAGAGCGAAGAAAAGGACTGGCAAGTTGATCGGTATATTTTCGACGCGCGGAATGCTTAGATTCGCGATATCGTTCGGAAAGATCGAGACGAGAAACTTCGTACACCACACGGCCAAGGCAATGCCGAGCGCCCCTCCTGCTAGAGACAGGAGAAGACTTTCTGTTAGGAATTGACGCAGCAAACGTCCACGACTGGCGCCCAGCGCAGCGCACGCTGCAATTTCCTTGTGGCGCGTCGTGGCGCGCGCGAGCAGTAAGCTTGCGACGTTGGCGCAGCCGATGAGCAGCACAAATCCTACCGCGCCCAATAGCACGTACAGCGGAGTTTGAATGTCGCCCGCCAGTTCTTCGCGCAACGGCGTGATATTGACGCCGTTTCCAGTATCCGTAGCGGGGTGTTCCGCATTTATCTGAAGCGAAAGCGCCGTCATTTGAGCTTGCGCCCGCGCAACGGAAATTCGCGGCTTGAGACGGGCCATCACGCGGATGTAGTGATGCTGATAATCGTTTGCCTCCGAGGCTGGAAGAGCGGCCGGCATCCAGACTTGCATGCCGGGCGGATAATCAAAACTCCGCGGCATTACGCCGATCACGCTATAAGGCTCGCCATCCAGCGTGATTGGCTTTCCGATTATTTGCGGGTCGCCATGGAACGTTTCGCGCCACAGCTTGTCGCTCAAAACGGCTACTTTCGCCCCACCCGGACGGTCTTCCTCGGGGCCAATCGTGCGGCCGAGCTCCGGTGCCACCCCAAGTATCGTGAAATAATTTGCGGAGAACGAGTAGCCGATGAGCAATTGAGGAGTTCCCGCACCAGTCAGCGTCACTTCGTGGTCGTAAGATGCCGCGATGTCTTGAAACGCCGTGTTTCTCTGCCTCCATTCGAAGAAGTCGCCTGGGGATACGGGAATTTCGGTTGCGCCCTGCTTGGCGTTCGTGCCCCAGAGCATCGCCAGCCGGCCAGGATCCTTGTACGGCAAATGTCCAAGCAACACCGTATTCACTACAGAGAATATGGATGTGCTCGCACCGATGCCGAGGGCGAGAGTCAGAATAGCGATGGCGGTGAAGCCAGGATTCTTGCGCAGCATGCGGAGTCCGAAGCGCGTGTCTTGCAGCAATTGCTCGAGCCAAACAACGCTCCATACTTCGCGCGTTTCTTCTTTGACGCGCATCACGTTGCCGAACTTGCGCATGGCGGCGTAGCGCGCTTCCTCGGGCGACATGCCGCGGTCGACATTCTCTTGCGTCTCTCGGGCGATGTGTTCGTGAATGTCTTCGTCTAGTTGCTTAAGCATGCGTTTGCGACGGAGCATCATGGTCCGTTCTCCTGGGAGTTCGGCCGCAGGATGCGTGCGATGGCTCCCGCAAGCTTGTCCCACTTGCGTGTTTCGAGCGCGAGTTGCCGCCGGCCCTTTGGCGTCAGCCGGTAGAACTTGGCGCGGCGATTGTTTTCCGAGGTGCCTTCTTCGACCGAAATCCATCCTCTCTTGATGAGTCTGTGCAGTGCGGGGTAGAGCGAGCCTTGCTCGACTTGCAGCACCTCGTCGGAGTTGAACTCGATGGCTTTGGCGATAGCGTGCCCGTGGCGCGGCCCCAGCAAGAGCGTGCGAAGAATCAACAGGTCCAATGTGCCTTGCAGCAATTCGATGCGTTCGCGTTGTTCTTTAGTAGACATTCTAGGTGACGTTACACTGCTTCTAGTAGAATGTCAAGGTGAGCGCTGGATCAGGATCCGCGCGCGGCTAAGCCGGCTCGATGGCTCAGACTCTCTCGCCTTCTTTCGCGTCGGTCCCCTTGGCGGACCATGCCTTTTCGGAAATGTGGTAGGGAGAAGATACGGTGAAGATGCGTTCGTTGCCGCGCGCGAGCAGCATCCACTCGAGCAGGCGGCCGCGCTGATTGTGCAGAAAATATTCGTACCAGCGGTCCTCGACGAGTTCGGGAATGACCACCACGATGCGGCGGTCCGGATGCTTTTCCGAAAGATCGAGAACGTATTGAACCAGCGGAATGATGACGAAGCGGTAGGGAGAAGGAAGAACAATGAACTGCGGCGGCTCGGCGCCGGCTTTGCGGAAAGGTTCTTCGACGTAGCGCTCCCAGTCATCGTGCAGCAGCTCGGAATGCTCTCCCGGTTCAACGTGAACGGCGATGATTTCCGTTGAGAGCCGGGAGGCAAACTCGATCGCTTGTTTGCAAATCGAGCTCCAGCGGTCGATGGGCACAACCGCGATCGGAGGCCGGCCGTGGTTCGCGGGCACGGCCGGCGCACAGACCGTGATGGCGGCCGCGACCGCATGATAATGGCGGCGGACGATGCGGAAGAAAAAAATCAGCAGCGGAATGAAAAGAAGGGTGATCCAGGCACCCTGAGCGAATTTCGCCACCAGCACGACGACGACTGTAATACCCGTGACAATGCCGCCCAGGCCATTCACCATCGCGCTCTTTAACCAGTGGGGGCCGCGATTTTTCCGCCAATGCACCACCATGCCGAACTGCGAGAGCGTGAATGCCAGAAACGCGCCCACGGCGTACAAGGGGATGAGATTGTCGGTTACGCCGCCGAAAATGATGAGCAGGGCGCCCGTTAGCACGCCCAAAACGACGATGCCGTAGGTGTACACGAGGCGTCGGCCACGAAAACCAAAGACATGAGGCAAATAATTGTTCGCGGCGATGGCTTTGCAGAGGCGCGGAAAGTCGGC
>Ga0335074_10010083_pt1 | contig 13205 bp, 9 predicted proteins | sample Lox_Sample_23_FD_206715 | JGI IMG/M metagenome (GOLD analysis project Ga0335074, IMG submission 206715) | Soil microbial communities from Loxahatchee National Wildlife Refuge, Florida, United States - Lox_Sample_2.3 | ecosystem: Environmental > Terrestrial > Soil > Wetlands | place: USA: Florida...
TCCGCGAGGTCGCCGCGCACGGAGTTCTGCGGCTGGGCGGGAACACGAGCGAGTTTGCGTGGTGGAAGCCGACGCCTGAATCGGCGGAGCCGGAGCATCCGCAGACGCCGGTGGTGGTTGGGGAGCCGGCGCCGCAGTATTATCCGGTGAGCGCAGAGGCGGTGCGCAACCTGGACGGTTTTTTGCAGGAGACAGGCTGGAGCTGTATTTACGGGATCAATCTGGGGACGAATACGCCGGAGCGCGCGGCCGCGGAAGCGGCATTTGCGGCGAAGACGCTGGGCAAGCGGCTCGAATACTTTCAGGTCGGCAACGAAGTGGATCTGTTCGGACGCCATCTGCGCGATGCTGCGACGTGGAATCCGACGACCTACCTGGAGCAGTGGCTGAAGTTTGCGCGGGCGATTACGGGCGCGGTTCCGGGGGCGCGCTTCGGGATGCCGGACATTGCGGGGCGCATGGACTGGCTGACGGAGATCGCGGCGGCGTGGCCGTCGGTCAAGGACAAGCCGGAGGTGGTGGCGCTGACGCACCACTACTATTTCGGGGGGCCGGCGACGAATCCGGCGGTGAACGTTCCCGCTCTGCTGAGCCGGGCGGCGATGGAGCGCGTGCAGGCGATGGCGAACACGGCCACAGCGGCGGCGAAGTCGATGGGGGTTCCGGTGCGGATGACGGAAGGGAACACGTGCTACCGGGGCGGGAAGCCAGGAGTATCGGACGTGTTCGCGGCGGCGCTGTGGGCGGCGGATTACGCGCTGCTGCTGGCGTCGAATGGCTATACGGGGGTGAATCTGCACGGAGGGTCGGGGCCCTCGGTGGCGAATTCGGTGGGGGGATCGCTGCCAGGCGATGCGCTGCTGCGCGACCAGGGCGCGACCGCGGAAGAGATAGCGTCGCATCCGCACCCGTTTTACACGCCGATTGCAACGTTCGGATCAGAGTATGTGCTGGAGCCGGTGGCGCACGGGCTGCAATTTGGGGAGCTGCTGGCGGGCGGAACGATGCTGGAGGGCGATCTGACCGCGAAGGTGCAGGCGACGGGGGTGGACGCGACGGCGTACGCGGCTCGGATGCCGGACGGTGAGCTGCGGCTGGTGGTGCTGAACAAGGGCGCGGATCGAGATCTGGCCGTGACGGTGGATACGGGGCAGCGGCAGGGAATGGCGCAGACGCGGACGCTGCGCGCGCCGTCGCTCGAGAGCCGAGAGGCGACGATTGCGCCGTCGGCGGCGGTGCGGCTGAGCCATGGCCGCTGCAGCCTGACCGTGCCGAAATCGTCGGGGCTGTGCCTGATGTTCCGGTGAGGTTGAGAACCCGCCGTGCGCGGGTGTTTGCGTGGGTGCAGGTTTCTTACTTCTGCCGGTTTGCGATCGGGTAGCCGGACCAGACGTACTCGAGCGCCTCGGGGAGGGTCTGAAGCTTGACGGCGCGATCGACGTGGCCGGCTTTTTCGGCGAAGACGAACTGATAGTGATAGTGCTTTGCGGCCAGGACCCTGGCCATGTCTTCGTTGGCGACGACCCAGTCGTGCATGTTGTCGCGCATGACGCTGGGGTTGTAGAGATCGCGGTCGCCGACTTCCATCCAGATGCGAATGGGTTTGCGCGGCGAGCGGGGAATGATGGTCTCGTGGAATCCCCATGCGCCGTGGGGCGTCTTCGGGTTCCACGGCCACTGCTGGTTGACGAAAGTGCCGGAGTAGCTGAGGACGCGGCGGTAGAGTTCGGGGTGATACCAGGCCATGATGAAGGCCGCGGCAGCGCCGGAACTGCCTCCCATGGCGGCGCGGCCGTTGGGATCGCTGGTGAGGCGAACGTGGCAGCGGGATTCGGCCTGAGGCAGGACCTCGTGCTCGACGAATTCGGCATAGCGGCCGGACATGGTGTCGTACTCGAGGCCGCGCTCGCTGCCCTGGGCGTCGCCGCCGCCGTTGGCAATGGAGACGGCAATCATCACGGGCAGGCGATGTTCGGCAATCAGGTTGTCGAGCGCGATGAAGAGGCCGGGGTCGGGCCCGTCGGCGCCGACGATGAAGGGCGCGATGCTGCCCGGGACGTATTGCTTCGGCACATAGACGGCGACGCGGCGCGTCCAGGGAGCGGGATGGCTGGTGGGCACCAGCAGGCGCTCGGGATGGCCGGGAAAGGGCGTGCCCAGGGGGCCCGGATCGCGCGCGATGCCGGGGTAGTAGCGGCTCTGGGCGGAGGTCATGGTGAACTCGCAGACGTCGCCTTTGGGGACGCCGGGGTGCTCGATCATTTCCGTCGCGATGGGGTGATCGGGGCCGATGATGAAGTTGCCGTCGGCAGTGGGCGGCGGGACGGTGCCATTGGGAAGCTCGATGGCGGCGACGTAGCCGGGGGTATGCGGACTGCGCGTGGGCGGCGTGGGGTGCAGTTGCTGGCCGGGAGCGAGACCGGCGAAGAGGGCGAGGGCAGATGCGGTGAGCGCTGTGGTGATCCGGCCGGTTTGCATGGTGAGGGAATTTTAGAAGACGCGCCGGGGGATCGACGGCGCCGCGGGTGGCGATGGATGCGCCGGGGTGGAATCGGAAGCTGCTCCGGTCACCTGGCTACGATCCCGAACTTTGCGGAGCGCGGCCAAACAGGGCTGGCGAGTTGGATGGTCATCACGGGGCCCTGCGGATAGATGGGACCTTGCTCCCTGGCGAAAGTTGGAGCATCACCGCGGATGACCCAAAGCTGAATGTTCGGGGGTGCCTTACCGACGAGGGGCGCGACGACCCCGGCGATTCCACCGAGGTCGATTTTGATCTCATAATGAGTCGCTTTTCGACGAGCGCCGGCCACCGAGCAATTTTCTTCGCCTCGGTTCGAGATGACGAGTTTCACCAGCCGCGGTTTGGGCGAGGCAACCAGCATGGAAACCGTGGTCTCCGGGGCATCAGCCCGCATGTTTTCTATCACCAGGGGGACCATTCCGTTCGACAGGTCAGGGGGCACGTCGAGATGATCGGTCTTCACCTCTTCTTTCCCGTCCTTCCCTGTTGAGCGAACCGTAATCTGGCCGCTGCCCGCGTCGATCAGGACATCCATCGGATGAGGAAAGGAAGGCCCCTTTTGAATATGGTGGTCGCTGATGAGCTGGAAGGTGTGGTCCTGCGAGAAGACCGTGGTCTCATCGTCAAGGGAGCCATCTTTGAACCGGAACACCGTTTCCAGGGTGACCCGGTTGCCATCGACGACCTGAATGCTGTCTCCTGAAGCAACCACGCGGCCGGATACCGAACGCAGTTCGAGAAAGCCATGATAGGTGCCCTGCACATAGCGGACAGGCATCGTGTCCGCCTGTGCACCGGGCCGCCATGCGCAGATCAGCAAGGCGATCAGTGACGAGGATCGGAGGCAGCGTGCGAGGAGACGTTCCATGGAGTGTCTGGTCGGAGGCAACCGAGATGATGAGAGACCAGGCGCCGATTACGGGTTGCCCAATCGGAAGATTCAGACTCCGCGAGGGTGCGGTCGCCGCGCGAATGGACGCACCCCAGGACCGATGCGGTACGAGTGGCGGAGTTGCGGCGGGTTTGCATGGTGAGGGAATTCCAGAGGATCGGCCGGGGAATGTTGGCCACCGGTGAGATTTTGCCAGCGCAACGGCGGCCGGAAGCGGTGGCTACTTTACGCTGAATCCGGAGAGGGTGAGGAATTGATGACGATGATGCTGAGTGCCGCAGAGACGCGGGTGCTGGGGGCGCTGGTGGAAAAGGAAACGACGACACCGGAGTACTATCCGCTGTCGCTGAATGCGCTGGTGAACGCGTGCAATCAGAGGAGCAATCGCGAGCCGGTGATGGAGTTGACCGAGGACGAGGTGCGGTCGGCGCTGCGCGGGCTCGAAGACGATGGGCTTGCCGGAGTGGCGCGCGGGGCCGAAGGCCGGGTGACGAAGTACGAGCATCGCGTGCAGGAGGTCTTCAACTTTACGCGGGGCGAGACGGCGGTGCTGTGCGTGCTGCTGCTGCGGGGCGCGCAGACGCCGGGAGAATTGCGCGGGCGCACGGAGCGGATGTACCGGTTTGAGGAACTGGAGGATGTGCTGGCGGTGCTGCAGAAACTGATGCAGTGGGAGCCTCCGCTGGTGGCGGCCCTGCCACGGCAGCCGGGGACCAAGGAGGTGCGGTACGCGCAATTGTTGTCGGGGTCCGTCCACCCCGTCCGCGACGAGACCGTGAACCAGGATGGGACACCCGCCGGAGAATCGGCGAGAGAGGAGCGGTTGCGGCTGCTGGAGGCGGAGGTGGCGCGGTTGCGTGAAGAAGTGGTGGAGCTGAGGGCGACGATCGAGGACATGAAGGCGGAAGAGGGCCATCCCTCAGGGGCCAAAGCCCAGGGCATGTAAGCGGCTATCGGCACGGCGGAAAGCGGAGTCCCTGCGAAGCGCTCAGTTTTCCGCTCCATGCGCATCACTCATACGGCCTGTCGGGGGAGAGGCCGAGACTGGCGATTTTGCCGTCTGCGCGGAGCCGGACTGCATGAGGGTGTGCGCGGTAACGGGGACGTTCAGCTCAATATCGGCGAGGCCGTAGCCTTTGGCGAGCAGGACGCGCCCGCGGCTGTAGACACCAACTTCGAGGCCGGGAATGCGCTGGCGGATTAACTCGGACTGCACGAACTGGTCGATGGCGGCGGTCTGCGCGGACGTCAGCGCGGCGCGTGGAGAAGGGTTCGGCGAGGACATGGGCCGGGCCAGCAGGGATCCTGAAAACGCCAGAAGAGCAAGCAAAGCGGAGATGGGGCGCATCGCGGCAGGTCTCCGGGAAAGGGCGTTGGTGAGTGGGGGCAAGGATAGCAATGAGGAAGGAATGGGGGCAAACGCGGGGCTTGCTGCCGGGCTGGACCAGGCAGTCATCGACCTCCGCCCGGAAGGGTGTGCATGACGGGCGGAGGACGATGTTTCGTCAGCAGCGGACGATGCTCGGCGAGGCGAGGCCTTTTGTGGCGTTGCGGGTGTCGATGACCAGCTGAGATTCGCGGACGATGCGCGGGTAATCGTAGCTGGAGTGGTCGGTCACGATGAGGACGGCGTCGTATTCGGCGAGGTTGTCGAGCGGGGTGCAGCCCATGTTGAGGGCGTAGTGGCGGCCCTGCCCGACGCGAGCGAAATAGGGATCGTTGTAGGCGACGGCGGCGCCGCGGCGGCGGAGCAGCTCGATGATGGTGAGGGCGGGGGACTCGCGCAGGTCGTCGATGTCTCTCTTATAGGCAATGCCGAGGATGAGGATTTTGGCGCCCTGGAGGGGCTTGCGGCGCTGGTTGAGGGCCTCGCCGGTCCTTTCCACGACGTAATACGGCATTTGGGTGTTGATTTCGCCGGCCAGCTCGATGAAGCGGGTGCGGAAATCGAACTCCCGGGCTTTCCAGGAGAGATAAAACGGGTCGATGGGGATGCAATGGCCGCCGAGGCCGGGGCCAGGATAGAAGGCCTGGAAGCCGAAAGGCTTGGTTTTGGCGGCATCGATGACCTCGAAGATGTCAATATCCATGCGTTCGCAGAGCTGCTTGAGCTCGTTGACGAGGGCGATATTGACGCACCGGTAAATGTTTTCAAGCAGCTTGGTCATCTCGGCGGCGGCCGGCGAAGAGACCGGAACGGTGCCGCTGAAGATGCTGCCGTAGAGAGCGCAGGCCAGCTGGCGCGAGACCGGACCGGCGGCGCCGATGACTTTGGGAATGTCGCGGCGGGCGACGGTATCGTTACCGGGGTCTTCGCGTTCCGGCGAGAAGGCAGCGTAAAAGAGGGGAGCTTCCGGGGCGGCGGCGGAGCCGGCGGACTCCGCGCAGAGGCCGGCAGGATTGCCCTTGTTCAGAAGCGGAATGAGCAGCTCGCCGGTGGTGCCGGGGTAGGTGGTGCTTTCGAGGATGATGAGCTGGTGAGGGCGCAGATGCGGAGCGATGGCGGAAGCGGTGCCGGTAATGTAGCTGAGGTCGGGCTCGTGAAATTCATTGAGCGGGGTGGGAACGCAGATGATGACGGCGTCGATGGCGGAGATGGCGGCGTAGTCGCCGGTAGCTGAGAAACCGCGGGTGCGGGCCGCCTGGATCTCCGCGGCGGGGATGCGCACGATGTAGGAATTTCCGGAGTTCAGTGCGGCAACTTTGACGGGATCGACGTCGAATCCGGTGACGCGAAAGCCCTCCTCGCTGAAAAGGAGGGCCAGGGGAAGGCCGACGTAGCCCATGCCGACGATGCCGATGCGAGCGGAGCGGTCGGCGATCCGGGCGAGGAGGCCGCGAGCGGCTTCAGGGAGCTGAGCAGAGGAGGTGGACGCACCGGTCATGTGTATTCGATTCTAAAGACAGCGGCGCGGCGCGGAAAGGGTTTCAAAATGGCGCACCGATCCGTTACCTGCGTGCATTTGACACTGCGACGGTGACGATCTTAGGATGCGGGCCGCATTCGATACTGGGAGCCACCGCGAGCCCGTTGGCGGCGAAGGTATCTTGAGGAGCTGCAAACCTGGGATGGGGCCCTGATCTCAGGCCCTGCGGCCATTCAGAGGAGGTAGCGGAAATTTAAACATGCGGAAGGCACGAAATTGTTGTATGTTTCAGGTGGAGCACAAAAGGCAGATTCCACGTTCGCACGGGAGCGCGAGTGCTCCGAAAGTCGTGAATCTGCACCCCTTCGGTCATGCAGCGTTATCCCAATTGCACGATTTGTATTGCAAATTTCTGCTTAGCGTCTGAGAGATGACAGTTTCCGGGTTCTGATCGAGAAACCGCCGGTTTGTCACAGGGACGGGTCTCCGGCCAGTACGGAGTCCGAAGAGATCGCGCAATGGCCACGTCGGAATATTTGAGGAACGAGAGTTCGTCGAGACCAGAAGCCCCCGCTCCGATGCGCCTGCGTGCTGTCGGCCGGCATTCCGGGGTGCGGCAGTCGGCGGCCGCGGCGGCGCTGACCATGGCCAACGACGTGCTGATGATCCTGGGCGCTTTCGGTCTGGCGCTGTTGCTGCGCATGGAGCTGGCCGAGCGGCTGACAACGCTGGTGAGCGGCAGGGGTTCGCTGTGGGCGACCCCGTCGGACGTGTTTTACCTGGGATGGTTCGTGCTGGCGTACATCCTGGTGGCGCGGCGCTACGGCCTGTACAGCGCGGTTCCGGTGGGCAGCGGAATCCACGAGCAGCGGCTGGTGATGCAGGGCTGCCTGAACGCGGGCCTGCTGCTGTGCGGGATGCTGTACATGTTCCACGCGGTGGAGATTTCCCGGATTCTGGTCATCCTGCTGGTGATGACCTCGTCGATGATGCTGTGCCTGTGGCGGGCGGCGCGGCGGCATTCGCGGTTCCGGCAGTTCGAAGAGGGCATCGATCTGCGGAACGTGATGATCCTCGGAACCAATCAGCTGAGCTGCGCGCTGGCCAGGCACATCGAGGGCCACCGGCGGCTGGGATACCGCTTTGTGGGATTCATCGGAAAGCCCGGAACGCCGATGAGCGGGGAGATTTCGCCCACCCGGGTGCTGGGCGGCCTGGAAAGACTGCGCGCGCTGACGCGGCAGTATTTCGTCGACGAGGTGGTGATCGGGGAGTTTTATCCCACCGAAGATGCGGTGCGCCTGGTGCAGGACGCGCGCGATCTGGATATCGACGTGCGGGCGATCGCCGGATATTACGGGGATCTGACTACGAACGCCCCGGTTGAATATCTGGGAATCTTTCCGGTGGCGGCGCTGCACCGGCGGCGGCCGCGGGTGGTGGGGATGATCGCCAAGCGGGCGATGGACATCGTGCTGTCGGCGCTGGCGCTGTTTGCGACCGCGCCGCTTCTGCTGATCATCGCCCTGGCGGTGAAGATCGACAGCCCCGGTCCTGCGTTGTATGTTGCCGATCGGATCGGGAAGCGGGGAAGGAACTTCCGCTGCTTCAAATTCCGCACCATGGTGGTGAACGCGGAAACGATGAAGCCGGAACTGGCGGCGCTGAACGAGCGGGACGGCATCCTGTTCAAGTGCAGCAACGATCCGCGGGTGACGCGGCTGGGCCGGTTCCTGCGCAAATACAGCCTGGACGAGCTGCCGCAGTTCCTGAACGTGCTGCGCGGCGAGATGAGCATCGTGGGACCGAGGCCGCCGATCGCCAGCGAAGTGGAGAAGTACGAGCTGGAGCATTTCCGGCGGCTCGAAGTAACTCCCGGACTGACGGGGTTGTGGCAGGTGCAGGCCCGGCACGATCCCTCGTTCGCGAAGTACATCGAGCTGGACACCGCTTACGTGGAGAACTGGAGCGTGTGGCTCGATGTGAAGATCCTGCTGCGAACCGCCAGCGTGGTGGTGCAGGGTACCGGAACCTAGAACCGGTTCATCTCCAGGCTGGCTGGATGGCAGCGGCGTGTGATGCCTGATTGCCTCCAGGCGCCAAAACATTCTCGTTCAAATCATCTCCAGGCAAAGTTACGGTTCGCCGGATGCGACGCGCAGGCGGCGGGCCGTTGGCGCGGCTATCTTTTGGCTGTGTTACCGAAATGCCGCTGGAATTCCGGCCAGAACTGCTACTTTACCGGCAGGCTCGCGTCCTTTCCTGCTGAGTTTCCGTTCACCCCCCAAATGAGCCGCGACGACCCTTGAGGGAGATCCATGCGTCGGCTCCGGGTCGTGTTCCTGATCGAGAACATGTCTTTTCCGCGCGACCCACGAGTTCGACGGGAGGCGGCTGCGCTCCAGCAGGCGGGATGGGATGTTTCGGTGGTTTCTCCAAAGGGCGCGGATCACGATTCGCGCATGTTCGAGGCGATCGACGGCGCGAAGGTGTACCGCTATTGGCAGCCCTGGCGCGGCAAGAGCATCCTGGGCTATCTGCTGGAGTACGGATGGGCGATGGCATGGACCTTCGCTCTGACCTGCTGGATCGCAGCAACCGATGGTTTCGAAGTTCTTCACGCGGGAAACCCTCCGGACCTGTTCTGCCTGATTGGGTTTCCGTTCCGATTGCTGGGAAAGCAATTTGTCTTTGACCAGCACGACCTTTGCCCGGAGCTGCTGGCGTCACGGCTGCAAGGAGCGCACGGGCTGCGAAGCCTGGTCTGTTTGTTCGAGAGATGGTCATACAGGCTGGCGAACCTGGTGATTGTGACCAACCAGTCGGCCTATGACATCGCACTAGTGCGCGGAGCCAGCGAGGGAAGATTATGCGTCGTGCGCAACGGGCCCGAGCTCGATTCTCTCAGCGACGCCGAAGTGCGCCCGCAGCTGCGGGAAGGGGCAGAGTTCCTCGCTCTCTATGCCGGCCACATCTCCCCTCAGGATGGCGTTGACCGCGTGGTAAAGGCGGCTCATTATATCGCTCACATTCGGGGCCGAAGAGACATCATGTTTGCCATCCTCGGCGAGGGAGATTCCGTCAGAGAACTGCGGCAACTTGTCCGTTCCCTGCATCTGGAGCCATTCGTCGGTTTTTGTGGATGGGTTCAGGGGGCCGACTTTCACAGCTACCTGGCAACAGCGGACGTCTGTTTGTCGCCGGAGCCGCCCGAAGACTTCAATCAATGGTCGTCCTTTATCAAACTGACCGACTATATGAGTTACGGCAAGGTGACGGTGTGTTTCGATGTGCTGGAGTCGCGGCGCACTCTGGGACCGGCCGGCGTGTTTGTGGAGCGCGACGACGCCGCGCTTTTCGGAGACGCGATCCTTCGGGTCCTCGATGATCCCGATGGCCGGCGCGAACTGGGCGCGATCGCGGCCACACGCCTGCGCAGCTCCTTCCACTGGGGCCTGTCGCGCAGAGCGTTGCTGGACGCCTATGAGACAGTGATTCGGGAAGGATCCCTTCTTTCTGCCGGTGAAGCCAGCGATGCGGTGCCGGCTGCGTGGAGGGAGAACTGAGGCGGGGCGCAGCGCATCCGGCCTGCAGGGCTGCGCTGAGGGCTGGACAAGAACTTCGAAGTCAAGCAGACTGGATCGCAAGATTAACGGCAGAAATCCGCTCAGCTGCTGTCGCTGCTGGAGTTTGTCTGCCCACTTCCGGAGGTCGAGTTGAGCCAGTTTCAGCGCAGGATGTGCGTCCTCGCCGTGGGGGCGTTGTTTATTTGTGGATTGCAGACGGTTCGCGCACAGGAGCAGCGGCGCCCCGACGATCAACAGCAGCATCAGGGCGACGCGAACAAGACGGAAGCCCCCATCCCGCCGGAAAAGAGCTCGGTCACGCATCACGACATGACGCTCAACGGGCAGGCACTGCATTACACCGCGACAGCGGGAACGCTGCTGATTCGCGACGGCGAAGACGATCATCCTTACGGCAGCATTTTTTATGTGGCCTACACGGTGGACGGCGCGGATCCGAACACCCGGCCGGTGACCTTCCTCTACAACGGCGGTCCGGGGTCGGCGACCATCTGGCTGCACATGGGTTCGGTGGGGCCGGTGCGGGTGGTGACCGACAGCCCGGACGCAACGGGACCTGCGCCCTACAAGCTGGTTTCGAACCAGTACAGCCTGCTGGACAAGACGGATCTGGTGTTTGTGGACGCGCCGCTGACCGGCTTTTCGAAGGCGGTGGGCAAGGGAACGGACAAGGATTTTCGCGGCGTCGATCAGGACATCAAGGCGTTCGACAAGTTCGTGATCCGCTACGTGACGGTGAACGGGCGCTGGAATTCACCGAAGTATCTGTTTGGCGAGTCGTACGGCACGCCGCGCTCGGCCGGTTTGGCGGATGCGCTGCAGAACGACGGCATCTCGCTGAACGGAGTGATCCTGCTGTCGTCGATCCTGAACTTCAACGACGGGGCGCCGGGACTGGACGAGGACTACATCGGGACTCTGCCCTCGTACGCGGCGATCGCCTGGTACCACAACAAACTGCAGAACAAGCCTGCGGATCTGAAGGCGTATCTGGAGCAGGTGCGTGCCTTTGCGAACGGGGAATACGCCGCGGCTCTGCGCCAGGGCGATCTGATCTCGGCGGAGCAGCTGAACGATGTTGCGACGAAGGTGGCGCAGTACACCGGACTGCCGGTGCAGTATGTGAAGGACGCAAACCTGCGCATCAATCCGTCGCGCTTCCGCAAGGAACTGATGCGGGATGACGGCGATATTCTGGGCCGCTACGATGCGCGCTTCGAAGGGACGGACGTGGACAACGCGGGCGAGTTCCCTGGGTACGATCCCTCGGACACAGGGATTGCCGGCGCCTTCGTCTCGGCGTTCCACGACTACCTGGTGAACGAGCTGAAGTGGGACACGACCGACACCTATCATGTGTCGACGGAGTCGGAGGTGCCATGGGATATGTCACACCGGATGCCGGGCATGCGCTTCTTCGGCGGCGGCGGACGGGGCGGCTCGCCTTATCTGGCCGGCGATCTGGCGGACGCCATGCGGAAAGATCCGAAGATGAAGGTCTTTTCGGCGAACGGGTACTTCGATCTGGCGACACCGTTCTTCATCACCGAGTACGATCTGAACCACATGATGCTGACGCCGGAACTGGCGAAGAATGTCGAGTTCGGCTACTACCCGTCGGGTCACATGGTGTACCTCAACGTGGATGCGCTGAAGTTGTTCGTGCACGATCTGGACGGCTTCTACGATCAGACGGATCATCACTAGGAAGGCAGCGGGAAAGCGGTTCGCTCAAGAACGGCTAGCGTAAATGCGGTTAGCGAAGAAGCGGTTCGCTGAACGCCGGTTCGAAGAAGCAGTGGGGCAGCGAGGGGAGGAATTCCTGGCTGCCCTGTTTTGTTCCGGTGTGGGTGCTGAGAATTGTCTGGACGTGACGGCGGATACAGCGCGGTAGTGGGTGCGCGGGATACCCTTGATCCATGGCCACGGCGCAGATTCACGAGACGGAGCGGACAGGCGGCGGACGGCTGCGTGGGGCACAGTCCGTGCTGGAGCGCGGCATCGAGCAGCAGGCATTTCCCGGCGCTGCGTGGGGCGTATTGCACCGCGGGGAGTTGGTAGCGCTCGACGCGGTGGGGCGATTCACGTACGAGGAGACAGCGCCGGCGGTCGAGCCGGAGACGGTCTTCGACCTGGCGAGCGTGACGAAGGTGGTGGCCACGACGTCGGCAGCGATGCTGCTGGTGGATCGGGGGCGGCTCGAGCTGGATGCGCGGCTGGGCGATATCCTGCCGGGATTTGTGATCGGAATGGAGCCGCATTCGGGCAAGGAGCGGGTGACGCTGCGGATGCTGCTGGCGCACACCTCAGGCTTGCCGGCGTATGTGGAACTGTTCAGGACCTGTACCACGCCGGAGGCGATGCTGCGGGCAGCGCTGAAGCTGCCGCTGGAGGCGCAGCCGGGCACGAGGACGGAGTACTCGGACATTGGTTTTATGCTGCTGGGCAAAGCGATCGAGGTGTTGAGCGGCGAGGCGTTCGACGCGTTGTGCGCGCGCGAAATATTTGCTCCGCTGGGACTGGAGTCGACGAGGTTTGGCCCCAATGCGGCGGGGCGCAGTGCGATTCCGCCGACGGAGAACGACACCTGGTTTCGCGGACGCGTGATCCAGGGTGAGGTGCAGGACGAAAACGCGTCGGTGATGGGCGGCGTGGCGGGGCACGCGGGGGTGTTTGCCAACGTGCGCGATCTGCTGGAGCTGGCTGCGTGCCTGATGGCTCGGGGAAAGACTGCGGAGGGTCGGCAGCTTTTCCGGCCGGAGACGGTGGAGCTGTTTACAACCCGACAGGAATCAGGGCGCGCGCTGGGATGGGACGTGCCGAAGGAAACGGGATCGTCGGCGGGGAAGTATTTTGGGCCGCTGTCGATCGGGCACCTGGGATACGCGGGAACGTCGATCTGGATCGATCCCGAGCAGGAGCTGGCGGTGGCGCTGCTGACCAACCGCACGTGGCCCGACCGGTCAAGCCAGCGGATCAAGACAGTGCGGCCAGCGTTTCATGACGCGGTGGTGGAGGGGTTGCGGTAGGGCAAGACCGAACTTCAGCAAAAAGACCCTCGCCGAGCCGAGGGTCTTTGGCGTTCGGACGCCGTCAGTAGATCCGGAAGTTGACCTCGATGTTGATCTCCACCGGGACCGCGTGGCCGTGGAAGATGGCCGGCTTGAATTTGTACTGGCGAACCGCCTCCATGGCTTTCTCGTCCAGCCCCATGCCCAGCGGGCGCACCACGTGCACCTGCTGCGGATTGCCCTGCGCGTCGACGATCAGGCCCACGATGCAGATGCCCTGGTACTTGGCGCGGCGCGCCTCGTCGGAGAACTCCGGATCGGGCG
>Ga0335074_10010085_pt1 | contig 13203 bp, 11 predicted proteins | sample Lox_Sample_23_FD_206715 | JGI IMG/M metagenome (GOLD analysis project Ga0335074, IMG submission 206715) | Soil microbial communities from Loxahatchee National Wildlife Refuge, Florida, United States - Lox_Sample_2.3 | ecosystem: Environmental > Terrestrial > Soil > Wetlands | place: USA...
CCGGGTCGGCCCGCCGCATCCCGGCAGCGATCATCCGCAGGGCGAACAGGTGCTGAGAGATCGCGTCGTGGACCTCCCGCGCGATCCGGGCCCGCTCCGCGGTCCGCGCGTCACCGGTGGCTCGCTGCCGTTCAGCGGCGAGCGCGGAGCCGAGCTGCCGGGTCATGCTCGTGAAGTTCGCCTCCAGCTGGCCGACCTCGTCCCGGCCGGAGACAGGCAAAGTGACGGCATAGTCGCCGTCGGCGACCGCGGCGGCGGCTCGTTCCAGGCGGCGCACTCGGCGGACGAGGCGTCTTGAGGTCAGGAAGCCGAACAACACGCCGACGGGCACGATGGCGACCAGAAGCGCGAATGGGGCCGTCTGCAGCAGCGGGCCGGTCTCGCCGAGCTGACCCAGCTCTCTCCAGGCGCGGACCGGGTTGATGAACCCGGGTGACCACGGCGCCTGGACGTAGACGTAGGCGACCGGTGCCGGAGACTTGCCGCCGGTGCGTGCGACCCGCCAGACCCGGTAGAGCACGCCCCCGTACGGCGTGGGGTGCGGCGTGGTCAAGGTCGTGCTGCCTTTGGTAGTGAACCTCATCCCGCCTTCGATTGCCTGAGCCGCCGGGACGGGAAGCTCGCTGTCCGCAGCCCGTCCGGGCGGGTACCGGGATGGCGCAGAAGACGCGACGACAGTGCCGTTGGCGGCGACCGCCACGACCGCCGTGACTGCCAGGCGGCTGTGGATCGGACCGGTGATCGCCGGAACGATCAGCGTGCCGTCCGGGCCCGGCAGGGCCTGGCCGGGCCGCGCCGGCTGGCGGCGTTCGCCGAGCACGGTTCCGGCCGGCAGGCGCTTCTCGAGCTGCTGGCCGTAGCTCCTCGCAGTTTCGTCCACCTGGGCCTGCAGCTGGGCGGCGTTGACCACCGAAGGCACCTGGAAGCCGAGCACGAGCGCCTCGACCAGCACCACGACGGCGAGCGTGACGAGAATGTAGGACGCGATCAGCCGGCCTGGCAGCCCCCACACCCAGCGTCGCACCCGGTCCAGCACACCTGCACGCTACCTCCGCGCAACGCTCCGCCGTATCCCTCCAAGGAGGGACCTCCGCTACCTCCAGTGCGTGATGTGCCCGCTGCCGCCGGACCGGGACGCTGGCTGCCATGAACCCACAGCTAGAGCTCCAGCGAGTGTCCAAGGTCTACGGTCACGGCGCTGCTGAAGTGCACGCCCTCGACCGAGTCACCCTGTCGGTGGACGAGGGTGCGATGGTCGCAGTGATGGGGCCGAGCGGATCGGGGAAGAGCACGCTGCTGACGATCGCCGGCAGCCTGGAAGAGCCGACTGAAGGCGAGGTGCGCGTACGCGGTACCGCGCTGGCGGGCATGTCACGCAACGACAAGGCCCGGCTGCGGCGGCGCACGATCGGCTACGTGTTCCAGGATTACAACCTGCTGCCGGGGCTGACGGCCGGGGAGAATGTGAGCCTGCCGCTCGAACTGGACGGGTCGCCCGCGCGGAAGGCCCGGGCCGCCGGGCTGGCGGCGCTGGAAGAGCTAGGGATCGCCGATCGGGCAGACCGTTACCCAGACGAGCTGTCGGGCGGCGAGCGGCAGCGGGTGGCGATCGCCCGCGCCGTTGTCGGTGACCGGCGACTGCTGCTGGCTGACGAGCCCTCCGGTGCACTCGACTCGGGCAACGCCGCGGCAGTCATGCGCCTGGTGCACGAGGCGTGCAAGAACGGCGGGATGGCCGCAGTTGTGGTCACCCACGACGCACAGCTTGCCTCGTGGGCTGACCACGTCGTATTCCTGCGTGACGGCCGGGTCACCCAGCAGACTGTCTCCGCACCGGGAGCGGAGTCCCTGCTCACGCCCGGACGACCGCAATGAGCGTCACCGTACGAGAGCAACACGGGCGCGCGGCGGGCAGGAATGGTGGCGTCCCCGCCCGGCGGGCGATCGTTCGCTGGGCCTGGCGGCTATTGCGCCACGAGTGGCGCCAGCAGTTGCTGATCCTGGCGCTGATCACCGTCGCCGTCGCGGCCACTTTCGTCGGCTCGGCGGTGGCCACCAACACACCGACCCCGCCGGGCGCCGGCTTCGGTACCGCGGCCGACATTGCCACGCTGGGTCCGAGCCATGACCTGTCCGCCGAGATCGCGGCGCTGGGCCGCCGGTTCGGCCGGCTCGACGTAATCGAGAACGAGACGATCTCGGTGCCGGGCTCGGTCGCCACCTACAGCCTGCGCGCGCAGAACCCGCACGGAGCGTTTGGCCAGCCGATGCTCTCGCTGGTAAGCGGGCACTATCCCAGCGGGACCGGACAGGTGGCTCTGACCGGTGGGGTCGCATCCGAACTGCACCTCAGGATCGGTGACACGTGGCGCGCGGGCGGCTCAGTCCGGCGCGTGGTCGGCATCGTGACCAACCCGCAGAATCTGGTTGACGAATTCGCGCTCGTGGCGCCCGGCCAGGTCGGCGCGCCCACGCTTGTCACCGTGCTGTTTGACGCGCGAGGTGTGAAGCCCCAGGCGCTAGGCCCGAACGTGGTGTCGCGAACCTCGGTCGGCAGCACCAACGTGATCAACCCGGTCACCATCTCGCTGGCAGCCGTGACGCTCGGGATGCTGCTCATCGCGCTGGTCAGCGTGGGCGGGTTCACGGTGCTGGCGCAGCGGCGGCTGCGCTCGATTGGCATGCTCGGCGCGCAGGGCGCCACGGACGGCAACGTGGCGCTTGTGGTCAGCGCCAACGGCCTCGCCACCGGGATTGTGGGTGCGGTGACCGGGTTTGCGCTCGGCCTGGTCGCATGGCTGGCGTACCGCCCGCGCGCGGAGGCCAGCGCTCACCACGTCATCGGCGCCTTCCAGCTGCCCTGGCTGGTGATCTTTGTGTCGATGGCGCTAGCCGTGCTCGCGGCGTTCCTGGCGGCTGTTCGACCCGCCCGGGCGATCGCCCGGGTGCCGGTCGTCGCGGCGCTCGCGGGGCGGCCGCCGGCCCCGCGGCGGGCTCGCCGCTGGACTGGGCCGGCCGGCGTTGGCCTCATCGTGCTCGCGTTCTTCCTGATCGGGCTAGCGAGTGAGCAGTCGACGTCGGCCGCTGCAGAGACGGGGAACGACTCGACGCTGTTTCTTGCCCTGATCGTGGGCCTGATCGTGCTCTGCGTCGGCGTCGTGCTGTTCGCCCCGACCTGCCTGGCGCTGCTCGCCAGGGCTGCCCGGCGGGCCCCGGTAGTCGTGCGGCTTGCCCTGCGCGACCTGGCCAGGTACCGGACGCGCTCCGGGGCGGCGCTCGGGGCAATCAGCCTCAGCGTGCTCATCGCGGTCATCATCTGCGTGGTCGCCGCTGCCCGGTTCGGCAACGCCCTCGACTACGTCGGGCCCAACCTGGCCGCCAACCAGCTCATCGTCTACCCGGCAGCCGCCAACGCGCAGTTCGCAGGGCCGGCCGGAAAGCAGCACGGGCCGCAGTCGCCGAACCATCGGAACGGCCGGCTGCAGAGCCGGGCGGCGCGCACTCCAGGCGCGACTGTCCTGCTCATCAGCGGGACCCGATCCATACCGGTCCAAGTGACTGGAGCCCAGCTTGCCGCGATGGCAGCCGAGGCCCGGGGCATCGCGGGTTCGCTCGGGTCCTCGGACATCGTCCAACTGGAGACGACTGACTCCGAACTGCAGCGCGCCACGTCCGGCGGGCGGAACTGGGACGGAACCGTGTATGTGGCCACTCCGCAGCTGCTGCACGCGTACGGCATCACTGCCGCGCAGGTAAGTCCGGACGCCGACATCCTCACCATGCGGCCTGGTCTGTCGAGCATGACGCTGATGCAGCTACAGTACGGCGCTTTCAAGGGCAGCCCGCCGGGCAGCACGCCATGCGCGCCCAGCACCTCTTGCCTGGCGAATCCGAAGATCCAGGAGGTCGCTGGGCTGCCGGGCGGTACGTCAGCGCCGAACACCGTTGTTACCGAGCACGCTGTGCACGAGTTGCACCTGACGATTACGACAGCTGGCTGGCTGATTCAAACCCCGGACTCGCTGACGGCAGGTCAGATCAGCGCTGCCCAGCATGCTGCGGCGGAAGCAAGACTGCCGAGCAATCTCGTAGCCAACAGCCCGGTGGGTCCGCTCAGGCTGGTAGCCACAGCGGGGCTGGCCGCGCAGACGCGTGACAGCATCCCGACGCTCGCGGAGATCGCCGACGTGGCTAGCGTCTTCGGCATCCTGCTCGCGCTCGGCATTCTCGCGATGTGTATCGGACTGCTTCGTAGCGAAACCGCCGGCAGCCTCCGCGCGCTGACCGCGGCAGGCGCGAGCGGCGCAGCTCGCCGGGCCATCTCCGCGGCCACTGCGGGAGCGCTTGCGCTGATTGGCGCAGTGGTCGGCACCGCCGCCGGGTACGTCGCGGCGATCGGCTTCTTCCGGACCAATCAGCTGGACACCCTCTCGTCGCTGAGTAGCATCCCGGTGACAAGCCTGCTGCTCATCCTCGTCGGTATGCCGCTAGCTGGCGTGATCGGTGGCTGGCTGCTCGCGGCACACGAGCCGAGTGCGATCGGCCGCCGCCCCCTTGAGTAACCGGCCGGAACTGCAGCGTGTCTAGCCGCCTGGCCGCTGTGCGTGTTTAACTCGGCCTGACCGGAAATTCTGGACTTGAACTCTAAACGCGTACAGCGAGATCGAGTTTGCTGCGTCGCGTCCCGGGATGCTGGCCATGGGTGATGCCCGGCGCGGCCATGGGTAAAGGAGGCAGAAGGTGACCGAGCCTGTGGCTGGTGGCAAGATCCAGGAGACGCAGATCGGCCGTTACCGGTCGACACGTGGCCTCGATTATGAGTCGGTGCCGTGGCGGCTATGGGAGAAGTCCAAGAAGCTCTTCTGGGACCCGGCGGACATTGACTTCTCGCAGGACACCATCGACTGGCAGGCGATGTCGCAGGAGGAAAGGGTGCTCGTTGGCCTGTCGGCCCGCGGGTTCATGGTCGGCGAAGAGGCAGTGACGCTCGACATCGTTCCGCTCTTGCGTTGCATGTCTGACCTGGGACGCCTCGAGGACACGATGTACCTGTCGATGTTCGCCATGGAAGAGGCTAAGCACACCGAGATGTTCCGTCGTTGGTTCGACGCCGTCGACCTCGACCCGGCCTCGCTGGACGACTTGGTCCGGGCGCAGCAGGCGTCCCTCGGGCAGCGCCGCGTAGGCCTGTTCGACGGCGGACTGACGAAAGTGATGCGCAGACTCGACACGGACCGGTCGCCGAAGGCGATCCTGGACGCGACCCTGATCTACAACCAGCTCGTCGAGGGCGTCGCGGCGATCGCCGGGTACCGGCGCTGGGATCTCACCTTGCGCAAGCTCGGCAAGCTTCCCGGTCTCGCGGCCGGCTTGAAGCTAACCCAGCGAGACGAGCGGCGTCATATCGCCTACGGCACCTATCTGGGGCGGCGAATCATCGCGGAGAATCCCGAGCTATGGGAGTGGGTCGAGCAGCGCTGGGCGAGGCTAACCGCCGGTTTCGGGGGCGGCTACGGGTCAGCGGATCCACGAGTCCAGGAGCAGCGCGCTGCGGCCGGTTTCGATGACGAATACCAGCAGCAGCTGATCAGGCGCCGGCTCGAGGCGCTCGCCGTTGCCCGGACTATGAACGCCGACGAGGTGGAGGCCAGCGCCGTCGAGGCATTCGAGCCGGAGGAACTTCAGCACGTGGTCTGAGCACCGGTAGCTGGTGCCCGCCGCCCAGGTAGGTCCCCTGGAATCGACACCCCAGTTACTTGGTGACCACATAACTGACAAATCGACCGCCACGGGTCACCTAACGACAAGACATCCCAGGGGCGAAGACATGGCGCCGGTATATCAGCGGGCGGAACTAAGCAGCACGCCGCGCGCGGTCAGGTCGGTGATCGCGGCTGGCTCCAGACCCAGCCAGTCGGACAGCGCCTCAGCATTGTGCTCACCGCGACGAGCGACCCCGCGCGGTACTGCGGCGGTCGCGGCCGAGAAGTCGTACGGCATTGCGACCACCCGGCGTTCGGTGCCGGGAACCGGCGCGGTGTGCGCGCCGCCCGCGAACACGTTGGCAGCGTCTGGCAGCTCTGCCCAGGCGACCCCGGCGCTCTCCAGCGCCGCGATCAGCTCACCCCGGCTGGTGAATCCGGTCATCCAGCCCTGAATCGCCTGTTGCCGGAGCCGTGCTTTCACCGGCAGTTCACTGCCAGGCGGCGCGGGATCGGCGATCAGCCCGCGGCGCGACAGCATGACCCATGCATGCTTCGGCGGCGCCGCGATGAGGATGGGGCCGCCGGGTGCTTGCCAGACCGTGCCGCGTGAACTGTACGGCTCGGTGCTGCCGTCGATGGCGGCGTGCGCGTGGTCATCGCTCGCCGCGACGGCAGCCAGCATGCTGAGCTCGATGTGCTGACCGGAGTCCGTGACCGCTCGCTGATGCAGCGCCGCGAGGATCGCGATGGCCGCGTGCAGTCCGGTGACCGTGTCGGCGAGCGCCAGCGGCAGGTCGGCGGGCTCCCGGGCGTCTAGCTGTGCCTGCCGGGCGATCAGGCCCGACTCGGCGTGGATGACCGGGGCCAGCGCGCGCCGGCCTGCGTCCGGTCCGGTCGCGCCGAACCCCGATACCGAGAGCATGACTAGCCGCGGGTTGCCGGCAGAGAGCCGCTCGTAACCGAGCCCCAGCCGGTCCATCACACCGGGCCGGAAGTTCTCGATCAGCACATCAGCCTGTGCGGCGAGATCACGGATCAGGTCGGCTGCGCCTGCTACGGCAAGGTCGACGCCGACGTTCCGCTTGCCGGCGTTCATCTGGGCGTACATGCCGGCCCGTCCGTCGGTGACGACACCGAACAGGTCGGTGACGTCGGTGCGCGGTCCTTCGACACGGACAACGTCGGCGCCGAGGTCGCTGAGGATCCGGGCAGCGTACGGACCGGAGATCGCCTGCGAGATGTCCAGCACGCGCCATGCGGGCAACGGCCCGGGCAGGGCTGCGGTGACAGAGTCCGCGGTGAGAGAGCCCGCGGCAGCAGGGTTCACCGTGACAGCGTCCGCCATGCCCGGGCTAGCGGGGTCAGTCATCTCGGGGGGACCGGGGTCAGTGATGACGAGCCTCCTTCGGTGCGATACACCCGCTGGTGATGGTATATACCGACATGACAGAGGCTGTCTGTCCGCCGCCGGGCTAGTGTCGCCCGGTGATCATCCGGACGAACTCGCGATGCCCGGACTGAAGCCTGTCCAGCTCAGCTGGCGGCAGTCCCCACGTGCCCATCCTGCCCGCGTGCCTGAGTGCCTGAGTGCCGCGTAGAGATCCCAGTGCGGCAGCGTGGTTAGGTCCACAGCGCGCAAGCTCCCGCGCCAACTGGGAGATGACTGCTGACTCCGCCAGCGGCGCCCGCGCCGGATCGATCATCGCGTCGCCGTCGACGTACTCGATGACCAGACAAGGGCCGGGCACTATGGCGCCGGGCTCGTCGGCCAGCAGTGGCCGCGGGACCCGGAGCCCGGCCAAGTGGAGCAAGCGCAGCAGGTGGTACTCATGTGCCGCTATCTGCGGGTCGCGCTCACGGCCGTGCGCGCCGTACTGGCGGACCACCAGGTTCGCGGCGAGGCCCGCGGACGTGACAGCCTTGAGGGCTGTCACCCGGGCAGATACGCCACCCAGGAGATCACGGACGGAGACGAGCTGCAGCCCTGGGTCGACGCACCTGAGCACTTCGCGGAACGCCGCCGTATCCGCCGTCACATCGGTGATCATGCCAGAATCCTGCCGGGCCAGTTCTCTACAATTTGTCGTATGGGCACCGGTGAGGTCGCGTGACCGCCGCCGACAAGGAATCTTCCTCGTCGTTCGAGCTCGGCACCGACGGCCCGTCGGCCATCCTGGTCGGCGTCGACGACTCGACCACGTCCAGCCGCGCTGGATGGTACGCGGCCGGCCTGGCGCGCCGTCAGCGAGCCAGGCTCATCGCCGTGTTCGTCGCTCCGCTGGCATCGTTCGGGGCGGCCGGGCCCGGCGGCGCTGCCCTGACAGTCGCCAAAGACGAGGCGTTCCGCGCGACTGCCGAGGAGATGGCCGGCCGGGCTGAGAGGATCGCGGCGGAGCTGGGCATCTCCGTGACGTTCATGGCCGCGCGCGGAGACCCGTACTCCGAGATCCTCCGCATTGCCGGCGAGGTAAAGGCCGACGCCATTGTGGTGGGTGCGTCCGCGCACGCCGGACACCGGTTCGTCGGGTCGCTGGCTATCCGGCTGGTGCGCGCAGGGAAGTGGCCTGTCACCGTCGTGCCATGAGCTTGCTGGCCGGGGCCGTCACCTGACTGGCCCCGGCAGCAGCGCAGTAACGATAGCCGGGATGGCTTCGCCGATAGGCCGGCGGATCACCGCGATGGCTAGCGCGTCGTACGGCGTCGGGTCGCGGTTGACGACGACCAGGCGTGCGCCGGCTCGTACCGCAACGGCGCAGAGTGACGCAGCCGGCTCGACCGTCAGTGTGCTGCCGATAGCCAGGAAGAGATCGGCTGTCTCCGCCGCAGCGGCGGCCCTGGCGAGCACGGCGGCGTCAAGCTGCTGGCCGAACATGACAGTTGCTGACTTAAGAATTCCGCCGCAGTCGGCGCATGGCGGATCGGTCTCGCCTGCCCGCACCCTCGTGAGTGCATCGGCCATCTCGCTCCGGTGCTGGCAATTGACGCAGACGACCTGGTACATCGTGCCGTGGAGCTCGAGAAGGCGGTCCGCCGGAGTTCCGGCCCGTTGATGCAGGCCGTCGATGTTCTGCGTGATCACCGTCGTATCGACCGGGCTGGCGGCCAGTTCGGCCAGCGCCAGGTGCGCCGGATTCGGCTCCGCTGTCCAGGCCGGATGCGAGAGCCGGGCTTGCCAGGATCGCCGCCGGACCGCCGGATCCGCCACGTAGACCTGGTAGGTCGACATCTTCTCGGCGGCCGGGTCCCTGGTCCAGATCCCGGACGGGCCACGGAAGTCGGGGATCCCCGAGTCCGTCGAAATTCCGGCACCGGTCAAGACCGCGACCTGACGGATCCCGCGCGTCCAGCCGGACAGACCCGGCAGATGGTCGGCAGTCACATAGCCATCCTTCGTCAGCCGCCCCGGTCACTGCAAACGGCTGTGCGGCAAACGGCTGTGCGGCAAACGGCTGGGACCCGTGATCCGGGAGAGTTGTGCACGCGGGAGCGTGCACAACTCTGCCGGATCAAGCAAAGCGGCTGGGCTCAGTCCGGCCGGCTGCCAGCCAGCTTCCAGGCCACCGGCAGCAACCCGGCGGCGATCGCTGCCTTGATGGCATCGCCGATCACGAACGGCGTGAAGCCGTCCTTCAACGTCGCGGCGGCGCCCAGGTGCAGGTCGAGGGCTAGCCAGGCGCAGCCGAACCCGTAGATCAGGATCTCGCCGGCCAGCATCGCGGGCACGGACTTGAGCACCGAGCGGTCGGCGCCGCGCTCGGCCAGGTAGCCGCAGGCCACCGCGGCGAAGAAGAAGCCGACGATGTAGCCGAACGATGCGCCGACGTAGCCAGCCGAGTGCCCGGCGAACCACGGCACGCCGGCCACGCCCGCGACTGCGTACAAGGCCATCGCCGCTGCCGCCCGGCGCCAGCCAAGCGCGGTGCCCGCCAGCAGCACACCGAGGGTCTGACCGGTGATCGGCACTGGGGTGAACGACAGGTGCATCGACAGCTGGGCAAGCGCACCGACGAGGCCAGCGGCGCCGATGACGAGCAGTACGTCGCGTGCTGCGTGAGCGATCCTGCCGCCGCTGCGGGCAATCAGGTCGCCGAGCACCTGCGGCTGCGGCTGGGCAATCGCGACAGACGACATGGGTTGCCTTTCGGGTCGGGCCCGGGGGGCGGGCCGGACGAGGAGGGACCATACCATGCCGCCCCGAGACGACATTCCGGCCGCCAGGTATCGTGCGGCCGTGGGCATCGACGAGACCAGGCGGCCGGCAGGCGGACCCGGCTGCTCGCCGCCGGCCGCCGCTGCCGCTGGCGGCGGGGATGGCGGTGACGCTGGCGGCGGTGGTAAGGGCACGGCCCGGACCATCGAGTTCCTGCGGGGGGACTGGGACATAGAGCGGCTGATCCGCGACCGGCGGGCGGGCCAGGACGGCGCATTCCGCGGCACCGCGAGGTTCCGGCCGACGGCAGATAGCCAGGTGCTCGAGTACACCGAAGACGGCGAACTGCGCTTCGGCAGCCACCACGGGCCTGCGCGGCGGCGCCTGATCTACCGCGGCCGCGCGGACGGTGCGGCCGACGTCCGGTTCGCGGACGGACGCGAGTTCTACCGGCTCGACTTGCGTGCCGGGGCCTGGCAGGCCGACCACCCGTGCCGGGCTGACAGCTACCACGTGGTCATTACCCGGCTCAGCCCGGACAGCTTCAGCGAGACCTGGCAGGTAGCCGGGCCGGGCAAAGACTACGAGCTGGCGACGACCTATCGGCGGATCAGCGGCCGCCCGATCCCGGAGGGGCTTGATGCCACTGGCCCGGAGGCTGCAGCGTGACGATAACCAGGTTGCCGGACGGTTCACGATGAGCAGCGCCGAGTACGGCGGAACGATCCCGCGCCTGCTCGCGGCCGCGGCCGAGCGGGACAGCGACGGCACCTGGCTGCGGAGCGACGCCGGCTCTCTGACGTTCAGCGGCGCCGTCGCGGCAGTTAGCCAGACGGCTGCGGCCCTGCAGGCAGCCGGGGTCGGCAAGGGTGACCTGGTCATGCTGACCGCAAGCACGACGCCGCCGTACCTGCTGAGCTGGCTTGCGCTGACGTCGCTTGGCGCTATCGCGGTGGCTGTCAACCCGCGCAGCACGCCGGCCGAGCTTGCCGGGCTGATCACTCAGGTGAAGCCGCGGCTGCTGATCACCGACGCCGGACTGGCCGGCGTGATCTCGGCTGCGCGTGCCGGGACTGAGGCAGCCCAGACCGGCGCGGTACGAGCAGGCACTGGCCCGGCTGCCCCGGCCGGTCCCGCTGAGACCACCGGCCGCGATGTGACTGTCCCCGGCGCGCCGGACCGCCGGGTCACTGGCCACGCAGTGACTGGCCTGGTCGACGGCAGCGTGCCGGTAACCCCGTTCCCGTCAGAATTTGACGTGGACTCGCTGATCCCGGGCGACTGGGCGGACCCCGTTGCGATGGCGATGGCGGCGCGGCACGCGAGCTTGCCGGACACCCGCGTCGGGCCGGACGACATTGCCGTGCTGATTCCCACGTCGGGGACCACGGGCCGGTCGAAGCTCGTGATGCAGACGCACCGGGCCTACGCGATGGCGGGTGAGGGCTTCGGATTCTGGATGGAGCTGACCGCGGCCGACCGGATGCTGACCACGCTGCCGCTGTTCCACGTTAACGCGCCCGCGTACTCGGTCATGGGATCACTGGCGTGCGGCGCCGGGCTGGTGCTGGCGGAGCGGTTCTCGGCCAGCACGTTCCTGGATACGGCGCGGCGGCATGAGGCGACCGAGTTCAACGCGATCGGCGCCATGCTGGAGATCCTGATGCGCCAGCCCGAGCGCCCCGACGACGCGGACACGCCGCTGCGGCTCTGCTACACCGGGCCAGCTCCAGAGCGAGAACGCCAGCTTGCCATGGAGCAGCGCTTCGGCCTGCGAATCGTGGTGGGGTACGCGCTGTCGGAGTCACCGTACGGGCTGATCTGGGCTCGCGGAACGCGGCCGTTCGGCACGCTCGGCTCGGTGCGGCAGCACCCGGTGCTGGGGACCGTCAATCACGCGCGGGTCGTTGCTGAGGCAGGCTCGATCGCCGGCCCTGGCGGAACCGGCGAACTTGAGCTGCGCAATCCGGTGCTGACGCCCGGTTACTGGGAGATGCCGGCCGAGACGGCCGCGCTGATGCACGACGGCTGGCTGCGCACCGGCGACCTCGTGTCGGTCGGGGACGACGGCACTTACACCTTCATCTCCCGGGTGAAGGAAGTGATCAGGCGGCGCGGGGAGAACCTGTCTCCGCTCGAAGTCGAAGAAGTGCTGAACGCCCACCCGGCGGTGCTTGAGTGCGCCGTTGTCGGCGTGCCATCCGAGCTGTCGGAAGAAGAAGTCAAGGCATTCGTGGTCCCGGCGGCCGGGGTGACTCAGCTGGACTTCGCTGAGCTGCGGTCGTTGGCGGCAGCCCGACTCGCCTCGTTCAAGGTCCCGCGGTACTGGCAGCAGGTCGCCGAGCTGCCGCGGACTCCGACAGCGCGGGTCGCGAAGCACCGACTGCCAGCGGGCCATCCGGACGGCGAGTACGACGCTGAGTCAGCCCAACGCCAGATCACACAGCCCGGCCAGGGCGCCGCGCGAAGTTACCAGGGAGAACAGTGACTGAGTACCCGACCTCGATCGGCACCGCCGACGCCACCACGATCACGGTTCTCGGCCAGAACCTTGCCGAAGACCTGATGGGTCAGATCAGCTTCGGCGAGCTCGCCTTCTGGCTGGCCGCGCTGCGGCGGCCGGCAGCGGGCGAGCTGAAGCTGTTCGAGTCAGTGCTTGTGGCGCTGGCCGACCATGGCTTCACCCCGTCGGTCATCGCGGCTCGCCTTACCCTGACCGGCGCGCCGGAATCGGTGCAGGGCGCGCTGGCGGCGGGGCTGCTTGGCGGTGGCTCGCGGTACCTCGGCGTGACCGAGGACTGCGGGCGCTTCCTCGCCGCCGCGCTAGCCGGACACGAAGGTCCGCTGCCAGACGCCGACGCGGGCTGGGATGAGCTGGCAACGACCGCTGTCCAGGCGCAGCGGGCAGCGAACCGGCTGGTTCCTGGGCTCGGGCATCCGGTGCACAAGGACGGCGACCCGCGCACGCCCGTCATTTTCAGGATTGCGGAGGAGTCCGGGGTGCTGGGCCCGCACTTGCAGCTGTTCGCGGCGGTCGGCCGGGTGCATCCGGCGATCATCGGCCGCACGCTGCCGCTGAACGGGGCAGGTGTCTGCGGGGCTGCGCTGGCCGACCTCGGGTTCCCGCCGGACCTGCTGCGCGGGTTCGCTCTGCTGGCGAGGACCGCCGGCCTCCTCGGCCATCTGGCCGAGGAAATGCGCAACCCGGCTGGCCAGTCCATCTACCGGGAGGTTGACGAGGCAGTCCGGTATGTGCCGCCGCCAGAGGCGTAGCCGGTCCCAACACTCGGCGCGACGCGTTACAGCCAGCGCCCGATTTATCCCGGTCTGGGTACACAGGAAGCCGGC
>Ga0335074_10010086_pt1 | contig 13202 bp, 12 predicted proteins | sample Lox_Sample_23_FD_206715 | JGI IMG/M metagenome (GOLD analysis project Ga0335074, IMG submission 206715) | Soil microbial communities from Loxahatchee National Wildlife Refuge, Florida, United States - Lox_Sample_2.3 | ecosystem: Environmental > Terrestrial > Soil > Wetlands | place: USA...
TCACCGGCACCCCGGAAGGCGTCGGGCCGCTGACCGACGGCGACGAGGTGTCGGTCACGATCGAATCCATCGGGACGCTGGCCAACAGGGTGGTCATCCGCGACTAGGCCGCGGCCAAAATCTCAGGCCGGCAGCACCGCTCGAAGGTGACGGAGCTGCCGTTCGGCGTGCGCGTGCGGCACGCTGTGCCCGCTGAACGGGTACACGGCGATGTCCTTGTCCGCCGTGATCTCGTTGTAGGCGGCGAACACCGTGGACGGCGGGCAGATGATGTCCATCAGGCCGACGCTGAGCAGCGACGTCGCCGTGATCCGGCGGGCGAGCAGGGCGCAGTCGATGTACCGCAGGGTGTTCAGCGCGGCGTCGACGAGCGCGACGTTCTCGGCGAGGAACTCGGGGATCTCCGTGTACGGGGCGTGTGGCGCGAGCGTGATCGCGCGCTGGATGTCGCACAGGAACGGGACGTCCGCGTGGCACACCGCCACCTTGTCGCCGTGCAGCGCGGCGGCCGCGAGCGCGAGGCCGCCGCCCTGGCTTGCCCCGCTGACCGCCACCACGGCGTCGGGGCCGGCGAGCTCGAGCGCCACGTCCACGGCGCGCGCCGCGTCGGTGAACATCCGGGTGTAGTAGTAGTCCGCGGGCGTCGTGATGCCGCGGGTCATCACCTGCGCGTTCTCCGGCCCCGTCGACTGGTCGGGGGTCGCGCCGAACGTCCAGCGGCCGCCCTGGCCGCGGCTGTCCATCACGAACACCCCGTAGCCGAGCGCGGGCAGCAGCAGGTGCTCGGCCGGCGCGCCGCGGCCGCCGCCGTACCCGATGAACTTGACCACGATGCTGCCGGGCTCGGCGGCCGGCCTGATGTACCACGCCCGCACCGGATCCCCGCCCGCACCGGAGAACTCCACGTCGAACACCCGGAACGGCCGGTACACGTCCGGCTCGTACGGCGTGAACGTGGCCGGCTGGGCCTGCGCCCTCGCCAGCTCGAGGCGCTCGGACCACCAGGCGTCGAGTCCGGCCGGCTCGCTCGTGCCGGTGCGGTACTCGCGCAGCCGCTCCAGCGGCATGTCATACCAGGGCATACGGCTGTTTCTATCATTGTCCCGGCGGTCGCGTTGGCTACCAGGTTCCGGATTCGGTAGACTGCATCGGCGCCGGTACGGCAGACTGGGCGCGCCCATGGGGTATGGGGTAATTGGCAGCCCGACAGGTTCTGGCCCTGTTTGTCTAGGTTCGAGTCCTGGTACCCCAGCTTCTTCGTGGCACGGATGGCCTAATGTGGCCTCCGTGCCACGTTTGCTTTCCGCCCCGTTTCGTACGTTTCCGGCGATCCCGGGAGGCTCGGTGTGCTGATCCAGGCCTGCCTCAACGGCTCCACCACGCGTGCCGAGCACCCGGCGGTCCCGCTGACCCCGGCCGAGCTCGCCGCCGAGGCCCGCGCCTCGGCCGCCGCCGGGGCGGAGTCGGTCCACCTGCACCCGCGTGACCCGTCCGGGGCCCAGACCCTGATCCCTGAGCACGTGCTCGGCGCGGTGGCCGCCGTGCGGGCGGCGAGCGGGCTGCCGGCCGGCGTGACGACCGGCATCTGGACGGTGGACGGGGACACCGCGCGCCGGATGTCTCTGGTCGAGCGGTGGACCGGGCAGCACCGGCCGGACTTCGCCTCCGTCAACATGAACGAGCCGGGCATTGACGCGCTCGCCGATCTGCTGACCAGCCTGGGCATCGAGATCGAGGCGGGCGTCTGGACCGTGGAGGACGCGCGGCTGCTCGGCGCGAGCTCGTTCGGCGGCCGGGTGATCCGGGTGCTGCTCGAACCGGTCGACCGGTCACCGGACGGGGCCGTCGCGACGGCCGCGGAGGCGTCGGCGGAACTGACCAGGCTGGGGATCGAGGCACCGCAGCTGCACCACGGGTACGGCCTGGCCACCTGGGATGTGATCCGGGCCGCGGTCGCGAAGGGGCAGGACATCCGGGTCGGCCTCGAGGACACGACCGTCCTGCCGGACGGCTCTGTCGCCACGGGGAACGGCGAGCTGGTAGCCGCCGCCGCCCAGCTGGCGCGCGGGGCGTGAGGTGTGCCGGGCGGCTCGTGTTGGCTGCACTCCCTCGGAGGCGGTAAGGTGTTTGCGCTCGGCCCCGTCGTCTAGAGGCCTAGGACGTCGCCCTCTCAAGGCGGTAACGCCGGTTCGAATCCGGTCGGGGCTACCAGCATTTCCACCTCAGCGGGCAGTCTGCCCGTGCAGCACGCCCCGCGACGCGCGCGGCTTCCCCGCTGCCGCCGCCGTGTATGATCGACCGCGTGTCGCGGTGGTATAGGCGCTTTACGCGGGCTCCGGGTGGGGCCGCGCGTACGTGCGCGCGCTTATCATCGCCCGGAGCCAGCCGAAGGACGGGGCAGCGACGTCCCGTCGTCAATGACAGGGCGTAGCTGGCTCCCGGCAGACACGGGCGGCGGCGTCGCCCGGGAGGAGAAGACCCCGATGTCAGGCGTCAGGGATACCCGGATCGTCGGCTACGAGCCGCTGCTGGCGCCGGCGGCGCTGCTGGACGAGCTCCCGCTCGGCACCGCCGAGGCGGAGACGGTGGAGCGCACGAGGGCCGAGGTCCGCGCCCTGCTGGACGGTGCCGACGGCCGGCTGCTGATCGTCGCAGGCCCGTGTTCTGTGCACGACCCCAAGGCGGCGCTCGACTACGCCGCCCGCCTTATCGAGCTCCGTGAGCGGTACGCCGATGACCTGCTGATCGTGATGCGCGTGTACTTCGAGAAGCCTCGCACGGTTACCGGGTGGAAGGGCCTGATCAACGACCCGGGCATGGACGAGAGCTTCGACGTGCACCGCGGGCTGCGCGCCGCCCGCCGGCTGCTGCTCGACATCCTGCGTACCGGCATGCCGGTCGGCTGCGAGTGGCTGGACCCGATCACCCCGCAGTACATCGCCGACGCCGTGACCTGGGGTGCGATCGGGGCGCGGACGACGGAGAGCCAGGTGCACCGGCAGCTCGCGTCGGGCCTGTCCATGCCGGTGGGCTTCAAGAACGGCACGGACGGCGACGTCCAGGTCGCGGTGGACGCATGCCGCGCCGCGGCGGCCGGGCACACGTTCTTCGGCGTCACCGAGTACGGCGCCGCGGCGGTGGTCAAGACCTCGGGCAACTCCGACACGCACGTGATCTTGCGCGGCGGCCGCGGCGGCCCGAACTACTCCGCCTCCCACGTGGACAAGGCGCTGGACCTGGTCGCGGCGGCCGGGCTGCCGCGCCGCCTGATGGTGGACGCGAGCCACGGCAACAGCGGCAAGGACTACCGCCGCCAGCCCGCCGTCGCCGAGTCGCTGGCGGAGCAGATCGCCGCGGGCGAGCGCGGCGTTTCCGGCGTCATGCTGGAAAGCTTCCTGGTGGCGGGCCGCCAGGACCCGGGCGAGCCGGCGACGCTTGCCTACGGGCAGAGCGTGACCGACGCCTGCATGGACATGGAGATGACGGCCGCCACCCTGGAAACCCTCGCCGCATCGGTGGCCCGCCGCCGCCGCTCCCCGTCCCTCTTATCCCGAACGGGCCCGGCGTGACTCTCGTTCGAGTCCTCCTCCGGGCCCGTTGGCCGACGGCGCCGGTGGCTAAGCCCCGGGAACCGCGGGAAGGTCCGCGATCGCGGCGTCGATGCGGTCCTGCGGCAGGTCGTAATCGGTCATCTCGCCGGACAGGTACCGCTCGTAGGCGGTCATGTCGAAGTGGCCGTGGCCGCACAGCGCGGTGAGGATCACCTTCTCCTCGCCGGATTCGGCGCACCGCTTGGCCTCCTCCACCACGGCGGCGATCGCGTGCGACGGCTCCGGTGCGGGCAGGATGCCCTCCGACCTGGCGAAGGTCACGGCGGCGGCGAAGCACTCGCGCTGCGGCTTGGCGACCGCCTCGAACAGCCCGAGCTCGTACATGTGCGACAGCAGCGGCGACATCCCGTGGTAGCGCAGTCCGCCGGCGTGCACGGGGGCGGGGATGAACGCGTGGCCGAGCGTGTGCATCTTCAGCAGCGGGGTCATCCCGGCCGTGTCGCCGAAGTCGTACGCGTAGACTCCCCGGGTGAACGACGGGCACGCGGTCGGCTCGACCGCCCTGATGACCGGGTTCATCCGTCCGGCCAGCTTCTCCCGCAGGAACGGGAAGAACAGCCCGGCGAAGTTCGACCCGCCGCCGGTGCAGCCGACGATCAGGTCGGGTCCGGCCTCCTCCCCGGCCAGCTCGAACTGCGCGAGCGCCTCCTGGCCGATGACGGTCTGGTGCAGCAGCACGTGGTTGAGCACCGAGCCGAGCGCGTACCTGGTCTCCGCGCTGCCGCCGGCGGCCTCCACGGCCTCGCTGATCGCGATGCCGAGGCTGCCGGTGGAGTCCGGATCGTCCGCGAGCACCTTCAGGCCCGCGTTGGTGGCCCGCGACGGGCTCGGGTGCACCGTCGCGCCATAGGTCTGCATCAGCGTCCGGCGGTGCGGCTTCTGGTCGTAGGAGGCGCGGACCATCCAGATCTCGCAGTCCAGGCCGTACTGCGCGCAGGCGAACGCCAGTGCGCTGCCCCACTGGCCGGCTCCGGTCTCGGTGGTGAGCCGCTTAGTGCCCTCGCGCCAGTTGTAGAACGCCTGCGGGACCGCGGTGTTCGGCTTGTGCGACCCGGCCGGAGAGACGCCCTCGTACTTGTAGTAGATCCGGGCCGGCGTGTTCAGCGCCTTCTCAAGGCGCCGCGCGCGGAACAGCGGGGTCGGCCGCCACAGCGTGTAGACGTCGATGACCTCGCCGGGGATGTCCACGTAGCTGTCGCCGGTGACCTCCTGGCCGATGAGCTCCATGGGGAACAGCGGCGCGAGGTCATCGGGCCCGACCGGCTGGCCCGTGCCCGGGTGCAGCGGCGGAGGCGGCGGCGCGGGCAGGTCGGGGATCACGTTGTACCACTGCGCGGGAATCTGCGACTCGTCGAGGATGAACTTCGTCCGCTCGCTCACTCGGGCCTCCGTCTTTGGATCTGGCGTCTTTGGATCTGGTCGTTGCTCGCTGCCAAGCACCATATGATGCCTGGCTGGCGGCCGGATAGTGTCAGGGCATGCCTGATGTGCCGGAACTCTCCCCAGCGGTCCGCGCCGCGCTCGCGGCGAGGCGGCCCGTGGTGGCGCTCGAGTCGACGATCATCTCTCACGGCCTGCCGCGGCCGGCGAACCTCACCGCGGCCAGGTCGTTCGAGCAGCTGCTCACCGAGGCCGGGGTGACGCCCGCCACGATCGCGGTGATCGACGGCGTGCCGCGAGCCGGGCTTGACGACGCCGGCCTGGAGCGGATCGCGCTTGACGAGTCGGTGGTCAAGGTGAGCAGCCGGGATCTCGGGCTGGCGATGGCCGGGAAGCGGACCGCCGGCACCACGGTCGCGGCCACCGCGGTGCTGGCCGCGAAGGCCGGGATCCGGGTGTTCGCGACCGGCGGGCTCGGCGGCGTGCACCGTGGCTTCGCCGAGTCGGCCGACGAATCGGCGGACCTGACCGCCCTGTCCGGGACGCCGATCACCGTGGTGTCGGCGGGCGTGAAGTCGATCCTGGACATCCCGGCGACCCTGGAGCGCCTCGAGACGCTCGGGGTGGCGGTCGCGGGCTACCGGACGAACAGGTTCCCCGGCTTTTACCTGACCGACTCCGGTCAGGACCTCGACTGGCGGCTGGACACGCCGGAGGAGATCGCTGCCGTCATGGCCGCGAGGGACCTGCTCGGCGACGAGTCCGCGCTGCTTATCGGCAACCCGTTGCCGCCGGACAAGCAGCTCGACCCGGAGCTGCACGACCGCGCGCTCGCCGGGGCGCTGGCCGCCGCCGAGACCGCCGGGATCCACGGCAAGGCGGTGACGCCGTTCCTCCTCGATTACATGCAGCGCGTCACCGACGGCGCGAGCGTGCTGGTCAACCTCGAGGTTGCCCGCGCCAACATCACGCTGGCCGGCCAGATCGCCGCCGCGTGGGCCAGCCGGGGCCCTCGGCCCTGACCGGCGCGGCCGGGGGTGCCCGTTGCCGCGGGTACTAGTCGTGGGGGACGTCATCAACGACGTCCTGGTGCAGGCGCCGTGGCCGCTCGCGCTCGGTGACGACAACCCGGCGGTGATCAGGAGCAGGCCGGGCGGTTCCGCCGCCAACCAGGCCGCGTGGCTGGGCGCACTCGGGCTGGATGTGGTGTTCGCCGGGCGGGCGGGCGCGAGGGACGCCGAGTTCCACCGCCGAGAGCTCGCCAGGTTCGGCGTCGAGCCGCGGCTGGCGGCCGACGAGTCGGTGGCTACCGGGGCGATCGTCGTGCTCGTCGGACCCGGCGGCGAGCGGACCATGATCACCGACCGGGGCGCGAACCTGCGGCTGGGCCCGGCCGACGTGCCGGCTGCCCTGCTCGATGACGCGGCCCTGCTGCACCTCACCGGTTACTCCTTCTTCGAGCCAGGACCGCGAGCGGCCGTGCGCGGGCTGCTCGCCGAGGCCGGGCGCAGGGGAGTGCCGGTCACTATCGATCCAGGCTCCGCGGCGTTCCTCGCCGCGCCCTCGATCGGGCCGGCCGCGTTCCTCGGCTGGACCAGGGGGGCCGCGGTCTGCTTTCCCAACGCGGACGAGGCGGCCGTGCTGACCGGCGCGGGCCCGCCCCCGGCGGCGGATCCGGCCGCGATGGCGGCCGTCCTCGCCGGCTACTACGGCGCCGTCGTGGTCAAGCTCGGCGCGGACGGCGCCGTGTACGCGGCGGGCGATACGACGCCCGGGCGGGTCGCCGCCGTGCCTGCCGCGGTGCGCGACACGACAGGCGCGGGAGACGCGTTCTGCGCGGGGTTCCTGGCCGCATGGCTGGACGGCGCCCCGCTCGCGGCCGCGTGCGCCGCCGCCGCTGAGATCGCCGCTCGCGCCGTCGCCAGCCTGGGCGGCCGGCCGGGCCGGCCCGGAGGCTGACAACTGTCTCGCAATGAGACACGGTGTCTCAAAGTTCTTGAATTCGTCCACTATCGCCTGGTGAGAAAGATTACGATCGGTTCGTGGGGAAACGGGCCAAGACTCCAGCCACCGGCATGGTGCCGTCGAGGCCCAATGTGGCGCGGGTCTACGACTACCTGCTTGGCGGCAAGGACAACTTCGCCGTCGACCGGATCTACGGCCAGCGGATCGCCGCTGCGATGCCTGGGGTCGAGGCGGGCGTGCGCGGGCAGCGGGCCCTGCTCGGCCGGGTGGTCCGCTACCTGGTGGGAAACGCCGGGATCAGGCAGTTGCTTGACATCGGCGCCGGGTTGCCGACCGCGGAGAACGTGCATCAGATCGCCCAGCGCGTCGACCCGGCCGCCCGCGTGGTCTACGTGGACAACGATCCGATGGTGCTCAGCCACGCCAGGGCGGTGCTCGCGGAGAACCCGCTGACGGCCGTGGCGGACGGCGACCTCCGCCAGCCCGCCGGGATCATCGGTCATCCTGTGGTCCGCGCTCACCTGGACTGGAGCCGGCCGATCGGGCTGCTGCTGTCCGGCATCATGCACCAGATCACGGACTACGAGCAGCCGGCCAGGCTCACCAGCGAGCTGATCGACGCGCTGCCGTCGGGCAGCTACGTGTTCATCCACCACCTGCTCGACCTCGACCTCCCGGGCGCCCTCCAGCTGAAGGAGTTCATGACGCGGGCCTTCGGCCGGGCCGAATTCCGCACGCTCGACCGGGTGCGGGAGCTGTTCAGCGGCCTTGAGCTCGTGGAGCCTGGCCTGGTCCGGGTCCGCGACTGGCGTCCCGACGGAGCCGCCGCCACGGGAGAGGACGCCCAGGCCGGGCCCGGCCTGGGCTACGCCGGGGTCGCGCGGAAGCCCTGAACAGCCGTTTCCGGGCAGATAGGCCGGCAGACTCACGTCCAGGGTGCATTTCGCCTGTTAACGTAGGCGTACAAGGTAATCTGCGGTGAAAACGCAGGAGCTTGCAGTAGCGGGAGTGGTCTCAGTGACGGATGATCAGGTAGCACGCGGCGTGCCGGTCGTGGTGGCGCTGCCTGCCGAGATCGACGTCACCAACTGCGACCAGGTGTACGACCAGCTGATCGCGGCCTTCGAGCCCGGCGTGGGCATCGTGGTCGCCGACCTGACGTTGACGGTCTTCTGCGACTCCTCCGGAGTCCACGCGATTATGCGCGCTTACGAGCGGGCTGCCGCGCGTGGCGTCCAGCTGTGGCTGGCGGTGCCGCAGGCCGGGTCGGTGCGCCGCGTGCTCGAGCTGACCGGCGTCGGCCGCCTCATGCCGGTGTACCCGAGCCTCCAGGACGCGATGGGCGCGGCCTGACCGGCCCTGCCTAACCAGCCCTGCGCAGCACGATCATCGCCACATCGTCCTCGTGCGGGCCGAAGGCGGCAAGCACCCGGTTGGCGAACGCCTCGACGTCGGCGCCGGCGGCCTCGAGCGCGGTGGTGCGCAACCTCTCCAGGTTGCTGTCGAGAAAGATCTCGCGATCCTCGACGAGGCCGTCGGTGAACAGCAGGGCGGTGCCACCCGGCGGCAGGAACGCCGTCTCGACGTGCGGCTCGTGGCGGATCAGCCCGAGCGCCAGCCCGCCTTCGCCCACGTAGTCCGCGCTGCCGCCGCCCACGCGCAGCAGCGGCATATGCCCGCAGTTGACGATCGAGAGCTCGCCGGTCCCCGGGTGGACGAGCACTAGGCACAAGGTGGCCATCAGGCCCGGGTGGTAGCGCCGGAGAACCTCGTTGACCAGGCCGGTGATCTCGACCGGCGAGTGAGCTTCGGTGGCGAAGGCGCGCAGCGCGTGCCTGAGCTCTCCCATGACGGTCGCGGCCTGCAGCGAATGTCCTTGCACGTCGCCGATGGCGACCAGGACCCCGTCCCGCCAGGGCAGCGCCTCGTAGAAGTCGCCGCCGACCTCGGCCTGGTCGCTGGCCGGCAGGTAGCGGAACGCCATGAGCAGGTCCGGCACCGGGGGCAGCGCCGCGGGCAGGAAGCTCCGCTGCAGGGTCAGGGCCACGAGGTGATCTTCCGCGGACGAGTGCAGCGCCTCGACCGCGAGCGCGACCGATTGCGTGAGGTGGCGGAGGATCTGCATGTCCTCGTCGCCGGATACGCCAGCGGCGTCGACCGTGAGCACCGTTGGCGGCCTGCCTGGCTTGATCCGGGCCGCCGCCACGCAGACGTCCACGCACAGCGTGCTGTCCGGCACGAGGCCCAGCCATTCTTCCCTGCCGATGGTCACGATACCGCTGGCCTCCAAGGGGCCGAGCACGCGCTCCACGACCCGGCCCACCAGCTCGGGCGGGCCGCCACGCCGCACGGGCATGAGACCTCCTGGGAGACCAGCCATCCGCCGGACCTGGCCGTCGGGCATTTCCAGCATCAGCACGACGGGAACGGCGAACATCCTGGCCGCGCCGACGGCCGCCGCCGCGGCCAGGCCGTCGAAGGTCTCCGCGGCGTTGATGTCCAGTGTCACGCTGGCCAGCGCGGCGAGCAGGGCAGCCGTTCGTTCGGCGCGGGTCCTGGCCCGGTAGTAGCGCAGCACGGCCGCCACCGTGGCGAGCAGCTCTTCAGGTTCGGCGGGTTCCACCAGGTAGGCGTCGGCGCCCTGGGTCAGGCCATGAGCGCGATCCGCGACGTCGACCGCGGTGGCCGACACCTGGATTACCGGGATCGCGGCCGTCTTCGGGTCGCTCTTGATCTGCCGGCAGACGTCGAAGCCGCTCATGTCCGGCAGGTTCACGTCAAGCAGCACAAGGTCGGCGGCGGCCACCGCGGCGAGCGCCTCCCGCCCGGTGCCGACCTCGGCGACCGTGTGGCCCGCCCGCCGCAGCCAGGTCGCCAGCACGTAGCGCTTGGCCTCGTCATCGTCCACGAGGAGCAGCGTGCCGGGCGCCTCGCTCATCGCGTGCCCCTGATGACGCGCCTGATCGCGAACGCGAGCCGTTCCCTGGTCAGCTCATCCTTGCGCAGCAGGGCCGCGGCCCGCGGCGGCGGCGGCTCGTCGTGACCGGTGACGACGATCGCGGGCAGCCCGGCGGGCAGCCGCTCGAGCAGCGCTTTCCCGTCCACGCCCGGCATCTGGAGGTCGGCGAGGATCAGGTCGGGCCTGTCGGTGGTCACCGCGGCGAGTGCCTCGCCACCGTCCGCCGCCTCGATGAGGCGGGCCGCGATGCCGGTGAGCATCGCCGTCAGCACCTGGCGGAAGGCCGCGTCGTCGTCGGCGACCACTACCGTGCCGAGCGCCGGAGTCCCGTGCGGCAGGCTGAGTACGGCGGTGGTGCCCTGGCCGGCCTCGCTGGACAGCGCCAGCTCGCCGTCGAGCAACCCGGCGAGCCGACGGGCATAGGGCAGCCCGAGTCCGGTGCCGCCCCGCCGCGCGCCGGGCACCTGATAGAACTCTTCAAACACGCGTTCGAGCTGGCCGGCCGGGATTCCGGTGCCGGTGTCGGTCACCTGAATATCGACCCGGTCGGGAAAAGTACTCACGGAAAGCCGCACCTCTCCGCTGTCGGTGTACTTGATGGCGTTGGACAGCAGGTTGCGCAAGATGGCGGTCAGCGCCATCTCGTCGGTGAGGATGGTATCGGGAGCGCCGTCTGCGCTCACCACTACGTCAACGGGCTTGTCTTCCGCCATCGGCCGGACGAGGCCGCGCAGCGTGGCGAGTAGCGCGGGCAGGCTGACCTCGGTGGGCTCGATGACGAGCTGTCCCGACTCCGCCTTGGCGACGTCGAGGAGGTCGTTGACCAGGGTGAGCAGCGTGCGCGTCGAGTTCCTGATCAGGTCCACCTGGTACAGCTGCTCGGGACCGAGGCCACCGTCAGGCTCGGCGAGCAGCCGGGTAAGCCCGGTGATCGAGTTCAGCGGGGTCCGCAGCTCATGGCTGACGTTGGCCCAGAACCTGTTCTTCGACTCCGAGGCGAGGCGCAGCTCCTCGGACTTCTCGTCGAGTTCCCTGTAGAGCGCGACGACGCCCCTGTTGGTCTGCTCGAGTTCGTCCGACAGCTCGTTGTAGAGGGCCATCACCCCGCGGTTGGTCTCCTGGAGCTCGGCGTTGAGCAGCAGCAGCTGTTCCTTCTGCTGCGTGAGGTCGTCGAGAGCCGCGATGAGGTCCTGGTTCTGCCGCCGCAGCTCCTCGAGGGACGACTCGGGCAGCAGGGCCGCTAGCTGCTCGCGGAGGGCGCGCTTGTCTGGCGCAGAGCGCTGCGGGCGCCGCTTGGTCATCCGGATGAGCTTTGCCCTGGCCTTCACGGTGTCCATCAGCCGAGCCGCCGCGACGATCCCGTCCTCGGGTGGCTCGCCGTCGACCGTGACGGTCACCACCAGGCTGGCCTGGTCCGCCCCGAACGCGATGACCGCGGTCTGCCCGGCGGTGACCGTGCTGCGGCATATCTCGCTGAGCGCGGTCGCGACCCGGACCTGATCCTGCTGCTCAAGAGCCAGCCCGGCGGCCAGCTCGCGGCCGAGCCGGCGCGCGGCGAAGACCCCGGGCAGGTCCCGGACGTGCAGGTGAGCGAACTCGTCCGTCATGGCTTGAGCACCAGCACGCCGGCGTCGTCGCGGCGTGTCCCGGCCTCCGCGAGCAGCGCGGCGCCGACGACCAGCGGATCCCTGGCGTTCAGTCCCGGCAGCGCGCCGGGCTCCCAGCGGCTGCTGATGCCGTCAGAGTGCAGGATGATCGCCGCGCCGGCCGGAACGGTGTACTCGAACTGGCGGATCGTCCTGGCCTGGTGACCGGCGATGCCCGGCACCGAGAGCATGCTCCGCCGGGTGCCGTCGGCGAGGATCACCGCCGCGATGTTGCCAAGGCCGGCGAACCGGATGACCTCGCCGGCGACCTGTGCGACGCCGATGGCGCCGCCGCGGGTGCTCGTCATCCGGCGGTGCGCGCGCTCGACAAGCGCGGCAGGCTCGGCCGCCGGGTCCTCGAGCACCGCCGCCACCCCTTGTGCCGCGGCGGCCGCTGCAAGCGGGCCATGACCGAGGCCGTCACACAGCACGCCGGTCACGCCCGCTTCCGTCTCCGCCGCGCCGAAGACGTCGCCGCACTCGGTCTCGCCCGTGATCGGCCGCACCAGGCCGGCGTGGCGGGCCGCGGCCTCGCCAGGCGCGGGCCAGAACCTGGCCACCAGTGCCGTGCCATGGCCCGGCATCGAGTACAGATCGTAGAAGTCGGCGAGCCGGTTGATCGCGCCGAGCCCGATGCCGAGGGTGCCGCTGGTGGAATGGCCGTCGCGCAGTGCGGCGCCCGTGTCGCGGAAACCGGGCCCCGCGTCGATGGTGACCAGCTCGATTCCCGGCCGGACGGCGTCCCTGGTGATGCGCAGCAGCATGGACCCCTGGCGCGCATGCTTGTGCAGGTTCGTGGCCGCCTCGGTCGCCGCCAGCGCCAGTTCGTCGGCACGGGGGGCCGGGAATCCCAGCCGGGCGGCCAGCGCCAGGGCGGCGCCGCGGCAGGCGGCGGCGGCGCTGGGATCCTCGACCCGCAGCCAGCGCAGGTCCCCGGGCGCCTGCGCGGTCAGCGACCGGCTCACCGCGACCATTTGACGACCGTGACGCTGGTCCCGGCACCGGGCTTAGAGGCCAGCTCGAACTCGTCGACGAGCCGTCGCGCGCCGGACAGCCCCAGCCCGAGGCCGGTACCGGTGGTCCAGCCGTCGGTCAGCGCCAGCTCGATGTCGGTGATGCCGGGCCCCTCGTCGGTGAAATACAGCTTGACGCCCGCCCGCCCGTTGACCGACTTGACCACTTCCACCCTGGCCGTGCCGCCGCCCCCGTGGACCAGGGTGTTGCGGGCGAGTTCGCTTGCGGCCGTCACCAGCTTGGTCTGGTCCACCAGGGAGAGCCCGTTGTCCGCCGCGGCGTTCCTGACAAACTGGCGAACGCGCACCACGTCATCTCCCGACTGGATGGACAGCTCATCCATCAGGATTTCCCGTTCAGGATCTCCAGGCCCTTCTCGGCGTTAAGCGCCGTGCGCACCCCGCTCAGGGACAGGCCCAGCTCGGTGAGCGTGATCGCCACCGCCGGGCGCATGCCGACCAGGACCGTTTCGGCGTCGAACAGCCGGGAGATCGATCCGATCGTGGTCAGCATCCGGCCGATGAAGGAGTCAACGATCTCCACGGCGGTAATGTCGATGATCACGCCGTGCGCCCGGGTGACGGCCAGCTCGTCCGCCAGGTCTTCCTGGAGGCGGATGACGCTCTC
>Ga0335074_10010087_pt1 | contig 13202 bp, 4 predicted proteins | sample Lox_Sample_23_FD_206715 | JGI IMG/M metagenome (GOLD analysis project Ga0335074, IMG submission 206715) | Soil microbial communities from Loxahatchee National Wildlife Refuge, Florida, United States - Lox_Sample_2.3 | ecosystem: Environmental > Terrestrial > Soil > Wetlands | place: USA: Florida...
ATGCTCGCGGCAATCAGCACCACCGCTGCCGACTGGCGGCCGGATCGGCTGTGGCGACAGGTGTCGCGGCCCGTGCTCGGCACGGTGACAGTGACCGTGACGCCCGTGGATCGCTCGGGCGGCGGCGGCCTGGGCCAGAGCGTCGGCCTGCGCCACAGCGGCGGCCTGCGCCACAGCGGCGGCCTCGGCCAGAGCGGCGGCCTGCGCCAGAGCGTCACCCTGGCCGAAGGGCTCGGCGCGGCCTACAGCCCGGTGCCGCGGCTGACCCGCGAGCGGGGACTGGAACCGGCAGAGGCCGTGCTGACGGCTCCGCCCGGTATGACCGTCGCGCCGCAGGCTGGGATCGTCCCGGCCGAGTCCGTCGGGATCAACGTGACCTGCGTGGCTGGCCCGGTCGTTCTCCCGCTGCGGGTCACGCCACCGCACCTGCGGATGCGGATCGAACCGGAGCCTGGCAGCGGCGGCAAGCCCACTGCGTGGCACTATGCGGGGCCGCTCGCCATCGGCGGGCCGGATCTGCGGCGCGGCGGAGCACTGCATCTGGACCTGCCCGGGCGCGCATGGGACCCGCCGCTCGAAGTGATCGTGCGGGAACAGGTCGTCCAGGTGCTCGAGCCGACTAGGCTGGGCCGCTATCCTCTGCGCCGCATGCTGGACACCGTGGACTCTCACCGGGACGTGTCGCTCCGGATCACCGTCGGCGGGCGCACGGCTATCATCGCGCACGCCGGCGTGACGGCTGACAGCGCCGACCCGTGGCTCCCTGCCGCCGCGCCAACCCGGGAAGGACCGGCACCGTGGACGTGATCGCCACCAGCGCTCTGCTGAGCGCCACCTACCGCCGCTACCTGCGATCGCTGCTGCCCATCAGGGAGCCCGCGCTCGCCGCCGCGCTGGCAGGGTGCATCGCTGGCAGCCCGCTGCTGACCAAGGGCCCGATCCTTGAGGCGACCCCTCCGTACCGGACCGGGGCCAGCCTGCGCGAGCTGATCGCCCAGGGGGTGCTCCACCCGGCGTTCGCCCGGTTCGGCGGGCCGGCTCTTCCCCTGGACCGTCCGCTGTACCTGCACCAGGAGCAGGCGATCCGGAAGGCCACCGCGGGGCGCAACGTGGTGGTCGCGAGCGGCACCGGGTCGGGGAAGACCGAATCTTTCCTGCTGCCGGTGTTGTCCGCGCTCAGCGCCGAGCACGCGGAGGGAACCCTCGGGCCGGGAGTACGGGCGCTGCTGCTGTATCCGATGAACGCCCTCGCCAACGATCAGGTGCGCAGGCTGCGCCAGCTGCTGGCAGGCAGCCCGCAGATCACCTTCGGCAGGTACACCGGCGATACGCCAGAACGCGCGCGTGAAGGCGCGTCGCTGTTCGAGGAACTCAACCCCGGCGAGCCCCGGCTGCCAGGCGAGCTGCTGAGCCGCGAGGAAATGCGGGATAGCCCGCCCCATCTGCTGCTCACCAACTACGCGATGCTGGAGTACCTGCTGCTGCGCCCGGCGGACCTCGACCTGTTCGAGGGCAAGCATGGCGGTCACTGGCGTTTCGTCATCCTCGACGAGGCGCACGTCTATGACGGGGCGAAGGCCGAGGAAGTCGGCATGCTGCTGCGCCGCCTGCGTGAGCGGGTAGGCCGTTCGGCGCCCGATGGCGCACGGGCCGATGGCGCACGGGCCGATGGCGCACGGGCCGACTTCCAGGCCATCGCCACCAGCGCCACGGTCGGCGACCGGCCGCTAGCCGTGATGAGCTTCGCCAGCAAGCTGTTCGACATGCCTTTCGAGTGGCATGACGAGGATCCGTCACGGCAGGACCTGGTAGGCGCGCAGCGGGAGGACATCCCTGCCGGACCATTCTGGGGGCCGTTGCCGGCCGCGGACTGGCTGCGGCTGGCCGACGAAGACGCCGACCCGGTCAGCGAGCTGCCGACCCTGGCCGCCGGTCGGCTGCCCGGGGACGGACCAGCCGCCGGTCAGCTGCCCGGGACCGAACCAGCCGCTGATCGGCTGCCCGGGGGCGGACCGGCCGCCGCGCTTTCCCGTGAGGCAGCCATGGCGAAGCTCCGGGGCCTGCTGGCCAAGGCGCCGACGCCGTTCACCGACCTGGCCCGCGAGGTCTTCCCCGGCGAGGCGCGGCCGGTCGCCGAGGCCGCCCTGGCCGCGATGGTGGCACTGGGAGCACGGGTGCGTGACCCGGCCGGGACGCCCGTGCTCTCGGCCCGGTACCACCTGTTCGCGCGGGCCACCGAGGGGGCGTTCAGCTGCCTGACGCCGGCCGGGCCGCACGTGTCGCTGGCCCGGCATGAAGTGTGCCCGGACTGCAGCGGAGCGGTCTTCGAGTTCGGCTGCTGCAAACGCTGCGGCGCGGTGCACCTGGCCGGCACCATCGAGCGGGACGCCGCGGGCGAGCGGTTCACTTCACGCGTGACCCGCGGTGACCGCCGGGCCTGGCTGCTGCTCGGCCAGGCGCAGCCGACCGCCGACGAGGATGACGAAACTCTGGAGGACGCCGCCACCGCCACTGCCACCGCCACGGACAGCGTGCTTTGCGGACGCTGCGGCGCCCTCAACCGCGAGTGCGGCTGCGCGGCGGACAGCCTGCGGCCGGTGCACCGGCTGGCGGCGAGATCCGGTGTTCCGGGCGGCTGCCTGGCCTGCGGGGCTCGCGGCGCCGGCATGATCCGCCTGTTCGAGAGCGGCAATGAGGCCTCGGCGGCCGTGCTGGCCACCGCCCTCTACCAGGCGCTGCCGCCGGCGGATGATCTCGCCGACCGGCCCGGCGGCGGCCGGAAACTGCTCGCGTTCAGCGACAGCCGACAGGCCGCGGCGTTCTTCGCGCCCTATCTGGAAGCCAGCCATTCTCTTGTGCAACAGCGACGGCTGATCCTGGACGGCCTAGCCCGGGCCACGGCTCACGATGTGACCTGCACGGTGGACGACCTGATCGAGCAGACCGCCGCGGCGGCCAGCGCCGCCGGGGTGTTCGGCCGCCGCGAGTCGCGGCAGAGCCGCCGCCGCGAGGCCGCGCGCTGGGTCATGCGCGAACTCGTCGCCCTCGATGAACGCCAGTCCCTTGAGGGGCTCGGCCTGCTGCGAGCCGGGCTGGACCGGGAACCATCCTGGGCGCCGCCCCGGCCGCTGCTTGACCTCGGGCTAACCGGCGACGAGTGCTGGCTGCTGCTAGCCGAACTGCTCCGGACGCTGCGGCTGCAGGGCGCGCTAACCATGCCCGAGGAGGTCGACCCGGCCGATGAGATGTTCGACCCGCGGCGCGGCCCCATCTACGTCCGCGGAGACGGCGCGGAGGCCCGGCTGAAGGTGCTCAGCTGGCTGCCCACCCGGGGGGTCAACAAGCGCCTTGACTACCTGCGCCGGCTGCTGGCCGCGCTCGGCGCAGAACAGACCGACGCCCGCGAAGTGCTGGCGGGCTGCTGGCGAGCGCTCACGGCACTGCGCGACGGCTGGCTGGATTCGGCCGCGCTGCCCAGGATCGGCCAGGTCCACCAGGTAGACCACACCTGGCTCGCCCTAGCCCTCGGCGGGGAGGTGCGGCGGTGCGACGTGTGCCAGCGGCTGTCTGCCGTCTCGCTGCGCGGCGTATGCCCGACGCTGGGCTGCGCGGGCCGTCTCGAGCCGACCCGCCCTGACGACGACGAGCACTACCGCGTGCTCTACCGGCGGACCGCGCCGGTCTCGCTCACGGCGCGCGAGCACACCGCCCAGTGGACCGGGCTGGAGGCGTCCGACATCCAGCAGCGGTTCCTGGCCGGCGAGATCAACGTCCTGTCCTGCTCCACCACCTTCGAGCTCGGCGTGGATGTCGGCGCGCTGAGCGCGGTGCTGCTGCGCAACATGCCGCCGAGCACCGCCAGCTACATCCAGCGGGCCGGGCGGGCCGGGCGGCGCAGCGACACCGCCGCGCTCGTCCTCACCTTCGCCCAGCGGCGCTCGCACGACCTGTCCCGTTACCAGACGCCCGAAGCGATGCTGACCGGGCAGGTCCGCGCGCCCTACGTGCCGCTCGGCAACCCGCGCATCGACCGCAGGCACGCGCACTCGGTCGCGCTCGCCGCGTTCTTCCGCGACGCCAAGGAGAACGGCGGCCAGGAGTGGAAGACGGCCGGCGACTTCTTCCGGCCGGGCCCCGGGTCCGGCGATGCCCCGTGCCAGCAGGTCAGGGGGTACCTCACTCCGGTGCCCGCCGAGGTCACCGACGCGCTGGTGACGGTCCTTCCCGCGCCGGTCCAGGCCCGGCTGGGCATCGCCGACGGCTCCTGGGTCGCGGAACTGTGCGGTCTGCTGGACCAGGTCCGCGCCGAGCTGACGCACGACGTCGCCACCTTCGAGGAACGCCGCAGGGAAGCGTTCGAGTCCCGCCGCAGTGACCTGGCCGCCCGGTTCGAGCGCAGCATCAACACCATCACCCGCCGGCCGCTGCTCGGCTTCCTGGCCAACCGGAACGTCCTGCCCAAGTACGGATTCCCCGTGGATACGGTCGAGCTGCGCACCGCGCACTGTGACAGCCAGGTCGGGGCCCGGCTCGAACTGAGCCGGGACCTGTCCGTGGCGATCCACGAGTACGCACCGGGCTCGGAACTGGTCGCCGGCGGAGTGCTGTGGCGCTCGGCGGGCATCTACCGGCTGCCCGGCCGGGAACTGATCACCCGCAGCTACACGGTATGCCGCGGCTGCCAGCACTACCGGGAGGGCGGCGATGACCTGGCGCCGGCCTGCACCGCGTGCGGCCGCCCGGCCGACGGCCCGGTCCGCGAGTACTGCGTCCCGGAGTTCGGGTTCGTCGCCGACCCGCGCACAGGCAAACCAGGCAACTCCCCGCCGCAGCGGTCCTGGAACGGCGCCGTGCACGTGGTGTCGCTGGGCACCGAGCTCGCCGAGACACGCTGGCAGGCCCCGAGCGGGGCACTCGCCTGGTGCGATTCCGGTGCCCGGGGCCGGCTGGTGTCGCTGTCCGAAGGGCCCGGCGGCAGCGGCTTCCTCATCTGCGACTGGTGCGGCTGGGGCGGCGCCAACCATGGCCGGACCCCCAGAACCCACGTCAACCCGCTTCGCGGAAAGCCATGCACCGGTCCGCTGCGCTGGCGGTCGCTGGCGCACACATATGAGACCGACATCCTGCATCTGCGGCTCGACGCCCCCGGCCTTGACACCCGTGCGCAGTGGCACACGGTTCTGTACGCCCTGCTTGAGGGCGCGGCCGAAGGGCTGGAGATCAGCCGTGGCGACATCGGCGGAGTCGTGCACGCGGGCGCTGACGGCAGCAGCGGCCTCGTGCTCTTCGACACCGTGCCCGGCGGCGCGGGCAGCGTGCTGCGGATCGCCAGCACCCTTGACCAGGCCGTGGCAGCGGCGCTGCGCCGGGTCGCCGCGTGCGACTGCGGCCTGGAGACGTCCTGCTACGGCTGCCTGCGCACGCCGGGCAACGAGCGCCACCACGAGGACCTGAGCCGCGGCGCCGCACTGACCGTCCTGGCGTCACTGCGCGGGCTGCGGCCAGCCGCGGGGGCGTAACAGGGCCCTGGTTCGTGTCACCACTGCACGTTCGGAAAAATCAAATTCTTTTCAGCAGAACAGACGGTGGTATTTCCCCGACACCAGCCTGAGCGGACCCTCCATAATCCGCAGAATTGTCATAGGCCGCCGGTATGGTCTGGTGTCGTGAATATGGCCAGTCCGGATCACGCAGACGACGCACCCGCCGACGCCTTCGGTATCGACGCGTTCACCTTGGACGACCGGCTTCGGTTGTTCCACTTCGCGGCGGCGGAGAAGCGGCACGAGTACCTCTGGCTGCTGCGTGCCTTCGACCGCGCCCGGGCCAACTACCAGGTGCTGATGCACGCCTCAGACGCCGGGGTCATGCTCGACGCCCTCGCCGCCGAGCATGCCGAGGCGGGCACGGTCGGCGACGTGCAGGTGCTGCTCGACGCGCTGGCCGAGTGGCAGGTGCTGGACCGCTCCTACGACGGCACGCGCGCCGCCAACCTCGCCGAGTACCGCAACCGGCACTACGTCTACCAGTTCACCCAGGCGGGATACCGCGCCTATCGCGCGGTGGAGGACGTGCTCGGCGCCAGCCTCGAGGATGCGCAGCTATCCCGGCTGGTCTTCCCCGACATCCTGGCCGACCTGGTGACGCTGGCGGAGGCCGCGAGAGCGGGCGACGCCGCGGAGGTTTACCGCAAGCTGTCCCGCCTGGACGGGGTGCTGGCCGACATGGCCCAGCGCGCCGCCCGGTTCTACCTGATGCTGGGCGACCTGGCGCGGACCAACGACACCCGGCCGGAGGTCTTCCTCTCCCACAAGGACGCGCTGCTCACCCACATGCGCGAGTTTCACTCCGAACTGTCCCGGTACTCCCCGCTGCTGGCAGACGCTGTCGCGGAGGTCGACGCGGCGGGCGCCGACCGGGTCGCCGCGCTGGCGGCCGAAGCCGACGAGCGGCTTTTCCGCTCCCCCGCCGAGCGCGTCGCCGACTGGCGGCATCGCTGGGCCGGCCTGGTGCAGTGGTTCGGCGCCAGCGCCCGCAGCGAGGCCGAACGGCTGCAGGACGCCACGATCACCGGGATCGCGAACGTCACCGCGCTGCTCCGGCGGGTCACCGAATCCCGCCGCGGCGGGGTGAGCCGGGAGAGCCAGCTGCGCCACCTGGCGCAATGGTTCGCCAACGCACCCGCCGACGCCGACGCGCATGCCCTGTTCCAGGTGGTGTTCGGGCTCAGCTCGCCCCGGCACGTCTCGGTAGGGTACGACGACCCGGACCTGATCCCGGCCCGGTTGTCCTGGTGGGAGGCCGAGCCGGTGACGCTGTCCCGGACCCTGGTCCGGGTCGGCCGGGCCCAGTCGCTGCACGGCCCCGGCAAGATCCAGCGCAACGAGGAAGAGCGGCAGCGGCTGCGCGCCGAACAGCTCAAGGCGACCGCGCAGCGGCGCGCGGCCGCCGCGCAGCTGGCGAGCGACGGAGTATACCAGCGTGTGCTGGACGAGCCGGAGACCCAGGCGCTGCTCGGCCTGCTCGATGTGGCGCTGGCGGCGCGGGTCCCGGTCAGCCGGACGGTCACCGGGATGCGCGGCCCGGTGGCGACCGGGTCGGCCCACGGTGTCCGGCTTACCCTGCGCCCGGCGGCCGGCTCGACGACCGTGCGCACCGTCCGCGGGCGCCTCCATCTCGATGGCCTCCGGCTTGAGGTGACCGGCGCCAAGGCGGCCGGACATGAACAGGACGGCCCCGATGCGGCCGGACGCGAGGAGGCAGGATGAGGGTCGCCGCCGATGTAGGTCCCCTGGAACTCGCCGAGTACCAGCAGGCCGCCCGCCTGGTGCTGCGCCATCCGCTCATCACGGGCAGTTACCCGGACCGGGCCGCGCTGCCGCTGGCCCGCAAGTGGGCCAGGCAGCTGCGCGCGGATTTCGCCGAAGTCCTCGGCTACACCCTGGTCAGCGCGGGCGACACGATCCGGCTGCGCCGCGTGCAGGACACCCTGGACGCCACGCAGCCGGCCCTGACCCGGGCCCGGCGGCCGTTCGACCGGCGCCGTTATGCCTACCTGGTGCTCACGCTGTCCGCGCTCGGCCGTTCCGGCAGCCAGATCGCGCTCAGCGAACTGGCCGACGCGGTCGCCGCCGACGCCGGGCGGATCGACGGACTGGGCATGGACACCGGCCGCAAACCCGACCGCGACGCCTTCGTCGACGCGGTGGCCTGGGTCGAGGCACGCGGCGGCTTGCGGATGGCCGACGGGTCGGCGGCCGAGTGGGTCAACGACCCCGAACGCGCCGAGGCACTATACGACATCGACCGGGAGGTCGTCGCGGCTGTCTACGCGCCCAGCCGCGTGCTTCAGCATCTGAGCTCGGTGACCGAACTGCTGGACGCGACGGACCGCCATGGCCCGGCCCAGGGAATCAATGCCCAGCGCAGGCTGAACGCCCGGCGCGCCCGGCGGCTGGTCCTTGAGCACCCGGTCGTCTACTACGCGGACGTGGATCCGGGACTGCGCGGCCAGCTGCGGTCGCCGGCCCTCACCGAGGACCTGGAGCGGCTCACCGGGCTTCCGGTGGAGCGCCGGGCCGAGGGCGTCGCCCTGCTGAACGTCGGCCAGCGGCTCACCGACATCATCTTTCCCGGCACCGGCACGGTCGCCCAGGCCGCGCTGCTGCTATGCGCACGGATCGCCGGATACCTGCAGCGAAACCGTGCCCGGGTCGAGCACCTTCCCGCCGCCACCGCCGCCGAGCGGCTCGCCGAGGCGGCACGGCGGATCGACTCGGCACTGCCGGACCGCGGCCGGGTGGCCGATCTCCTCGCCCCCTACGGCGGCCCGCCGGACATCGAGCCGGAGCCGGATACGGAGATGGAGATGGAGACCGGCGCGGACGCGACCTATCCGTTCCTCAGCGAGATGTGGCTGCGCACCGAGCTGCACAAGCTGGTCGACGAGTTCGGTGCCGGCATGTCCGAGAAGCAGGTCGCCGACCCCGCCGGCCTGCTCGGCGACGCACTCCGCCTGCTCGCGTCGGCGGGCCTTCTCGCCCGGGTTGACGGCGGCGTACTGGTGCTGCCGCTGCTCGCCCGCTACCGCAGCGTCACCGCCCAGCTCAAGGAGCCAGCCAGATCATGACAAGATTCGAGCCCACCCGCGCCGGCATCATCAATATGTGGGACTACCGCGACGAGGAGTTCTGCTTCGCGGGCGGCTGGCTTGTGCTGCGCGGTCCGAACGGCTCCGGCAAGACCAAGGCGCTTGAGGTGCTCTTCCCGTTCGTCCTCGACGGCCGGATCGACCCCAAGCGGCTCAACCCGTTCGCGGCCGAGGACCGCACGATGAAATCCAACCTGCTGTACCGCGGTGGCGAGAACGCCGTGGGTTACGCATGGCTGGAGTTCCGTCATGCCGGGACCGGCGAGGTGGTCACGGTCGGAATCGGACTGCACGCGCAGCGGCACCGCGACACCCCCATCCGCTGGCACTTCGTGGCCGACGGCCGGGTCGGCGAGGACTTCTCCCTCATCACCGACGACGACCGCCCGATGACCCGCAAGCAGCTCGCCGAACAGATCGGCGAGGCTGCCCTGTACGGGTCGCCCACCGAGTACCGCGCGGCGATCGACCAGCGGCTGTTCGGCCTCGGCGCGGAACGGTACGAGCAACTGCTCACGCTGATTCTCACGCTGCGGCGGCCGCAGCTCGCGAAGAACCTCGACCCGGTAAAGCTGTCGGACACCCTCACCGACGGCCTCCGCCCGGTCGACGATGACCTGATCGCCGAGGCGGCTCGGTCATTCGACGACATGGAGGCCGTGGCCGTCACGCTGGAGGGCCTGGCCGCCGCCGACGAGGCGACCGCGACGTTCCTGGCCAGCTATACGACGTACCTGCGCACCCACGCCAGATGGGCCGCCGACGCGCTCACCCGGCGCCGCGAGGCGACGACGGAGGCGCGGAAAACCGTGGCCGCCGACGAGCAAGCGCGGCAGGCGGCCGACGAGCGGCAAGAGGCCGCCGCCGAACGCCGGGAGACCGCGGAAAACGCCGTCACCCGGTTCCGTGCCCGGATCGAGCAGCTCCGCGCCAGCGGCGCCTACCAGGCAGTGGAGCAGATGCAAGACCTGGACCGCCTGGTCCGCACCTGCCTGCAGTCCGCCGCCGAGGCATCCGCCGAGCTGGCCAGGCGCCAGGCCGCGGTCACCCGCGGCCATGACGAGCTCGGCCGGGCGGAAAGCGTCCTGGCCGACATGCAGGCGACCGTCTCCCGGAGCGCGGCCGAGCTGGCCAGGCACGCCAGCGAGGCGGGCATCGGGTGGCAGCCCGCCGACGCATCCCCCGAGGAGCTCACCGAGCGGGCGGGCGCGCGGCTCGCCGTCCGGCTGGAAGCGGTGCGCGCAGTCCGCGCCGCGATCGCCGAGCATCACAAGGCCGAGCAGGCCCGGGACCTGGCCAGACTCGCCCTCGACCGGGCGCGGGGCGCGCTGGCCGACGCCGAGGAAGCCGAGGAAGCGGCCGCCGGGGCCGTGCGGCAGGCGCTCGGCGACGCGGAACGCGCCCTGGCCGGCTGGAGCGCCAGGCACGGCGGGCTGCTCCCGCGTGACGACTGGCGGCGGCTCACCGAGGCGCTCGGCGACGCGATCACGCGGTTCGGCGAGCCGGACGCCCCCGCGCTGGAGACTGTGTACGGCGGTGCCGTGGCAACCGCCGAGCAGGCTGTCCGCGACGAGCAGGCCGCGCTACGCGCCGAGCGAGCCGGCGCCGCGGCGGAACGGGACCGGCTGACCGAGGAACGGGACCGGATCGCGGCCGAGCATGACGACGCGCCGCCTCCCTACCCTGGCCGGAACGCCGACCGGGCCGACCGTGACGGCGCGCCGCTATGGCGGCTGGTCCGTTTCGCCGATCACGTGCCGGACGACCGCGCCGCCGCGATCGAGGCCGCGCTGCAGGCGACCGGAATGCTGGACGCTGTTATTGTCCGGGGGGACGACCCCGAATTTCTCAGCTGGGACGATGGCTTCCTGATCCCGGGCGCGGCGGTGCCCGGCAGCAGCCTGGCGGACGTGCTAGTGCCGGAAGATGACGCGCCGGTACCCCCCGGCAACAGGGGGGTACCCCCTGGTAATAGGGGGGTGTCCCGGGACCGGGTCACCGCGGTGCTGGCCTCGATCGCGCTGGACGGCGAGCTGTTCTCCGCGACCGCCGTGATCGGAGGCGACGGCCGCTACTCGCACGGGGTCACCGCCGGGCGGTACCGCAAGGAACACGCCGAGTACATCGGCGCGACCGCCCGTGCTCGCCGCCGGCAGGCCCGGATCGCCGAATGCGACGCGAGGATCGCCGCGTATGAGGCGCAGATCGCCGGGCTGGACCGCCGGATCGCCGGGCTGGCCGACACGCTGGCCGCGTTCGCCGAGGCGCGAGCCACGCTGCCCGCCACGGCGGCGATCACGGCCGCGCAGCGCGAGCACGCCCGTGCCGCCGGGCACCTGCGCGGCGCGCGAGAAAACGCCGAGCGGGCCCAGGCGAGCTTCGACGAGTCCGTCGCCGCCTGCACGGTGACCGGACGCGCGCTGCGGCGCACCGCCATCGACCACGCCCTCGACCCGGACGGTGTCGACCGGGTGGAAGGCGCGGCGCGCAGGTTCGAGTCGGCCGCCGGTGATCTCGCCGCCCGGCACCGCGAGGAGTCCCGGCAGGCCAGCATCGTGGCCGAGGCGCAGACCAGGCTGGATCACGCCGCGGAGGAGGAGGCGACCGCCGCCGCCGCCGAGCGCACCGCGCGGCTCCGGCATACCGAGGAGGCGGCCAAGCTGGACGCGTTGCGTGGCGCGGTCGGCGTGGCGGCTCAGCAGGTTCTCGCGCAGATCGAGGAGGCCGAAACCGAGCTGGCGGCGGCCCAGGCCGGGGAGAAGAGCGCCCGCACCGCCGAGATCGACGCGATCCGGGCCGCGGCTCAGGCGGCCGAGCGCCTAGTCAAAGACGGGGAGGCGCTGGCGGTCGCCGCCGGGGAGGAACGGGCGACCGCCCGCGAGCTCGGGCCGTTCGCGGCCAGGGAGCTACTGGACGTGCTGAACTGCGCGCCCGGTCTGGCCTGGCCGGCGGCTGACGCCGACTGGGAAGGGGCTGACCTGCCCGGCCCGGTGCTCGGCGTGTATGAGGCGATCCTCGCCGTCACCAGGGACCTGACCCCGACCGAGACCTCGCTGAAGATGTCCACCACCCGGCTCACCCGGGCACTGGAGGAGTTGCAGGCCCAGCTTGCCGCCGCGGGGCAGGACTACCATCCCGAGTGGGACGGTGCCGACGGGATCATCGTGGTCCGGATAGCCGATGAGCAGGGGCCGCTGCCGGTCGGCGCGTTCGCCGGGCGCATCGCCGCCGCGCGCCGCGACCAGCAGCTGCTGCTGTCCGAATCGGAGCAGCGTATCCTCGAGGACGCGCTGCTGACCAGGCTTGCCCAGCAGATCCACGACCGGACCGTGGACGCCAGGGACCTGATCCGCAGGATGAACACCGAGATGCGTGCGCGGAAGATGTCGTCGGGCAAGACCGTCGGTGTCAGGTGGCAGCTTGCTGACCATCTCGATGACGAGCAGCGCGCGGTGTGCGCGCTGCTCGACGCGGGCGCCGCCCGGCTCAGCCCGGACGCGCTCAGCAGGATGCGCGGCCACTTCGCCGCGCAGATCAAGACCGCCCGCGCCCGGCACCGCGAACTGCCGTACCGGGAACTGCTCGCCCAGGTGCTCGACTACCGCCGGTGGCGCCAGTTCGTTTTCCAGCTGGCCAGCCCGGAGGGCGGCGAGGAGACCCTGACCCGCGCCCGGCACAGCCGGCTCTCTGGCGGCGAGCAGTCGGTGTCGCTGCACCTGCCGCTGTTCGCTGCCGCGCACGCGATGCTCAACTCGGCCCGCCCGCACGCGCCGCGGCTGCTCGCCCTGGACGAGGCGTTCGCCGGGGTGGATGACACCGGCCGTGGCGAGCTGATGGGGCTGGCGGCCCAGTTCGACCTGGACCTGTTCATGACCGGGTACGACCTGTGGGCGACCGAGGGCGCGATCCGCGCGGCCGCTCACTACGACCTGGCGCACTCGCCTGTTCAGCACACTGTCAGCCCTTTGCTGCTGGTCTGGGACGGCACCGAGCTGATCGCCGACGAGGCCGGCGAGCTCGGTGCCGCGCTGGGCTCGCCGGGAACACGCCGGGCAGTCAGCGCGGTGCCAGCCACTACATGAGCGGGATACGCGGCGGCGGCCTGGACGAGCTGCGCGGCGAGGACTGGTCCCGGGTGCTCGCGAAGGCCCGGAAGAGCATGGAAAGCAGCGGCAGCGCGCTCGAGCGGTCGATCGGGCTGAACGCTCCCACCGACGGCGAGCGCCGTCTGGTGATCGGCATCACCGGGCAGTACCGGCCGGAGACGACGCACCGCCTCACTGTCACCCTCGCCGACCTGGACGCGGCGCTGCGCCGACTGCACGGCTGGGGACTGCGGGACGCGCTCGAGGCGCTCGGCGGGCCGCTGCGCGACCGGCTGGCCGACCGGGATCGGGAAGCGCGGCGGATCCGGACCGCCGACGCAACTGCTGCCGGTTCCGCGCTCGCCGCCAAAGCCTGGTACCAGGAGTGGCTGTCGGCACTGCGGTCCGACGGCAGCATCACCCGGCTGGTGCGCCGGGACGACGAAGTCCTGCTCGAGCAGGCCGTG
>Ga0335074_10010088_pt1 | contig 13202 bp, 13 predicted proteins | sample Lox_Sample_23_FD_206715 | JGI IMG/M metagenome (GOLD analysis project Ga0335074, IMG submission 206715) | Soil microbial communities from Loxahatchee National Wildlife Refuge, Florida, United States - Lox_Sample_2.3 | ecosystem: Environmental > Terrestrial > Soil > Wetlands | place: USA...
TGCATCAGTCGCCCGGACTGTGGACGCATCCGCGCGATCGTGCCGACAGTTACAACACGCTCGGCTATTGGACCGATCTCGCGCGCACGCTGGAGCGCGGGAAGTTCGATGCGGTGTTCCTGGCCGACGTGCTGGGCATCTACGACGTGTATCGCGGCTCGGCGCGGGCCGCGCTGGAAGGCGCGGTGCAGGTGCCGGTGAACGATCCGTTGCTGCTGATCCCGGCGATGGCAATGGTGACGGAGCATCTCGGCTTTGGCGTCACCTGCACATTGTCCTATGAACACCCCTACCCGTTCGCCCGGCGCATGAGCACGCTCGACCACCTGACCGAAGGGCGGATCGGCTGGAACATCGTTACCGGCTATCTGAACAGCGCGGCGAAGGGCGTCGGCATGGCCCGCCAGGAGGGTCATGACACACGCTACGAGATCGCCGAGGACTATATGCAGGTGGTCTATAAGCTGTGGGAGGCAAGCTGGGAGGATGGCGCGGTGCTGCGCGACCGCACCTCTGGCCGCTTTGCCGATCCCGACCGTGTCCATCGCATCGAGCATGACGGGCCGTATTTCCGACTGTCGGCCATCCATCTGTGCGAGCCGTCGCCGCAGCGCACACCGGTGCTGTATCAGGCGGGAGCTTCGACGCGTGGGCGACAGTTCGCCGCACAGCATGCCGAGTGCGTGTTCATCAATGGTCCGTCGAAGCAGGTGATCGGCCCGATCGTCGCCGATCTGCGTCGCCGCGCTGCTGCTGTTGGGCGCGATCCGGCGGAGCTGCTGATCTTCACCATGATGACGGTGGTCACAGATACCTCGCCGGCCCGGGCGCGCGACAAGCTGGCGGAGTACCGCCGGTACGCGAGCGAAGAGGGCGGGTTGGTGCTGATGTCGGGCTGGACCGGCGTCGACTTCTCCAAGCTGCCGCTCGACGAGCCCGTGCGATTCGGCGAGCACGATGCGATGACCTCGGCGCTGGAGGCGTTCACCATCGCCGATCCCACCCGCACCTGGACAGTGCGGGAGATCGCCGCACATGCCGCGATCGGCGGGCGCAGTCCGCTGATTGTCGGATCGGCGCAGGAAGTGGCCGAGGAGCTGATCGGCTGGGTGCAGGACACCGACGTGGACGGTTTCAACCTGGCCTATGCGGTCACGCCGGAAACCTTTACCGATTTCGTCGATCTGGTGGTGCCGGAGCTGCAGGCACGCGGCGCCTACAAGCACGACTACGCGCCGGGCACGCTGCGGGAGAAGCTGTACGGCGCCGGCCGCCGCCGGTTGCCCGATAGCCATCCGGCCGCCACGTTTCGCTACAGAGGATGATGCCGATGAACGCCGAACAGCTTCGCGCCTTGCAGGCGCCGATCAAGCAGCGCTACCGCGACGCACCGGAAACCGCCCGCGTGCCGGCACGCGCCGAATGCCGGCTCGATCCCGGCGACGTCGCCTGCACCATCGCCGCCTGGCATGGCGAGACGCGCGCGGGCCTGCATCCAGCAACGGGCGGATCGGGGGAGTTGGCGTGCTCGGCGGACATGCTGCTGGAGGCGCTGGTCGCCTGCGCCGGCGTCACGCTGCGTGCGGTCGCTACCGCCATGGGCATCGAGCTGCGCGGCGGTCGGGTTGTTGCCGAGGGGCACTGGGATGCACGCGGCACACTCGGCATCGAGCGTGCTGTGCCAGTGGGTTTGACCGACATCGCGTTGCACTTCGAGCTGGATGCGGATGCGCCAGCGGACAAGATTGCGCGGCTGGTTGAAACGACCGAGCGATACTGCGTGATCCTGCAGACGTTGAAAGCGCCGCCGCGAATCTCGATCGTTACGCCGGGATAGGCGGCAGCCGATGCGCACGATCGGGCTGCTCGGCGGGATGAGCTGCGAGAGCACCGCTGTCTATTATCGGCTGCTGAACGAGGGCGTCCGCGCGCGGCTTGGTGGGTTGCACTCGGCGCGTCTGTTGCTGTGGTCGGCCGATTTCGCCGAGATCGAGGAATTGCAGGTCGCCGGCGATTGGGACGCGGCAGGGACTCTGCTAGGCCGCCAGGCGCGGGCACTCGAGGGGGCGGGGGCTGAGGCCATCCTGATCTGCACCAACACGATGCACCGTGTCGCCGATGCGGTGCAGAGCGCGATCGGTGTCCCGCTGTTGCATCTGGCGGAGGCGACCGCGGTTGCGGCGGGGAAGATCGGGGCAAAGCGACCGCTGCTGCTCGGCACACGGTTCACGATGGAGCAGGATTTCTATCTCGGCCGTTTGCGCCGGCAAGACGGGCTCGACGCTGTTGCCCCAGGCACGCCGGAAGATCGCGCCGAGGTCGATCGCATCATCTACGAGGAGTTGTGCCTGGGCCGGATCTTGCCGGAGTCGCGGGAGCGTTATCTCGCGGTGATCCAGCGTGCCGTGCGCGAGCAGGGCGCCGACGCGGTGATCTATGGCTGCACGGAAGTGGGCCTGCTGATCTCGCCTGAGGAGCACGCGGGGTTGCCTGGGATCGACACCACCCGCGTGCATGTCGATGCGGCGATCGACTTTGCGCTGGCGCATGGGCGCCCCATGTGAGCCGGTGTCCAGCCCTGTTGGAGGCGTTGGAGCCAGGGATAGAAGCGGCGAAACCACACAGCGCAAGCCGCGGCTGCTCGGGATCAATCACATCGCGCTTGATGGGCGCATCTTCGACTTCACCCTTCGCGGCAAAGGGAAAGGCTCCGCGTTCATCGGGGTCTCACTGACATCGGGTTGCGCTTCGCAAGTGGATGCCGATGCGGCTGCCAACAAGCTGACACGGCTGATCGAAACCACCCAGCGGTACTGCGCGACCCAAGTCAGTCGTGAGACAACCAATCGGGTGATCTCGAAACCGGACATTCAACGCCGCCTTTATCTCTTTGCGGCTTTTGCAACGTCGCTGCGCTGTGTTAGTGAACTTGCCGGGCTCGCAGGATCTACCAGACACTGTTCGGAGAATAGCGATGCATCTGAACGCAGACTTCAGCCGTCGTGCGGTGGTTCATGCGGGCGGACTGGACTGGGTCGCTTCCCCCATGCCGGGCGTTCACCGTCGCATGTTGGATCGTATAGGCGACGAGGTTGCACGCGCCACGTCGATCGTCCGTTATGCGCCTGCGAGCCACTTCTCACCCCACGTTCACGAGGGCGGCGAAGAGTTTCTGGTACTGGAGGGCACGTTTCAGGACGAGCATGGCGACTATCCCGTTGGCAGCTATGTCCGTAACCCGCCGACATCGAGCCATACGCCTGGCTCATCTGCTGGATGTACAATCTTCGTTAAGCTCTGGCAGTTCGACCTCGCGGACCGGACGACAGTACGGATCGCGACAGCAGGGCAGGCATTTGCTTCTGCAGAGGACCGATCCTCAGTATCCATTCTTCCGCTATTTCAGGACTCGGTCGAACAGGTCCGCCTGGAAGAATGGGCCCCCCAGGCGCGAGTGAACATCCCAGCCCCGGCAGGACTTGAGCTGTTGGTCTTGGCCGGATCCTTTAATGAGCAGGGCGAGCATTTCATCGAACAGTCTTGGCTGCGATTGCCGCCAGGCTCGATGTTCGCCGGCGTCGCGGGGCCATCCGGCTGCCGCGTTTGGGCCAAGTCGGGCCATCTGGGCACTTGACCGCTTGGCTATGCTCCTCTCGTGCTCAATGTGTCAGCGGCGTCGTCTTCAGCGTAGTCGGGGCGTGCATGGCGCATTAGACTTGGTCGTCTATACTCGATGACCTGCGGGAGTCTCATAAGTGTTGTCGACAAGCACGTCCTTTACCTGACCACCGTCGGGCGCAGGACGGGGTTGCCCCGAGAAATCGAGATTTGGTTCGTGGTCCGGTGCGAGCGTCTCTATCTGTTTGCGGAAGCGCACGAAGCAGCGGAGTGGGTCAAGAACATCAGGCGCAATCCCAGCGTTGCCATCCGTGTCGGAGAACGGCAAAGCGACGCAACGGCGCGTGTGCTCGACCGTCACACCGATCGCAAACTGTGGGACCAGGTCGCTGCAATCGCCTTTCGGAAATATGGATGGGGCGATGGGCTGCCAGTGGAAATCACCCCGCTTCCATCACGCACCCCCCATTCCGAATGAAGAATGGACTTTGACGCGCGTCGCTGAGCAGACATTCACTCAGGGGCGCGCTTTATCGGGCGCCGTTGGAAGCCGGCGGTCGGGGCGTCCGCTTTGGAGGCGCTAATCAGACCCCGGCAGCGGCGTCTTGGTTCTTATCGGAGCGTCGCGTTCGAACGTCGATCTCACAAGGCGAGGAATACTCTCAGGGCGGCGAGTAGGGCTTTCGGGTCGAACTGGCCCTGGTAGACAGGGGGTGGAGGGGGGCCGCGCTTCAGAAGAAGGTGGATCGCCTCCCAGGCGCCGCGAGCGGAGTACTCGATTGTGAAGGCGATGTCGCGCGGCAGTTCGACGTATTGACCGATGAGGCCGAGATTGGTTGCACCATGGGGTACGACAGGCGGGCGATCGGTGCTACGGCGCGGAAGCCAGATGTTGTTGACGTAAGGCAGATCACAGGGGATGCAGATCGAATCGGCCAGCACACGGTCGAGAATCTGGTCGCAGCGCAGGTGACGTAGGGCCTCCTCCAGGATCTCGGTGCCGGTGCAAGAATTCATCTGCTTCTTGACAAAGTCGCCGTTGCGCTCGGGATACAGGCCATAGCCCCACCAAAGATACGTGCCGGACGGTTGGCCGATCACTTCCGGCTGGTGAAAGATGGTCAGCGTCAACAGCCAACTGGAGTCCTTGAGCGTCACGAGGCCGCCGGAACCGGGCTCGCTGTTCGTCAGTTTGGAGAGGTACTCGATGAACTCTGCGCCGGTGGTGGTCACGGTGAAAATAACCCATCGGGAATCGGAGATCTGGTCCGCCCCGAAGAAGCCGGCGGGGTTGCCGAAGCCGGGATGAACCTGGGCGAGCCGCTGCCAGAGCGCGGAGGCGCGGCCGGCTCGGTTTGGCGGGGGCGGTTCGGTCATAGTGCCCGATGAAAGGTCCTCGGCCTGCGAGCCAAGGGTGACGAGCACGATGTCGTCGGGCTCGACCGGCACCGAACTGGCGGTCCCGTCCTGCTCGATCTCGAGCCGGTCGACGGTCAGACGATCGGAGGCCGCGAAGCCGAGGTCATGAACGAAGGCTCCAGTTCGGACTGTCACAAAGCGGGCGCGTAGCCAGGCGAGAAGGGGTTCGATGAAAGCCTGGTGTTGATTGACGGGCGTGCGTAGAACATGCCGCATCGTCGACAGGTCGGGAAACAAGTACAGGAAGCGATTCATGTAGCGGCGGAATTCGGTGGCGCTGTGCTGGGGCAGCGAGCCCATGATCGTGGACCAGAGCAGCCAGAATTCAGTGGTGAAGAGGCGGGGGGCAAAGAATTCATTGATGCGGCGGCCGTCGAGCCTGGATTCGGGCGTCAGCGAGAGGCGGGCGAGGGCAAGGGCGTCGCGGAGAGTCAGGCCGTAGCGAGGTCCCTGGACGATGTTGCCGTTGCGATCGAGGATGTGCGCACGATCGTTGAAGGGATTCTGTTTGTTGAACGCAAAGAATTCGTCGGTGACGGACACGGACGGGTTGTCGGGGGACGTGATCGCCCGAAACAGATCGAAGGTGCAGCGAAACTCGCGGTCGAAAACGGAGCCGGGCATGTTGTAGCCCGTCTCGGGACCGCCAGTGAGGAACAAGCCGCCACCCACTTGGCGGTCGGCTTCGTAGATAGTTATGTTCTCGCCGGGCATGCCCGCGTTGCGGATCAGGAAGAATGCTGCCGCCAGTCCGCCGAACCCGCCGCCGACGATGTACGCCTTCATCCCCGGTTTCCCCTTCGTCGATGTCCTGGCGAGAATTTTAACCCGAGCGGCTGCACATCATGAAGATGGGGGAGGCCGCGAGACAGCTCTCTGACATCACATCCCTGCCTGCGGGCAACGCAGCCCCGCTTGTTCGAATCCGGTCAAAGGTTGTTCTGGACAGCACGCCCCTTGACCGTTTGACCAGCCCGAGCTCCGATCCATTGCCTCCCATTAGCCCAACTTCGCGGGGTTAGTTCTGGCGATCGAGCTGTCCGGTTCGAAGCAAAGCGTCAGTTCCGCCGCATTTCGTGAATCTTCCGAAGCCGCCGTTTCCCATTGTGGTGTCAGCCGATTTGGATAAACCTGGCGGCCATCTTCACCATCCTCTTCACCACACCTCGGCTCGTCTGCTACGCTGCCACCAACACGCCGCCCCCTGTCCTGAGGACACGCCATGACCAAATATCTGCACACCATGATCCGCGTCAGTTCGCTGGAGGACAGCATCGCCTTCTTCGAAGTGCTCGGTCTCCGCGAAATCCGCCGCCGCCCGGACGAGAAGGGCCGCTACACCAACGTGTTCCTTGCCGCACCTGGCGACGAAGCGGCTGCCTTGGAACTCACCTTCAATTGGGATCCCGAGCCTTACACCGGCGGCCGCAATTTCGGGCATCTCGCCTACGCTGTGGACAACATCTACGACACCTGCAACGCCTTTATGGCTCGCGGCGTAACGATCAACCGCCCGCCGCGTGACGGCCGCATGGCCTTCATCCGCACGCCGGACGGCATTTCCATAGAGCTGCTACAGGCCGGCGGTGCGCTGACGCCAGTCGAACCCTGGACCAGCATGCCCAACACCGGTTCCTGGTAGAGCCGGAAGTCCCTGGCGATCAGGTCAGGCCGACAGATCCTGCTCGTGCCTAACAGGGTGGGCGATCCCGCCTTACGATGTGTTACCGTGTCAGGCGGCGGCAGTCGTTCGCACACGGCACGTCGCTGCCCGATTGCGGTCGGTTGAACGGGTGCGAGAGCTACTGTGGGAGGCATCGACGCCAGATGAACGCCATCAAAGACTCCATCAAGTCAGGTAGAACCGTCGTCGGGACGGCCGGGGCACCGAACGTCGACGTGTCGATCCTGGCCGACGCCGGGTACGACTTCCTGCTGTTCGACACCCAGCACTCCCCCTGGGAGATCAAGCAACTGCAGCCGTCGATCCAGGCGATGCGCGGCAAGAAGGCCGCGCCACTGGTGCGCGTCGCCGCGAACCAGGCCGACCAGATCTGCTTCGCGCTTGACGCTGGGGCGCGCGGAATCGTTGTGCCGATGGTCAACACCCGCACGGAGGCGGAGGCGGTCGTGCGCGCCTGCCGCTATTTTCCCCTCGGCAGCCGCAGCAACGCCGGGGTGCGCGGCGAGTGGGGCGAGTTCAAGAATTACCGCGACTACCTCGATACTGTGAACAACGGGCTCGTTATCGTGCCGATGATAGAGACCAACCAGTCGCTGGAGAACCTCGATGCCATCGCCTCGGTCCCGGGCGTCGACGTCCTGCTGATCGGCCCGTCCGATCTTTCGATCGAGCTGGGGGTACCGCTCGACTACCCGTGCGACATCTATCAGCGAGCGCTCGATAAAATCGCGGCGACGGCCGCGAAGCACGGCATCGCCGCCGGGATGTATTTCATCCCGCCCGAGATGGACCCGAACTTCTTCGTCCAGAAGGGGTTTAAGTTCTTCACCATGCCGTGGGGCCCCTGGGCGAAGGCCGGGATCCAGAACGCCCTGGCCGGGATCAAGCGCTAGCGACGGTCGACGCCTACGGTCCGGCGAATGGCCGAATCGCCCAGCGCGCGCCGCTGATCACGGTCGTTCCGCCACGCCGGTGCCCGCGCCGAATTCCACCTCGTAGCCGCAGCTCATATAAGATAACCGGCGTCCATTTGAGAACGTGACTTATCCAACCCTCTCCGCCTCCGGAGCCGCCCGCTTCCAGCCGGCAATGATGCGCAGGCATTCCGGCGCCTGCTCACCGTTTGTGATCGGAAATCCCGGACGACGCCCTCGTACAGCAGGAACATCGGTTCTGTGTGTAGGCTATCGCCGGCGTGCCGCCTCGGCCATGCGGCCGACGATTTCGCGCAGCACCGGCGCGGGCGTCGCGAAGTTCAGCCGTACGAAGTTGGCGTAAGACGCGCCGAAGGCCTCGCCGAAGTTGAGCCCGACCCGCGCGCGATCCAGAAAGAACTGACCCGCGGGGGTCGGCAGCTTCAGAGCGGAACAGTCGAGCCAGGCGAGATATGTGGCTTCAGGAAGGCGCAGCGTCACACTTGGCAGCTCGGCGCCGATCGTCTGCGCAAGCCAGTCGCGGTTCGCCTTCAGTTGCGCCAGAATCTCGTCGAGCCATGGCTGGCCGTAGTCCCACGCCGCGATCGTGGCATCGACGCCGGTGACGCCGGGCGAGCCCAGCAGGCGCGCGGGAATGCGCGCGAAGAAGCGTTCCTTCAGCGCTGGCGTACCGAAATGCATCACCGCGCAGCGCAGTGCGGGAATGTTGAAGCTCTTGGTCGCCGAGGTGATGGTGATGGTACGCGCGGCAATCTCTGGAGACAGCGACGCCAGCGGGATATGTGTATTGCCCGGATAAACGATGTCGGCATGGATCTCGTCGGACACAACGGTCAGGTCGTGGCGAATGGCGAAAGCCGCTACCTCTTCGAGTTCCATCCGGTTGAACGCGCGTCCAGTCGGGTTCTGCGGATGGCAGAAGATCAGCACGCGAGTCCGTGCATCGGGGGCGGCCTCATAGGCGGCGAGATCGAGCACCCAGCGCGTGCCATTGTCGCGCATGTGGTTGGCGATCAGGCGTCGCCCGGTGTCGTTGATTGCTGCCATGAACGGCGGATAGGACGGCAGTTGCAGCAGCACTGCGTCGCCCGGATCGCTGAACGCCATGACGGACGAAAAGCTGGCCTGCACAAGGTCCCCGACGGGATGCGTGTCGGCGGGATCGGTCTGCCAGTTGAAACGGCGTTGCATCCGACGCGCGAAGGCGGCGGCGAGCTCGCCGTCCCTTGCGGCGTAGCCATATTCCTGGTTGCGGGCGAGCCGGGCCAGTGCTTCCGAGATCGGCGGCGCGACTCCGAAGTCCATGTCGGCGACCCACGCTGGCAGCACGTCGTCGGCGAACTTGTGCCACTTGTTGGTGCGACGGGCGCGCAGCGTTGCGATGTCGAAGTCGGTGGCTCCAGTGGCCATGCAGTCTGGTCTCCTCGGTGGCGGGTCCGGTCCGGCCGATGTGGTGGCCGGAGCCGATCAGATGGCGGTGCACGGCCAGATCAGTGCGTCCGGCCGGCCGCCGACGATCACATAGCCGACCCGTGCCGGAACGACCAACTACGCACCGGCGCAAGGCTCAGAAACCGTGCGACGAGGCGGCGGCTCTTTCCGCTGTGGATGCCCTGGCTGCAGAACATCAGGCTGTGCAAATACCAGAAGCCCGGTCCAGTGACCGCTTTGGGTGGGGAGCTGCCAGTCCGGTTTCGGGATGTTCCTCGCGCTACATGGATTACGTGCTATGCGACGATCCCGAACGGGAAGTATTTCCCTGACCTTGGTTTCTGAATCGATGGATTCTGCGTGCCGCCACTGACTCTGATAACGTGCGCCGTTGCTTGATTATGTGCCTCAACCACGGAGCAAGTCAAATAATTCGTAGTAGTATCAACATCCGCCGCGCGCGCCCAGTCGCGCGTGCTGTTGATTAGGTTGTAGGAGTAGAATCCGCCCCTTTGGGCATCATCTCCGGCTGTCTCCCTAATTGCACAGCCAAACATCACAACAAGTCCAGCCTCACAAGCGGATATAGCCTTGTCGAAATATGTCCGACACTCAGAAATATCCACAACCGCATCCAGCCTAGCGAATGACTTTCTGATCGCTTCATCCAACGCCATAGGCCGACGGATCTTCCGGCAGCAATCGAGGATGATTGTTCGCTTCGTAGCACCTTGCCTCAGCTCCACTGAGTCCAGCGATACGCTGTCACGTAGCTCCAGGACGGTGGAATCTCTGGTCGCAGAATAGTAGCCGTGGCCACAAAATGCGATAAACGAGTAGTCGGCCCGCTTATGGCTGGCAACAGCGTCGTGGGCTTCGCTTTGCGAAGGACGCTTGAGTATGTCGATTTCATCCGCGCGCCATGCCCCGCCGACGCCGGACAGCATGAAACTCTTGTAGATCGCGGCGTCCTTGATGACGCCCTCGCAGTAGTTTTCTGCTCCCACTTCCCCTGGGTTGATGATGATCAAGGCTTTTCTATTCAGAGCCATCGTCACTCTCCGACTGTGCCGCCTTCATGCGGGAATTTTGCCGTCCCGCCGCCAACGGTCGAGATAATTGAGGTTGCTAGCCGCTCCACGGCCCCGGCGGCGAAGGCAGCAATCATCATGACGGCGTGCAACTTCTCGCCACGAGCCAGAGGCGCAAGGAACATTTCGGAGCGGATGGCAAGGGCGACCGCGATTCCCGACAGCACCCCCGCCCATATGCGGGAAGCACCCTCCAGATAATGGAGCGCTCGCCCGGAGGAGCAATCGAGCCGCAGCTTTCCGGTTCGTGCGATTACCGAAAGCAAGGCTCCCATCGCCCCGGCTACTGCAGAGAGCACAAGCCAAAGCATTCCGGAGCCGACAACCTGGATAACCGCATCACGCCAGACCCACCGGAGACTCCAAAGATGATGAACAGCGCGGTCATGACGAAGCTGGCCGACAAATACCATAACCGGGACGTTTCCTGGCTGCGCGCCGAGATATAGTTTTCGGCGGCGCCCAGCATCTTGGAAGCGCTGGCATAATCGTGCTCGAAGCTTCTAGCGATGGCTTCACCAATGAGCCGCTTGAAATGAAGCCTCGTCTCCGTCGCGACGCCTGGACACGGGGTTGCTTCCAGCAACGCCGCCTGGTTCATTATGACGTTGTGCTTCGCGTCGTTCTTATGGCCCGCCTTATCGTAGTCGAGCGAAGTTTCCCAATCGACATCAAGTTCGTCGTCGATAACCACAATGAATTCTGCTGCAGCGTGGATCAGATGTTTTGGCTTGAGGTGGCTCCAGCGCTCTGCGTAGTCTCCCCGCTTCACTGCTGTCATCGAAGACATGCGGCCGGTTCGGCTCCCAACTAGTATCGAAGGTCCGTGGGCTTAGCCCGTTCGGCCACGATCAACCGCCGTCTGTTACGCTGCGGGTGAATGGGTGTAAAGAGGATTCTAGGGGCTGCCGGGGCGCCGGGGCAAAATCGGCCAATGGAGATGGGGACTGCGTCAAATAACGTTCAAAAATCGGGCGCGCAGTCATGGGGCTGTCGCGTTCCTGAATGTCTGGTTCCAGGATCGGCGGACAGGTCGGCTTTCGACCAGGTTGGGTCGGGACCGGTCATCGGATACGGCGAGGGTATAAGAGCGCGTGACATGGCTAGAGTTAAGATTGGTTTGACCCTTTTCGGAGGGTTCTCAGAGACTACAGAGATTCGTGATTCGTGCTCGGAATCTCGTGCATAAACGTATCGACGTCAGGGCGCTGCCGCTGGACGAGCATGCCCAACACCGGTTCCTGGTAGAGGCGGAAGCCCTGGCGGTTACCTCGCTAGGCGGCGGCAGTCGTTCGCACACGGCGCGTCGCTGTCGTCGGGCCTGGGGCCAGGACGATGCAGCACGGATTTCGTGAGTGTGATCTCCGCCATCGTCACCCCCGTCGCCCAGCGCTCGCCCGCGGCCGCGCCATTGACGATCAAGGCATAGCCACCGGGCTCCGTCGGCGGCCAGAACAATGACACATTGGGTTGGCGCGCGATGTTCCTGGCAGCGGACGCACCCACGGCGCAGCCGATGCTGCTGCCTCGAAGCTCGACCGTCACATGACTGGTGTGCGGACCGTCTTGCGCGACCGTGAGCAGATAAGCGTCGTGGCCGTAGTGGGAGATCGCCTCGGCGAGCGTGCGGATCGGCATGATTGGTCTTTCCTGGTTCCGGCCTTCAGTGATGCACTCATCGACGATCGTCGGTAAGGGCGCAGATTACGCTCCGTGAGGCAAACGTCTATATCTTGGCCGATCGATCATGAAGCGGGAACGTCGGTATCCGCCCAATGAATCCCATGTATCGTGGATGTGGCGTTTCGCAATGCACTGAAAGGTGGCAAAGATGGGAAGGCTCGACGGCAAGGTCGCAGCGGTGACGGGCGGGGCATCGGGGATCGGCGAGGCGACGGTCAGGCGGTTCGTCGCCGAGGGCGCGAGCGTGGCATTCTGCGATCGGGACGGCGAGCGCGGCCAGCGCGTGGCGGCCGAACTCGAGACCGCCGGCGCGAAGGTCGCCTTCACGCAAGCTGATGTTGGCACGGAGGCCGCATGCCTCGCCTTCGTCAACGGTGCCGCGCAGAAGTTCGGACGCCTCGACATCCTGGTGAACAATGCCGGCATCCGCAAATACGAGAAGATCGATGAGGCGAGCGCGGCGAGCTGGAACGAGATCCTCAGTGTCAACCTGATGAGCTACGCCTTCTGTGCCAAGGCGGCGGTTCCGCTGATGCGCCGGAACAAGGGTGGCGCCCCCGGGGGAGCTATCGTCAACGTCGCCTCTGTACGGTCCGTCGTCGCCGGCGGCGGCAACCTGCAGTACGACACCACCAAGGCTGCGGTCGCGGGCTTGACGCGGGCGCTCGCCGCCGACCACTCGCCGGAGGGCATTCGCGTGAACGCCGTCGGCCCTGGCCCGATCTTCACGCCGTTCCATCAGCGCCGCATCGCAGCGGCCGGCGAGACCGTCGAGCAATACAACGCCAGGGCCGCACAGGGCACCATGCTGAAGCGCCCAGGCAGGGCCGAGGAGGTCGCCGCCGCGATCCTGTTTTTGGCCTCCGACGATGCCTCCTACGTCACCGGCACCCTGCTGTTCGTGGACGGCGGCATGACGGCGTTGTGAGGAATATCCGGCGGTCACAGTCGAGATCACGGGGACCTTTGAAGGGAAAGCCATGGTGACGCCCCGCGCCTTCGGCTTTGAAGACGACCGGGCGGGCGCGAGCGGCCGGTCAATTCCGCGGCAACCTCGCCATCTCCGGCGCGTCCGGGTTCTGCGCGCGATGTCGCAGCAGATGGTCCGCCAGCACGCACGCCAGCATCGCCTCGCCGACCGGCACCGCCCTGATTCCCACACAGGGATCGTGGCGGCCCTTGGTTACAATCTCCCTCTCCTGCCCGGTCCGATTCACAGTCCGCCGGGGCGTCAGAATCGAGCTGGTCGGTTTCACCGCGAACCGCGCCACCACCGGCTGTCCGGTGGAGATGCCGCCCAGTATCCCGCCCGCATGGTTCGCTTCGAATGCAACCACCCCT